>Ga0116158_10003425_pt1 | contig 13757 bp, 14 predicted proteins | sample AD_UKC052_MetaG_FD_89883 | JGI IMG/M metagenome (GOLD analysis project Ga0116158, IMG submission 89883) | Active sludge microbial communities of municipal wastewater-treating anaerobic digesters from USA - AD_UKC052_MetaG | ecosystem: Engineered > Bioreactor > Anaerobic > Digestate | place: USA... | reverse complement strand
TCAAGACCCAGGTCAATATGTTTGGCGGTAGCCGTGTTGAGGTGAACTTCCAGCAGGCTTTCACACACGTCTTTCAAGTCAAGTCTTTGCATGGGCTGGGTATCCAGAGCCAGCGCATCGGCGCGTGACAAGGCCAGCAGCTGATTAGCTAGCTGCGAAGTGCGGCGAACTGCGTCCCGCAGCTGGCCAACCTCGTTTACTCCTAAACTGATAGCTGATTGCCCATATTCCACGTTGGCTAGGGACTTCTTTGGCTCTGTATCTGGAGTATTTTTTCTGTCTTGTGATGTTGTGTTGGCCGCCTGGGCCCACGCTTCCACCTGGGCTTGCAAGCCAGCCAGCGGTGTGCGTAACTGATGCGCAGCATCTGCAACAAAGCGCCGCTGGCTTTCGGCCTGTGCGTTCACCAGTTCCAGCAACCGGTTGATCGAGGACACCAGGGGGCGCACTTCCTCGGGCGAGGCCATCGTATCCAGCGCACTCAAATCGCGGGGCGAGCGTCGTTCCACAGCCTCTTTCAGTTCAATCAGCGGCCGCAGCGCGCGGCGTACAGCCCAATCGATGGCGAAAACCGCAACCACGGCCAGTACCAGATTGGGCAACATTACCTTGAGAAACACGAGGCGCAGCCACTGTTGCCGCGTGTCAGAGCCATCGGCCAGGTACATCACCAGGTCGCCCGCCACCGTGCGCACCCGTTGTGTGACGATACGGTAGGTCACGCCATCTTCCACTTCACTCGAAAATTCGGGCTCCCAGGTTGATGGCAAGGCTCTGCCCAGCCAGGTCTCGCCAATCAATATCTGCCCCTCCAGATTGGCAATGCCAAACGCTGCAACACCAGGGCGCTGCTTGAGAAAATCCTCCACCGGTGGGGCCATTAGCAACACGGGCGCGTCAGCTGCAGCAGGCCCACGGGCAATCACTGAGTCGGCCAGTAGAGGGACCAGCCCCAGTAGCTGCCGATCCTGCTGCAATGCAGCATCCCCCGCCTGGCGGTAGTCGAACCATGTGTTGACACCCGCCAGCAGAATCAAGGGGACCAGCAGCAGCAACAGCAAACGCCGCCGCAACCCGGTACCAATGACCGCTGAGGTGTGCATGCGTCACCGGCCAGCGTCGGGCATCGGGGTCGGATCGTCACCGGTCATTTCAAGGCGATAACCAAACCCGCGAATTGACCTGAGCGCTATGCCAAAGGGTTCAAGCTTGCCACGCAGACGTGAGATGTAAACCTCAACCGCGTTGGGCGTAATTTCCTTGTCCCATCCGGTGAGTGCCTGCAAGAGTTTGTCTTTGTTGGCCGGTTTGGGGACTTGCAAGAGAAGGTACTCCATCACAGTCCATTCACGAGGGCCAAACTCGATCACTTGGCTGTGCGGGATATTGCCCGGCGATTGACCTGCAATGGGCGCAGATCGAATAAAGGCTTGTCGCTTGGCAGTGTCCATTTCCAGCGGCCCAAAGCCCAGTACAGCAGAAGTGGCAGCTTGCGAGCGCCGCAGCAAAGCACGCAGCCGGGCGAGCAACTCGGGCAACTCAAAAGGTTTGGTCATGTAATCGTCTGCGCCCATGTCCAGCCCCTGAACCCGGTCCTGCAGTGCATCGCGCGCGGTGAGAATCAGCACGGGCATTGCGAAGCCGGATTTACGCAGCTGCTGGGTCAGCGCCAGGCCATCCATCAGGGGTAGCCCGATATCGATAACGGCCACGTCAAACGCCTCAGTTCGCGTGGCTTCTATCGCCCGCTCGGCGCTGCCAACCCAATCAACCGCGTAGCCAGCATCCGTGAGACCCAGCTTGATGCCGCTGGCCACCATCACATCATCCTCAACCAACAAGAGTCGCATGATGCTATTTTGCGCCCTGGCAATCGAGAGCTGGCTTGCGTTTAGCTGACAGCCAATTAAGGATTAGTGGGACCGGATCATGGTGCCGTAGGCCTGATCGGTCAGGATTTCGAGCAGCAGCGCGTGTGGCACCCTGCCATCAATGATGTGCACGGCATTCACGCCACTCTTGGCTGCGTCCAGCGCGCCAGCAATCTTGGGCAACATGCCGCCGGAAATGGTGCCATCAGCAAACAGCTCGTCGATGCGGCGGGCGGTCAAATCGGTTAGTAACTGCCCCTGTTTGTCCAGCACGCCACTGATGTTAGTCAGCATCATCAGTTTTTCGGCCTTCAGAACCGTAGCCAGCTTGGCGGCCACGACGTCGGCGTTGATGTTGTAGCTTTCATTATTCTCGCCAAAGCCAATCGGGCTGATAACGGGAATAAAGGCATCGTCCTGCAGCGCCTTTACCACGCTGGGATCAACACTGACGATGTCACCGACCTGACCTACGTCGTGCTCTTTAGTGGGATCGGCGCTGTCCATCATCTTGAGCTTTTGTGCGCGGATCATGCCGCCATCGCGTCCAGTCAGGCCAACGGCTTTTCCGCCAGCCTGGTTGATCAATCCGACGATGTCCTGCTGAACTTCACCACCCAGAACCCACTCCACCACTTCCATGGTTTCAGCGTCGGTTACGCGCATGCCTTGAATGAATTCACCCTTTTTCCCAAGACGGTTCAAGGCATTTTCAATCTGTGGACCACCGCCGTGAACCACCACAGGGTTCATGCCGACCAGTTTCAGTAGTACCACGTCTTCTGCAAAATCCGCTTGCAGCGCAGGGTCGGTCATGGCGTTGCCGCCGTACTTGATAACGATGGTCTTCCCGTGAAACTTCCGGATATAAGGGAGCGCCTGCGCCAGAATTAAGGCTTTTTCGCGTGGGGCGATGCTAGAGGTGTCTGTCATGTTTGTCTATGCAACAATTTGATCTGGATTGTGCAGCAAGCTGCAAAAAATTAGCATCGGAATTATGCCGACACCTCCAAGCCATAGCCATGAACGCAGGTGAGCAAGACCGCTTTCATCGCAGCGATGTCTTCGGTTTGTGCTGCATGCTCAAGAATGCTCAATTGCGCCTGCAATGCGGTCCATTCGAGAAAGTCCTCATGCGCTTTCAAAATACGCGGGTGTGCTGTGGGCGTCGGATTGTCGCCAATCAAAAGCTCCTCATAAAGTTTCTCTCCCGGCCGCAAACCTGTAATCTGGATCTCGATGTCCCCGTCAGGACGCTCTGAATCCCGTACCCTCATGCCCGACAACTCCACCATGCGGCGCGCCAAATCCATGATCCGGACTGGCTCGCCCATGTTCAGCACAAAAACTTCACCTCCTGAGGCCATGGCGCCAGCTTGAAGCACCAGCTGCGCCGCCTCGGGTATTGTCATGAAATAACGGGTAACCTCAGCGTGAGTAACCGTCAGGGGGCCACCTCCGGCCAGTTGCCGCCTAAACAGGGGGACCACGCTTCCGCTTGACCCCAAGACATTGCCAAAGCGCACGATGCTAAAGCAGGTAACCTCATCTTTCGTTTTGCTGGCTGCCATTGCTTGCAACACCAATTCGGCCATACGCTTGCTTGCACCCATCACATTGGTGGGCCGAACCGCCTTATCGGTAGAGATCAGCACAAAGCTGGAGACACCAAACTCAACGGCCGCCTGGGCCATATGCAACGTACCAAATACGTTGTTGATAATGCCCTGCGATGGGTTGGACTCTACCAGCGGAACGTGCTTGTAAGCAGCAGCGTGGTACACCGTATGTGGCTGATAGATTCTGCAGATGTCACGCAAGCGATCAAGTTGCGCAACGCTGCCCAGAAGCGGGATAACTTCCACCGCAAGTCCCTTGTGATCTACCAAACTCTGCAACTCTTGATGGATGCTGTATAAGCCAAATTCACTATGGTCCAGCAAAAGGAGTCGAAGCGGCTGCTCCCCCACAATTTGCCGACACAGTTCGCCCCCAATGCTACCGCCCGCCCCAGTCACCAGAACCACCTTGCCCGCCAGATTGCGGGCCAATAACTCTGCGTTGGGTATCACCGGGTCGCGACCAAGCAAATCTTCGATGTCGAGTTCTTTGAAGTCTTGTACAGTAACTCGGCCGCTGGCTAGATCGCCCCAATCGGGAAGAGTGCGGATATGTACTGGTAGGGAACGCAGATTTTCGATGATGGCTTTGCGGCGAGTTCGGGCAGAGCTAGGCAACGCGAGCAGAATATCCGTCACACCACGTTCAGCAATCAGCCGCGCCACGCTGGATAGGCCGAAAACAACAACCCCGTTAACACTGCGCCCAACCTTGGCTACATCGTCATCAACAAAACCGACCAACTCAAACTGACCTGCGATTCCCAGCGCAGATGCTGTTTGAGCACCAGCTGTTCCGGCACCGTATATAAGAAATTTGTCTCTCGCACTCCCACTGAGACTATTAAGTCCTGCCAGCCAAAATCGTGCGAATGCACGACTCGATCCAACCAGTAATACAAAAATGATTGGTTGTAGCGCGCCTAAACTCCGAGGTACACCGGGCCATTTCTGCCAAACCAAAATCGTAGTTAACAAAACCCCATACACACCCACAGCCTGTGCCGTAGCCAGTAAGGCCGCTTGCCCTGTATAGCGAAAGATCGCGCGATACAACCCGAATCGAATAAATACGGGAATAAACAACACAGCCGTCAGTCCGTAAACCCACCACTGCGCGTCCATCGGCCTATGCGGGGCATCCAATCGCAAAGTAAAGGCCACCCACGTTGCGAGCAACGCCAAGCACACGTCCAAACCAACCACAACCAATCGCTTGGCCTGACGCGACCAAGCCAATACAGCACTTTGCATTCGGATCTCTAGTGGCTGATCAAACCACAATGGCGAACTCGTCTTTGCTACGTCCCTGAGCGATCAAAATCGAAAGCCATTTGGGCGTCAATCCTCGGCCACTCCATGTCTCACCATTAGGGCCTCGAAACTTCGGAGCTATAGCAACACCAGTTCTTTTGGAACCTTTGGCTGTCTTGGCCAAAGCAGTTGCCCGACTCTTCCCACGCCCAGCTTTTACAGATTTTCCAAGCTTGGCAGTTTGCAGGTCTCTCAAAGTAATACCAAAGGCCTGCATCTTTGCAAGTATGTCTTGCACCGTACTTGCAAACTCCTTAGATCGAATTTCTTGTGCTTGCCTTTGCAGCTTGTCGATTTGGATTTGAATATTAATCAGATTGTCCATAATTCTTCTTTCAGTTAAAAATAGATTACCTTATTATTTTATATAGGTAACTAATGAGAAATTCCTTTTCGTTTGATGACAGCTACAAAAGTCAACATCATGATTTTCAAATCAAATAATAAACTTTGACGATTCATGTATTCCACATTAAACGCAACCTTCTGAGCAATGGGTAATTCATCACGTCCATTTACCTGAGCCCAACCGGTCAGACCCGGTAATAATCCAACAACCGCGGCACAAGTGCGCATCTCAACGAACTCCTGCTGATTGAATAAAGCGGGGCGAGGACCAACAAAGCTCATATCACCCCTGAGAATGCTCCACAGTTGAGGCAATTCATCTAGACAAGTTGTTCGCAAAGAATCCCCAATGGGGGTCAGGTAGATATTTGGTTTGACCAGCAGGTGCGTTGCGACCGCCGGAGTCCCTGTCAGCATACTGCGAAACTTGGGCACCATAAAAGTCCTATTATGACGTCCGGCCCGAATAGACCAATACAAAATGGGCCCCTCGGATGTCAACCGCACCATTAGCGCAACGACGAAGGTGGGAATCGCCAATACCAGCAAAGCAAAGGCGGCGAAAAACATATCCGACTGCTGATACTGCCTTACATAAATATCCTGGGCGCCTTCGAGGATCACTTCGCGAATTCCACCGAGTCCTTCCTGCAGGGTTCGCAAAGAATGCACAGACTGCATGGCTATCCGCTTGCTGTTGGTGGCCAGAGGATACTTCGTCGTTTGGTAAATTCCCCACAAGTAACCAGTGCTACCAAGAAGGACTATGGCGGCAACTTCCGGCCTTGCAATCACGAGCAACAAGGCGACTGCGCCCAGCACCAAAATGGCATTCGAGAGCACCATCAACGGCATCAACGCCCCGTGGATTACCGAATTGGCATTGACAAGAATCGCGTCGATGGTGACGCTGCTGTTACGGCCCACACGAGTTGCGCATGGAGCGTGCAGCGCGGTGGCGAAAATTCAAATACTCAGATCAGTTCCCACTGGATATCCGAACCTCACGGACACGTTAGTGACAAACAAGCACACCAGACTAGACAACAGTGCTGCGGCCACCACCAGAAAAGTCAGCAGCAATACCAGCAGGTCAGGTGAACGCGCATGCAATACCTGCAGTAACGGGCGAAGGGTCTCGTTCGCAAAAAGAGACGCCGGCAAAATCAGTGCAACCAAGAATGGGAAGATCACGCCAATGCTGACCCACTCGGCTACTGAACCACAAGCCATGAACAGCGGCATGAGTGCGAGTTGGCGCTTTCGATGCGAACTGAAACGACTCAGGAGCTCGACAATTTCAAGCGCGAGCGACTCGTCGCCTTGCCGCGCATTCGCAATCGCAATCGCAATCGCAGGCCGAATTGACACTTTCAAGGCAATTCGCTTTCTAGCTCTATCGGGAAAGCATTTGACTGCAACGTGGACCTGCCATCTCGCGATGCCCTCATTTCAGACGATCCAGAGCGCCAGGAATCTCCGCTTTAAGTCGCTCTATCTCCTGCCGCAATGCTTCATGCTCCGTAGAAAAGCCAGATGAAATGACCGATGGAAATGTCATCGCCACGCCGCAATACCGAGGGGTAAAACGCTGACAAGAAAGATAACCTTCGGAGGTGGCGATGCACTGGTATCTCGTTCATACCAAGCCCAGGCAGGAAAAGTGCGCCCCAGAAAACCTCCCCCGGCAGGGTTATCAGTGCTACCTCCCGACTCTCCCTTCAGAAAAGCTCCTCCAAGGACTGCAGATGGTTGCAGATGGTCCCCTGTTTCCAAGATATCTATTCATTCGCCTTGCCCAAGGGGATTCGGCAAAGAGCTGGGCGCCGATCCGTTCGACCAAGGGCGTCAGCCGCCTGGTCAGCTTCGGGATCGAACCGTCGCGGGTAGATGATGGCCTGATCGAACTGTTTCGAATTCAGGAAGCGTCGGTCCAGATTGAGCTCGAGCGGTTGTTCAATCCGGGCGAGCGTGTGCGGCTGACCGAAGCGCCGTTCGCGGGCATCGAGGGCATCTACCAAATGGCCGATGGCGAGCATCGGGTCATGGTGCTGATCGAGACCCTGAGCAAGCCCGTCGCAGTGTGTGTCGCACCGGTCAGTTTGCGCAAGGCGAGCTGACAAACCTGCCTCGCTATTGCCTGTCTGGCAAAAACCTTTCTCAAAGTCATGACGATGTGGCACAATCCCAATCGTCTGTCGAACTTGCCGCAGTATCCTTTGTCGCACTTTATTGATACGGACCCCCTGCTAAAACTCGCTGACCGCGCTTGCTAATCGTGAAACGGCACGGCGGTAGCGTGTCAAAATCAACTTGAGCCTCGTATCCCCACTTCAGAAAATGGCTGGTTTCCAGGAGGAAATCCAGTTCGAAGTCCTGCGCCGTTTGCATCAGACGCCCTCGGTCAATCAGCGCGCGCTGGCCAAGTATCTGGGCGTGGGACTTGGCACGATCAATTTCTGCTTCCAGGCTCTGGTTGAGAAAGGGTTGGTCAAGATGCAGAACTTCAGCCATTGCAAGAACAAGCTGCGCTATGTCTATTTGCTCACGCCAGCCGGAGTTGCTGAGAAGTCGAAGCCGACGGCAATGTTTCTGAGGCGCAAGGTTGCGGAGTATGAAGCGCTTCGAGACGAAATTAAGGCCTTGAGGGCCGAGATGAATACCGTGAAAGGCGGCCCGCAGTGAGAATCGCCATCGCCGGAACCGGCTATGTTGGTCTGTCGAACGGCGTGCTGCTCGCGCAGCACAACGAAGTCGTTTGCCTCGACATCGTTCCTGAAAAAGTGGAAAAGCTAAACCGCAAGGAATCGCCGATCTACGATGTTGAGATCGAAGATTTCCTCGAAAACAAGCCGCTCAATTTCCGTGCAACGCTAGATAGACAGGAAGCATACGTTGGCGCCGACTACGTCATTATCGCCACCCCCACCGACTATGATCCTGAGAATAACTATTTCAATACGCAGTCCATAGAAACGGTAATTCGGGACGTAATCACCATTAATCCGAAGGCGTTGATGGTGATTAAATCCACTGTGCCGGTTGGCTACACGGCGAGGATGAGACAGAGCCTCGGCACACAAGATCTCATATTCTCCCCCGAGTTCCTGCGTGAGGGTAAAGCGCTCTACGACAACCTGTATCCATCCCGAATCATCGTCGGTGAGCGCTCCCAACGAGCTGAGACCTTCGCCAATCTGCTCAAGCAGGGCGCGATCAAACGGGATGTCTCGACTCTATTTACCGACAGTACCGAAGCAGAGGCGATCAAGCTCTTCGCCAACACCTATCTAGCCATGCGAGTTGCCTACTTTAACGAACTGGATACCTACGCCGCCACCCACAGCCTCGATACGCGTCAGATCATCAATGGTGTCTGCCTCGACCCAAGGATCGGCGCTCATTACAACAATCCCAGCTTTGGTTACGGCGGCTACTGCCTCCCGAAGGACACCAAACAGCTACTCGCCAACTACGGCGATATACCGCAAAACCTTATACACGCGATCGTCGACGCTAACACCACGCGCAAGGACTTCATTGCTGATGGAATCCTTAAACGTAAACCCAAGGTCGTCGGCGTCTATCGCCTCATCATGAAGGCTGGATCGGATAATTTCCGCGCCTCCAGCATTCAGGGCATTATGAAACGCATCAAGGCTAAGGGCATAGAAGTCATCGTCTATGAGCCAGAATTGAGGGAAGTCGAGTTCTTCGGTTCCAGGGTAATCAGCGACCTAGAGCAATTTAAGCATGAGTCAGATGTGATAGTTGCCAACCGTAACACCGCATCACTTTCGGACGTAGCAAGTAAAGTCTATACCCGTGATCTGTTCGGAAGTGACGCATGAAAGTCCTTGTTACCGGAGCGGCCGGGTTTATTGGCTCTAATTTGGCTCTGCGATTGCTTGAACGTGGCGATACAGTTATCGGAATCGACAACCACAACGATTACTATGACCCAGCCATCAAGGAAGCGCGCTTGGCGAGGCATGGCAATCACCCTAATTACACCCACCTCCGTATCAACCTTGCAGACCCAAATGCCATCGAAGATGCCTTCCGGACTTTCCGGCCGCAGCGGGTAGTAAACCTCGCCGCCCAGGCCGGGGTACGCTACTCAATCGAAAATCCTCTTACCTATATCTACAGCAACATCGTCGGCTTCGCCCATGTCCTTGAGGGCTGCCGGCACAACGGAGTGGAGCACCTCGTCTATGCCAGCAGCTCCAGCGTCTATGGTGCCAATACAACAATGCCCTCATCGGTGCACCACAACGTCGACCATCCGTTGAGTCTCTACGCCGCCAGCAAGAAGAGCAACGAACTGATGGCCCATACCTATAGCCACCTATATGGGTTGTCCACTACAGGCCTGCGCTTCTTCACTGTCTATGGCCCATGGGGTCGGCCAGACATGGCCCCCTTCAAATTCACCAAGGCCATCCTCGCCGGCGAGAAGATCCAGGTGTTCAACTACGGCAAGCATCGCCGGGACTTCACCTACATCGACGACATCGTCGAAGGTGTGATTCGCGTGCTCGACCGCCCGGCGCCGCTGAATCCCAGTTGGAACGGAGCGCAGCCCGATCCAGGCAGCAGCGCCGCGCCTTGGCGGGTCTACAACATCGGCAACAATAGTCCTGTGGAGTTGATGGACTTCATCGCGGCGCTGGAAAAGGCGTTAGGTAGAAAAGCCACCCTTGAAATGGTGCCGCTGCAACCGGGCGATGTACCGGACACCTATGCCGAAGTACGGGATTTGATTGCAGAATTCGGCTACAAGCCGACAACCCAAATCGAACAAGGGGTCGCGAACTTCGCCGCCTGGTATCGGAACTATTTTAGGGTTTGAATATGGCGAGTTTAAAAGATGCTGTTGTGGCTGTTATCGGCCTAGGTTATGTTGGTCTTCCACTGGCTGCGGAGTTTGGCAAGGTGCGCAAGGTGCTGGGCTTTGATATTAATGAGGCGCGTATTGCCGAGTTGCGTTCAGGAACGGATAGCACGCTGGAAGTCACATCAGAAGATTTAGCGGCTGCTAGCCAATTGGAATACAGCTGCGAGAGCGGCAGGCTTAAAGAGTGTGGTATTTTCATCGTGACCGTACCGACACCAATTGACACCGCTAATCGTCCAGATCTGACCCCAATCATTAAGGCCAGCGAGACCGTTGGTAAAGCGATGAATTGCGGGGCGATTGTGATTTACGAATCCACGGTATATCCCGGTTGTACTGAGGAAGTCTGTGTGCCGATTCTTGAGAAAGTGTCGGGACTCAAATTCAACAAAGACTTTTTCTGTGGCTACAGCCCTGAACGTATCAATCCGGGGGACAAAGTTAATACGCTCACCACTATAAGGAAAATCACCAGTGGTAGTACACCCGAAGTGGCCGAAGCCGTAGATTGCCTCTACAAGAGCATCATCAAGGCTGGAACTTGGAAAGCATCCAGCCTGAAGGTCGCAGAAGCTGCTAAGGTCATCGAAAAAAAAAAATAGCCAGCGAGACCTTAACATCGCTTTCGTAAATGAACTTTCAGTCATCTTCGACCGTTTGGGGATCGACACCATTGAAGTGCTCGAAGCTGCGGGTAGTAAATGGAACTTCTTGCCGTTCCGCCCGGGCATGGTCGGAGGCCACTGCATCGGCGTGGATCCCTACTACCTTACTCACAAAGCAGAAGAAGTAGGTTATCACCCCCAAGTTATCCTGGCCGGCCGTCGCATCAACGACAACATGGCGCGCTATGCGGCACGAAACGTCATTCGGCTGATGTTGAAAAATGGCATCGATGTTGCACGAAGTTCTATTGGCGTGATGGGCATCACGTTCAAAGAAAACTGTCCAGATATTCGAAACAGTAAGGTTGCTGATCTCGTAAAGGAACTGCAAAACTGGGGATGCAATGTCGTTGTAAGCGACCCTTGGGCCAATGCCGAAGAAGTCGAGCATGAGTATGGAATTCGCCTTGGGACGATCGATGAATCCAACAAAGTTGACTCGTTGATCGTTGCGGTTGGGCACAACGAATTTCGTGCGATGTCGCCTAAGCAACTCAAAATACTCTGTGGTTCAGTGCAACCGGTCCTAGCTGATGTGAAAGCTCTTTATAACCGTCATGATGCCGCAAAAGCCGGATTCACTGTTTTCCGCCTGTGAAACGAATAATTCAAAGGAAGTCCGCATGCAGCACTATCCAGCCATTACAGGCCGAAAAATAAAGATAGCAGTTGTGGGCTGTGGTCGCATCTCACGAAATCATTTCGGTTCAATTGAAAAGCATAGCGACGAAATTGAACTGGTCGCCTTATGTGACATCGACCCGGCAGTATTGGCTGAGCATGCTGAAAAATACAAAGTTCCAGCTTACCGTGACATGGAAGCAATGCTCCAGAAGGAGCAAATCGACCTAGTTGCCCTCTGCACGCCCAGTGGCACCCATCCTGACCAAACTGTCTTGGCTGCTAGACATAAAGTCCATGTAATGACTGAGAAGCCCATGGCCACCCGCTGGAACGATGGTGTCCGCATGGTCAAGGCCTGCGATGAGGCTGGAGTTCGGCTATTTGTGGTTAAGCAAAATCGCCGCAACACCACTCTGCAGTTGCTAAAGCGAGCGGTTTCTGAAAAACGCTTTGGCAAGATCCACATGGTCCACCTCAATGTCTTCTGGACCCGGTCTCAATCGTACTACGACCAGGGTAATGGTTGGCGTGGAACATGGGAGTTCGATGGCGGCGCCTTCATGAACCAGGCCAGCCACTATGTGGATCTGCTCGACTGGCTGATTGGACCCGTCGAAAAGGTGCAGGCCATGATGAGCACCACTCGCGATATTGAGGTGGAAGACACCGGGGTGCTGAATGTCAAGTGGCGAAATGGGGCACTAGGTTCCATGAGCGTAACCATGCTCACTTATCCCCAAAACCTTGAAGGCAGTATTACGATCCTTGGTGAAAAAGGCACTGTACGAATTGGTGGTTTGGCAGTCAATGACATCCAACTTTGGCAATTTGACGAGTCCAAAGACTACGACCATCAAATTCACGAGGCGAATTACAAAACCACTTCAGTCTATGGTTTTGGTCATCCCATTTACTACAAGAACGTTGTCGATGTATTACGGGGTGAGGCGGAACCTGAAACCGATGGTCGCGAAGGCTTAAAGTCCCTCGAGATACTTATTGCCGCTTACCTTTCTTCTCGCGACGGGAAAACTGTTTCCTTGCCCTTGGAGTTTTGATGAGCGTGACGATCCATCCCACTGCCATCGTTGACGACGGCGCGCAGATTGGCGAAGGTAGTAACATTTGGCATTGGGTTCATGTGTGCGGAGGGGCAAAAATCGGCGCAGGTGTCTCGCTTGGTCAAAACGTTTTTGTTGGCAACAGGGTGGTTGTTGGTGATCGCTGCAAAATTCAGAACAATGTATCGGTCTATGACAACGTGACACTAGAAGAGGGGGTTTTTTGTGGCCCAAGCATGGTTTTTACCAACGTATATAACCCACGTTCATTGGTCGAACGAAAGAGTGAATATCGCGATACTTTAGTCAAACGGGGGGCCACACTGGGTGCCAATTGCACGATTGTTTGTGGTGTCACAATTGGCGAATATGCTTTTATTGGGGCGGGCTCTGTAGTTAATAAAAGTGTTCCTGCCTATGCACTGATGGTTGGCGTACCTGCTCGGCAGATCGGCTGGATGAGTGAATACGGCGAACAGATTCCACTGCCGGTCAATGGTCAAGGGCAATATCGTTGCCCCCATACCGGCCAGCGATACGAATTGGCCGACGAACACCTAAGGCGAGTTTCCACATGACAATCCCCTTCGTTGATCTTAAGAGCCAGTACGAGGCGATCAAGACAGCTATCGATACACGCATCCATAAAGTTCTTGACCATGGACAGTACATCATGGGCCCTGAGGTGAGAGAGCTTGAAGAACGCCTCGAAGCCTATTCCGATGCACACCACTGCATAACTGTTGCTAGCGGGACCGAGGCCCTTCTCATTTCTTTAATGGCGCTGGGGATTCAGCCGGGTGACGAAGTGATCACCACTCCGTTCACCTTTGCAGCAACTGCAGAAGTCATCGTTCTACTTGGGGCTGTGCCGATTTTTGTTGATATTGAGCCAGACACTTGCAACATCAACGCGAGCCTCATCGAAGCGGCCATAACGCCGAAGACTAAAGCCATCATGCCGGTCAGCCTCTATGGCCAACCAGCGGATATGGACGAAATCAATGCCATTGCCACACGCCACGGAAACATTCCTGTTATTGAAGATGCAGCTCAAAGCTTTGGTGCCGATTACAAGGGGCGTAAAAGTTGCAACCTCTCGACTATCGGCTGCACCAGTTTTTTCCCCAGCAAGCCACTCGGCTGTTATGGGGATGGTGGCGCGATCTTCACAAGTGACGATGCTCTGGCACAGGCCTGTCGTGAAATTCGGGTGCATGGTCAAAGCAAACGCTACGTGCATACCCGGATCGGCGTAGGTGGGCGCATGGACACTCTGCAGTGCGCCATCGTGCTGGCGAAGCTCGATCGTTTCACATGGGAAGTCGAGCAGCGCGCACTGATCGGCCAGCGCT
>Ga0116158_10003422_pt1 | contig 13768 bp, 13 predicted proteins | sample AD_UKC052_MetaG_FD_89883 | JGI IMG/M metagenome (GOLD analysis project Ga0116158, IMG submission 89883) | Active sludge microbial communities of municipal wastewater-treating anaerobic digesters from USA - AD_UKC052_MetaG | ecosystem: Engineered > Bioreactor > Anaerobic > Digestate | place: USA... | reverse complement strand
GGGTGGTAAATCGAGAAGAGAAAAGCATATCAATAAGTTAATTAGTTAGCATTCCATTGAATAACAAGTTAACCATTCACTCGCGATTATTTTTTTGTTATTAATGAACTTAATTACAAATATAAAAAAGCAGATATATTACAACATCTATATTTGCGTTATTCTCATTTCAATGTTGAGTTGTGAAATAATCGAGATTAAAATTAATCAATCAAAATAATTCATTTATAAATCAGAATGGAATCACCCTATCATTTTAGGAATGCCCAATTATCAGATGCTAAAAAACTAGCAATTTTATATAAGCAAGTATATATACAAACATATGGAACATCGGGTGTTTCAGATGAGTTTGCCAATTTCATCACACAGCAATTTGCCATTGAACGAATTGAAAAAACTATACAGCAAAACCCAGATTGTATTTTGGTAGCTGAATATCAAAATAACTTAGTTGGAGTAGCTGAAATTGAATGGGCTAAGAAATGCCCTTGTGGAGATATTATAGCTCCTGAACTCAACAAACTCTATATTTTAGAGTGGTTCTGTGGAAAAGGCATTGGCGCAAAACTCATGGAATTAGCTGAAAATACAGTAAAAAAAGCTGGAGAAAATCACATGTGGTTATGGGTTTTAGTATCAAATCAACGAGCTATTACTTTTTACGAAAAACATCAATACCAATGGATTGGGAATGCTCCCTTTCAGATGGAAGTCAATTCGTATGACAATAAAGTAATGCTGAAAAATTTAATTTAATTACTTACTATTCTAAATAACACTTTATTAATAGTACATTGGATTCAAATTCTGAATCCATCAATACAATGCAATCGAACCAAACTACCCTACCTAACTGGCTGCTAATTGTTTCCGGACTGTTTGCTTTGTTAGAACTTCTCGTAAGTATAGCCCTTTTCGTGACTCCCGAATCGATGATGGAAACAGTCGATTTTTCAGCAACTGGAGTAGATGAACTCAAAAACATGTGGGCGATTAGACAACTTGCTTTAGGGGTGATTTTTGGTTGGGCGACCATAAAAAAGTCGGTTCCAATGTTAACGAGTGCATATCTCTTTTTATTTATCGTGTTTATAGGTGATTTGACGCTCGGTTTAGCAAAACAAGAAATTCCATTAATAATTACTGCCTTATTCATGTCAATAATTGCTGGAGGATTATTAGTGGTGCTGAAGAAATACAAATAACTATCTGATATCAACACTTTCCTGTAGGAATATGTAATTAAATCTATTTGTTTAGCTTTGAATATAGCTTAATTGATGAGCCATAAATTTCTAACATACAGAACATGAAAAAAGTAACAGGTATTGGTGGTGTATTTTTCAAATGCAAAGACCCGAAAAAAGTAACCGAGTGGTACCAAAAACACCTTGGTTTAGATACCAATCCATACGGCGCTACATTCGAATGGTTTGAAGGCGATGATGCAAGCAAAAAGGCGCAAACCCAATGGACGCCCTTCCCAGAAACAACTAAGTATTTTGATCCATCTCCCTGCGAATTCATGATTAACTACCGAGTGGCTGATTTGGAAGCTTTGGTAGAAGAATTAAAAAAAGAAGGAGTAACCATCCTTGATGATATTGCAACATACGATTACGGTAAATTCGTGCATATTCTCGATTCAGAAGGAAATAAAATTGAACTCTGGGAACCGATTGATTAATTACGAATGATTAATTACGAATTGTCAATTACGAATTACGAATGATTAATTATGGATTACGATTTAGGTACAATGTAATACGAAATATTAATTACACTTGAATCTAAAATCACCAATACAAACAATCTACCCAACCCTCACATCATGAATAGATTACAAGCAATCTTAACCATCGGTACGATTTACGATATACGATTTGCTATATCTAAATTCGTAATACGTAAATCGTATATCGTTGTTCGTTAATCGATTTACAATGTATTGTTAGGAATTCAAGTAAAGAATTTCAAACATTCAAATTTTGAGCATAAAAACAAACAAAACTATGGCTATAATCAACCCACACATCAATTTCAACGGAAATGCCGAAGAAGCATTTAAGTTTTACCAATCAGTTTTTGGAGGCGAATTCATCAAGGTTATTCGCTTTAAAGACATGGCAAGCGATGAATTCCCAATTCCCGAAAAAGAAGAAAATAAAATCATGCATATTGCTTTGTCAATAGGTAAAAGCAATCAGCTCATGGGAAATGATGTCCCCGAAATAATGGGGAAAACAAATGAAAATGAGAATAGAAGTAAAATTGTAGTTAATACCGAAAGTAAAGAAGAAGCTGCAAATATATTTCAGGGACTTTCAGTAGGCGGACAAATTGAAATGCCAATAGAAGATAGTCCTTGGGGCACTTATTTCGGAATGTTTCGCGATAAATATGGAATTGAATGGATGGTAGAATTTGACCCAAACTATCAAGGTCAATTCTAACGAATATAAATTTCGCAATTAAAAATCGTAATTCGTAATTCGTAATTCGTATATCGTAAATCGAATATTTCCATGAAAAAGAACATCCTTCTCCCACTCGCCTTATCCACTTCCTTTTGTTTTGGATTTGCAGTTAAGACTATGCTCGATAAACCAGTTATAGAAACTCCTGTATTAAAACGTGTGACTGGAATTGGAGGAATCTTTTTCAAGTGCAAAGACCCTAAACAACTTCGCGAATGGTATCGAATACATTTAGGTTTAGAGGTAAATGCATACGGTTCGGTGTTCGAATGGTACCAAGGTGCGGATTCAACTCAAAAAGGATTTACGCAATGGAGTCCGTTTAACGAGAAGACCAAGTACTTTGAACCATCTACTAAAGAATTCATGATTAATTACCGTGTGGCAGATTTAGAAGCCCTGGTAGTTGAATTAAAGAAAGAAGGCGTTACCCTTACCGACACGATCGAAACGTTCGACTATGGGAAGTTTGTCCACCTAATGGATTTGGAAGGCAATAAGATTGAGCTATGGCAGCCTAACGATAAAGTGTATGAGCAAATGGGTGTTCAAATGGGGGCTAAAACAACCAAGTAAATAGAACATATCCCTTTCCAATTCTAATATGATTATTTCCATTACCAAAATAGAATTACATTCCTATTCTCAATTAAGGGCATTTTTCACCCTAAATCAGAAATACATTCAAGCCCTACAAAAAGCAAATATCAAGGGATTTAAAGCCACAGGCAGTTGGAACCTGAAATGCTGGTATACCATGAGTTTGTGGGAAAATGAAGTGGAGTTAAAGAAGTTTAATAGCCAAAACAATTTCTTTGATTCTATGAAAAAATGGACGCACTTAACTCCATCTATTCAATCAAAAAACCTGAAACGAGACGAAGCAATGAGTTGGAAAGAGGCCAAAAAGCTGTTCATATAAAACCGACAAATCGAAAATTGCACCTGAAGCGAATTCGATTCAATAACTGATTTGAAATTGTAGTTCCTAGTAATAGCAATGTCTTCGTATATTTCAAAAACAGAAGTAGAAATATTCGATTGATTGGCTCAATTGGATTCTTTTTCCATTACATTTACTATATCTAAATATTCGCTATGAAATTAGTTCACTACCTATTCTTCCTATTGCTAGCAAATCTATTGACTTTAAATAATTCAAATGCCCAAGAGCTGGGAGCTAAGGATTGCATGAATGCGATACCACTTGAAAACTGGGAAACGATAACTTATTATAGTTCTGAAGGCGAGGGTGATGTTTTTGGAGAAATAAATACAACTTCAAGTTGCTTAACTACTGGTGAAAGAAACGTAGCCTGGTTTATTTTTTACACAACAAGTGATGGCTTGGTTTCTTTTACAATTATACCATCCTGCGATCTTGCTGATTACGATTTTGCCGTGTTTGATATTACCAATCATGGTTGTTCTGCAATAGCTACCAATCCTGAATTACAAATTTCCTGTGACTTCAGTGGTAGTATGTTTCCGACTTCCTCAACGGGGGCTAACAACGGCACCAATGATCAAGATGAACCTGCAATTCAAGCAGAAGCAGGTCGAATATATGTTTTAGTAGTAAATAATTTTTCAGGAGTAAATATGTGTGGCTACTCGATTAATTTCGAAGGGTCAACTGCTCAATTAGGAAATTTCAGTGAAGTTATCGGGCATGTAAATTATGATTCGAATGATAGCTGTGGGGATGGAATTGAACTACCTATTGATAACCAAAAAATAAATATTCTAAATCAAAATGGAGACCCTGTTGGTTTAACGTATACGAATGAAACTGGGTGGTACAATGCCTTTATTCCTCCTATCCAAAATTCTGTTACGTTAGCACTAGACGAAGTACATTTTCCATTCGCCTCTACTTGCTTTCCTGCTGAACAAATTGTTACAACAGACACGAGTCAATCAGTTATCACTGTAGATTTCGCCCTTCGTTCTACTCAATCATGTACTGAATATGATTTCGAATACACGGTACCGTTTTTTAGAAGATGTTTTTCAACCACGAACTTTGTAAACATAACAAACCGAGGAACAACATCTTCGGCACTCGATTTTACTTTAACTTATCCTACAGACCAGATTTATCCTCTTTCGGCATCTGTACCTTTTGAAAATATTGGAAACAACACCTATCTATTTCACGCTCCTGCTATCAATTTGTTTCAAGAATTAATTGTTACCATACTTGATACTACCACTTGTGAAAATATTTTAGGCAGTTTCGCGTGTGTTGAAGGTCAATTACTAACTACTAATGATTGCTTAGATGAAGACAGTACTGCCCTAAAATTGGCGCTTTCAAGCGACTCACTCACGAACACCATTACTGTAGGCAATTTCGGTGAAGTAGCAATGCCCAATACATTCAGTTTATTTGTAAGTAATGATTATGATCCATTTTTCGGAATGTTTCTGACCTCAAACGAGTATTCTTTTACACTAGCACCCAATGAAACATTTACTGCAAATGTTTTTTCGGAAAACTGGACTTCCGTTCTTATCGATAATGAAGGAAATGTTGAAAGTCTCTTCATTTCGAATGTTGATAATCCCTATTTATCTGATACATTAATTGATTTAACCTATCAAACGTATGACACGGAATGTGCAATGATACTTGGTAGTTATGACCCTAACGATAAACAAGGTTTTCCAGAAGGATATGGTGAACTAAATCGAATTGAAAGTGAGCAAACTATTACCTATCGAATTCGTTTCCAAAATACAGGTAGTGATACCGCATTTACAGTTGTTGTAATAGATACGTTGAGCGAATACTTAGATTATACTTCCATCATTCCCGGAGCATCCAGCCATCCATATACTTTCTATCTTGAAAATAACATACTTAAATTTCGATTTAATCATATTAATCTAGTTCAGAAATCACTCAATGAGCCAGCTAGTATTGGTTTTGTAGAATTTAAAATCAAACAAAAAGATTCCAATCCAATTTCCTATACAATCGAAAATCAAGCTGCTATTTATTTCGATTTTAATGCTCCCATTTTCACCCCTGTGCATCAATATTCCATTTATCCAATGCCTTTGGGAATAAATGAAGCTACAAGCCCAATCGAAATGAATGTGAGTCCAAATCCTTCTACCGGAAATGTGGCATTTTATTTCTCGAATAAATTTCAAGAAACTCAAAAATCGATTTTGGTAACTGACCTAAGTGGAAGAACAATTAAAACTATCACGACAAACGAAAAATCTCCCAATTTCAATTGGAACGAATTGCCAGCTGGGACTTATCTCATCACTGTAATCATGAAAAACGGATTGCGTACTTCTACTCGTTGGACAAAAATCTGAAACACTTGATAGAATTCTCTTCCTCGAGAAATGTTCTTCAAACAACATAAACTTCCTATTATTCAGTAAATGTGAATTCAAGGAATTTAAATCACTTGTGTAACAATTGCCAAAATGGATTCATTTCCACACAGATATTCACACTAATTATTCATCCCAATCCTATTGTTGATCAGATAATGTTTTGAATTAATCAACTACTGCATTTGAATTAATTAGCTTCTAAATTATTTTAGTTACTTTAGTCTTACCAATTGTTTTTCATAAGCCAATCATTTGAAAACCTGCGATTAATAATCATCAATACATGAATCAAATGAAATTCAAACTAGCGACATTCATTCTATTCCTTTGTATTTATGGTTGCATACAAGCACAAGAAAATAGGTCCAAATACTTGGGTTTAAACATATCTCCTTTATTCGTTAATGCACTCGAATTAGGTTTAGATTATACGATAAAACCGAATACTTCCTTTAATATATATACGGGTTATGTGTTCAACAGCCCATTAAATAGTCCTCTCAAAAAGGGAACACAATACCTGTTAAAGAATAAATCTGGTTTCTTTCTTAAGCTTGAAGTAAGACATAATTTTCGGAAAGAACATAAAAGATTTGCCCCATTTATCGGTATTAATTTAGTTAATTCATTAGCGATTGAGGAAGGTGTTAGTTATGTTTCATTCGATTCAAGTACTTTTAAGGAGCCTATAATTCAAAATTCCTACAATCTAGGTTTAAATGGAATACTTGGAATTACAAGTCCATCCAATAAAAAACTAAATATCGATTTAGGAATTCAATTTGGAAAACTCCTAGTAGATAATCTAGTTGATTTTCATAGTTATATGCCAGGAATGGGTGTTAACTTTTTTGGTGGCATGCGATTGCAAGGTATTGTTAGAATAAAATATAAAATGAAATAACACGTTGTTCGGTTAAAATTAGAATTATTCTACAACATTATTTATCGCTTACCCCAATAATCAATACTTATGTAATGCCTTTAGATTAAATTATTTAAATTAAAATTAGGTTTAGAAACGGATCAGTGTGGAGGCTATGTCTGGGCGGCGAGGGTGTGTTTCGACATAGATGAGAAAAAAGCTTATACGAGCAAAATGGTCGAAAAAAGGCCTTGAGCGTAAGCAGCATCGTCCAGACTTGACCTTCTTTGATTACTTTCTTGTGTCAAGACAAGAAAGTAATACGTCGTAGACAAACATGAATGGTGTAGTGACAAGAAGCATTAAAAGTCTTATTTCATTGATTGATATGAAAAAAATAAATTGATAATTCAACCGCACAATGGGTTAAAATAATGTATACGAATACGCTTAACCATTAAGGCTATAGTAAATCATATAGGCATCTACTTCTTTTGTTATATTCGTAAAAACTAAATCATTGTGTCTTAAGCAACGCATGATAATTTTCATACAATTAACAAATAGCCTAACCACATGAATATTAGCATCAAAACTGCTCCATTTATCCTATTCATTACTTGCTTAATTATTAATACGGTCCCACTCTTCGGACAAACACCTCCACCGGGGAAATACGACACCACCAGCTATCCCGAAGACCGAAAATTCATCCAATCCATTTCCAATATTTTTGACCCTTCCCTTTCATTAAATGATAATTCCATCAGCATTGGTGCCGATGGTACGATTGCTTATGGTTTAGAACAAGAATTCGAAAAGTTTAAACGAAATGGGATGGAATTTAAATCGGTCGTATCGGTTCCGGGAACAGAATTGATTCGGATTTTTAATGGACAAACAGCCATAAAAACCAAGATTGCCGATGTGGTTTTTACTACTCCCGAAGGCGACTTACATTTTAAAGTAATACGTGCCGAAACCTATATCAAGGACAATGGGAAATGGTATTATGTGCTAGGACAAGGAACCAACTTCTTGACGCAAGAGGAATTTGATGCGTATAAGAAAGAACATACGACTAAGAAGTAAATTCAAACCCATATACAGCATAATACATTAAACAGGCTACATTCAAAGACCTAAAGACCTTGCAACCTCAATCGGGAATACCTATTTACCCATCACTTGCATTGAATATGGTACATTTTGAAAACTACTTTTTGGAAGGATTGATACTTGGGTGCGCGATGAATTTTTTAGTATTCAGATTTTAATAAATAGGCTTTTATTATTTATACTAATTACATGAATGGAAATCGAAAAGTAAACCTCATTTGGTACTTAGTTTTATTTTTAGTTATTCTAGATAGACTTTGGCTAATTAATGGCTTTACGAATCTGTTTGTAGATGACGATCAGAGTATTATGTGGTATGGGACTTATGAGTTTTCAAAGGGGAACTTCCCTGAACCTAATTTTTTTGGACAATCCTATAATTTCATGTTGGAGAGTTTATTAGCTATTCCACTCGTGAAATTGGGGTTTTCCTATGCCTTTTCTCTTTCTATTTCAACCAGTTTTATTTCGCTATTTCCATTTATACTTATTTCTTCCCTTTTACTTAAAACTAGAAAAGAGATTAGCTCGCTTGCCGTATTGTCTCTCCCATTACTACTTCCTGTTGAATATGGAATGCTTACGAGCATGCCGCGTGGATTAACATCCGGTATATTTTTCTCCACCTGGGGAATGTGGGTATTACTTAAAAACATAAAACTCAAATACTTCTTTTTTTCATTCTTCTCTTTTTTAGGTATTTTATTTAATCCTAATTGTATCATACTGGTTTTACCAATTGGGATTTATTATTTAGGCCAAGAATGGAAAAATAAAAGCTGGTATCTATCATTGCTATTAGGAGCTTCCATACCCATACTACTGGGATATTTGTCCAATCGGTTTTATCAAATTCATCCCGAATATATCGTTCATAATTCTTGGTCATTGAATTTCAGCCTAGGAAGAATTGTACCGAGTAAATGGTATACTTTATTTGAATATGTAACTCCTATTTTTTGGTATACCGGACTTGCCGTATTTCCTCTACTAATAAGTGCTGTTATAGTGGCAATTCGTCAGAATAAGTACCTGCTGGCATACAGTATAATTACAGCTATCGCTCTTATTTTCTTTTCATTAACTATTGATAAAGTTCACGATGGAATTCAATCTGTTTTCTATTCTCGGGGTCGTATGTTCTTATCTATTCCGCTCGTGTTTGTCTGGCTATTCGCTCATTTTGAACTAAATCGAAAATGGCTGAATTTCATTCTTATTATCTCACTTTCGGCATGTGTTTTCAAGGCTTATTCGCTCGATTCGATTGTTCAGTATGAAACGAATGCCAAGAAAAATAAGAATATGTATGTAGCAAATATGGATGTATTAAAAAGTCATTGCTCCATGCTAAGCAAAAGAGCCAAACAAATTGAAGCTCCAGTATTAGTTATTCTACCCCAAACTCCATTTAAACATGTTTACAACTATGCTTGTCCTTGTTTAAATCCTGATTTCCCACAAACACTAGAACCTCGATTAGACCGTAGAACATGGGTATTGAAAGATCTTGACAAACAAACGTTTTCGAACATCCTCTTTACAGGAGTAACAAAAGAAGAGATGAATCCCTATTTCTTAAACGCAGCAGGATTGAATCAAAATGCTGATTCTAGCCTAGTTACCTTTTCAATCAGAAATAATCACGAAACAATGGGGAATCTATTAAATCAAATAGGTTTTCCTATGAGAAAACACGAATAATGTATCCAGTAAATTCACTATTCTTCAGTTGAATTATGACATACGCTTAAATCAAATTTCACTCTCAATGAAATCATATTAGTGTTTGAATATCACTGATTAATTATAGTCTTCTCACGTTTTACAAGGGTTGAATTCGATAATTCAACCACATAGACACCTGAGCTTAAAGACAAAGAAGATAAATCAATATCCAATAAACCATTAGTAAATTGTGTTGAATACACCATTTTACCAATTGAATTAAACAATCGAATGGAATATACATTTTTGGTTTCATTCAAGCGAACATGTAATTGATTATTCGCAGGATTAGGAAATAGTGATAACTGAATATCTTTCTCTATTGTGAATTCCTGATCATTTAAAATTAATGGATCACAAGCACTACCAACTAAAGGCCCAAGGCGGTAGTTAACAAGATTGGGAGCGGAAATGATATAAGGTACATTATTCAATGGATACCTCAGTGGTTGATAAATACTGTTAAAACCAGATTCATTAAGATTATTGATAGTACCAAAATAAATACCTTCAAATGGATTGGAATAATCTAAAAGATCTCTTTTGAAAATATTTTTAAAGTTGGGTGCAATAAATGCTAAACCAGTTGTTTCAATAATATAGGTCAAACTATCAGTATCAAAATCATATTGATATATACCCGTCAAATAGGTACTATCATTATAATTTAATCGATATCCATAAAATTTTGATATATCAGGACTTGGAATGAAATTAGGCAGGTCAGCAGGTCTAAATAATGGACTTATATCTAACTCCTGTGGATTACTTAATGTTCCTGTGCAACGATCAAAATCCATTCGTTGAACCCACTTTGGTCCTAATCCAGAAAAATGAATAAAGTGATTTCCGTCTTGGCTAAAATGAGATGTGGTGTAAGTTTGAACATGTGGAACTAAGCCTTCTATTTGCACATACTGCATGGGTGAAACTCCATTAATATCTACTAATCCAATATAGTATTCATTCGAAAATACACCCGGCTTAATAATCCACCAATCGCGTCCATTGCCATGGCGAACAGCCACCGCATCCGAAATGGATGTAGTATCGTTTAACACAATATGATTACTGCTAATCACACTCTGTGATGATACATCTAAAATTGCATAAGTAAAATATACATCTTGGCTCATGAGTCCAATAGATGAAGGTATATCACGCTTATACTGCCCATAAAATAAATATACTCGATTGCTATCGGCTGGGTCCTCTAAAAACAAAGGACCTTTGGACATATCAACACGAGTAGTATCAGGCGTTCCATTAGGCCATTCCATATCATCACGCCATAATTTGTAGGAAAGTACTTCTCCGAAACTATTCACCAAGCGCCAACCATTAGAGGCAAATTTTAAATTTCCATATTTATCTGAATAAGAGGCTCGACTATAAAAATTCGATAAAACAATTGGAGTTTCATTATCAATCGATTCTAAACTATCCTCATTAAATACCATTAAAAAATTAGAACCAGGGGCTTCAGCCGGAATGCAATACACACTACTTCCCATAACCAAAACATCCGATTGACGCTGGGCTCTAAGCGATAAAGAAATTAAGCATGTAAAATAAACAATGGCAATTTTTGAAACATTCATTTTGTCATTCAAATTAAATTCAATGATTGAAATTGATTTTTTTGCGCTCTGTTTTTCCTGATACTTTATTTTCAAGTAAGAGTATGTTTGAGCCATTCGCAAGATTTTCTTGGTCTAAATGCAGTGTTGTTTTTAATTTCAAATCAGATTCATTAAGTATCAATTGACCAAGTAAATTAAAAATTTGAATGGAATTAAATTCAAAATTCTGAATTTAATATCTCAATAATTTATTCTTATCTCAAATTTGAATTAGGAGTACTCGAACCTCCCGGCTTAGCGGGTGAGCCCAATACACGCCTTCGCTAAAGCTACGGCATGCGAGGCACTCTTTCGCTAAAGCTACGGCATGCTAAGCACTCTTTCGATTAAGTTATACTTACGTTTAAGCTTCGGCTTGAGGTGCATGCTTTAAATCGAATATTAATGCTTTTAGATTGACTCCGGTCGATAGCCCAATTTGTTTAATTTTGCCGCCCTATTAAATACTGTCGATCATGTTAGACCGCCGCGTTCGCGTACGTTTTGCACCTAGTCCTACCGGAACCCTGCATATTGGAGGTGTTCGTACGGCTCTTTATAATTACCTCTTTGCCCACAAATTAGGGGGCGATTTTATTCTTCGTATTGAAGATACCGATCAAAACCGTTTTGTTCCCGGTGCCGAAGCCTACATTATGGAAGCTTTAAATTGGCTGGGAATTAACCCAAGTGAGAGTCCGCTGCATGGTGGTCCGCATGCGCCTTACCGTCAAAGTGAGCGTAAAGCGATGTACCGTGAGTATGCTGAGAAATTGTTGGCGAGCGGTCATGCTTATTATGCATTTGATACGCCCGAGGAATTAGAAGATATGCGTGCTAAGTTAACGGCTGCAAAAGTGGCTTCGCCGCAGTACAATGCCGTTACACGTATGTCGATGAAGAATTCGGTTACACTGTCGGAAGATGAGGTAAAACGTCGCTTAGATGCGGGTGAGCCCTATGTAATTCGGATGAAACTGCCTCGCCAAGAAGAAGTGCGTTTTCATGATATTATTCGTGGATGGATTGTGGTTCAAACACAGAACATGGATGATAAGGTGCTGTTTAAGTCGGACGGCATGCCTACCTATCACTTGGCGAATGTGGTAGATGATTATTTGATGCAGATTACTCATGTGATTCGTGGAGAAGAATGGTTGCCTTCTGCCCCACTCCATGTGTTGTTATATCGCTATTTAGGTTGGGAAGAGGTGATGCCACAGTTTGCGCATTTGCCTTTGCTTTTGAAGCCCGATGGAAATGGTAAATTGAGCAAACGTGATGGAGATCGATTAGGATTTCCGGTTGCTCCATTAAATTGGGTTGATCCACACACGGGCGATACCACAAGCGGATATCGTGAGAAAGGATATTATCCTGAAGCTGTGCTGAACTTCTTGTGTATGTTGGGCTGGAATCCGGGTACAACTCAGGAGATGTTCACTTTGGATGAGCTTGTTCAATTGTTTAGCTTGGAGCGTGTGAGTAAGGCAGGAGCGAAATTCGATTTTGAAAAAGCGAAATGGTTCAACCATCAGTATTTGTTGAAGCATTCGGATGCCGAATTAGCTGCTGAGTTTATGCCTTTGTTGCAGGCGGCTGGATTTAATCGTCCAATTGAGTTTGTAACTACGGTGGTAGGTTTAGTAAAAGAGCGTGCAAATTTCGTGAATGATTTTCTAGAGCATGCTCGTTTCTTTTTTGAGGCACCAACAACTTGGGATGAAGCAACTTTAAGCAAGAAATGGAAGCCCGAAACACAAGGGATTTTGGAAGGCTGGCGCGATGCTTTAGCTACAACAAACGATTATTCGGCTGCTAATTTAGAAGTAACATCCAAGGCATATTTGGAATCGATTGGAGTAGGAATCGGACAGGTGCTTCAAGGTTTTCGAATTTTGATTACCGGCTTACCTGCAGGACCATCCATGTTTGAAGTGTGTAGTTTGTTAGGGAAAGAAGAAGTGGCAGCCCGTTTTAACAAAGCCTTGGAGTATACCAAAACTAAGTTTGCGTGACCAAAGGGAAGATTTTACTCGAAGGCATGGAGTTCTTTGCCTACCACGGGCTTTATACCAAAGAGCGCGAGGAAGGACAATGGTTTCGTATTGATCTGGAAGTAGAGACTGATTTGAGCAAAGCTGCCAATACAGATGCGTTAACCGAAGCGATTGACTATGTGGCTTTGTATGCCTTGATTCAAAAGGAAATGAAGATCCCTTCGAAGCTATTGGAACATGTAGCTAAACGGATTATTGATAGCCTTCGGATGAATTTTCCTGCATTGGGTAAAACAAAAATCAAGGTTACGAAGTTAAATCCTCCGATAGAAGGTAAAGTTGCCGGAGTTAGCATCGTGATGGAGTCGTGATATGTGGAAATTCCTCAAACAGAAGATTAGCAAGAAAAAGGTATGTGGCAAATGTGGCCACAGCTTTACCTGTGTAGTAAAAGAAGGCTGTTGGTGTGATAAGTTAACGATCTCGAAAGAGAACTTGGCAAAGATTCGCCGGATGTATATGGATTGCTTATGTCCGCAATGCTTGGCCGAATTTGTCGATCCAATTAACTCAGAGAGAAGCATTTCCTAAATT
>Ga0116158_10003417_pt1 | contig 13786 bp, 13 predicted proteins | sample AD_UKC052_MetaG_FD_89883 | JGI IMG/M metagenome (GOLD analysis project Ga0116158, IMG submission 89883) | Active sludge microbial communities of municipal wastewater-treating anaerobic digesters from USA - AD_UKC052_MetaG | ecosystem: Engineered > Bioreactor > Anaerobic > Digestate | place: USA... | reverse complement strand
GGGAATAAAAAAAGCAACCGGCCTTGAGTATATCCCGGCCGGTCGCTTTGCGCAAGAAACGCGAGGACTTTTTTTGTCAGCCCGCAATCATTTTGCCGTTTTGAGGACGATGGCATTGATCCGGATATCGGTTTTCGGCTTGTCGTTGTCGTTGCGCTCGACCTTGGAGATCGCGTCGGCTACGTCCTGTCCGGCCACGATGCCGCCAAAGACGGTGTGCTTGCCGTTCAACCAGACGGTATCGGCAACATTGATGAAAAACTGGCTGCCGTTAGAGTCAGGACCCGAATTGGCCATGGCCAGGGAGCCACGCACGGCGGGACGGCTTTTAAGCCCCTTGGTGTAGCGGTAACCGGCGGCCTGATAGAGGCGCTTGGGGGACCACTTGGCGATGGCATTGGTGGCATCCGTCCAGGCCGGTTCGAACTCGCTTTTTTTGTTTTCGAGTTCTTCCTGGCTCTTGATTCCCATTTTTTCGGCAATAAGCTGGAAGGTTTTGCGGTAGACGGTATTCAGCTCGTTACCGTACATCCGGTCCTGTCCGACCTGGCCTTTGTCGAGGCCGAGGGCATCAGCATCGATCTCGTCATCAAACTTGTAGCCCGGGTCGCCGGTTCCGTTCCCCTTGGGGCAGCCGGTCTGGTTCATGAAGTTGGGGATGACGCGGTGGAAGATCAGGTTGTCGTAAAACTTTTTTTGGGCCAGCTTGACGAAATTCTCGCAGGTCTTGGGTGCGGCGTCCCAGTAGAGTTCGACTTCAATGTCGCCCATCGAGGTCTCGATGACGGCGTGGGTGAATTTTGAAAGCGCCGGGTCGGCGGGCTGCGGCGCCCTGTCCGCGGGAACTTCGGGCAAAAAGCCGGAATTGCCGCAGCCTCCGAGGGCTGCCGTGATGAAGATCGCCGCCAGGGCGATACGGTTGAGTGTCATGGCCAAGATATCCTCCAGATCGAGTGTGGGAATCTGTTCCCCGCTAAAATATACGGACGGCGGATCTCACGGAGGAATCCGGGAATTTTCCCCCTCCCTACGGGCGAAGTGCTCGCCAAGAGTAACCTTCGGCCGGCACCCCCGCCGGACTACGCAGGCTCGTCGGAATTTGTTATACTGACGGAGAGGCGATTGCCAGATCGGAGAGGGAGTCATGCCCGGGAAAAACGATACCAATGCCAGTCGCCTGATCAAGTTCCGGAATCTTGAGCTTTTTGAGCTCTACGCCAGCGCGGCCAAAGAGGTCTATGTCCGGCTTTTTGACCAGCGCGAGACGCTGATGGAGACCAAACGGGCTCTTGAAGGGTATATTGACAAGCTGATCGACGGTATCGACGAGAACAACCGGGCCGTTTTCGAGATTCTCGCGACGGTCGAGTTCGGGAACCGGTTCGTATCGCATAGCCTCAAGACCACGATCATGTCGATCATCATCGGGAAGCAGCTCCGCTTCCCCGAGGGCAAGCTGTTTGCCGTGGGATCCGCCGCCTTCCTGCACGACATCGGCAAGGCCAAGAGCGACAATCCCTTTCTCAATTCCTACTTCGGGGCGATTGATGATCCCCAGGATCTCGAGAACAACCATCCGATCATTGGAGCGAGCATCGTTGCGGAGTACCTCGGCTACGGCTCGGATATTGCCCAAGGCGTGCGCAACCACCATGAGCAACTGGACGGGAGCGGTTTCCCGCGCGGGCTGAATGCCGGATCGATCTCCCTCCTGGACCGGGTCGTCTTCACCGCCAACTTCATCGACAACCTGCTCTACCGGACCGACTATTCCGGGATAGAGACGGTCTCCATGGCCATCCGGCATGCCTTTGACCGGTTCCCGGCCAAATTCGACCCGGACATCAAGGCCGTCCTTCTGACCTTCACCGAAAAGCCTTCGATCTCCAAGCGGCGTTTCGAGCGGACGGTGATCACCCTTGCCGCCAATTATCGTCGCTGGGACAGCGGAGGGAATTATTCCTGCCGTATTCTGGATATCTCGGGGAGCGGGGCCCGGATCCGCTGCAAGGACACCATGGTGACGGGAACCATGCTCTATCTCAATTTCGCGCTTTCCAACGTGATGACCTTCAACGACATTGTCTGTAAGGTTGTACGCCGGATTCCCGACGAGAGCGGCTATGTGTATGGACTCGATTTTGAGGACAAGTCCGGGGCGATCCAGCAGAAGATCGACCGCTACGTCCAGCGCTACGTCATCAATCAGCGCTGAACAAAAAAACGTAAAAATCTTTTGACCGGGCGGACGGCAATTTGTAGATTACTGGAGTCGGTTGGAGGTGTAGCTCAGCTGGTTAGAGCGCTGGCCTGTCAAGCCAGAGGCCGCGGGTTCAAGTCCCGTCATCTCCGATAGTTCAATCGCCTGCAAAGGCGATTTTTTTTATCTGCCAGCTTCGCATGCGGGGGCTGGGTTTTTTTGTCCTGTCATTTGTGTGCAGGGTATCTGCTTTTGTACTCCCGAAGTCTTCCCGAACCGGGGGAGGGGCTTGCCTTTGTTGTGGTTTTTCTGGTGAACAGTCTCAGGCTTGGTGTGGGCGACGTTCCGGGCGTGCGAGGCAAGGCTCAGTGCGTGCCAGACATTGAACGTGCAGCAGCGGATCCAACTGCGTAAAATTTAGGCAAAAACCGCAATCCGGGATTGCGGTCGTCATGCACGAGGGCCAGTCTCGCCCATGTCCACCAGTCTGTGGGGCCGTCTCATGTTTCCGGGAAGCGGCTGTCAGGTTTTTCCTGGTGAACAGCCTCAGGCCTGGCGTGTGTGACGTTCCGAGCGTGCGAGGCAGTGGCCGAAGGCCTCACAGCGCTGGCAGTAGCGGTCGTTTTCCGAAAAGTCCGCAGGCGGGCAGACGGTAAAATCAAAAGTCCGGTTTTTTTCTGCTTCGAGGATCCGGCTGGCCTCATCGCTCTCCGGTTTTGTCCGGACCAGTTTTTCGATCCGGGCATTCCGTTCTGCGAGGGCTTTGTCCGGATTCTCTGCCGCAACCCGGCGCCGGGTCTCGGAGCGCTTTCCGGCCGAGACAATCAGCGACCGGAGTCCGAGCGCCACGAGGGCCCCTGCGAGTTCCGCAAGGAGGAGGGAGAGCATGGCCGGCTGGGAGACCGAGAAAACGGCCCGCATGGCCACATAGACGGCGACAAACCATTTTGCCTGGACCGGGACCACAAAAAACAGAAGGAAGGTCTGGTCCGGATTGCGCTTGGAGAAGGCGTACATGAATCCGAGGAGGGCGGCGCCCGGTCCAAAAAGGAAGGGCACCCGGATGCCGATGGCTCCCAGCAACATCGCACTTCCGGCCGAGGCGGCGCTTGCAGCCAGAAAGAAGAGCAGGACCGGACCCGGCCCCCAGTCCTCTTCGACGGTCGGAACGACAAACCAGATGAAGAGGAGTTCGAAAATCAGGGAGAGCGGATCGATCATGACGAAGGCATGGGTCACAAGCCGCCAAAATTCGCCGCTTTCGACCGTGCCGGGGGCCCAGGCCAGGAGGTTGACCAGCCCGACACCGCTCCGCCCGAGGATCTGGATGAGGGAGACGGCGCCGATCCCCAAAACGAGGACCTGCCAGGCTTTGATGGACGGCGTCTCTTGCATGCGTTTCGCTCCCCTGCAGGCGTTTCTGGAATAATACTGCCGGATGGCGCGATTCTGGCAGGACACGCGCTTTGAAAGGGCCTGAGGATGTTCACCAAAAAGACGCTGTGTTTGACTTGTCTGGACTGACCCGATACCAGTAAATTTCCGAGCGCGCCGCGGATGATGGTACATGCCGGCGTCCATGCATGCAGTTGCAAGCACACTTCTCAAGGAGACGTCGGTATGTCAGGTCACTCCAAATGGGCCAGTATCAAGCACAAAAAGGGCGCCAATGATGCCAAGCGCGGCCAGGTCTTTACAAAGATCATCAAGGAAATTTCGGTCGCTGCCAGGATGGGTGGAGGGGACCTCACCTCCAATGCGCGGCTGCGCGCCGCTGTCGAACGGGCCAAGGCCTCCAACATGCCCCGGGACAATGTCGAGCGGGCCATCAAAAAGGGGACTGGCGAGCTTGAGGGTGTCAGCTATGAGGAGCTGACCTACGAGGGCTACGGGCCCGAGGGTGTCGCCATCATCATGGACCTCACAACCGACAATAAAAACCGGACGGCCGCCGAGATCCGCAAGATCCTTTCCCGCCGGAACGGGAGCCTTGGCTCCTCCAACTGCGTGGCCTGGATGTTCGAGAAGAAGGGCGTGATCAATATTGACTGCAAGGCCATCGGTGAGGACGAGCTGATGGAACTGGTTCTCGAGGCGGGAGCCGAGGATATGAGCCGTGAAGGGGACAGCTACGAGGTCCTGACAGCGCCGGACATGTTTTCGGCAGTTCTCGAAGCGATCGGGAAAAGGAGCATCCCGGTCGAAAACGCCGAGGTGACCCGGATCCAGACCAGCGGGGAGCCGGTCAAGGTCCAGGGCGACAAGGCCAAACAGGTGATGGATCTCCTTGAGGAGCTTGAGGAGCATGATGATGTGACCTCGGTCTCGAGCAATTTCGACTTTGACGAATAAGAAAAAGCGGATTCTCGGGATTGATCCGGGGCTGGCCATCGTGGGTTATGGCTGTATCGAGGTCAGCGGAAACCGGATGCGGCCGGTCGAGTACGGGGTCATCAGGACCGGGCCGGAGGATGATCTGGCGGTGCGGCTTGCGTTGATTTACGACGGCTGCGCCGCCCTTTTTTCGCGCCTTGCTCCGGACGAGGCGGCCGTGGAGGAGCTTTTTTTCGGGAGGAATGTCACGACGGGGATGACGGTCAGCCATGCCCGCGGGGTGATTCTGCTCGCTCTCCACCAACATGGTATTCCCCACGCCGAGTACACGCCGATGGCCGTCAAACAGACGGTGACCGGGGATGGCCGAGCCGACAAGGCCGGGGTCCAGGGCATGGTCCAACGACTCCTCGGCCTGGACGGGATTCCCCGGCCAGACGATGCGGCGGATGGTCTGGCCATCGCTATCTGTCACGCCCAGCACTCTCCGTTGGCCCGGCTTCTGGCGCAACGGAGGGGCCGGACGCCTTCAACAAAAAAAACCTGAAAAAACAGGGAACCGTTCGGGGCGCTGGTATCTCTCCTGTATATGACAACACCACGCAGAACGAACTTTCCGATCCACATTGACAACCAATTTGTCCTCGAGATGATCCGGCGTTTCCAGTCCGGGGATCTCCAGGCCCGGGCCAGTCTCTTTAAACACCTCTGGCGGGTGATCTGTGCCTGGCCCCGTTTCCAGGGCTTCGCCGGGAGGGAGGAGTGCGAGTGGTACCTGGATGCCGCTCTCGAACGGCTTTTTCCCGCGCTGGAGCACTACCGCGACATCGGCCGGGAACGGTTCGATCTCTGGTTTTTTACGGTTCTCCGCAATATCTGGGTGGACTGCCTTCGCAAGCAGACACTCGTGGTCGGGACGATGGGTGACCTCAGTCAACTCACCGATCCGGCTGTGGCCCTAGAAGAGCAGGAGGCCGATCCGGGCGTGGTTCCCCTGCGGAAACTGGTCTCTCCCCGGGTCTGGAATTGTCTCTGTCTGCGGTATCCAGAGTTGATCGCCGAGGACGAGATTGATGCCTTTGCCGGACGATGGGCCGATGGCCGGCGCAAGCGGGCCCTGGTCCGGTTGATCGAATATGCCCGGTGGCTGGCCCGCCGTCGGCGGACCGGTCTGATGGAGACCCTCTCCCTGATCCAGAGCCGGCAGCACCGGATGCTGAAGCATGGGCGGGAGCAAACGACGGGGTGGGAGAACCTCAACCGGGAGAAAGAGCGGACCCTGGTCCGCCTGCGGTCGGATCTGGTTGTCCTGCAGTACCAGACCCTGACCCGACTGACCGGTCATCCGGTCGGGACGATCGCCAGCATCATCCATCGTGCCCGGTCACGGATTGCCCTTGGACAGGAGCGGATCAATAATCCAGGAGGAGCCAAGCCAGCAGCTTGAGAACCTCGGCGCGGACGTACTCCTCCTGTTCGTCGGTGGTGAACCGGATTTCCCGGGAGGGCGAGGGGAGGACCGTGATTCCCGAATCTTCAAAATACCGGGTGATCCGGTAGAGGTGGAAGGGATCACTGACAGCGAGGACACGCTTCCAGCCGTGGTGCTGCATCATTTGCACGGCGAATTCGACCTGTTCCCGTGTGGTATGGCTGGTCGTTTCAAAGAGGATTCGGGACTCGGGGATCCCGTGTTCGGAGAGGATTCTCTTCATGACGACGGATTCTGCCGGCGGACCCCAACCGACGCCTCCGGTCAGGATGAAGTTGGATGCATACCCGTTGTTGGCCAGGGCCAGCGCGTGATTGATTCGGGCCCGGAGGAGGGCTCCGGGCTGGCCGTGCCCGGCGATCGCCGCACCAAAAACGAGGATCACATCGGCTTTCTCTCGTGTGTCGATGCGCGAGAATTCAAGGACATTGCCCTCATGATGATTCCAGATCAGGGTCAGGATCGTGCAGACCAGGGCGGGAACCGCGAACATGAAGCCCAATACGAGGAGTGGGCGACGGGCATTGGCAACGCGACCGAACATCCACCAAATATAGTGTGTTCCAGAACCAGGGTGGCTCCAAACCGTTTGGAGAAGAGTCTCCACTTTTCAGGTCTTTCAATCCGGTTTCGGGCGGGTGTTGACGGGGGGCGGGCTGCAGGGTAGACTGCAGGAATGAGCAGGGAGGCAGAGGGTGCATGACGTTGTGGTGATCGGAAGCGGCCCGGCGGGGTTGAATGTGGCGGCTGTGGCCAGCCGTTCAGGTTTGCGCTGTGGCCTGGTTGAAAAGCATTGTCTCGCGGGGAACATCACACGCTACCCGCTTGCGCTCCAGTTCCGGTCACTGGCGACGGATTTCGAACTCGAAGGGATGCCCTTCGTGACCGCGACCGCCTGGCCACAGCGGAATGAGGTGATCCGCTATTACCAGAAGGCCGCCCGACGGATCGAAAACGTCCAGTTCTATCTCAGGCACCAGGCCACAGAGGTCATCGGGTCGGACAACGCGTTTTTGGTCAAATGCACCAATCTCCAGGTGGGCAAGGAAGCCCAGATCCGCTGCCGGAAAGTCGTGATCGCCTCGGGATGCTATGATCAGCCCCGGCTCCTCCAGGTTGCCGGCGAGGATCTTCACCATGTCAGCCACTACTATGCGGAGCCCTGGGCCTGCGAGGGGGCGAATGTCGTGATTGTGGGTGGTGGAGATTCGGCAGCCGAAGCCGCCATCGAGGTTGCTCCTCTTGCCCGCAGTCTTGTGCTCGTCTATCGCGGGGTGGATCTGCACGGGGTGCGCCCCTGGGTCCGGGGCAGTCTTGAGCGGCTGGTTTCCGCAGGCAAGCTGGTGGTGCACACCGAGGCGAGACTGAACGAGATCCGTGATGACCGTGTTCTTGTCCAGTTGAAGACAAAGGGTGAACAGTCGATACCGGCCGAAAAGGTCTACCTCCTGACGGGCTACCGCCCGGATGATGTTCTTCTGCAAAAAGCCGGGATCACCATTGATCTGGACGGGATGGTCCCGGTGTATTTTGAAGAAACCTGTGAGACGAATATCTCGGGTATGTATGTGGCGGGGGCCATTCTTGGTGGAACCCGAGCCGGGAGTGTGGGGATTGAAAAATTCCGCTCCCATGCGCAAGTTATTGTACGGGATATCCAGTCCAAGATCTGACGGGGGAGTTCAAGCGGTGGCCGAGGAAAAGAACGTCAAGGTAACCTACTTTGACAAAAAGAGCATTGCCTGTCCGGCGTGTTCGCGCGAGTTCCAGCGCGAGGTGCTGATGAGCGGCAGCGGCCGGTTGATTGCCGGGAAACTGACCGATGAGTTGCGCCGGCTCTACCAGCCAAGCAAGAAATATGGACGGATCAACCCGCTCGTCTACCCGGTCGTCGTTTGCCCGGATTGTCTGTACGCGGCCTTTCCCGAGGATTTTTCGCGCCTTTCCGAAAAGAGCACCGACAAGATGCGTGAATTCACCGACAGGCGAATCCAGCTCGTGATGCAGAGTGTCGGTCCCGTGGATTTCAGCGAGACCCGGGATGACCGCGCGGGCGCTGCGAGCTATATTCTCGCTACGAGTTGTTATTCGTTTTTTGACAAGAGCATCTCGCCGACGGTCAAGCGCGGGCTCTGCTGTCTTCGCGGAGCATGGGTTCTGAACGATATGGTCGAGAATACCGAACCCGGGGAGGACCGTGACCGCTACGCATGGGTTTCGAATATTCTCTATCACAAGGCCTACAAATTTTACTCCGACGCGCTGGATCTCTATCAGAAGAAGGTCGAGACCATCGAAGGGATTGCCCTTGGTCCGGATACTGACAAGAACTGGGGGTACGAGGGTTTTCTCTACACCGTTAGCCAGCTCTGCCTCAAGCTCGGGTTTACCGAGGACGATCTCGAGAAGCGGGCCATGTCCTATCTCGGAACCAAACGGATCATTGCCAAACTCTTCGGGAGCGGAAAAGCGTCAAAGAGCAAACCCAGCGAGATCCTTGACATGTCCCGGATCCTGTATGACAAACTGGATGCCTACGTCAAGGAAATCGAAGAGACCCTTGGAAAGAAATTCGAGTAGACTGCCCGATGCTCCTGACAGGACTCTCGGGCCGTCCTCTTTCTGGTCGTGGTATCGGGCCGGCCATCCGGGCACGGCTCGAAAAACTCGATATCCATGACATGGCGGGGCTCCTTGCCCATCTCCCGCGGAATTGGCAGGACAGGCGGGCTTGCACCCGTCCCGAGGATGTCCGGCAGGGGGATGCAGCCTGGATCGAAGGCGTCGTGACCGACCACATCCGGCAACGGATCAGGGGTGGACGGAGTCTCCTCAAGATCAGGCTTGATGCCCGGGGCTGTCCCCTGGATCTCGTCTGTTTCAATCGGGATTATCTCGCCCGGACGTGGCCAGTCGGAACCCGGCTCTTCGTCTGGGGAAGCTTTGAGCGCGAACTGGCGGGGCTTTCGACAGCTGCCTTCGAGGCCATTCGGGCCGATGATCCCCAGGCGGATCTTGAATTCGGGCGGCTCGTGCCCGTCTATGGATTGACCGAGGGTGTGACACAGCGGACCATGCGCCGTATCATCTTCGATGCGCTTGCCGGCATCAGGGGGATTGGGCATGATCTGCCGGATTACCTGGTCGCGCGGAGGCGGATGCGTCCGCTGGACGAACTGCTGTTGAAGGCGCATTATCCCGGGACGGAGGCCGAGGGGCTGGCTGCACGGGATGAACTCGTGTATATCGAATTTTTGTTGTTTCAGACCGGGATCCTGGCGCGCCGGGCCCGACTGGGGCGGACGCACAAAGCACACAGCTATTCATCAAGCGATGTTCGCGAGACAGCCGAGGCGGCATTCGGATTCCGTCTGACAGCGGGCCAGGCTTCGGCATGGGAGGATTTGCGGCGCACGATGTCCGGTACCGAGCCGATGCAGGTTCTGCTCCTGGGCGATGTCGGATCCGGGAAGACGGCCATCGCCGCCATGGCCATCCTGCTGGCTGTCCGGAGCGGGGTCCAGGTCGTCATGGCGGCCCCGACAGTCATCCTGGCCCGCCAGTTGGCAGAGCGGATGGAACGCTACCTCGCACCACTCGGTGTCCGGACGGCCTTCCTCTCCGGCGGGATGGCGCTGGACGAGCGGAAACGGATTCTGGCGGATCTGGCCGGGTCGAGGATCGATCTTCTTTCAGGAACCCACGCCTTGTTCCATGCCGATGTCATTTTTTCCCGGCTGGGACTGGTTGTGATCGACGAGCAGCACCGTTTTGGGGTCAAGCAGCGCAAGGCCCTCCGCGACAAGGGGAAGGATGCGGATTACCTGGCCATGTCGGCCACCCCGATCCCCCGAACTCTGGCAATGGCCCTTTATGGGGATTACGGGAGTATCCGGATCGAAGGGATTCCGGAGGGCAGGATCCCCGTCGAGACGCACTGGCTTCAGGGCGGGCAGGGGTTGGAAGAGGCGTTGTCCGAGGTAGAAGCACGGATCCGGCGCGGTGAGCAGGCCTGCTTTGTCTATCCTTCCATAGGAGACGAGGACGACGACAGCTCCAGGGCCGCGACGGCAGCCTGGAAACGGTACGCACGGACCGGGCTGGCCGCCCGGGGGATCAGTCTCCTCCATGGAAGACTGGATGACCGTGAGAAGGAATCTGTCATGGCCGGCTTCATGGCCGGTGCGGCCGGGCTCCTCGTGGCGACCAGCGTGATTGAAGTCGGGATCGACAATCCACGGTTGACCGCGATCATTATTTTTGGGGCGGAGCGCTTTGGGCTCTCCCAGATCCATCAGCTCCGGGGCCGGGTCGGGCGGGGTGGCCTGCCTTCGGTCTGCTGGCTGGTGACCGATGGTGGAGGAACAGAGTCCGGATTCGCACGGATGAAGGCTCTCGTGGAGAGCACGGACGGATTCAAGATTGCCGAAGCGGATCTGGCCCTGCGGGGGCCGGGAGATTTTCTTGGTCTGGCGCAGACCGGGCTCCCCCGCTTCATGGTGGCAGACATCGCCCGGGATGGCCGGATGCTGGAACTGGCGCGGCGGGATGCCTCCCTGATCCTCCGGCAGGATCCCCTGCTTGAGTCACCCCATCATGCACGCTTTGTCAGGGAGAATCCCGAAGGAGGGTACGAATGAGGATCACAGCGGGAAAGCACCGCAACCGGCAGCTTGTCGTACCGGCCACAGGGTTGCGGCCGACAACTGATATGGCCCGTCAGGCGCTCTTCAACATTCTGGGGATGGTTGACGGGTTGAGCTTCGCCGATCTCTGTGCGGGGAGCGGTTCGGTGGGTCTGGATGCCCTTTCCCGAGGCGCCGGTTCGGTTGTCTTTGTCGAACAGGACCGGGTGGCGGTGCAGGCCATCAAAACCAATCTGCAAAACTTGGGACTGGAAGCCAGGGTTGTGCACAAGTCCGTTCTTTCGTTTGTGACATCCTGGGAAGGTCCGGCATTCGATATTGTCTATCTCGATCCCCCATACGATTCCGTCGGGCTGTATGTCAATCTTACAACTTCGGGATTGGCACGACTGGTTCGCGGTCAGCTTGTGCTTGAAATCAGGGCCGGTGGTGTTCCTCCGGCGTTTCCCGGTCTCTCTGTGACCGAAAACCGCCGGTACGGGGATGCATCCCTTGTGTTTTATTCCGGGGAACAGACGACTGACGGGTGACTCGGCCGGATTTTCGCGAGAAGTGTGTTCTCCGGTGTTGTTCCGGTTGATTTCCCTTGTCAACCGGTGTTAGAGTACACGTGTGGTTTTTTGGGGCGACCAATGAAGTTGTACGGGAGGATGTATGTCACGAGGAGTACTTGGGGTAGTGTTGGTCGGAGTTGCCGTCCTTGGGCTGGTTGCTGCCGGAGGAAGCGAGTGGAGCAATGCCCAGTATAAATGTGCATTCAGACTCCCGGACGACCAGTGGAAAAACACGACCGAAGAGAAGATGGGCATCCTGAAAGACGGAATCGTCGAATTCATGTCGCTTTCGGATTTTTCGGTGGTATCCCTGACTCCATACGCATTCGCAACCGGAGAGCAGTGGAAGAGCGAAATGACGCTCAAGACGGTCGAGACAACCGAGAGCATGATCAGGGCCCTTTCCGACAGGGTCTGGCTGATACGGGAAGACCCCAGATACGTTGTCAACGGTGTTTCCGGATACAAACGGGAAATCGGGTTTCAAATGAATGGAATCGATTATACCGCCATCATTGTCGTACTCAGCAAAAACAATACGCATTACAGGCTCCTCTTCACCAGCCTCGAAAAATTTTATGGATCGAGTTTCCAGAATTTTCTGAGAATCGTCGGAACTTTCAAGATAACCGGGTAAGGTGCAGTGCGTTCACCCACGATGCCGGGCAACCGGCGTTTCGGTCCCGCCTTTTTTTTCGTGGGAATCGTTCTTGTCCTTTTTCCGGCGATTTTCGTTCTGCACCAATGGGAGACCGGATCCGTCCGGGTAGATGCGGAAATCCGGGCCGGTTGGCTGGCCCGTGCGGTCTGGCTCCGGCTCGAGGATGCGCGCCGGGAGATTCCGGGTGTGCTTGTCAAAACGAATTGGCAGGGGAAACCGGCCGCGGCCTGGGTTCCCATGCCATGGTTCGACGGTCGAGTTTCTCTGATCCGGGATGACAAGCCGGTTCTCCCGCTCAAGGAGACCGGCACCACCCGCGCACCTGTCTGGGTGCTTCCAGAAAAAGAGAGCGGGTTCTTTTTTGCGAGGACCGACAGATCTTCCGTTTCTCCGAGACTTCCCGTTATCGGCCTGGATGCGTTTCTCCTGGGTCAATCACCGGTCAAAGGGCTGCAACTGAGTCCGGATACCGGCAAGCGGGAGCAAGGTCCCGTTGACGGCCGTATCTTTTTCGAGCGGCAGCGTCGTCTGGATGCTCTTGCCAGGGAAGTAGACGCACTGGCCGGTTTGGGGGATCGTGATGCAGCCTCCGCTCTGCAGGCCTTTTCGGATGGGGTTGCCATGTATGTCCAGAGCCGGGGCCTGCCTCTCCCGACGGTACTCTATGGCGAGTACTCGGCCCTCTCTGCTGCCGGTCATCCGGACGGTCAGGTACGGATTGTTTGCGGTCATCCGGATACGACCGGTGCGGTCGTTGTGGACAGGGCAATTGAAACAATACCGGCCTGGGCCGAAAGGATTCTGCTGGTTGCTCCCGTCGGTATCCTGGCGCTGGCGCTTTTTCTCACACTGCGCCCGAGGATGAGTGAACGATCGAGGGTCCTGATCCTCGCAGTGACTGTTCTCGTCTCTTCCTGGATGCTCTGGGACGATGTCCGGGGCCGCCAGGATGCGAGGATCCGGGGGCAGGTCGAGTATCGGGAACTCCTCTTGACAAAGCATGCCGAATCCGGTGCTGTCATTGCCCGGGCTGCTCCGTCCGAATGGAAAGCCTTTCCCCTGCTTGCATCCTCCAATCTCGGTCATTCAGGGGATACGGGCCTTCCCTTGCTGATTTTGTCATCCCTGCTTCCGGGTGCCATTCTCGTCATTTTTTTGCGCAGACTCGAGAACCCCAAGGTCTGTGCGGTCCATTTCATGTCTCTTGTTCCTCTTGTCCTTGTGTCGGGCATCTTTCTGCATTCCCTCGTGGATGCGTTCCCTGCCTGGACAACTTCGGCTGACGGAGGCGGGACTGGCTTTCTTCTGCTGATGTTTGCCGCCTTGTCTCTCCAGACGGTTCTTGCCATTCCGGTGGTGATCGCCTGGACGCACATGGGAAAAGCCTGGCGCAGTGTATTGCTGGCGCTGGGCGCACTGCCTCTGGCTGTCCCATTGGCTTTTCAGGACCTGCTTGCTTCAGGCGAGAGGCTACCATGGAACCTTGCCGAAGTATTTTTGCTCGTTGAGGGGTACCCGCTGGTTGTTGTGGCCATGCTCATGGCACGGACTCGCATCCCGTTTACCGTGCGCCAGGCATTGGCTTTGGAGTGCGGGAGCGTCTGGCGCAGGTTCTGGTCCCTCGATCTTTGGGTCTGTCTGCTCGGGGCCGTTCCTGCCTGGGCCATCAGTGCCTGGCTTGTTCTGCTTCATGTTGAAGCAGCGGAGCGACCACCCATGCCACTCCTGATCGCTTTTTCCCTGCTCCTTCTGGGAGTGGCGCTGCGTGTCGCTCCGCACTGGATCAGAAGAGGCGGAACCATGGAGGATTCATGACCGGTTGCCGGATTGTTACGGGGCTTTCAGCCTGTTGTGCCGGATTGTGTGTGGCCGGGGCCGGGGAGTGGTTCTCGCCGGGAG
>Ga0116158_10003415_pt1 | contig 13788 bp, 14 predicted proteins | sample AD_UKC052_MetaG_FD_89883 | JGI IMG/M metagenome (GOLD analysis project Ga0116158, IMG submission 89883) | Active sludge microbial communities of municipal wastewater-treating anaerobic digesters from USA - AD_UKC052_MetaG | ecosystem: Engineered > Bioreactor > Anaerobic > Digestate | place: USA... | reverse complement strand
GGGTCGCGGCGCGGGCGACCGCGTCGCCGAGCACGCGCGCGGGCGGGAGAATGGCGAATTGTCGACCCGTGGCGGTCTGGCGCAGCGCGTGCAGCCAATAGCTCGCATAACGCGGGTGATCGAGGAAAGCGAGGAAGGTCGTCTCGAGGCAGGCCTGTAGGTAGCCGAATGGCCCCATTGCCGCGTTGTCGGTGCCCGGGAGGTCCGGACGGCCGCCGTATCCGCCCGGGACGTGATGGCGCTCGATCAGGCGCGTGAGCGCCGCACGGATCTGCTGCTTGGAGTCGGACATGAGGCGCGAGATTGTACCGTCCGGCGCGATGCCGTGGCAATGACGACGATATACGGTGGTGGGCGGTCTTCTGCGTGCCCCCATCCTGGGGTGGCCTGGGGCCGCGGGCACCCGCCGGGCGGACCGAGCATTGTGTGGTGCGAGGATATATCGATCACCGACGAATGCCCTGTCGGGCGTGAGGGCGCCGGCCTCGCCGTGCGCGTGATGGAGGACGCGAGGTGGCGCGAGGCCGGGCCGGGGCGCGTGGGGCTGTGCTTCGGCTTGACGGGGGGCGCGGCTGCGCGGATGGCCTTCGGCGACACGGAGGATCGGCATGGCAGTCAGCACATTCGGTCGCCTCGGCGACGGCGAGCAGGTCGTCGAGATCGGGATCGCGGGTGGGGGGCTCGAGGTCGCCGTGCTCAGCTATGGGGCGGTGATCCGCGACCTGCGATATCAAACGGCGCAGGGCTCGCGCAGCGTCGTGCTCGGGTATTCGCGGCTGTCCGAGTATGTGACGTCTTCGCCGTACTTCGGGGCGATCGTCGGGCGCTGCGCCAACCGGATCGCCGGTGGTGCGTTCATGCTCGAGGGGCGGCGGATCGCGCTGGATCGCAACGAGGGCGGGCGTACGCATCTGCATGGCGGCGCGGGCGGGTTCTCGGCGCGGGTGTGGGAGGTCGTGGCGGCCGAGCCGGACGCGGTGACGCTGCAGCTGGTGGCGGCGGACGGCGACCAGGGGTATCCGGGCACGGTGACGGTCCGCTGTCGTTATGCGGTGCGCGGGCCGGGGCGGCTGACGATCGAGCTCAGTGCGGTGACGGAAACGCCGACGATCGTCAACCTCGCGGCGCACAGCTACTTCGATCTGGATCGCGGGGACAGCATCCTCGATCATCGACTGATGGTGCCCGCGGACGCGGTGACGGCGGTCGATCGGGCGCTGATCCCGACCGGGGTGCTCGCGCCGGTCGCGGGCACGTCGCTGGACTTTCGTGCGCCGCGGCCGATCCGCGAGGCCGGGGGCTCGCTCGACCTCAACTATGTGCTCGCGGCGGCGCCGGTGGCCGAGCCACGGCTGGTCGCGCGGCTCGAGGGGCCGCGAAGCGGGCTGGTGCTCGAGGTGCATTCGACGGAGCCGGGCCTGCAGGTCTATGACGGCAATAAACTGGCCGGGTCGGTGCCGATGGCCGACGGTCGGCTGCCGCGCCGCAACGGCGGGGTTTGCCTCGAGCCGCAGCGCTTCCCGGACGCGGTGCATCATCCGCGGTTTCCATCGGTGCTGTTGCGGCCCGGCGAGACCTATGTGCAGCGCACGGAGTACCGTTTGACGGGTGGGCTCTGCTGAACGCAGAAAAGGGTTTTGGAGGCGCGCGATTTCGTGCTATGCGAGCACAGGAGGTTCCTGATGCCCTACGTCGACGGTTTTGTGCTCGCGGTCCGCACCGATAAGCTCGAGGAATACTGGCAGATGGCCCGCAAAGCGGGTGCGATCTGGAAGGAGTATGGTGCGCTCTCGTACGTCGAATGTGTCGCCGACGACGTGCCGTACGGCGAGCTCACGTCCTTCCCGCGCGCCGTGCAGGCGAAGGAGGGCGAGACGGTGGTGTTCTCGTGGATCGTCTACGAGAACCGCGAGGCGCGCGACGAGATCAACAAGAAGGTGATGGCCGATCCACGCCTGGACATGGACCCGGCGGCCATGCCCTTCGACGGCAAGCGCATGATCTTTGGCGGGTTCAGGACGATCGTGCAGCTTTGAGGTCGAGCCCCCGGGCAGGTGTAAGGCGGCGCGAGGGCCCGGCGTTTCAGGCTCGAAACGCCGGCCCATGATCACTCACATCGCCAAGCTCTCCTCTCCCGTGTTCCTCGCCCTCAGTCTGGCCGCGCTGCTCGGTTGCAAGAAGGACGGCATCGAGATCAAGCCGCCGGATCCGGTGGCGGTCGTCGTGCCCGCGGCCGATCCGGAGGTCATCAGCCTGTCCAGCGCGTTGTCGCAGCAATTGGTGGCTGCCGATCGGGCGGGTGAGATCCGCGTACGCCTGCGCATCGACGCCGCCGCGCTCAAGGACAGCAAGCGCCCGCCGATCAACGTCGTGCTGGTGATGGACAGCTCGGGCTCGATGGAGGGCAAGGCGATCGAGGACGCCCGCGCCGCGGCCCTCGCCCTGGTCGATGGCCTGGCGGAGGGTGATCATTTTTCGGTCGTCACCTTCGATTCGCTGGCGCGCGTGCTGGTGCCCTCGACGACGATCGACGCCCAGAGTCAGGCGTCGATCCGCGAGCACATCACGAAGATGGCGGCGCGCGGTACGACGGATCTCGCCGGTGGCCTCGCCGCGGGGCTCGCGGAGGTCCAGCGCGGTTATCTCAACAATGGGGTCAATCGCGTGGTCCTGCTCAGCGACGGCGTGCCCAACGATGAATCCGCGATGCCCGGTCTGTCGCAGCAGGCGGCCGCGATGCGGGTCTCGATCACCGCGCTCGGCCTCGGCCTCGAGTACAACGAGACCCTGCTCGCCAGCCTCGCGCAGCAGACCGGCGGCAAGTTCCACTTCATCGAGGATTCGGCCCGGGTCGCGGCGGTGCTCGGCGACGAGGTCCTGCGCCTCGAGCGGGTCGTCGCCCAGAACCTGACGCTCACGCTGCAGCCCGGCCCGGGCGTGACCATCGAGGGCGTACTCGGCCACAACGGCCAGCCGCTCGCCAATCGCGGCCTGCAGCTCGGGCTCGGCGACCTCGGGGAGGGCAATCATCGTGAACTGATCGTGCGCCTGCGGGTCGGCCCGCACCGCGACGGCGCCTCGCTCGAGCTGATGGACGCGGTGCTCGGATTCTCGGACGCGGTGGTCGGCGCCGGTGCGCTCGAGCGGCGGGTCTTCGTCGCCGCGCGCACCAGCAGCGACCCCGCCAAGGTGGCGGCCAGCCGCGACCCGGCGATCGAGCGCCAGTTCGCCCGCGCCATGGCCGACGCGGCCACCGTCGACGCGATCGCGCTGGCGCGCAGCGGTCAGCTCGCGGCCGCCAATACGATCCTCGATCGCGCCGAGCCGGAGGCGCGCCAGGCCGCGAAGCAATTCGACGACGCCGAGCTGCGCACGCAGGCCGAGGGTTTGATCAAGCTGCGTAAGGCGCTGCCGACCCTCGGACCGGCGCCGCAGCCGGCGATGCCGGCGAATGGTGGCATGCAGCCCGCCGCCGTGATCGCGGCGCCGATGGCCCCCGCCGACAGCCCCGCGACCGTCAAGCGCTCGCACGCCCGCGCGGTGCAGCGGCTGCAGGGCGAGTGAGTGGGGTTTTTAAGACCTGTCCCGAGGGGCAGGTCGGTGGTGAGCGTGTGCTCAGCCGTAGCCGCGGCCGAGCAGTCGGCTCGCCGCGCTGACGAATGCGGCGGGCGGGCCGATCTCGAAGCGCAGCGCGTCGGCCATACGATTGATGATGTTGAACAGATAGGCGACGTTGAGGGCGTCGATGATGGCCTCGTCGGTGACGCCCAGTGCACGCAGTTCGGCGAAGTCGCCGGGCTCGAGCGCCTCGTGGGCCATCGTGACCTTGCCGAGCACGGTCAGCATGGCGCGGGCTGCGGGCGTGATCGGTGCGTCCGCGAGGCGGGTGAGGCGATCGTCGAGGGCTGTCTCTCCGTAGACTCGTGACGCGACCGCGCCGTGGGAGAGCAGTCAAAACTCGCATTCGTTGGTCTTCGAGACGAAGGCCGCGAACAGTTCGCGCTCGCCGATCGACCACGGTGAGGGCCCGCGCATGACGTCCTGGAACATCATCTTCGCGCCGAAGAAATCCTGATGGTATTTGAGGGTGCGGACCACGTCCGAGGCGCGGTGGCCGGAGAGCACGCGGATCAGCGCGTACAGGATGCGATGGCGCAGGTGCTCGCCGCGAGCGACCTCGGGCAGGCGCATCATCGCGGCACCGCCGGGCCGAGGGCTCGCAGGGCCGCCAGGGCCGCGCCGATCTGGGCGCTCGCGCGGCCGACCGCCGCTGCGACCGTGTATTCGAAGATCTCGCGGTCACCGAGGCCCTCGGCGCGCAGGGCCGCGACGTGCTCGTCGGTGACGCCGTTGGCGTCCTGCGCGACCTGACCGCAGTAGCGCGCCCGGGCTCCACCGAGCGCGGCGGGATCGGTCGCGGCCCGCTGGCGATCCGCGGGCGAGGTCGCGGCCGGCCCGCGCAGCACGCTCGATTCCAGGGTCTCTCGCTGGGCGGCGAACTTGTCCATGGTCGCCAGGTTATCACAGCTCGCCGGGGCGGGCGAAATGATGTGAGGCGGGGAACGCGGCAATGATCGCAGGTTGAGGGCCGCGGGCCCCGGTGATAGCGTGCGGCGGTGGTGAACTTGCCCGACGAGCCGACGATCGCGGCGCTGCACAGCAAGGCGCTCGAGAAGCGCGAGCCGGTGGTGGTCGTCGATGTGATGCTGGACTCTCACTTCGATCGGGCCCGCGGTCGGTATTGCGGCTGCCTGCGCGTGGCGGTCGTGCTCGCCGCGGCGAGCTTCAAGGACAGTCGATATAGCGAGGCGTACCTCGATACCTTGCCTGGCGAGGGGCCGGAGGAGCTGGGCGCGTCGCTGGCGGTGGTGCGTGGGCTCGCGGCGCGCCTCGGCGTCGCGGTGCATCCGTCGGGGCGCGACCCGGTGGTGGGAGAGCCGCGCTGGATCGGGCTCCAGGGGCCGCCTCCCGGGCGTTCGTGGCGGTTCGGCTGGCACACGAGCGTGTGGCGAGACGATGGCTCGGAGGTCCGCGAGTCGGGCGAGACCCGGGTGGATGCGGAGTGCGGAGATTCGGCGCTGGCGGCGGTGAACCGGATGATCGCCGCACGACTGGCGCCGCCGTATCGTGTGACGCTCGAGTCGGCCGAGCTCGGGCCGATCGGGGAACGCTGGTACTCGCGCGATTATCCGCAGGGGTTGCCGCCAGTGAGCACGCTGCGGGGGTGGGCGGTCGAGGGCCGTTCGATCGCGGGGGTGCTGCGTGGACTCGCGTCGACGTCGTCGACGGCGCTCGAGCGAATGATCGCGCTCGAGGAGGCCTTTTATGTCGACTTGCGGGCGCTCGCGCCGGTGGCGATGTTCCTGGCCGGGACCATGAGCGACGGGGCGCTCGACGGGGCGCTCGGCCCGGCGCTGGAGCGCACGCGTGGGCGCTGGAGCTTGCCGGGCCGGCTGCTCGCGGTCCACGCCGAGGGGGGCTCGATCGGCCCGGTGCTCCACGAATTTCATGAGCGCCACGGGGTCGGGGTGATGGCGCTGATCATGGCGATGCGCGAGGCCTTCGGGCTGTCGTTGATGAGCACCAAGCAGCTGGTGGGTATGGTGTGCAGCGGCGAGCGAGGCGAGGTGCTCGACGCGGCGGTGCGGGCCGCGGTCGCGTCGGTTGGTGCGGTCGAGCGCGGCGATCACGGGCGTTGAACGCGGCGCGCGATGCCTCGCGGTTATCGGGGCCGGGGCGCGCGTGTGCGCCTGGCGGGCGCGAGTCCGTGCGTGGGCAAGACGCCGCAAAGTGTCTAGCATCGCGAGTCGATGCCCGGCTCCCGTGATCCACTCTCCTGCGCGCTCGCTGCGGTGCGCGCGTTGTTGCCGTTCGGGCTCGTATGCACCGTGATGCTCGGCTGCTCGGCGCCCGGTGATGCGCCGGGCCAGGCGACGGCGAAGGTCCCGGAGGCGTTGCTGGCGAAGATCTGCAAGGCCGATTATGTCGATGCGACCTCGAGCATTCGCCTCGGGCGTGACAGCGGCGGGGTGGTCAAGCGCCTGGTCGTGTCGCCGACCCGGAAGATCGCGGACATGGGCGAGATGGTCTTCGACATGGATGGGGTCAAGCTCGGGGTCAAAACCGGCGGTGAGATGCGCTACGACGACCCGGCGGAGCTGGCGAAGGAGCGGGCCCGCATCGAGGCGTTGCTGGCCGGGGCCGAGGTCGATAACCGCGAGGAGCCGCTGCGCTGTCCGTGAGCGGCGCTGCTCGTCCGCGGCGCCGCGCGTGGATGTGCCAGCGATCGCGCGGCGCGGCGGTCGATCGCGGGCGTTTTCACGGCCGGCATCGCCGATGGTGACCGCGACGGCGGCCCGTCGCTTCGATACGCTGGGCGCTGGAGGTGGATATGGCTGGTACTCTTATGGTCGGGTGGACGGGGCGTGGGCTGATGGTGGCGGCATTGGGGATCGCCGCGTGCGGCGATGACGGCACAGGTTCGACGAGTCTGACGGGCGCCACAGTGGCGATGACGACGACGACGGGCCAGGACACCGACGAGCCGACGACGGGCAAGGCGAGCACCGGCGTGGAGCCGGGCACGAGCACGACCGCGGCGCCGACGACGACGAGCATCGGCGAGTCGAGCACGGGCAGCAGCACGGGCGCGACGGATACCGCGGAGATCACGACCGGGGGCTCGAGCACCGGGCCCGGGCCGTTTTGCGGCGACGGGGTCATCGATGCGGACGAGGCCTGCGACGACGGGCCGAGCAACGCCGACGACGCGGTGTGCACGGCGATGTGCCAGCTCGCGGCGTGCGGCGACGGGCTCGTGCAGGCCGGCGTGGAGGGCTGTGACGACGGCAACCTCGAGCCGGGCGACGGTTGCGGCGCCGACTGCATCCCCGAGAGCTGCGGCGACGCCAAGGTCCAGGCCCCGGAGGAGTGCGACGACGGCAACATGAACGACGCCGACGCGTGCCTGGCGACCTGCAAGAACGCGAGCTGCGGCGACGCGCTGGTGTGGATGGGCATGGAGGAGTGCGACGACGGCAACAAGGACGACGTCGACGCGTGCCTGACGACCTGCAAGGCCGCGAAGTGCGGCGATTCGGTGGTCCAGGCCGGGGTGGAGGAGTGCGACGACGGCAACATGAGCGACGCCGACATGTGCACGGGTCAGTGCAAGGCGCCGACCTGCGTGGACCTGGTCAAGGACGGCCTGGAGACGGATGTGGATTGCGGCGGGATGGCGTGCCCGAAGTGCGCGGTGGGCAAGAAGTGCGCGCTGGGCAGCGACTGCGGCTCGGGCGTGTGCACGGCGATGTTGTGCGCGCCGCCGCAGAGCTGCAAGCAGATCCTCATGGCGGATCCGGCCGCGAAGAGCGGCAAGTTCAACGTCGATCTGGACGGCGCCGGGCCGCTGCTGGGCCTCGACGTCTATTGCGACATGACCACCAACGGCGGCGGCTGGACCGTGTTCTACGGCAAGACGGCGGCCGACAACGAGCAGCCGATGATCAGCGACATCGACCTCGTGGCCAATGACCCGCTGACCTTCAAGGCCTACAACCTGAACCGAAACCGCAAGATCGCGCTGTCGGCGATCTCGAGCGAGACGCTGTTCGTGCGCAAGAACCTGACGTGGATCAAGGCCGGCATCGCCGCCTTCGATCCCTCGCTCAATGTCGCCAACTCGACCTTCAAGAAGGCGGCGATGCTGACGGCCAGCGACAATGTCTCGGCCATGGGCTTCCTCGGCTGGGCCAATTACAACACGATCGGCGGCGGCGACTTCGGGCTGTCGCGTAATCCCGATGGCCAGACGTCCTGCAATACGGCGACGGTGACCGGCTTCGATCATCATAGCCTCACTTATCGCATGCTCAATTGTAACTGTGACCGGCATTATCTGTATAGTTACTCGAGCATCGCGCAGGACAATGACGCGAAGTATGAGGCCAATACGGCGCTCGGGGCCTGGAGCGTGACGGTCGGTTGTAATGCTGGCGAGGGCGGGGGGATCGAGTTTTATGCGGCGATGCGCTGATGCGTGAGCCCTGGGCTGTGCGCATGTGGGCGTCCTGCCGGAATTTGCCTTGAGAGGGCTGGTGCATGCGAGGGCCGCCAAGTCCTCGCGTCGGCGCTTCCCTTCGGTCGCGCCGCCGCTGCGGATTGGCGGCCCTCGCATGCACCAGCCCTCACACGGAAAGACCGTGGAACGCGCGTGCGCCGGCTCTGGCGTGCTCGCGGAGGCGTGGGGGCCGGGGTGGCCGAGTCGTGGATGAGTCGGGCTCGCCCGCCTCATCCGCGACACTCTGTGCAACTACTCCGGCTTACGATCTCTGGCTTGTTCGGGGGGCGTCTCCGGCCCAATGTGGATTGGGCAGCGGAGCGGGGTGGGCTTCAGGGGTGGCGGACGTTGACCTTGACGGTGGCGCCTTTGGGCACGGTCAGGACGCCCTCGGCGAGGATCTTGGCGCCGTCGCGGACTTGCAGGTCGTGTTTGCCGGCGCCGAGGGTCAGGTCGCTGAGCGGGGCGGTGCCGGCGTAGCGGCCGTCGACGAACACGCTGCCGCGGCCGTCGTCGATCTTGAGCGAGAGGTTGCCGGTGCCCTTGCGCTTGGCCTTCAGCTGCTTGGCCGAGAGCGAGCTGTCCGGCTCCCACTTGCTGCCCTTGACGGGGTCCATGCATAAGCCGCTCGGGTCGCTGCAGGCGGCCTGGGCCGGGGTCGGCGCGGCGAACAGTGCGGCGGTGGCGAATACGAGGGAGAGGCTGCGGGCGGAGGTCGGTGACATGGTCGGAGGTTCCTGTGAGGGCGGCGAGGAGAAGCGGGGCTAGAAGCGGCCCATGAGCACGAGGCCGGCTTGACCGCGACCGGCGACGGGGAGCAGGCGGAGGCTGGCGGTGGTGTCGTCGCTGCCGTGCTCCTCGCGGTACTTCTTGCGCTTCTTGACGCCGAGCACGAGCAGGGCGATGCCGGCGGCCAGGCCGACGCCGCCGACGACGGCGCCGGCGATGACGAGGGTGTTGCCGAGCTTGCCCTTGGCGTCGATGTCGTCGAACTGGGTCTGATAGTCGAGGTCGGACTCGTTGAGCTTCTCGACGTCCTTCTGGGCGGCGGCGCCGGTGGCCAGGCCGGCGCCGAGCATGCCGAGGCCGGCGACGCCGACCAGGGTCAGCACGGAGCCGCCGGCGATCAGGCCGCGGCCGTCGCGGGGGGCCTTCTTGCGCGGGCCCTTCTCCTCCGCGACCGGCGGCGGCGGGGCGTCGCTCTGCTTCTCCATGTCGGTGATCGCCTGCTCGCTGTCGGCGATGACCTTCTCGCCGCGGCGGATCTCACCGGCGATCTTGTCGCTGCCCAGGACCTGCCATTCGGGGTCGGCGCGCGGGTCCTCGAGGAAGTAGAGGATGTCGAGGCCGATGCGGGCCTTCTCGATGCCGGTCTCGAGGGTCGGCCGCGACTTGTCCTTGAGCCCCGCCTCGCGGTACGCGTCCGCGGCGTCGATGTAGAGCACCGGATCGCTGCGGGTGCCCGCCTCCTCGCTCAGCAGCTCGGCGGCGGCCTGGGGGTCGCTCTTGCGCAGGCCGCTCGCCCGCTCCTGCACCGACTTGCGGGCGCTCGCGGCCTCCTCCGCGGTGACCTTTTCGTCGGCCAGCAGGGCCGCTTGCGCCGGGGACGGCAGGGCCGAGGCCGAGACCGTGACGGCGAGCAGGGTCGCGAGCAGCCGCCCGCGAGGACCAGAGTGAGACGAGACGAACATCGCCCCCACGCTACCAGGCGCGGGCCGGTCGCCACAACCTCGGCGAAGGCCGGGACAAGCGACCGCTGCCCGCGAGTGACGGCCCGGACCGCGAGAGACCGCGAGAGACCGCGAGGGTGTGGCTGCGGGGCCGATCCGGGGCCGGGGATGCACGGCGGGCCCGGCATGCGGGAGATATTTTGGTGATGTGGACGACATGATTTTCACAGCGGCACCACCTGCGGATCGGCGGCGTGGGGCCGGTGAGGGCCTGACTTCCCCGCGCGCGGTCTTTGGCATAGAGTCCCGGCGTGCGACCGCCCGGCCTGCCCCGTCCTCTCGCCTCCCGCGGATCCTTCGCTCGTCGGGCGCTGCTGGCGGCCTGTCTGCCGGTCGTCGTGCCGGTGTTTGCGGGGGCCTGTTACGAGGGTCCCGGGCCGCTCGAGCCGCCGCCGGGTTCACCGGGTGGGGCGTGTTACGAGCCGGTCGGCACCTGCGACCAGCCGAACTGGTTGTGCGAGCCGGAGGGCCGCTACTGCTACGACCCGGCGCTGCCGTGTCGCGGGGTGTTCTGCGGCGAGCACGGCGTGTGTCAGGCGGACAAGGCCGGGCTGCCGGTGTGTTACTGCGACACGGGCTACAGCAACGCGGCCTATTCGTTGTACTGCGACGAACCCTGAGCCGCGGGCCGCGGTGAGATCACCGGCGGGCGAGACGGGGCCAGGTGGGCCTGTACGGGCACGTTCGGGGACGCGCGGGGCGGTGCTTTGCGCGCGCTGGGCGGATGGGCGGATGGGCGTGACGCGCGAGGCCCGGGCTGCGATATGATCCGCGGCGCATGAGCTCGTTGATGTTTCGCCTGCTGTCCCGTCCGCTGCGCCTGCCGGCCTTTCTCGGTCCAGCGCCGCGGCCCGACGACCCGCAGATCTTCCGCTTCAACGGGGAGCGTGGGCCGATCATCGCCGACGTGGTCCGGCGGGTGGTCCAGCACTACGCGGGGCAGCCGCAGAAGCTGCTCTACGTGCTCAACGAGGCGGCCAACGCCGAGGTGCGGCGGCTGGCCAGCCAGGACGACATGGAGGCCAGCGACGCGCTCGGGGCGTGGCGGCGGCTGGTCAAGCGGCTCGGCAAGATGAGCGAGGAGGAGCGGGTCCAGGAGCTGCGCCGCATCTGCGGCGACATGACCGAGGACATCGCCGGCAACTTCGATCCGCGGGTGTATGCGCTGGCGACGAAGATCGTGCCGGGCGTGCTGACGGGGATCATGCGGCCGGTCGCGCTGCCGCAGGTGATGCTCGGCGGCTTTCGTCAGCTCGACGAGCTGGTCACCGTCGAGGGGCCGATCGAGAAGCTGCGCCGGCTCGCGCGGGTCGGCACGCTGGTGCTGACGCCGACCCACTCGTCGAACCTCGACTCGGTGGCCCTCGGCTTCGCGCTGATGCGCGAGAACCTGCCGCCGGTGGTCTACGGCGCCGGCAAGAACCTGTTCTCGAACCCGCTGATCAGCTTCTTCATGCACAACCTCGGCGCGTACCGCGTCGATCGGCGGCTGCGCTTCGAGCTCTACAAGGAGATCCTCAAGGAGTACTCGACGGTGCTCCTCGAGAGTGGCTACCACTCGCTGTTCTTCCCGGGCGGCACCCGCTGTCGGTCGAACGTGATCGAGCCCAGCCTGAAGCTCGGGCTCCTCGGCACCGCGGTCACCGCGTACGGCAACGCGGTCGCGACCGGCGGCGCGCACAAGCCGATCTACGTGGTGCCGGCGACGATCAACTACCGGCTGGTGCTCGAGGCCGAGACGCTGATCGAGGACTACCTCGCCGAGACCGGCAAGAGCCGCTACATCATCACCGACGACGAGTTCTCGCGGATCGGCCGCATCGTCGAGTTCCTCCGCAAGATCCTCGCCCACGAGGGCGCGGTGGTGATCCGCTTCGGGCGTCCGCTCGATCCGCTCGGCCACGACGTCGATGACGACGGGCGCTCGCTCGATCGCCAGGGCCGACCGATCGATCTGCGCGGCTTCTTCACCGGCGCCGACGGCAGCCATCGCGTCGACGAGCAGCGCGACGCCGAGTACACGCGGCTGCTCGGTCGCCGGCTGGTCGCGGCGTTCCCGCGCGAGTCGGTGTTCCACGCGACGACCGTCGTCGCCCGCGCGGTGTTCGACGAGCTGTGCGCGCAGGTCGGCACGCGCGACATCTACCAGCTCACGCGGCTGCCCCCGGGGCGCGAGGTGGCGGTGCCTGACGTGGTGCGGCGCCTCGGCGCGCTGCGCGCGGCGCTGGCGGCGCGGCCCGAGGCCGGGCGGCTGCATCATCGGGTGGTGGCGGCGGGCGACAGCGCGACCCTCGACGACGGGCTGCGGGCGCTCGGCGGCTATCACAGCCACCCGGTGCTGACCCGCGCGGGCGACCACCTGCGCATCGGCGACGTGAAGTTGCTCTACTACTATCAGAACCGTCTGGCGCACCTGCCGGTGGAGAAGTCGTGAGCGCGAACCGCGGCGACACCGTCGGCATCGTCGGCGCCGGCAGCTTCGGCACCGCGCTCGCGGTCGCGCTGGCGCGGGCCGGTCGCCCGGTGGTGCTCTACACCCGCACCGCGGCGGTGGCGGCGGCGATCGCGTCGACGCGTCGATGTCCGCGGCTGCCCGACGTCGAGGTGCCGACGGCGGTGCGCGTGGTGACCGAGCCGGCGGCGCTGGCCGCCTCCGCGCGGTTCCTGGTGATCGCGGTGACCTCGACCGACGTCGGGCCGCGGCTCACCGAGCTGGGCGCGGTGGTCGACGGCGGTCACCTGATCGTCCATGCGGTCGGCGCGCTGGCGGCGCCCGACGACGTGCGGGTCAGCGAGCTGATCGAGCGCTCGACGCCGGTCCTGCGCGCGGGCGTGCTGGCCGGGCCGGCGCTGCCGCCGGATCTGGTGAGCGGCCGGTTCGCGTCGATGGTGGTGGCGTCGGCCTTCGACGAGGTGCTCGTCGAGGCGCGGCGCTTGCTCAACCTGCCGCCGGCGCTGCGGCTCTACGGCTCGCACGACGTCGTCGGCGTCGAGCTGGCGTCGGCGCTCGCCGGGGCCTTCACCGTCGCGCTCGGGCTCGCCGACGGCGCCGCGGTCGGGGTCGGCGCGCGCGCCGTGCTCATCACCCGCGCGGTCGCCGAGTCGGCGCGCTTGCTCGAGGCCGCCGGCGGCAAGGCCCGCACCTTCGCCGGCCTCGCGGGGCTCGGCAACCTGCTGGTGCGCGCCGGCACCGAGGACGATCCGGACTACGCGCTTGGTCGCGCGCTGGCCCGCGGCGAGGCGATCGGCACCCGCACCAGCGAAGGCGCGCGCGCCGCGCTGACCGCGCTGCGCCTCGCCGAGCGTCGGCGCGTGCGCATGCCGCTGCTCCTCGGCCTCGGCGCCGTGCTCGCCGGCAAGATCAGCGTCACCGAGGCCGCGCGCCTCGCGGCCGACACCGTCGCCGCCGAAGAGTAGCTACTGCGCCTCGAGGAAGTCGGCGGAGCGATCGTAAGCCTGGGTGGCGACCCAGGTGCCGCCGGGGCTCACCCGCGGCGGGCCCAGGTTGGTCGACGGATCGGTGGCGAGGACCGTGACCGCGCCGGTCAGCTCGACGCGGGCCAGCGCGGTGCGCGTGGCGGCGACGAGGTAGCTGCCGTCGTGGCCCCAGGCCGCGGCGTGGGGGCGGAACCCCGGCGTGGCGATCGGCGTGGTCGCGCCGGTGGCGGGCACCACGATCGCGACCGTGCCGCCGCTCACCACCAGCCAGCGACCGTCGGGGCCGATCGCCACGAACGGCTGATCGGCGAGCGGTCGGGTGATCACCGCCGGGGACAGCGAGCCGTCGGCGCGATCGAGGGGCGACAGCCACACCTCGTCACCGACGATGAGGCCGGTGACGCACGCGCCGTGGGCGCAGGTGAGGCCGATGCGATCGGCGCACCGCCACTGCGCCACCACGCGGACGTCGGCGCCGCGGGTCGCGCGCAGCGTGCACCGCGCGTCGGGGACGCCAGGGCCCACCTCGACGCGGCTGGTCGACCACAGCGCGTCGCCGTC
>Ga0116158_10003413_pt1 | contig 13792 bp, 5 predicted proteins | sample AD_UKC052_MetaG_FD_89883 | JGI IMG/M metagenome (GOLD analysis project Ga0116158, IMG submission 89883) | Active sludge microbial communities of municipal wastewater-treating anaerobic digesters from USA - AD_UKC052_MetaG | ecosystem: Engineered > Bioreactor > Anaerobic > Digestate | place: USA... | reverse complement strand
TCGACGAGCTGCACACCTACGACGGGGCCCAGGGCACCGACGTCGCCTTCCTGCTGCGCCGCCTCAAGGGCCGCCTGCGCCTCCCCGCCGGCCACCTGTGCTGCGTCGGCACCTCCGCGACGATCGGCAGCGACGCCGACCAGGGCCGCGATTCGCTGCTGCGCTTCGCCGCCGAGGTCTTCGGCGAGCCCTTCGAGAATGACGCGATCATCGCCGAGGACCGCCTCGGCGTCCGCGAGGCCTTTCCAGAGCCGATCGACCCCCGCCTCGGCGACGCCTTCACGACCCCGCGCGCCGAGCTCGAGCCCGTCCAGCACCCCGGACCCTGCGCCTACCTCGAGGCCCAGGCGCGCATCTGGCTCGGCGCCCCGCCGGCCGGCCGCGCCTCCTGGGTCGCCGCCAGCCCCGAGGACCTCGAGGCCGCCGACCTCGACGACGCCGACGGCCGGGTCGCCCTCGGCGACGCCCTCGCGCACCACCACTTCCTGCGCGACCTGCTCGCCGCCCAGACCTCGCGCGGCATCACCGGCCCCCGCGAGTGGCAGGAGATCCTCGAGGCCCTGCCCGAGGACACCGGCCTGCAGGGCCGACCGCGCGACGAGGCCTGGCTGGTGCTCGCCTCGTTCCTCGCGCTCGTCGCCCACGCCCGCAAGCGCGAGGGCGGCCGGATCGTGCCCTTCCTGGCCCTCCAGGTCCAGCTGTGGATGCGCGAGCTTCGGCGCCTATTACGAAAAGTCCCGCGTACCGTCGACGAGTCGCCGCCCGTCTTCGAGTGGTCCGACACCCTCTCGGAGAAAGACAACACCCGCTACGCGACCCAGGTGTTCTGTCGCGAGTGCGGAGATATCGGCCTTGGCTTCGTGCAGGTCCAGGGCAAGCGCGACCTCATCGACGCCCCCGACCGCGTCGGCGAGGCCTACCTGCGCGCGACCGACACCGCCCGTTATGTGCGCATCGGCGCCGACCGCTTCGAGAACAGCGGCCAGGGCGAGCTGATCGGCAAATACCTGTGCCCCTCGTCCCTGCACCTCGACGAGAACAACGAGCCCCACGCCTTCGGCACCGACGACGACGGTAACCTGGTCCCGATCCCCCGTCTGCCCGTCACCGTGCACGGCGACCTCAGCGAGGAGGGCAAACGCTTCCTGCGCCGCTGCCCCGCCTGCGGCGCCGACGACGGCCTCACGATCATGGGCTCGCGCGCCACCAGCCTCTCGAGCGTCGCCATCTCGCACCTGTTCCTCTCGCCCTACAACAGCGACCGCAAGCTGCTCGCCTTCACCGACTCGGTCCAGGACGCCTCCCACCGCGCCGGCTTCTTCTCCGGCCGCACCTTCCGCTTCGTCATGCGCACCGCCATCCAGGCGGTGCTCGAGGCCCACGCCGACGACCTGCCGATGGCCGACGTCGTCGACGCGATGCTCGAGCACTGGCGCACCAAGCTCGAGCAGGGCGGCCACCCCGGACGCCTCGCCGCGACCCTGCTCCCGCCCGACCTGCGCGACGACCCCGACTATCGCGCCTACATCGATTCGCTCGCCGACCCCAGGCGCAAGACCGGACCCGCCAAGCGCAAGGCCGTCGACCTCCTGCTGCGCCAGCGCCTGTCCTGGGAGGTCGCGCGCGAGTTCGGCCTCGGCGTCGTCATCGGCCGCAGCCTCGACCGCACCGCCTGCGCCACCGCGACCCCCGACCCCGCGGCCCTGGCCACCGCCGCCGGCACCCTGCACGCCTGGCTGCACGAGACGCGCCCGGTGATGCTGGCCGGCGCCGGCCCCTCGCTCGCCGAGGTCACGCATTACCTCGAGGGCATCGTCGAGCGCCTGCGCGGCCGCGGCGGCATCCACGACCGCCTGCTCGACACTTATGTGAAAGAGGGCAACAAATTCCTGCTCTCGCGCCGCAAGAACCCTCGCATCTCCCGCTTCGGCCCGAATACCCGCTATCCGCTGTTCGCCTTCCACGGCGCAACCCACAAGCTCTTCGAGCCGCTCTTCGCCCCCGCGACCCGCCTGACCTGGTACCGCGACTGGACCTCCCGCGCCTTGCGCGTCGAGGTCCGCGACGGCGGCATCCAGGCCGTGCTCGCCCAGGCCATGCGCCGCCTCGCCAGCGCCGGCCTCGTCGACACCCGCCCCACCCGCGGCCCCGCCAAGACCGAACCCCAGGCCAGCGGCCTCGTGCCCGCCCGCCTGTGGCTCACTCGCAAGGTCGAGATCGTCGGCTGTCCCACTTGTGGCAATGCACGCACGATCGCCGCCGCCGCCCTCGGCCGCTGGGAGGGCGCCCGCTGCCCGATGTACCGCTGCGCCGGCCAGCTCCAGCGGGTCGCCTTCGAGGACGAACACGGCTATTACCGCCGCATCTTCAAGCGCGGCCGTATCCACCGAGTGTTCGCCGCCGAGCACACCGGCCTGCTCGCCCGCGAGGACCGCGAGGCCCTCGAGGACTCGTTCCGGCGCGGCCAGCAGCCCGACGCCCCCAATCTCCTCACCTGCACCCCGACCCTCGAGATGGGCATCGACATCGGCGACCTCTCGGCCGTGATGCTCTGCTCCGTCCCGCCCCTGCCCGCCAACTATGTGCAGAGGGTCGGCCGCGCCGGCCGCAGCACCGGCAACGCGCTGGTGCTCGCCATCGCCAACGCGCGCCCGCACGACCGCTACTTCTTCGAGCAGCCCGAGCAGATGATGCGCGGGCACATCGACCCACCCTCGTGCTTCCTCGACGCCCCGGACATGCTCGCCCGTCAGCTCGTCGCCCACGCGATGGACTCCTGGGCCGCCAACGCCACCGGCCAGAAGATCCAGCGCCGCATGGGCGACCTGCTCGGCCCCGCCAACACCGGCGGATTCCCCCACTCATTCTTCAAATATTACGAGGAGCACAGGGCGACGATCGCCCGCGAGTTCTTCGCCGGCTTCGGCCGCGACCCCGACTCGCATCCTGCATGGAGAGATATCGCCGCCTCGCTGCAGGGAATGATCGACACCGATCAAATTCCCAAGAAGATCCGGGCCGCCTTCGACGGCGTCGAGGTCGAGCGCACCGAGATCCGTCGCCGCCGCGACGCCCTGGTCAAGCGCAAGGCCGAGCTCATCGCCGACCCCGGCAAAGCTTATCCCAACGCCGACGAGCCCGAGAAGTCCCAGGAGCACGAGCTCAAGGACATCGTCGACGCCGAGCGATCCTACAACGCCCAGCTCGTGGCCCTCAGCGAGAAATACCCGCTCAATGTCCTGACCGACGCCGGCGTGCTCCCCAATTACGCGTTCCCCGAGCCCGGCGTGACCCTGCGCGCGACCCTGTTCGGCAGCGCCCAGCAGGACGACGGCAAGACCGACGACAAGTCCACCGATAACGAGGGCGACGACGACAAGATCGCGAAGAAGTCGCGCCCGCGCGAGCGCGCCGAATACCTGCGACCCGCGAGCGCGGCGATCCGCGAGTTCGCCCCGTTCAACAGCTTCTACGCCGAAGGCCGCCGCATCCAGATCACCCAGCTGGACCTCGGCTCGAAGCAGGCCCCCACGGCCGAGCAGTGGCGCCTGTGCGCCAGCTGCCACCATGGCGAGCGCCAGATCCCCGGCGAGCTGCCCGGCGACGCCTGCCCGCGCTGCAAGGACGGCGACTGGAAGGACCAGGAGCGGCTGCGCTGGCTGATCGAGTTCCGCAAGGCCTGGTCGACCTCGACGATGGCCGAGGCCAGCACCGCCGACGAGAGCGACGATCGCGAGCAAGAGTCCTATCGCCTGCTCGAGCTGATCGAGGTCGAGGAGGGCGCCCAGACCGGCGAGGCCCGACTCATCGAGACCGACGACATGGTCTTCGGCTACGAGCTGCTCCCTCGCGCGACCCTCCGCGAGATCAACTTCGGCCGCCAGCGCGACCTCAGCACGGCCACCCCGATCGCCGGCGAGCACATCGAACAGCGCGGCTTCCAGGTCTGCACCGCCTGCGGCCGCGTCCAGGACTCGCCGCCCCCCGGCGTGACCGCAAAGAGCGAGCATTTACCGTGGTGCAAGGTCCGCACCGCCGGCGCCCCCGAGGACTTCGTCGCCGTCGGCCTCTATCGCCACAACACCTCCGAGGCGATCCGCGTGCTGCTGCCGGTCGCCGATCACGAGGTCGGCGAGGTCCTCAACTCCGTGCGCGCCGCGCTCGAGCTCGGCTTTCGCCGCAAGTTCGGCGGCCAGCCCGCCCACCTGCGCATCACCACGATGTCCGAGCCCGCCGGCGCCAGCCGCCAGCGCTTCCTCGTCATCTACGACACTGTCCCCGGTGGCACCGGCTACCTCGCCGAGCTGTGGCGCCAGGGCGAGCTCTTCACCGTCATGGACCTCGCCCTCCAGGCCATGAAGCGCTGCCGCTGCGTCGCCCTCGACGGCCTCGACGGCTGCTACCGCTGCGTCTACGCCCACCAGCACCAGCGCGAGCTGGCGTCGATCTCCCGCAAGCGCGCGGTCGAGCTGTTCGAGGCGATCCTCGGCAAACGCGATCAGCTCAAGACCATCCCCTCGCTCTCCGAGGTCAACCTCGACTCATTGCTCGAGAGCGAGCTCGAGCGCCGCTTTATCACCGCACTGCGAAAGACCGCGACCGAGAGGCGCTGGCGCTGGACCGAGACCGCGTTCGGCGGCCGCCAGGGCTTTCGCATCGTCATCGCCGACGACCTCGCCTGGGAAGTCCGTCCCCAGGTCGACCTCGGCCCCGCCGAGGGCATCAGCCGCCGCTGTCGCCCCGACTTCGTGCTGGTCCCCGTCGGCCGCGCGACCCGGCGCATCGCCGTCTTCGTCGACGGCTTCGAGTTCCACGCCCAGCCGACCCTCAAGCGCGCGCGCATCGAGGACGACATCGCCAAGCGCCTGGCGATCCTCAATGTCTCCGAATCGCTAGCCCCGAGCGAGCGCCACTGGGTATGGTCCTTGACCTGGACCGATGTCGCCGCCGCCCTCGGCGACGGCGGCGTGGGGGTAGACGCAATGCTCGGCAACGTCGAGCCAAAGACCTTCGGTTTGCTCGGCGAGAAGCTCATCGCCAAGATCCCGGGCGCCCGCGCCCCGGCGCGCGAGCTCGGCGGCGCCGAGAGCTTCAATCTCCTGATCCGCTGGCTCGCCGACCCCGACCAACCCGCCATGATGCGCACCGTGGTCGCCCTCGGCGTCGCCTCCCTCGACCTCAAGCGACGCCTGCGCTCGGCCACCGCCGAGGCCGTACGCGACTCCCTCGCCGCCGGGGTCAAACGTCCCACCCAGGACAGCCTGGTCGCCGAACCCACCGGTACGGTCTTCGCCGCCCTGCACGAGCGACCCGCCGTCGCGCTGCTCCTCCATGCCCCGGGCGGCGAGTTCGCCAGCAACAACTACGGGGCGCTGCGGGCCCAGCTGCGCCTCTACGACCTCCAGGACGACCGCCAGCGCGAGGGCTTCGAGCGCTCCTGGCGGACCTTCCTGCAGGCCTGGAACCTCCTGCAGTTCCAGGAGGTCGACGTCACCAGCAGCGAGCGTCTGCTCGCCACCGGCGAGGGTGAGCCCGAGGTTCCGCTGCGGACCCCCACGCCGGCCCCCATCGCCGCCGAGGCTCCGCGCCTGCGCGCCGAGCTGGCCGCGCTGCTCAGCGACTTCCCCGAGTGCGAGAAGCTCCTGCGCCTGCTCGGTGCCCGCGACCTGCCCGCCCCGCACGAGCCCTACGAGGACTTCATCCTCGACGGCACCGCCCGCGACGTCGACCTCGTCTGGTACACGACCCGGGTCGCGCTCTGCTACGGACTCAACATCAATGACCGCCGCCACTTCGAGAAGGGCGGCTGGATCGCCTTCGACCCCGGCGCCGACGACCCCACCGCGATCGCCGACGCGCTCGCCCAACGGAGCACGCAATGATGAATCTACATAACGTTCAGGTGGCCATGTCGGCCGACTTCCTCGGCGCCTTCTCCCGTCTCGGCAAGCAGCAACAAAAGGGCGTGCGCGCCTGGATCGACAAATTCCGCGCCGACCCGACCTCGAAGTCGATCAATTATAAAAGTCTCGAGGGCATGCGCGACCCCAAGGTCCGCAGCGTGCGCATCGACCAGAAGTACCGCGCCATCGTCATCCACCCGCCCAAGGGCGACGTGTATCTGCTGGTATGGGTCGACAACCACGACGAGGCCGTCGACTGGGCCCGCAACAAGGTCTTCGAGGTCAATCGTTATACCGGCACCTTCCAGGTCTACGAGGCCGTCGACGGGGCCCCAGCCTCCGACGGCGCCCCCCAGGCCGCCGCGCCCGTCCCGGCGCACGTCGAGCAGGTCTCCGGCGGCGCCGACATCGTGCCCGAGGGCTTCCTGCTCGCCGGCCACAAGCACGAGGACCTGCTGCTGCTCGGCGTGCCCGAGCCCCTGCTGCCCGCCGTCCGCGCGCTGCGGACCGACCGCGACCTCGACGGCCTCGCCCGCTACCTGCCGCCCGAGGCCGCCGACGCGGTCTACCTGCTGGCCTCCGGCCACAGCGTCGACGACACCCTCGACGAGCTCGACCGCCGCAACGCCCAGGGCAAGCCCGACATCCCGGCCGTCGTCGACCCCGAGGACTTCGTATCCGCGCTCGAACTCCCGGAGTCCAAGCGCAGCTTCAAACTGCTCGAGGACGACGCCGAGCTCGCCGCGATGCTCGCGGCCCCGCTCGAGCAATGGCGCGTATTCCTCCACCCGAGCCAGTCGAAGATCGCCACGATGCGCAGCGGCGGCTCGGCCCGCGTGCTCGGCGGCGCCGGCACTGGCAAGACCGTGGTCGCCATGCACCGCGCCCGCTTCCTCGCCAAGCACGTGTTCAAGGAGCCCGGCCAGCGGGTGCTGTTCACGACCTTCACGGCCAACCTCGCCGCCGACATCCGCGCCAACCTCAAGCGCATGTGCGGCCCGGAGATCGATCGCATCGAGGTCAAGCACCTGCAGCAGGTCGCCCGCGACATCCTGCGCAGCAAGGGCATCAACCTGCAGAAGGCCGCGACCCAGGCCCAGCAAAACACCGCCTGGACCCGCGCCCTCGACGCGCACACCCTCGAGCTCCCGAAGGTTTTTTATAAAGAGGAGTGGTCCAAGGTCGTGCAGGCCCAGGACGTCACCGACGAGGACGGCTACATGCGCGCCGCCCGGGTCGGTCGCGGCCAGCGTCTGAGCCGCGCCCAGCGCAAGCACGTCTGGAAGCTCCTCGCCGAGTACCGCCAGCAACTCGACCTCATGGGCATCAGCGAGCACGCGGACGTGATCCGCGAGGCCCGCCTCGCCCTCAAGCAGAGCCCCTCGCAGGACTACGCGGCGATCGTCGCCGACGAGATCCAGGACTTTCGCACCGCCGACCTCGTATTCCTGCGCGCCCTCGTGCGCGAGGCACCGAATGATATCTTCGTCGTCGGCGACCCCCACCAGCGCATCTACGGCCATAAGGCCTCGCTCTCCCGCTGCGGCATCAGCGTCCGCGGCCAGCGCTCCCGCAAGCTCCGCATCAACTATCGGACCACCCAGGAGATCCGCAACTGGGCCGTCGCCCGCTTGCATGGCCTCGAGATTGACGACCTCGACGAAGGCGTCGACAGCCTCAAAGGCGAGCGTTCGCTGCGCTCCGGCGACGCCCCCGACATCGAGCTGTTCGCCGACATCGCCGCCGAGACCCGCCACATCGCCGGCCTGGTGCGCGCCTGGCTGGCCGAGGGCGTCGCCCCCGAGCACATCTGCATCGCCGTCCGCACCAAGCCGCTACTTCAGGACTCCTACGCCCCAGCATTGCGCAGCCAGGGCATCGAGACAGTACCCATCGAGACCGACGCCAGCGACACCCTCGCCCCCGGCGTGCGCATCGCCACCATGCACCGCGTCAAGGGCCTCGAGTTCCCAAGAATGATCCTCGCCAGCGTCCAGAAGGGCACCATGCCCTACGAGGACGCCGCCTACACCACCCGCGACGAGACCGCCAAGGCCCTCTACGACGAGGGCGAGCGCAAGCTGCTCTACGTCGCCTCCACCCGCGCCCGCGACATCCTCGTCATCACCGGCAACGGCCCCCGCTCCCCCTTCGTCTGACCCCAAGTCCCCTGGAGCCCCCATGTCCATCCAGACCACCTACCTCGGCCCGGAAGACGACCTGGGCGGGGCGTTCCAGACCGTCACCGGCCTGGTCGGCGCCTACACCTACAGCGACATGACGGGCTTCGCGCTGAGTAACGTCTCGCAGTGAAATGGGCCCCAGCCAGGCCGCCATCTCGCCTCTGCCTCTGCCTCGCGGTTAAGAGGTTTCAGCCGGGAATCCCTGCTGCCCCCTCAGACCGCCCCCCTTCCGCCGTCCGGCTGGATTCTCGCAAATTGGGGCGTTTTGAGGGAGGTCGTAGTATCGCGTCGCGCCGCGTCGTGCCGCATTTTTGGCAACGGCTTGGCAACATCGCGCGACCAACGTGACGTCTACTCGACCCAACCAGGCGCCGACCTGCTCGGCGGTCAGCCGGGTGTAGAGGTCCCGGGCGCTGCGCGGGAGCGCGAGATCGCGCGCCGTGGGAAGCGGGCTCGCGGGCGAGGCGGGGCGGCGAGGCGGCGAGGCGGCATTCGAGCGGCATGATGCCACAGTGGGCGGCGTTTGATGAAGGGCCTTTCCGCACGCGCGCGCTCCCGGTACGCACCGAACGTCGTTCACGCTTCGATCGGCAGTCCAAAGGAGCCGCACCCCGCTCGAAGCGGACGCCCGAAGTCGTCTTCGATGCTCCCGACCCAAGGTGATACTCTTCCAACCTTGATCACCCTACGGCCGCTTGTCATCTTCCTCCTGCCAGCGTGCGGGTTGAATACCCTCGGTCTAACAGACGGGCCTTCGGCAGGTAGTTCATCACTGGGGACATTCGGTACAGACGCCACACTTTCGCACCCACCGACGTCCTCTGGTGCCACCGATACGGACGGAGCGTATACGACGATCGTTGTTTCCACAAATGTCGCTACTAGCACCTCCGATTCTTCCGCGGATAGCACCAGCGGCTGCCAGGCAGGTCAGCTTGGTTGTGGCTGCCTGCCACTGGCATCCTGCGCTGACGGCCTCCAGTGCATTGGCGAGTTCTGCGCCGAGGTCGGCGGTACATCGAACACGGGCGCAGTAACGAGTACGAGCGAAGTGATCGACACGAGCACCACGGCGGGCTCATCGAGCAGCAGCGGTGGGATGGCGACCGTGGCATGCGAGGATGGCCTGCCCGTGCCGGGCGAGCTGTGCTTCGGCCCGGCGATGCCTCTGGGCATGGGCGCGGGCCCGATCGCGGTGATCGTGGTCGACCTGAACAAGGACGGCCACCTCGATATCATTTCGGCCAACAACAACTCGGGCAACATGACGATACGCACCGGCAAAGGGACGGGGCTTTTCAACGCCCTGTCGGCCCAGAAGGGCGAAATGGGGCCTTACGCGCTGGCGACCCCGGACACCAACAACGACGACGTGCCGGACCTGATCGCGGCGAACTTCGGCAGCGCGAGCCTCTCGGTGTATATAAACAACGGTTTCGGCAGCCTGATCGGCCAGCCGGCGATCGCCGCCGGCGCGCAACCGCATTCGCTCGCGGTCGCCAACGTCAACAAGGACGACTTCGACGACCTCTTCGTCGCCAACTTCATGGCCAACACCATCGGCGTGTACATCGGCGACGGCATCGGCTACCCCAACCCGACCACCATCGGGGTCGGAGGCGGGCCGACCTGGGTCGCCGTCGGCGACATCAACGGCGACGGCAAGCTCGACCTCGTCAGCGCCAACAACGGCGCCAGCTCGATCAGCGTGTCGCTCGGCAACGGCCTCGGCAACTTCGGCTCGCAGACGCCCTCGCCGGTCGGCGCGGCCCCCTACGCCCTGGCGTTGTGGGACTTCAGCGGTGACGGCCCGCTCGACGCGGTCGTGACTGTGCCATCGAAGGACGCTCTGTACCTCCTGAAGGGTAACGGCATCAACGCATTCGGCGCGGCGATTCCTTTTCCTGCGGGGATTGATCCATTGGGCCTCGCCGTCGCCGACCTCACGGGTGACGGCGTACTCGACGTTGTAGTCACCAACCGCGGCGCTAATACGGTCAGCGTACTGGAAAGCGACGGGGCGGGAGGCTTCCAACCGCCGGTCTCGTTCATGGTCGGCTCGATGCCGTACTCAGTGGCGATCGGTGACTTCAACGAGGACGGAGTGCCCGACCTCGCCACCGCCAACAACGGCGAGCCGACCGTCAGCGTGCTGATCTCGAAGCCCTGAAAGGGATCCTCACCGGAGGCCATGAAGCGAAGAACGAGTTGCCCCGGAGGCCGACGTCGTGAGATTGGCGGAAGGCAACATCCCGGCGCGGAAGGCCGCTGCGCTGGGGCTCACCGTGGCCCGGGAGGGCGCCTCTCGGAGCGTCGAGGTCGTCGTCGGCGGCGCTGACGACCTCGTGGACCTGCGCGAACACGGCGGTCATGTGCTCCGGCGTCGGCGGTGCGGCGGCCAGGAAGCGCAGCTCGCCGTCGCCCTGCTCCTAGTACGCGCCGTCGGTGACCAGGCGCTGGTGTGGCTGCTCAATGCCAAGGGGGCGGGGCTGACGAGCATCGCGGCGGCGGGCGGCGCCGACGAGATCGCGGTGCTTGCGGGCTACGGCGGGTTCGTGGCGCGCGAACGCCACGGCCGTCGCGGCCAGCACCTGATGCGCACCTGGGACGACGCCCGCCTCCACTGCATGACCCTGCTCGGCGATCTCACGACCCTTAACGAGGTAGCTCCGGTCCTCTAAAACACTATCGCACCGTCCTCCGCGCCGCTACCTGCGGCATCGGAATGTCGCCCCTTATCCCACCAGAGCCATCCAAGCCGTCGATCGAGCAGACGCACACCCGCGCCAACGGCGCGGTCCGTGATCTTACCGGATCTGGCGCCGCCCAGTCTGTCTGCGTTAGCATACGGGCGTGCGCCCTCCGCCACCTGGAGACCCGCTGATCGGCCGGGTTATCGACGACCGCTACCGGATCCTCACGGTCATCGGTCGTGGCGGCATGGGCGTGGTCTACGAGGCCGAGGCAACCCGCCTGGGAAAGCGTCGCTGCGCGGTCAAGGTGCTGCTGCCGGAGTACACGCGCAACGAGACCGCTGTGGCTCGCTTCGCGCGCGAGGCCCAGGTGGCGGCGCGCGTGAAGCACCCGAACGTGGTCGAGATCTTCGATACCGGTGCGACCCGGGACGGCCTCGGCTACATCGCCATGGAGTTGTTGCAGGGTGAGAGCCTCGACCGTACGCTGCGCCGCGACGGCGCGTTGCCGTGGCCGCGTGCCCAGCGGATCATCCAGCAGATCTGTCGTGCCCTGGCGGCCGCGCACGCGGAGGGCATCGTCCATCGCGACATGAAACCCGAGAACTGCTTCCGCTGCGCGCGCGACGACGAAGACGATTTCATCAAAGTGCTCGATTTCGGGATCGCAAAGTTGACCGACCCGGAGGCGAACCCCGAGTCCGGGCGCCTCACCGCCACCAACTCGGTGATCGGGACCTACTCCTATATGGCGTATGAGCAGATCTGCGGCGAAGAAGTCGATCATCGCGTCGACGTCTGGGCCAGCGGCGTGATCTTGTATGAGCTGCTCACCGGCAAGCTCCCATTTCGCGGCAACAATCAGGGTCAGCTCTGGCGTGCCATCACCGAGTATGACCCAGCGCCCATGCGCAACGTCGCTCCAAGTGCTGGCATCCCCGAGGCCCTCGAGCCGATCGTCCGCCAGGCGCTGGCCAAGAAGTTGACCGACCGCTACCCGACGATCGAAGCGCTCGCCCGCGCGGTCGCCGGCGTCCAGGCCGACGGCACCATTCGCACCGTCACCGGCAAGCTCCCCGCCGTGAGCCGCCACGAGGCCACGGCCGCCACGATCGGAGTCGCGGCCACGATGGCCATGGACAGCCCGCGCGGGGCGCTGCGCACCGATACCGTCCACTCGCACGGCCTCACCGAGCTGGGGCCCGAGGACGTGGTCGACACCAATGAGACCGCCATATTCGCAGCGGCCAGTCCAACCACCACGCCGGGTCCCGCACGCGACGCTGTGGCGATGCAGACCGCCAGCCCCGAACACCCGATGCCCGCCCGGCCGGTGGCGCCCCACGTCACCCCGGCCCATCGTGGGCGACGCGTGGCGCTGCTCCTGGCCGGGCTCGGACTGCCAACGGCGGCGATACTGGCGATACTGGCCCGAGGGGGAGACGCTCCCGTGACGCCGACCGCGCCACCCGCCGAATCCTCGGGGCCCGACGCCTCGCCGACGAACGACGCGGCGCAAGCCGTCACCCCGACGGCCGCCCCGCAGCCGATCCCCGAGCCCGTGGTCGAGCCCTCGCCCCCCATCGTCGAGCCGCTGCCCCCCGTCGCCGAATCCGTCGTCAACTCGCCGACTCCCGTCCCCATCGTGATCAGCTTCGCCGATCGCGCCAAAAGGGCGCTGCGGAAGGTAAAAGCCAGCGCTGGCCTGAAAAAGTGCTTCTCCGATGCCGTGCCGTCGATGGTCGTCACCGTCACGATCGCAGCAAGGACCGGTGTAGCTACCGTGACCGTGCCAACGCTCAAACTCCGATCGGTCGTGGCCGGCTGCGTCGAGGATGCCTTCAAGAACGCTGGATTCCCGAAGGGCGCTTCCGGAGACGCCGACTATATCGCCAGGGACCTAAAGCTGTCGCGATGATCGCGGCGCCGCACGGGGATCGCTAAAACTGGAATCCCGCGGTGAGCGAGGCGCCGCCCCCCAGGTGTGGTGTCGCGCCGATCTGCGCCTGATGCCGACGTAGGAGGGCCGTCGCCGCTCCAGACTGGCGGCGCTGGCGGATCAGCAAGCCGGTCAGCACGGCCGTACCGGCCGCGAAGACCCCGGTGAGCACGGCCGTGGCGAGGAACGCCTTGTGGCTCGAATTCCATTGCTGACACGCCGTGGCCAAGTCGGCGTTCCCCGCGGTGTCCTTACACATATCGTACTCTTTGTCCGTGCTCGGGACACCCCCCGCCGCCGCCGCGTCCTGCACGCGCTTGTAGTCGCTTCCCCCGTTCTTTCGGAGCCGCCCGTATAGGACGCCCGTGCCGATCGCCATCCCGACGGCGAGCGCGGCGGACAAGCCGACGCCCACGACGAGGCCCGGACCGTGAGATCTGGGCGCCGGGTCTTGCGCCCCTACTGGCTCCGAGGGCGCCGCCGCTGGACCCTCGCGCCCCTCCGTCGGCTTCACGTTCGGCTCCGTCGCGGGCGCCGGTTTGGGTGGTCGTGGTGAACTCACCGTGGGCATCATCATCGGGCAGCCCTTGTCGGCCCGCAACTGGTCGAGTTCATCACGCAGGCTACGCATACCGACGTAATCCGCGTCGAGCTTGGCTTCCTCGCCATAGCCCCATACCAGGTCCGTGAGATAGCCGTCGGCGACGGTCAAGCCGTCGTAGCTCGTCGCGCACTCCGTCGTATTGAGTTCAAACGCATATCTGTACGCGTTGACGGCCCCAACGGCCCATGAGTTGCGCTGCTGCCGCGTGTTGGCTTCCTCGGGCAGGTCCCGGAGCGCCTGGGCGAGCAGCACCGCGGCCTCGAGGGGTTTGCCCGCGACGAACAGCGCCTCGGCGCGCGCATCGACCTCCTGAGACGGGCCGAGGCTGGCCCGCGCGAACGCCGGGACCTGAGCCGAGCAGATCAGCGCAAGGAAGACGGACAGTGGGCGCCGGATCACCCGCCAACAATAGGCCAGCAGCGGTTCGCCCGGCAAGCCCCTCGCGTCGGCACCGAGAGCTGCCTCGGTGG
>Ga0116158_10003411_pt1 | contig 13795 bp, 10 predicted proteins | sample AD_UKC052_MetaG_FD_89883 | JGI IMG/M metagenome (GOLD analysis project Ga0116158, IMG submission 89883) | Active sludge microbial communities of municipal wastewater-treating anaerobic digesters from USA - AD_UKC052_MetaG | ecosystem: Engineered > Bioreactor > Anaerobic > Digestate | place: USA... | reverse complement strand
TATTTTCGGACTTTCGAGTTGCATCAATTGCATGACAAATTTGGGAATTACCGCAGCATAAGCCCCTTTGGGATCTTGCTTTCTTCCAAAAACATTAAAATACCGCAAACCAATGGTTTCCAAACCATAGGTTCTACTAAATATTTCTGCATACAATTCATTGACATATTTAGTGATAGCATATGGAGAAAGCGGTTTCCCTATGACATCTTCTACTTTTGGCAATCCTTCTGAATCACCGTAAGTAGATGAACTGGCAGCATATACAAATCGTTTCACATTGGCATCTCGCGCAGCCACAAGCATATTCAAAAAACCTGAAACATTGACATCATTGGTAGTAATAGGATCATTAATAGAACGCGGCACAGAACCCAAAGCAGCTTGGTGCAAAACATAATCCACCCCTTTTACAGCATTCTTACAATCGACCAAATTCCGAATATCACCCTCTATCAATCGAAAATTCTTATCATTGATAAAATCTTTCAGGTTGTGCCGATGTCCAGTAGAAAAATTATCCAAACAAATCACTTTATTCCCTTTGGATAAAAAATAATCACAGAGATTAGAGCCAATAAAACCAGCTCCTCCTGTTATTAATATACTATTTTTAACTGTCTCTTTCATTCGATTGTAGTAATGCTAAGCCTAATATTAGAATTATGATTTTCTTAATTTGTTGAGTGCTTTTTCTAAGAGGTTTCTAGGTTTATCATCTTCATTGTATCCACTAGAATAAGTTGTAGAACCATAGCCGTAACCATAGCCATAGCCATAACCAGCTCCGTACTTAGCTTTATTTTGAAAGCCATTCAGAATAATACTGGTATTGTGTAACTCTCCTCTTTTTACCCTGTTGTTGAGCAACGTAATCATATCTTTTTTGGTAAAATTCTGTCTCACAATATACAAGATAACATCTGTATATTGTGCCAATTCCAGTGCATCCGAAACTAAACCTACTGGGGGTGTATCTAATATTATATAATCGTATTTTGTTTTCAACTCATCTATCAATTCCTTCATACCGTCGCTCATAATCATTTCGGCAGGATTTGGAGGTATGGGACCCGATAAAATAACATCAAGAAATGGGATATGAGTTGGGTTAATTATTTCATCTACTGTTTTTTGCTTAATAAGATAATTAACCACTCCTACCTCATTAGATAAATTAAATTCCTCAAACAACTTTGGCTTACGCAAATCTAAACCGATGATAACGGTCTTTTTTTCGCTTAAGGCAAATACCGTAGCAATATTAAGAGTAGTAAATGTTTTTCCTTCACCGCTGACCGAGGAGGTGATCATCAAGGTTTTTGCCCCTTCCACTAATTGCTTTTTATATAAATATTGAAGTGACGAACGAATGGCTCGAAATGACTCGGATAATGCGGATTTGGGTTTGGAATAAACAGCCAAATCAGTGGAGTCTTTGCTCAATCCAATAACTCCTATCAAAGGAATTTGGGTCAACCTATTAATATCATCTGTGTTTTGAATGGAATTGTTAATAAAGAAAATCCCAAAAACTAAGAGCAAAGGAAAAAGTAAGCCTAGAAAAAAAGCCAAAACATAATTAACAGAAGTTTTGGGACCTATAAGCCCACCTCCGATGTCTTTTGCAGGATCGATAAAATGTACATCCGACAAATTTGCTGCTTTTACAATATCGGCTTCGCTTCTTTTTTGAAGAAAAGAATTGTAAATATTATCGCTTAAATCATATTTTCTTTTAATTTTTATCAACTCTTGTTGGTCATCTGGTAATTGCTTAATCGTACTTTCGGCCTCGTTGATTTTGCTTTCAACCAATGCCAAATCGTATTGCAAGGAAGTTTTGGCAGTAGCTATATTTTCTAACAAAACTTTTTTGACAGCTTCCATCTGATTGTCAAAATCTTTGAATATTTTCTCGCTTTTTACAGCATAAGCCATTTCCGATCGTTGAGTCGAAAGTGAAATTAATTTAGACACATTCACAACAACGTTAGGATCATCAATTCCAGCAACGGTAGGAGCTGGAAGTTTGGAATAATCGACACTGCTTTTTAGATAGGATTTCAAAGAATTGTAATACGCTAGTTTACGACTAATTTCATCTTTTTTGACATCATACTCCAAAACTTTGTCCGAAAATTTAGCCCCGTCACCTTCAATATCATAAATATTTTTGCCCTTTCGAAAGGATTTGAGCTCGTTAGTGGTTTCTTTCAATTGAGATTCCATAGCCACAAGCGTACTGTCTATAAAGCGGATGGTATTGGTTGCAAATTGATTTTTACTGTCTAGTTGTCTTTTGATAAGCATTTTTACGGTCGAATTCAAATATTCCACCATTCGAGCTTTGTTAGTTCCCTGCATACCAAGGGTTATAATAGAACCTCCTTTATCATCCGATTTCACATTGATTCCACGATAGCCAGCAACTGTGCCATCAAAATCATTAAATTGAACAAAATATTCATTTCCTTTATAGAAACCGGGATTATCCTTTATTTGCAGTTTCCAATTCAAAAACGGTAAAGAAACAACCTGGCCCACCTTGTATCGTTTGACAAATTCGCCAATTTCAACCGAAGTGGTACTGTACGAATTGTCGGTATAGGTAATCAGAGAAGCCTTATTTCCTCCAAATGGAATTCGGATTTCATATTCGCTTTCACTCAAAAATTTAACCTTTATGAGAGTTCCTGCAAGCTGCGGTTTCGATTTGTCGATGGTAACATAAAATGGCGCCGCTCCGTAGGCATCGACAAGATTATATTTTCCTTGTGCCAAATAGCTTATGTAATATTGTAGTTTATCGACAACCAACTCATTGTGAGAACGAGATTGCAAAGTGGTACCAATAGTTTGAACCTGATCGGATGTTCCTCCCCAATTGAAAACCAAACTGGTATTAGACGTGAAAAGTGGATTTGTTTCCTCCTTTACCGAGATTACAGTTTCCATACTATAAATCTTTTCTTTTCGGATATTAACTTGATAAGCAATGGTGAATGTAATGGCCAAACTCAGCAAAAACCATCTCCAATAACTTCCAATTTTAATTAGAAATCCTTTAAAATCAAATCCCGTTTCGGCTTCAAAAATTGAAAAATCCTTTATATCTAACATTTTTGATTTTTATTATAGTTGTAATAGAACTAAAGTAGTGGTAACTAAAGAAATGAGGGTAATAATGGTGGAAAGCGATTCTATCCCTGTCTTTCCAGTTCCCCAAGTTTTTTGTTTGAGGGGTTTTACATAAATATAATCATTGGGTTGCAAATTATAATAGGGAGATTGCATCACGTTTTTGTCGGTAAGATCGATGTCGTGCATCTCAGTTCCAGTAGGCGTTTGACGAATAATAGTGACCGATTTTCGATCTCCAGTTATGGTAATATCGCCCGAATTGGCAATGGCTTCCATAATGTTGACGTGATCCTGGAATAAAAATTTAGTCCCCATACTTCCCACCTCACCATTGATAGTATATTTAAACCCAGCCAAGCGTACGATAACAAAAATATTAGCTTCTTTTTTGAAATACTCGTCTAGAAGTTGTTTCTCAATTTTTAATCTTAATTCATCTACGGTAAAACCAATAGCTGTTATCTCTCCCAAAACTGGAATACGGATAGTTCCGTGATCATCTACCGTATAACCCGAAAAATATAACGATGAGCCCACATTATCAGTTTCTCCCTTATTAGTAGGATTAAAAATAGTTACCAATTTGGCATCGTCTGCTTTGATAGTAATACTCAAAACGTCATTCACCTGAAGTCGGTAAGGCTTTAACATCACCTCAGAAATAGGTACATCGCTTGAGGCACCATTTTTATTCTGAAGATAGATAAGATCTTTGGTAGGGATACAAGAAGTAAATAAAGTACTAATTCCCAGTAATATATAGAGTACAGATTTGTTCATTATTCTATTTTAGGTAACAAATATAGGGTTTCATTTAATAATTTAAAACTAACATCATTTATTATATGAATTATTTGTATTACACAACCCTCACTAAATTCAAATTTTAATAACATATACCTTCACTCACGCTAACTATCAACCCACAAGCCGACTACCGACAGCTTCTAATTTCTAAAAGACTTTTCAAACGGTACACGTTGCAAAATACTTCTTCCTAAAGTCACTTCATCCGCATATTCCAATTCATCACCCACAGCTATTCCGCGGGCTATAGTAGTGGTCACTACCTTATAATCCTGAATTTGTCTATAAATATAAAAATTGGTCGTATCACCTTCCATAGTTGAGCTTAGAGCAAAAATAATTTCCTTGACTTCACCTAATTTTACTTTTTCGACTAGAGAACTAATGGTCAACTGACTAGGTCCAATACCGTCTATTGGCGAAATCTTACCTCCTAAAACGTGATAAATCCCTCTAAATTGTCCTGTGTTTTCTATCGCCATTACATCGCGAATGTCTTCGACTACACAAATAATTTGGCGGTCTCGCTTAGTATTGGAACAAATAGCACAAACAGCCGCATCTGAAATATTATGACAACTTTCGCAAAACTGAACCTCCTCGCGCATCGTCGTGAGAGCCTGAGTCAAAAATCCCGTTTGCTCCTTGGGTTGTTTTAACAAATGCAACACCAGTCGCAAGGCAGTTCGCTTCCCAATACCGGGCAATTGAGACATTTCGTTGACTGCTTTCTCTAAAAGTTTTGATGAAAATTCCATAAAGGCAAAAGTGCTATTTATTTGATGAATCGTATAATGGTTTAATCTTTGATCATTTTAAATATATTTCTTCTAGGGCGGTAGTGCATTTGCATTTTTTTTGGAAAATTAAGCATTATTATTGTGTGGCTGAAATTGTCCCTAACCTTTATTTTTAGTGCTTCAAAAATTAAAAAAACTTCAACAGACTGACAATTTACAACAAATATTTCTTGCTAATTTCCTAAATTTCTTTTTTTTTGAATTTTATGCCTCGTTTTTTTGCCTTTTCCGATCCCTCTTCTTTCCAGCTAACACTCTGGATTGTACTTTTTTGTCTTCTGTATTTTGAATTCTGCTTATTGAACCTTCTGAAATAGATTTCTCTGTTAAACAAAAAAAAAGGCTTTCGCCTTCTTTTTTATTTTTTGAAAATTGTCTTATACCAAGGCTTTTCTTCTTCTTCAGTAACGCCATAACCATATCCTCCATAACCATAACCACCGTAACCATACCCTTTAGTGGATAAGGTGTCATTGAGAATAAAGGCCATATTAGGCAGCTTATTCTCTTTATACAAATTACCTGGAATAGCAAGCATCCTCTTGTCTAAATAATTGGCTCGAACAACGTAGGCAAAAGTATCGGCATGTTTTGCAACGATTAATGTATCCGAAACCAGACTCACTGGAGCAGTATCAACAAGTATATAATCGTATTCGTTTTTCAATTGGGCAAATACTTCATCCATTTTGGCACTCAATAACATTTCTGTTGGATTCGGCGGAATATTACCACCTAAAAGCACATCAAACGCCTGAAAGCCTTCGATTTTATTAATAAAATCGGTTATAGGAACGTTTTTGGTCGATAAATAATCCGTTACTCCTTTATTGTCATGAATACCGAAATATTCATTTAATTTGGGTTTCCTAATATCCAAACCTATGAGAAGTACTTTTTTTCCAGAATGAGCAAAAATAGCAGCCAAATTAATGGATAAAAAGGTTTTTCCTTCACCAGGCATAGTCGAAGTCAAAAAGATACTCTTAGCTTTGCCTTCAGGAACTTGGGTCAGCATATAATCTAAATTGGACCTCACAATTCGTATTGCTTCGGCGGTACTAGTGCGACTCGTCGTATCAAGAATCGCATTTGGATTAACGGATCTAGGCACATCTCCTAGAAATGGAATGCTAAACTTATCGGTAATATTCAAACGAGATTTCACTTTCGTATCCAATAAATCTTTCACATATAAAATCCCAAAAGGAATAAGAAGCCCCATGAATAAAGCCCCCAAATAAATAATATTCTTTTTGGGAGATACTGGAAATTTACCTGCTTTGGCTACATCAATTACCCTAGCATTCGGTGCTGTTGCAGCTAGCGAAATAGCAGTTTCCTCTCTCTTTTGAAGTAAATACAAATACAATTCTTCCTTAACCTTTTGTTGCCTAGCAATCACTCTAAACTGACGTTCTTGAACCGGAATTTTTCCTATTTTAGAATCTAAAAGTCCTTCTTGGCTTTCCAAATTTCGTTTTTGTATGTTCAAATTAGATTTCAAACGCATTAAACTCTCTGCCACATTCGATTTCAGGGATAGAATTTGTTGGTCTAATGCAACTACCGTTGGATTTGATACTGTTGCCGATTTCAAAATTCGGTTGCGTTCCAATATTAATTTATTATAGGAACTAATCAATTCTGAGGTGTCGCCTTGACCCGAAATAAGGTTTGCGGGAAGTAAATCATTCATTGAACTCTTCTTCATAAAATCCAACATCGAAACAACGACATTCAGCTGAATTTCATTTTGAACATTCATTTTGTTGTATTCATTAGAACCTTCCATAAACAATTTCGCTTCCGATTCAATATCGGTAAGTCCATTGGACTGTTTGAAATTCTCCACATTCTGCTCTACACCATCCAATTCTTGCGTAATTAAAACCAATCTATTGGAAATAAACTTCGAAGTATTCTCAGATATAAAATTCTTATCAGCAGCGGCATCATCATTATAGATTTGAATCATGGTATTCAAAAATGCTTCTGCTCGTTTAGGTTTCGAGTCAGTAATCGAAATAGCAACGACACTACTCGTTTTACTAATGGGGTCAACCACGAGTCGATCCAAAAAACTAACCACTACATCATCAAGTGGGGAAAGTTGGATAAAGATAGATTGATTAGATTCTTCTTTTTGTTTTTTTAAAGCCAAGGGTTTGGTAATAATCAAATCACCTACACGAGTCGGGATAATTTCTCCGAATCGAAATTCTTTCTTCGTACTCAGTAGTTGTGGAGAAGCTTCGTCTTCATCCTCTAAACTAATCAATTCAAAAGTGTTAGGAGTTAACAACACAAACTCCATGCGCATTGCGTCTTCGTAAAAACTAGATTTAAGGTTTGTAAAGTGAACCTCTAATGGAGCATCTTTATACCCATCAATAGTATTGATTTTCCCTTTTTTCAAAATCGAAACGTTTAATTCCAATTTTTTAACCGTGCTCTCTACTAAAGTTCTTGACTTTAAAATTTCAATCTCATTATCGACATTACTCTTCATGCTTCCTCCCATTCCCAAATCAGCAAAGGCAGACAATTCAGAGAGCATACCCCCTTTTTTATCGTCTTTAACTAGAATATTGGTGCTAGCTTTATACTGAAGAGTAGTATATCTTAATTTAACAAAAGCAATACTTAGGCAAAGAAAAACCCCTAAAACAAACCAAGGCCAATAAATAAGATACTTTTCTAAAGTTTCTCTTACATTAAAATCCTCGTCTTCATTGTCTTCTGACATCATTGTAGTATTCATAGAAAATTTATTTTACCATTAAAGTAATTATAGTAATTATTAAAGAGGTTACGGATATTATTACCCCCGTATTGGATCCAACGGCCGCACCATTGATCCTGACTTTATTGGGCTCTACATAAACCACGTCGTTTTGTGATAAATAATAAAAAGGAGAGTTAATAAAATCAGCTTTGGTAAGATCTACTCGATTAAAAGACTTAACACCATTTACTTCTCTGATAATAAGAATATTATTTCTTTTTCCGTAAATAGTCAAATCCTTAGCCAAACTAATGGCCTCTATAAGAGTAACCCGATCCGAATTAATAGTATAAGTTCCTGGCGCGGTTACTTCTCCTTGAACCGAAATTTTAAAATTCATGCGTCGAATGTTAACGATAGGGTTTTTGATGTATTTAGCTATTCTAGTCTCTAATAATTGCAGAAGTTCAGTACGAGATAAGCCCCCTACTGCCAATTTTCCCAAAACCGGAAAATCAATAAACCCCTGTGCATCTACTAAATACGTTTGAATCGATTGCTGTCCAGTGATGCTATTCATACCTGTTACGGAAGGAACACTAATAGTTGTTAAGTTAAAGGGATAAGCCGATTCCGCATCTTCCGCCGAAACGATAATCATCAACAAATCATCGGGTTGAATTTTGATTTCGTAAGTGTCTAATTTCTCAGGAGAAACCAAGCTGTCGATGTTCTGATAATAAACCAATTCCTCACGAGGTTTGCATGAAAAAACCAGAAAAACAAAAAGAAAGGCAATGGCTATTTTAATAGAAAAAAAAGACTTCATAAAGTATAGTTTTAAAGTTTGCAAATATAGACATTAACAGGATAAGCAGCATTAATTATTTTTTGATTTCATCAAATACCAAAAAATTATGATAGCAATGGTAATTATAAAATGGTTTTTTCTATTGTATAATGTAATCCCGATAACTATCGAAAGTAAATATCGAAAGACAAAAAAGAGAATACAATATGTTCAAATACTGCTTGTTGCCAATCAGAGTGCTTTTTAAACCTGTCCGATTAGCGAACAAAACTAAAAAACGGAACACGGATAAAACCCATTAAAGGGATAAAAACGGATTTTATTAATTTTGATTTGTGATAATTCGCAAAATCTGTTTCATCTGTGTATCAATTTATTGGGAAAAGAAGCGGATTGTCCTATTATTTTATCTAACCTTTTAGTGACTTTCTGCCTATAGATTTGGTTTTTGCGGACTGAAAGGCTACGAGGCTGAATTGTAAAAAAAGTAAAAACTAGACACAGATTGAATCCTTCTAATTTTTTTAATCTGTGGCTAAAATTAAAACCTTCATTCACCCAGTCATTGTAACCGAAATGAGACAACCCAACCGATGACCAAAAAACTCAAAATGCTTTTTTATCACCCATAATTACCTGCAAAAAGGTTTTCCAAATTATTCTAATATCCAACAGAAAACTCCAGTTTTCAATATACCAAATATCGTATTCCACACGCGATTCCATATCCGCTAGCTCTTTTGTTTCTCCGCGAAATCCATTGACTTGTGCCCATCCTGTGATACCGGGTTTGGCATATTGCCGTACCAAAAAGTTGTTGATTAATTCCGAATACCGCTCTGTATGCAACAACATATGCGGTCGGGGTCCCACCACCGACATTTTTCCCATCAATACATTAAAAAACTGTGGCAACTCATCCAAACTGGTTTTACGCAAAAAAGCACCTACCTTGGTGATACGAGGATCCCCTTTGGTGGCCTGCTGCTTATTAGCATCGCCATTGACATACATCGTACGGAATTTATAGCAATCAAAAGTCTTATTATCCCGTCCCGACCTCTTTTGCACAAAAAAAACAGGCCCACGTGAATTTATTTTAATCATCAGGATAAGAATCGGAAACAACCACGAAAATAAAAACACAATCACAAACAAAGAAAAACAAAAATCAAAAAAATTTTTCATAATCCGATGGAGAGGTATTTCCAAGGGCTCCTTGCGCAATATCAAAACAGGAATATTACCATTACCATAAAAAGCAACCTGAACCCTATTGGTCTTGGTGTACATTTGAAAATCCGGAATATACCGAATGCGAATCATGTATCGCTCACAAAGAGCCGTAAGTGTATTGATTGTTGCAATTTTATCGATATGCAGCGCAACATACATTTCATCGATTTCATGAGTACTTAAATACGGTTCAACATCCTTAAATTGACCCAAAACAGGCGCGTTTAACTTTTCATTTGAATCAATTTCATCATCAAAAAAACCCAATACCTTATACCCGAAGGTAAGATCTTTAGAGAGAATTCGATTCATCCGTTCTCCAATGGGATTTCCACCAACGATAATCACTTTTCTAAAATTATAGCCGCGAGAACGAATATACTTCAACATCTTCATGAAAAATATCCGAAAACTCACCAACAAAACAAAAAAAGTAGCGTAAAAATAAGTCATTCTCAAACGAGAAACCGTATCAAATTTCAAAGCCAGAATAACTAGTGCTATAACAGCCATATGAATCAGTAAGAGTCGAAAGGTTCGGTAAAGTATAGATTCTATCGATTCCATTCGGATAATTCTATAGGAATCTTTGTTCAACAATAGCATAATCCAAAATATATTCGATAATAAAGAAACGGCTTGAACACTGCTAACATTGGCCTGACTAAAATTACCAAATCGCAACAAAAAAGACAACCCAATAGAAAAGTTCAATAGGACGACATCCCAAACTAGAAATCCAAGCTTATAATAACGAGAAAAACGAATAGCAGAGAGTGATTTTAAAATTGACATAAAAAATAGTAAGATTTGTAACAATGTATTTTTAACCCTTTGGGATTATTGTTGAACGTCAATTCGAGTTTATATTGTGTATAATAATACTAAACCTCATAAAAAAATTGAGAGAAAAAGTCCAGTTGATTTTGAAAATAATTGGTTTAATATTTCTCTTTTTACTAACCCAATTATTACTCTATTTGATAATGAGAAATTAATAGAAATCGGTCAACTATAATTAGTGTTTTACAGTAGATTTTAGATTTTAGCCCCAAAGCTTCAGGAGCAGATTTCACTTCCAACTCCCCCTTTTCCTATCACCCTGAGCGCAGTCCAAGAACCTCTTCCAAGTTCTAACTCCTTACTGCCCATTTCGGTGCTGGGGGGCTAACTTCTCCCTCAAAACTGCACCCACAAATACAGGACCATAATACAAATAGCGTTTCCACATGCGTTTGGGTTCTTTGAGCAAACGGATAAACCATTCTAGTTTCAAATCGATCCAAAATTGACTAGGACGAGCCACGGTTCCAGCATAAAAATCAAAAACGGCACCTATAGAACAAATGATTTTGACATCTAAAAACTCTTTGTGAGCGTGAGCCCATTTCTCTTGTTTGGGAGCTGTCATCCCCACAAACAATACATCGGGATGAAAAGCATTGACTTCTGCCACTTTTTTCGACATCTTGTTTTGTCCAAATTCAATATGATAGGCTGGCGAATGCGTTCCTACCCGGATATTAGGAAATTCAATGGCTACCCGCTCCTTGATTTTAGACAAGGTATCGTCAGAAGAACCCAAATAAAAGCAGCTTCCTCCTTTTTTATTGAGTTCCTGTAACAAATACAAATGCATATCGGCTCCTGCTATTTTATTAATTTTTTCACCCTTAAGCAATTTAACCCCTGCCACAACAGCCTCTCCATCGGGCAATAAAATATCAGACCCCAGCAAAGCAGCTTTGAAATTTTTATCCTTTTTGGCAATGCAAAAAGAATATTGATTGATGGTGTTGATGAGGGTTTTAGTATCAAAAGACAAATCCTGAAGATTTCCGTTATAAATGGAATAATCTAAAAAAGGAACTGATGGAGTTGAATTATTATGCATTAGTTGTATTTAGAGCAATTAATAACCTAAAGATAGTACAAATATTTGTTACTATTACCTATCGTTTAAGTGAAAATTAGTATTTTTTTAAAACTGTATTGTAAAGGGTCTCAAAATAATCGAGCTGCAATTCTGGAGCATAATGAGATTGGTAATTTCCGAAGGCGTTTTGCCCCATTTTATTTTTTTCGGTTTCAGAAAGTGAATTGAATTTTGAAATCACTTCTTTCAGATTGGTCACATTACCCGGCTCAAAATGATACCCATTGTAACCATCAATTATCAAGGATGTCATTGCTCCTATGTTTGATGCAATAATTGGAGTACTTGTTGAAAGAGCTTCGAGTATAGTCATTGGCATCCCTTCAAAACAAACGGAAGACAAAATTAGGGCTTGAGTTTTACACAATTCTAGTTTTACTGCTTCATTAGTTAAATTACCAATATAATTAATATTACAAAATTCCTTTGCTGTTTGAATAACATTACCTTTCAACGGACCATCTCCTGCAATTTTCAACAAAAAAGGTAATTCTTTAAAAGCATTTAACAACACTTCAATCCCTTTTTCCTCGGATAAACGGCCTATGAATAAAAAATGATTTTCTTTTTCAACTTTTTGTAGAATTGCCGGAGCATTTGTAAAATTCGGTTTTACTGCAAACTGTTCTTTTGCCACTCCAAAATTAGATTCTTGGAATAAATCTATTGCAAAAGGTGTCAAACATAAATAAGAATCAATTTTTTGCCAAGTTCCAATTTTCTTGTGAAACCAAATTACAAAAGCAAGCCAAAAAGTTTGCAATGCCGACGAACGATACACTTTTTTCTGAACAGCTTTCCAAGGGAACGACTGCTGCAAACTATCCGTAAATAACTGCCCTTTATGTAATAAAATAGCTGAAGGACACAACAAACGATAATTGTGAACGGTATGTACGACCGGAATTCCAAGTGAATGTATCACTCGAAAAACCAAGGGCCCTAAAGCAAAATGAAAATTATGTACATGAACGACATCCGGTTGAAACTCCTTAATGGTATCGCTAACGATTCGAGCCGTTCTTGTATTCCAAATGGATGATAGAAATTGCAAAGCCCCTTGCCAACCACCTTGATTTTCAAACAACACAACTTTTACTTCATGTTTTTCTTGTAGCAAAGCAATCTCTTGTTCGACTACGGCATCTTCTCCACCTTTGAATTGGTAAGCAGTATGTATTAAAAGTATTTTCAATTTAAAAAAAAGTGTTTTTTATTTTATAAATTATTCTCGAATAAAAAGAAAATGGTCGGGTAAATTGATTAATAATTTCTGGTCGTAATTTAATTTCCTTTGAAAACGTAAATTCTTTTCTATTTGAATTATCCAATATAGTTTCATATCGATTGTACTTTTCTTTAGTGTTAGAAGCATCCTCAGAATTAAAACCTATGTTTTGAACTTTTGATAGTAATGGATGGACAGAGTATAAATTATTTTTAAATTGATGATAACACCAACGAATTGCCCAAGAATTGATTGAACCATTCATTTGACGATCCAACATTTGCGACATATCAGAACCCATTTGATTAAATGCTATTCTTCTCTTTTTATCATTTTTAAATAAATTATAATCTTCTACATTCCAATCAATATTTTCCCATTTATTTTTCCAAGTTGCCCAACCCCAGCTTGAAGCTCTTAAAGTAAAATAAACATCTGTATTAAAATCATTATCTTTTATTGGTGTACTAAAACCCGCAATTGAAAATACCTTTGCTTCGTTTTCATAAAAAGCTAATGCTTGATTCATATAGTTCAGAAAATTAGTGCTCGTTATCAAATCATCTTCTAGTACAATCACGCCATCATACTGTTTAAAAACATCGGTAACTCCATCTATAATGGAATTTGCTAAACCCTTATTGCACTTTGCTTCGTAGATGGTTACTGTTTTAAAGCCTGCAATTGATTTCAAATAGTCTCTAACTGCGGCAATATCTTGTTTGTCATTATCGGTTTTCGCCGCATCCGAAAAAATAATTAAATCCGAATCAGAAGCTAATTTATTCTTTTGGAGTGCTTCGACGGTTTGAATTAAGGTGTCTAAACGTTTGTAGGTAAAAAGAACGATGGGAGCTAAAGATACTATACTTTTATACATTATTTATTTATTTTGAAGTTACCTAAAACAGAAAAATTACTGATTTTAGGTAAATAGAAAAAAAGGATTTCAATAATCATTTAAATTTAATTGTAACTAATTTAAATACGATTTCAAATTATACTTGAGTAATAAATCTCTTAATTTTTGCACTCCAGATTCAAAAGAAAATAGTGACCAGTATAATTTTTGTATTTCAACTTTATTTAAGTTCCCCTTTTCTTT
>Ga0116158_10003404_pt1 | contig 13809 bp, 4 predicted proteins | sample AD_UKC052_MetaG_FD_89883 | JGI IMG/M metagenome (GOLD analysis project Ga0116158, IMG submission 89883) | Active sludge microbial communities of municipal wastewater-treating anaerobic digesters from USA - AD_UKC052_MetaG | ecosystem: Engineered > Bioreactor > Anaerobic > Digestate | place: USA... | reverse complement strand
TCTTACCTGGATGAGATAGTGCAACTGAACTTAGATTCCATTGCAAAAAAGAATGCTATAGCGGGGAAAACTGCCCAACAGGCAAATTTCTGGATTGTATTGGTTGGAACGATTTGCTTTCTGGTTGCCTTTACGCTACTTTTCAACCTGCCTTCAAGTATTGCCAATCCAATAAAACAGCTTACGGAAAGTATACGGGAGATTGCTGCCCGCAACTATGGCCAACGGCTGCATTTTAGTTCGAACAATGAATTTGGCGAGCTTGCAAGGTCTTTCAACGTAATGGCGCAAAAGCTGGAAGAATACAATGGGAGCAGCCTTGCAGTACTGATGAAGGAAAAGCGCAGGGTGGAAACCCTGATCAACAATATGCATGATCCTGTAATAGGGTTGGATGAAAAGGAAGTCATTCTGTTTGTAAATGATGAAGCCGCTGCTGTTTCCGGTTTGCGAAAGGATTTGCTGGTGGGCAAACGGGTAGATAAGGTAATGGAAGCCAATGATCTGATGCGGAATCTATTTGATGAAGTAAAGGGGCAGGTGTCATTGAAAATTTATGCCAATGGAAAGGAAAGTTATTTTGAAAAGGAAGTACACCCAATTTTTATTGTGCCCACTGCCGAAGAGCAGGAGCAATACATTGGCAAGGTTATGGTACTGCGGAATGTAACGCCTTACAAGGAACTGGATCTTGCCAAAACCAATTTTATTGCAACCGTATCGCATGAATACAAAACCCCAATTTCGGCAATAAACCTGAGCCTCCGTTTACTCGAAAACCCGCAAACAGGAAACCTGAATGAGGAGCAGGCACACCTGGTAAAAAGTATAAGGGAGGATGCAGGACGCCTGCTAAAAATTACGTCAGAATTACTCAATATGTCGCAGGTAGAAAGCGGCAATATTCAAATGCACCTGCAACCTGCTTCTCTTGAAACAATTGTAAACCTCGCTGTAGAGGCCAACCAAATGGCCGCGGGAGAAAAGCGGGTTAGGATTGGTATAGCTGCACCTGAGCAATGGCCTGCCATGCTTGCAGACAGTGAAAAGTCAGTTTGGGTTTTGAGCAATATTTTATCCAATGCAATACGTTATTCCTACACCAATAGTGACATTAATCTGGAAGTTACCCTGGATGGTGAATGGGTAAAATTATCGGTAACAGATCATGGACAGGGTATAGAAAATGAGTATCAAAGCAAAATTTTCGACCGGTATTTCCGTATTCCCGGCACCCGTAAGGAGGGCACCGGGTTAGGGCTTGCCATCAGTAAGGATTTTATGGAAGCACAGGGTGGCAGAATTACCCTGGTAAGTGAATTGGGAAAAGGGAGTACATTTATTTTGTGGTGGAAATGGGCCGGCTAAGGCTTCTTACTGCTCCTGGATTACCTTGTAAAGTTAAATTTCTATATATGCGTAGTGCCTGTACTTCAAATTCTTTGGCTCTTGTCAGGAAATTTTAGATATAAAAAAAAGTATAGCAATAAAGCTATACTTTTTAATTTCAAGGGGTGGTGTAATTCAATCTCAAGGTTTAATTTTCTAACTTGTTTAACGTGTGCGTGTTGTATTAAAGGTTATGCGGGTTAAATATTCATTATAAAAGTTAATGGACTTATTTGTTAAACATATATCCCAGTGATATGCCGAATCCGGTGTTCTTGAATATTGCCTGGCTATTGGGTTGAAGGGTATTTTCAGCCCTGATGTCGGCCATCCCAAGTTGAGCATTCAGTTGAGCAGAAAAGCCACCTGCAAACTGGTAACCAAAAAGTAAATTTCCTCCATAATCAAGGGGTTTGTAATATTTCTGGTCTGTAAGAATATTGGTGGTGTATTCATCGGTAAACTCAATGTCTTCTTTTGTTGAAGTGCCATCCGGGTTATATTCAATTTGTCCACCAATACCATAGGCAATATAGGGTCCAATACCTACAATCAGATTTCCTTTACCAAGTGTGGGTTTGTAAACAAAATTTACCGGTAATTCAAGATATCCAAGATTAACATCAGATGACATATTCAAACTCAGGTAATCTTCGTTGGTTTTTGTCCCCTTGGTTGCATATAACAGCGACGGCTGAACAAAGAACTGGTTGGCTAAAGGAATTTCCAGTACAAGCCCTACATTATACCTGGGTACCATATTAAATTCCAGTTTATGGCCATACTGGTCATCACCGTTAATATTCTGATAGCCAAAGCCACCGCGGACGCCAAAAGAAACCTTTTGATTGTTTTGGGCCGAGGCCGCAAATCCAAGCATCAAAAGAAAGCCTGAAAGTAGAAGTGTACGTGTATTCATCGTAAATTTTTTGTGGACATTTCACCTGTATTTTTTAATTACGGATGGTGCCCGGTTAGCCATTCCCGGAAATTCCCGGACTTTTTGGTTTAAACTAAAGAATATATGTTGATTCAATTCCGGTTAATGACCGGGTTCTTTTTACAAATTAAAATTAATTTATATTTGCTTCAACCTTTCATTTTTTTATTCTTTCTTTTATTATTGCAAAGGTAAAAGTGTGATTGGCTGGTATTGTTACATTGTTTGTCAATTAGGTTATAGATTTCACACATGCCGGTTGGCGTATAATTATCACTGAATTCTATTTTCATCACCTGTATTTATTGAATGTTTGTCAATAAATATTGATTGGCTTTTATGGAAAAGTGTACTTCTAAAATGTGAGTCAAGCCATCATCATTCAAAGCGGCCATATTTCCCTCAAGTAATATTCCGTCCATTTCATGCCATGATTTGGAAGCATCCTGTTCCTGTATTATTTTAATATTATAAATGGAATTTTTATATTGATATGCAATGGTTACAAAAGGCCATTCAACCGGGAAGCATGGATTAAAATGAATTTCGTTGCCCCGGCGTTGTAGACCTATCAAGGAGTTAACTATGAATTGATACATCCATCCGGCAGAGCCTGTGTACCAGGTCCATCCACCGCGGCCTTCATGCTGAACATTGGCATAAACATCGGCAGCCATTACATAGGGTTCAGCTTTATAGATTGCCGCAGAAACGGCATCTGTTGCATGGCCTATTGGTTGTATCATATTATACAATTCCCAGGTCCTAGGCCTGTTGCCCAGTTTGGCAAATGCCATCAGCGCCCAGATTGCCGCATGAGAGTATTGACCACCATTTTCCCGTACACCCGGCACATACCCTTTTATATAGCCTGGGTTCAGCGGTGTTTTATCAAAAGAAGGCGTAAGTAGTTTTATGACTCTTAGTTTCCTGTCAACCAGGTGTGTATCCAAAGATTGCATGGCCAGATGCTGCCTGTGAACATTGCCTGCTCCCGATAATACTGACCAGCTTTGTGCAATTGCGTCTATGCGGCATTCTGTGTTTGATTTGGAGCCTATGGGGGTACCATCATCAAACCAGGCACGAAGGTACCATTCGCCATCCCAGGCTGTTGCCTCCAGGTTTTTTTGCAGTTCACCGGCATCTTTGGTACATGTTTCTGCAAAGCCGGTATCGCCATGGTTATCTGCAAGCGATGCGAATTTTATGAGTATATCATAAAGAAAGAACCCAAGCCATACACTTTCGCCTTTACCGTGGTTTCCAACCCGGTCCATACCATCATTCCAATCGCCGGCGCCTATTAATGGCAACCCTTTCTCACCATAGCGTATACTGTACCTGATAGCCCTGACGCAGTGTTCATAAACAGATGCTGCCGGGTTTCCTTTCATCGGCAGATCGTAAAAGGAATCTTCTTCAGGATGAAGAATTCTTGACTCAAGGAAAGAAACCTTTTCATCGAGGAGAGAAATATCTCCGGTTGTTTGCACATAAGTTACTACAGCATAGGGTAACCACAGCATGTCGTCAGAGCATCTTGTGCGTACGCCCCGGCCTTCGGGAGGATGCCACCAGTGTTGTACATCTCCTTCGGTAAACTGACGGGATGCATGCAGCATAATTTGATTTCTTGCTAAATCCGGTTCTGCATTTAAGAGTGCCAGAATATCCTGCAACTGATCCCTAAACCCAAATGCACCCCCTGATTGATAGAATCCGCTGCGGGCAAACAGTCGGCAAGCCATTGTTTGGTAGGTCAGCCAGCCGTTCGATAGTATATTCAGTGCCTTGTCCGGCGTTTGAACCTGTATCTTGTTCAGGATATTTTTCCAATATGTTTTTACATCAGCCAGCGATTGGTGAACAATGGTTTTTTGACTGAATTTTGAAAGCAGATCTGTTGCTCTTGCAAGGTTTGCTTCGTTTCCCAGTACGAAAATTATTTCTTTTGCTTCCCCATCCAACAAATCAAATTTTACCTGTAAAGCCGCACAGGGATCCATAGCTGCACCTGTTTTGCCTGATAGTTTTTTTCGGGACATGGCAGCAGGATGTTCCAATGTGCCATTTCTGCCTATAAACAGGGAGCGATCGGCGGTAAAGCTTGAGGTTATACCAAGCAGTTTAAAAAATCCCACCCTTTCAGCAAACACCGGGTTAAACCTGTTTTTAAATATCAGGGCATTGCTGTTGGAGTCCAATTCGGAAACTATGTGCATATTTGTTTTGGCGCGCAGGTCACCCAAAATTATTTCCATATAGCCTGTTACAGAAATGCTGCGTTCCCTGCCTGACTGATTGAGTATGTTCAGTTTGAAGCATTTTACAGGAAACTCCTTATCAACAAATACGGTCATGAGTGTGGTAATTCCTTCCTCACTGTGTTCAAACAGGCTATAGCCAAATCCATGGGTGGTAACATACGAGCCTTTGCCTTTGGCAGGGTAGGGTGCAGGCGACCAAAAGTCGCCTGTATCCTCATCACGCAAATAAAAAGCTTCTCCGGCGCTGTCACTTACAGGATCATTGCTCCAGGGAGTGAGACGATATTCATGGGCATTTAAAGCCCAGGTATATGCTGCGCCGCTCTCAGATACCACGGTTCCAAAATAAGGATTGGCCAAAACATTTACCCATGGTGCCGGTGTGGTGTTTTTGGTGTCTGTAATTATTTTGTACTCTATTCCATCAGGCGTAAAGCCTCCGGTACCATTAAAAAACAAGAGATCTCCGGGAAGGGAAAGGGTTACCTGTCTATTAATTTGAATAATTTTCTTGGGTTCAAAAGGGGAGGGAAGAACCTGTTGCATTAACCGGGTATCTACCTGCTCTTTAAACGTTCCGTTTCCATCATGAAAAATTATTTTTGCAACACTTTCAAAAAGAATTCTTTCCTCTGTTGACAATTGATCTGCGATTTTTACAAAAATATTCCCCAGCTTATTTTGAGTTTGCTGAATTCCTGTTTCCGTTGTTATCAGTGATTGTATACGTTCATGAAACTGCTGCCTGTATGATCCGGGATTTTCATTCCATATAACAAGGTCCGCTGCAAGGCCTTTTAGCCGCCAATAGGCATGTGCCTTTACCAGCTGTTTAACAATTTCAATATTTTCTTCCTGGTGAATATGTAACAGGATAATGGGCAAGTCGCCCGATATGGATTGGTTCCAGAGGCCCGGCTGGCTTGCGAGGTTACTTAGGATAAGCTGGGTACTTGCACGATGCGCAGGATTGGAGAAAATGATTGAGGAGGCAAGCCTTGTGTAAAGCTGGGCTTCTGCTTCTGTAGCATTAATCTGGCGCAGGAGTACCTGGTTGTGTGTCCAGAATAATTCAAATGCCCTTTTTTTCAAATGGGCATCTGCATATTTTCTCATCAGTGCATCACAGCCTTCTCTTGTTTCGCTGATGCCATAAATCAGGGTGAATTTAACTGTTTTATTGGGTTTGATTTTTATTCGGTATCGGATAGCCATAATGGGATCCAGAACGGCGCCCTGTTTTCCACTAAGGGTTGGCTGGTCCAAAGCCTGCGGATGAATCAATGTTCGGCCCCTTCCTGTAAATTCCATCCTGTCTGTTTCATAAGAAATGGATTCCGGCACTACATCCTGCACATCCATACGGTGAAACAACCAAGGGGGGATCTCTTCACTGGAACGCGGACGCCTTGTACTTAAAATGGCCTGGTGTTCGGTTAGTATGGTGGTTTGAACAAACAAGTTGCTGAATGCCGGGTGTGCCTCATCTGAATCCTGCCCCGCCATTACCACTTCTGCGTAACTGGTAATTTCAAGTTCTCTCACCATACCGCTTCTGTTGGTAATGCATACCCGTCGCATTTCCGTATCATCTTCGGGGGAAACGACTATTTCAGTTAGGGTTTCTATACCAAAGTCTTTCCTGCGAAACTCTACATGTCCCTGCGAAAACAACACTTCGTATTCCTTTGCGGGCTGCAGCGTTGGCTGGTGGGTATTAGACCAGATTTGGCCTGAACTTACATCTTTTATATAACAAAAAATTCCCCGGTTATCTTTGGTAGCATCTTCGCGCCAGCGATTGATAGCAATATCCTTCCAACGGCTGTATCCGCCACCCCCATTGGTTATCATCACCCTGTAACGGCCATTGCTCAGCAACTGAACTTCGGGCTGCAGGGTATTTGGGGTGGTTATTCTTCTGACTTCGGGTTCATTTTCAAGAGCACGTGTTTCAAGCAGGTCTGTGGTATGTGCGTATAAAATAGTTGTCCTGGGCAGGCGCTCCTGCAAAAGCAGCAATGTGGCCTTAAAGCGTAATTCTGCTGTAAACCTTTTTTGCATGGGTTTGTCCAGCAGTAGATATGCAAGTGAAAGCAAACTCATGCCATGGTGGTGAACCATATATGACTGAATGATTGCATGGGTTTTTTCCCGTGGAAGCCGGCCCGGTGTAAAATCTACAGCCTCATAAAAGCCAAGTTCTCCCATTAAACCCATTTCCTTTAAAGTTTGCAGGTTGATACATGCTTTTTTGGGGGCTACCATCAGGGCAAGCATGGTGGCATAGGGTGCAATTACCAGTTCTTCTCCAAGCCCGCGTTTTAGCCCTAACCCCGGTACTCCAAAAGCTTTGTATTGATAATTAAGGCTTGCATCCACAGCATTAAAGCCTGATTCAGATATACCCCAGGGTACATCACGTTGTGCAGCATAGGCAATTTGTTTTTTTACGGTGGCAACACCTGTTTGATACAATAGGGTATTTTCAAATACCGGCATTACCAGCTGCGGCATCAGGTATTCAAACATGGAACCACTCCACGAGAGTAAAATGGGCTCCCCTTCATTTCCGGTAAGCAACCGGCCTAAAACAAACCAGCATTTTTGCGGCAGTTTTCCTTGTGCAATGCCTGTAAATATCCCAAGGCGTGCTTCTGATGCCATCAGGTCATAGTAACCGTTATCTTGCTTATGCTCTTCGGTATTATAGCCTATGCTCAGTAAGCTGGTAGATTTATTAAAAAGGAAATTATAGGAGACCTCGCTCATTGATTCGCATTGAATGGCCAGATTTTTCAACAGCAGGAGGAAGTCTGAAATGGTTTCTGAACCCTGATTAATATTGGCTTCCATCTTGTTGAGCCAATCCATTTCACCTGTATTATTTTCGGCAACCCGGTACTGCATAATCAATTCCCTGCAGTTTTGAAAAACTTCCTCCGATTGTAACGGCGTATAGATTACATCAATATCCGAGAGGGCCGAAAATTTTTCCGGTACAGGTAATAAAGGCAACCAAGGCGCCCTTATTTCCAGGTCGTCCTGCAGGCTTTTTATTTCAAATTCAAATTTATCCAAACAGCTATTTGGTGCCAGCCGGTTTTCGTTTATTTCGTCCCAAAGGATGTTGAACATTGCCCAAATGCTGTCTAAATGCCTTTTAAAGCCAGAATAGGTAGCTACATTTTCCGTGCCAGCTTCCAGCAGATGAACTTTTATTTTTTCAATCTCATTCAAAAGCCTTTTGGGGGCTGTTTCCTGAATCAGGCAAACAGTGGTGAATAGACCTTCAAATAGTTTTGGGGTGAATATTTTTTCGTTTGGTAAAGCCAGCAGGCCTTGTTTCAGGGTCAGTAAATGCGCAACCAGGTTTCCACTGTCAACAGTTGAAATGTATGAAGGTGGCAGAATGGAGAGGGTCCGGGTATCGTACCAGTTGTAAAAATGGCCGCGAAAGCGTTCCAGGTTTTCCATAGTGCCCAGGGTTAATGCGCATCTTCCTGCCATATTACTTCCTGTAATGTAACCAAAATCGTAGGCGGCAAGATTGGCCAGTAATGATAATCCCATATTGGTAGGCGAAGTGCGGTGTGCAATTCCGGCAAAAGGTTGCTCCTGGTAATTATCAGGCGGAAGCCAGTTATCCTCTTCAGCAAAGAACCGTTCAAAATAGCCCCAGGTTTTGCGGGCAGTCTGGTTAAGAAACAGGTTTTGTTCATTTGAAAGTTCATTGTTTTCCTCGGCAATTGGCGTACTTATTTTCCAGGCAAGGAGAGGCGCCGTTATCCAAAGTATCAGAATGGGTGCTGCAATCATCAGGCTTTCCGGGTTTGAATAAGCTAAACCCACGCCGCAGCCTATACCCGTTACCGGTGCAATCCACATGTTGATAAAACTGCGCAGCAATTCATTGCCGGAATACCTGTACTCATTAGAAGAAGGGGTCCATTGCAGCAAATTTTTCTTTGAAATAATTAAACGCCAGAAAGCTATCAGAAATGCGTGTGTATTCTGGTATGCCTGGTATGGAAGAACGGATACATAGAATATAAAGCGAATAAAAATATCGTTGACTTCTGCTGCAGTTTGTTGAATATGGGCTTTTATTGAAACATCTTCGGGCGGGTTTAGGAAGTTCCATCCGGCCGCCGCCATTACTGCCAGTAAAACGATTAACGTTACAGTAACTGTCCAAAACCATGGAATGGGGAGTACAAACCAACCAGTAATCAACAGCAGCATGAGTGACAGGGGAAGAAAACTTCTGCGCAGGTTGTCCATTATTTTCCATCGGCTGAGCACGGAAAGGGTATTGGCCGTCAGATGTCCATGCCTTGGTTTAACAAAAGGCATCATCCATGCCCAAATCTGCCAATCTCCACGAATCCAGCGATGGTGCCGTTTTACATCTGCTTCATACTTAGCCGGGCTTTCATCATACAATACAATATTACTTATCAGGCCTGATCTGCAATAGCAACCTTCCAGCAGGTCATGGCTTAATATCCTGTTATCAGGGAAAAGATCTTCGAGCGTTTGTTCAAAAATATCCACATCATAAATCCCCTTTCCTATGTAGGATCCTTCGCCAAACAGGTCCTGGTAAACATCAGATGACAATAATGTATACGGATCAATACCCGAAAGTTGCCCCTGCATTTGTAAATACAGTGTTGGTCTTTCCATGGGTATGCCTGACTCAATTCTTGGTTGTAAAATACCATACCCTTCTGTTACCCTCTTTTGTTTTATATCATAAACCGCCTTGTTCAGCGGATGTGCCATTGTGCCAATCAGTTTCCATGCTGCTTCAAGGGGTAAGCGTGTATCTGAATCGAGACTGATTACATAGATTATATTGGAAAGTATGTTAACATCACCGGTAATGGTTGAAAATTCATGGTGATTCCTTTTTCGAAGCAAAGCGTTGAGTGCTGACAATTTCCCCCGCTTTCTTTCATAACCCATCCATTTTTTTTCCTGTTTGTTCCAGGTTCGCGGCCTGTGAAAAAGAAAAAAAATATCCTCTTTATCTGCCGCATATTTTTGGTTGAGGGCTAGTATACCATTTGATGCTTTTTCTACAAGAGCTTCATCGCCGGCTAATGTTTCTGTATTTGCATCCAAAAAGTCTGTGAGTAATCCAAAGTGCAGGTTGGGCTCATTGTTTGCAAGAAACCTAACCTCAAGGCCCTCGAGTAATTCATCAATATAGCCTGCATTTGAAAGCATGGTGGGAACTACAACAAGGGTTCTGTTCTCAGGGGGTATGCCCTTGGAATAATCCATCCGCGGAAGAATCGAGGGAGGTATGATAATGGTAACAAGCCAGTTTACCAGCGATACAGCAAGGTGTGCTGATCCGGCAAGGGATAATAGTGCTGTAAAGGCAAATAAAAGTTTATGTTGAAACCCATTATTATATACCAGCAGTAACATACCCCAGGTGCCCGCCAGTGTGAGCAGGAGGATAGAGGTAATATAAATGAAAACCGGCATTTTCCCTGCTATTTTCTTGAACCTCTTTCCAATTGAATAGTTAACTTTTGATTCCTTTTCTGTTTGCCTCAGACCTTTATCAATCAGAAAATAGCCTATATGATTTTGCCTGCTTTCACTACCTTGTATTTGTGCGGATGCAATGGATAAGTCAAGCGCCTTTTGGGCAACTTCAGTTTCACTTATCCCAGAAGCTTTACTGATGGATTCCACCACCTTCCGGTACCGGTCTCTTGTTGCAAAATCCATCCGGGCATAAGTACCCGTAATGTCCCTTTGCAGAACCTGTTCTACCGTACTCAGGGTTTCTACAAATTCGGCCCAGTCAGTGGTACCGATAAACCTAAGGGTACCAATGCTGTTACTTATGGAAATCTGATCGGATGCCTGCTTTTGATTTTCGTATGGTATTAAATCGCTGATACCCATTTCGGCAGTGGATAGTTGCTGTTCGAGCCACCCGAGAGCCAGTGAAAGCGCAGCGCCTTTTCCCTGCAGTCTCCTTACAAACCCGGCAACAAAGGAAGCGGATAGATCAGGTTTTGATCTTGCCATATCCGCCGCTGTGAGAATGAGGTCGCCGGGCGCATCTTTCAGGGTTTGCAGCAATTCATCCGCCCAGTAATCGGCCAGGCTATAATCAATCATATCGAGGGCAATAAGGGCTGCTACACGCCCCAGGTTTTCAATTACTGCAAGTCTGAGCATGATGGGGATTGCCCACAATTCGCCCAGCGTGAGCGATTTTTCGGATTGATATGCCGCTACAAAACTGCTGATTCCTTTTATATCAGCCCTGCCATCACTATGCGATATTATTTCTTCAACAATATGATAAACCCTCGTAATAGCCCCTGATGTTTCATTCAACACATAGGGCAAACCTTTGCTGTATCCTTTGGGTAAGTGCTTGCGGGCAATGGCAATTTGTTCTTCTATCAGGTAAAAATTATCCAGGAGCCAGACTGCCGCTGGCGAAATGCCCATTTCTGCCTGTATGCAATCAACCAGTAATTTCCTTACCTCCAGCAGAATCGTTTCATTTTCCTCCAAACGACTCAGTAATTGTTCTGAAGTACTGCCTTTTTGGAGTTTGTGTGCCCTTGCCAATACCCTACCATGCTGTTCTAACTGATCTTCATTAAATAATTCTGCATAGTAAGGCTCTCTGTGGGCATAGTGGGCACCATTGCTTTCCAGCAGGCGGGCCCGAAGCCTTAATAAATTATTTATGGAAATATTGCTTTTATATATCACTTTTTTATATAAATAGTTGTTATCCGAAATTGATCCCCAGTAACAACCTTCCTGGTCTTTTTTCAATCAAATTATTAATTTGATTTTAACGGAATTGGTTTCCTGCCTTTTTTATCTGCCTTCGAAGTTGCTCATAAACCCATCGCCCTGATGTAAAAGGCTGCTACCCCTGACTGCTTGCTCCCCTTTGCCTTTATCTATTCATTTGTTGCTGTTTCGGCTGGTTCTTTGTATACATCGTCCTTAGCCGGGTAGGTCGGAAAATCAGGGAAGTTTATATTTTCTGATTGTTCTATTGTTTTCTTATCTTTTTTTTCAATTTCCTTCTCAGTTAATTCCTCTTCTGGTTCTTTTTTTTCATCAGTCGGGTTAATAAGTGTTAATAAGAAAATGGAGGGCATTTTTGCTACTAAATTGTGCTGCATTTTCTTTTGAAGGGTTATTAATTGTCCAGTTTTGATACTGATACAATTTTGCCAGGTAAGAAACTGAATATTTCCCTCCAATACCTGCAGCGTAATGGGACCGTTTGACTGGTGCATTTTCATTTCATCGCCCATGTGCATGGCTATTAAAAGCACACACATATTTTCGGATTTTACCAAGGTTTTTGCGCTCTGGCTTCCCTCTATCCAATTTTTTTCATGCTTAATGTTTTCAACTTCTTTATTGAGGTCAAACTGCATCAGGGATGCGTCCAGAATTCTCCTTGCATCAGCCCGCGGATTTGATGAAATCAATCCAATATCACTGATGGAAGTTGCATCTGAATGACGTATCATAACTGGAAGCGAATCAATGTAATCTTCCATTTCCTGCTGATTAAACTGGGCATCAGCATAATCAAGGGTAAGTATCGGGGTATCGCTTAAATGTCTGTTATGTTGTACATTATTGCTCCGGCTTTCGGGAGAAAGTTCCATGATTTTCGCAGAATTGTTGTTCATATTTTTCATAATTTAACTATTTCCTGAAGGAGGTTTGAGAACAATAAAAGGATGCCATTATTGCAATGGTTTATTGTACTGTGAAGGTCTGAATGGCTAGCAGATTATTTGTTATACAATTATGCGGGTCTTTTACATGTTTTGCCATATTTCAGGTAAGGTGAACCCGTTTGGCAAATACCTGATCTTCAGACAAATTACTACATCCCTTTGTATGGATGACAGATAATCGGCTGGTAAACGGATAAGACAAATAAATCCTGATTGACTTAAAGATTATTTTTTTAAGTCAGTAAACCTGTCTTTATTAAATTATCTGGCGGGAGGATATAATAGCCGGATGGCATTAAAAACGGCCTGGTGGGTAACGGTACTATGGTCTTCCTGGGGCAGGTAATCAAAGAAAACCTTCAGGGATTTGCTTTTGGAAGAGTTAAGTTTATCGGCAAGCAGGTTGGCATCAACCTCCATCACACGGGGAAAATCACCCGGCGCAAGTCCTTCTTTACCCACACCTATATATACATCTGTCGTGTCCGTAAAAGATGGCTGCAGCACCGCGCCATCCTGTTTCAGCAAACTGCCATTGTTCCACCATAGCGCAGGACTGATGATGATATACCTATTGAAAAGTGTAGGTTTTTTAAACAGGATTTCTGTAGCAAGCAATCCGCCAAGGGATTGACCGATCAGGGTTTTGTCCTTGTTGGTTTTGTACCTTTTTTCTATAAAGGGTTGAAGCTCCTTATCCAGGAAAGCAATAAATTCAGCGGAACCTCCAGCTGTAGGCATGCGACTTTTTTCTGATTCAACCTGGGAGGTAAAGGTAAAATCCCTTTTACGGTCGGTATTGGCAATACCCACCAAAATGGTTTTGGGCATCCGGTTTATCCATGGAAAGTTGTTGAATTGTACGAGCCCGGCAATATGAATAAAATCTTCATCGGCCGAGCCGTCGAGCAGGTAAATAACCGGGTATTGTGTTGTATCGTTGGGGTTATAGCCGTCAGGCAGGTAAATATTCAGGATGCGTTTTTCATTCAGTTGAATGGATTGAATTTCGTGGACAACACCAAGGATGAATGGTTTGGTATTATCGGCAGGTACAGACTGGGAGTTGGCTTGTATTTGAATACTTACCATGAAGAGGAGCAGTGTAATTATTTTAGTCATACCGGAATTTGTATGCAGCCATGAAAAGAGGTACTTAAGGTATTCAAATAAGGGTGAATTTCGGGAGAAGAATTTCATGATTTGCCGGGGGGCTTAATTTTTAGACTGGCTAAGTATTGCCCCGCCAACAGACAAGGACTGATCATTAATGATATTTTTCTTTAGCCACTCAGGAAAGGAAATCTCGTCGGCACTGCATGTATGATAATCAACACCGGTAAGCGTATGCGGAGTGGAATGATTTTTTGTATTGTAATGGCAATCCGATAAAAAATATTCATAGTCAAGCCCCGAGTTTTTAAGTTTGCTCATAGAAGCAAGCATATCCGTG
>Ga0116158_10003400_pt1 | contig 13820 bp, 8 predicted proteins | sample AD_UKC052_MetaG_FD_89883 | JGI IMG/M metagenome (GOLD analysis project Ga0116158, IMG submission 89883) | Active sludge microbial communities of municipal wastewater-treating anaerobic digesters from USA - AD_UKC052_MetaG | ecosystem: Engineered > Bioreactor > Anaerobic > Digestate | place: USA... | reverse complement strand
GAGCACCTCGAGCGGATCCAAGCCAAAGCGCAGGAACTCAATCAGCCCTTCGCTGCCAGATGCACGGAGCAGGACTTCCTCAAGACGCACACACCAGAACGGCCAGTCCGACTCGTTCACCGTTGTCTGCCGCTGCGCTATCTCTTCAAGTTGCCGCATCATGGTCCGAACCGGCGACGAGGAGGCTTGGGGCTGGGTATCGAGCGGCCGAGGCTTGGGCGCTCCCGCCGGTGCGCGGCCTTGGAACGGGTCCTCATCATCGCCGTCGCCTTCGTCGTCCACGCGTGCCGGGAAAGCCAGCAGGTGGGAGGCCATGTCCGCGAGGTCTAGGGGCGGCGCCTCGCCCGCGGCCACTCGGCCGAGTTCATCAACCACGGGCACCGACGCGACTTTGTGACCACCGTCCCAGCGAAGCGCAGCTTGCCTCGGCATAGTCCCGCGCCAGAACCATCCGTCGCCCTCGAGAGCGGATGGCTCGCCGCTGGGATCGAGCACAACTATGTCCGCGGAAACCCGGGCGATTCCGACCGGTGGCACAAGCAAGCCAGCGCCATCGGGGCGTGGACACCATTGCAGGAAGGCCACGGGACCCGCCACAAAGGCGGGTGGCCTCGGCGGCATCGGCTCTCCAGTGGCGGGGGGCGCCTCGCGCGAGAGTTGGCCCTCACCCTTTCGCTGCAGTGGGACCAGCGTTTCGATGGCCAGCGTGCCCGTCGGCGCGGACCATGGCAGACGCGGGAAGTCGAGGAATACCCCCGCTTCGAAGTTGCCTGCCCGGCCCGCGCGGTTCAGGAAGCCCGCGGGCGTGAGGTTGCCCGAGCCGAGGTACAGCCAGACATGCGTGCAGGCCTCCGTCCGGCTGTTCGCGCTAAAGATGAACTTGGCGTGCAAGCCGCGCGACGATCCCGCTCCGAACATCAAGGGTCGTGCCGGCGTCCGCACGCACCAGCCGGCCTCCTCTAAAGCGACCATCGACGTCGCGACCGACTGGCAGGCTTGTTCGTTGACGTAGATGTCCACACTTGCCGACTGCGTCAGCAGGCCAAGCGCGTCAACCTCCTTGACGATCTTTTGCAGCGCCGGCGGCACGCTGCCGCCCGGGCCGCCCTCGAAGAAGCCTGATCCGAGTGCGAGCAGGTTGCGCCGCGTACGGCTGGCGTGCTGGCGCAGGTAGCCAAGCAGGCCATCCAACATGGACCGCTTTCGGTTGTCGAAGATGCGGGGCTTCGCGGTCCCGGCGTGGCCGCTGCATAGAACAGCCCATGCAGTGAGCTCGCGCACGGCCAGTGAGGTCTCGCTGTCGCGGCCTGCAAATTCAAGGAGAGAACGGTCATAGTGCTCGCCCAACCAGTTGAGAATCTCGCTCGCCTTGGCTATGTCAGCACAGCGCTGAGCGAGGCTTTCCCCGTCCTGCTCGAGTTCAGACCGGTCGATGTCGAAGCACCAGGCGAGGTCCAAGCTGTCTTCCAGGGTTTGCTGCGTCCAGTTGCCCGTAGAGACGATTACCCGCAGGCGCCAGCCTGCCAAACGACCCCGGAAGCCCAAGAGTGCAATCTTGGCGTGCATGAGCCGGAACTCTCCATCCATCGGCGTGCGCAGCGGCAGGTCGGCGACGCCCGGCACATCAAGCACCGAGATCGGCTCGTGGAATGGATCGAGCATCACCCCAAGCACCAACTGCCCGTGGCGGGCCCGGGCGCTCGTCGGCTTGCAAGTGAAGCGCTCGGCCGCAGCGTCCAGGAACCCCGCGTCTGCAGAGAAGCCACAGACCCAGCCGAACTGGCCTTCGTAGTCTTCGGGTGGTTCGAACAGGCGAAGAAGCGAAGGGGTGCTCATGCCGAGATGCCCGGCGCGGGGAATCGATCGTGCAGTTCACCGAGCAGTTCCAGTTTCAGCAGATAGAGGTTCTGCATCCGGAAGGAAATGCCTTCGGGCCAGTCGATCTCGCTGGCCACATGCACGGCGGGCTCCTCGGCAGCCTCATTAGCCTCGTCCTCGGAGTCCAGGGCACCCGCAGCAGTGGGCGAAGTGCTTCGGCGGAAGGCGGCTCCCGGCCGCAGCGAATGGCCGACGAGCATTACGACGCGGCCATCGCGCTGCACGAGGCTGCGCAGGACTTCCGTCGGGTCCGCAGCGCCACAGGCTCTGCAGAAGTCGTTGGCGTCCGCGTCCTCGTGTTTCATGAGCAGGAAAGCATCGGCAGCGATGCGCAAAGCCTCGATCTGTTCGCGAGTCGCCGGCACGGCATCCGCGATCGTCAAGCGCTCTGCTGACGCATGGGCGATTCGTCCTTCGATGGCGTCAAGGAGTTGCAACGCCGCATCGCGAGCGAGCCATAGGCGCGCGCCGGCTTCGAGGTCTACCCAATGTCGGTCGTCCTGAATTTCCGGCGGGCGGTCCAGCCAGGTCAGCGGCCCCGCCGGTGGGGCACGCCGCAGACGTTCGACCCATGCCAGCGCAGCGCGCCGCCGCGACTTCGCTTCCACTGTCTCATTCCCTCCACCGGCAAGGAGGCGGCCTTCGAGGTGCTCAAGCGCATCACCGTGAAGGGGTAGGCAGGGCGAAAGACCACGGGCAACAGTGCCCGTCGTCACGTTGACAGACCCGCCCCGTACCCATTGGGACAGGTGCTCGGCCATCGAACGATTCGAGGGACGGTAGTCGCACAGGGCTGCATCAAGGAAAGCACGGCCGTCAGGTGTCGACTGTAGGGTGTTAAAGCGGCGGTTCGATGAAGTGGCAAACCCAAGCGGCACCAACGCGCTGCCAGCCGCCATGCGCATTGGCTACGTCACATAAAAGCCGCGAGCTCGGAACCGCGAGTACAGAGGGCCCTGTTCCAGGTCGTGCTCTCGCGGGAACTTGTTCCGCCCACGTAGCCGGGGGTCCGACGCCCATTCGGTGTCGCGATACGAGAGCCAGCAAGCCAGCGCCTCGATAGCGTTGGCGCACTCCATCTTCGCGACGGTATGGCCCCGCTCAGACTGGAGTTCTGCAACTCGCACGCCTAGCAAGGCCAGCATCAACTGCTTACCGAACCAGATGCCACCCAGGCCCGGCACGGCTCGCTCGTTGAACCGACGGACGGCGCCCGCAATGCCAAGCGACCGCAGCCGTCGGGACGATCCAACCCTGTCAGGGCCCAACAGGCCGCAAAACAAAAGCATGTCCCCCCTCCCAATCTCTTCGGCCTCTCAGTGCGTCGGCGGTCTCACCCTCTGGGCTGGGTGCTTGCGGCATCAAAGCGCGGCTGAGCACCCCACCCCTTCAGACGGGCATCGCTTCCTCTGACTGGCCGTTATGTGCCTCAGTATCGGTGGCGCTTGCAGGTTCCGGGCGGACTGCCTGGTTCGAGGCGATGTTCATATCGACAGCTTCTGCTCCACTCTTCATCGCACCAACTTCGTCGGCCACCCATTCATCCTCAGGGTGCCGTCCAGCCCGATGCGAATCTCGAGCTCGCGCCCGCCAGCAGGCAAACGCTCTATTGCGGCGTCATACCGGGCACTCAGGTAGTGCAAGCGTTGGTTCCTTGACCCGATCCAGCGCCGTGTCTCATCAGGCTGCGAGCGGTCATAAGGCCCGTCCACCAGCACGTCCGTAGCTTCGAGGAGGCTTTGATAACCGAGTGGGCTGCACGTTTCCAGTTCCTCCAGCGTGTACCCGGTGAACACCATTACCGACAGGCCAACCCCCTGTGCACCGCGCGCAAGCTCAGCCAGCCCTTGGGCCTGCAACATCGGCTCGCCACCTAGCAGGGTCAGGCCCTCCAGTGCATGCCGCTCATGCGCCCGCAACAATCTCTTCAGCACCGCCTGCGCAGAAGTCAGTTCGCGTTCCACCAAAGGGAGAAAGCCCGGATTGCAGCAGCCCGGGCAGCGCTTGTCGCAGCCTTGGACCCACAGGGCTGCGCGTCGCCCGGGGCCTTCTGCCTCGGTGCATTCCCTCCAAGCCGCCACATTGAGCCATGCCATCTCAGGCCCACTCGAAGTCGAACGCAGCCTGCCGACCTGCTTGAACCACCTTCAACACGCGGCCACGTCCACCCTCGACGTGCGTGAGCTCGCTAAAGATGAAGCGGGAGAGCGGGTCAAACAAGTGGGTCATGAGTGCGTTCGGTACGCCACGTCCACCTGCACTGCGGTCCGCCTTGCCCACGATGGCATGAAGGGCTAGGTTCTCGTCATCAAAGCGCAAGTCTTCAATGCCCCACTTCTCCCGCAAGCGCTGGCGCAGTGGCTCAAGCTTCACACGTGCGATCTCAATCATCGCGGCCTCGCTACGGATGAAGTTGAACGGCACGATGTTGCTTTCCCCGATGCGTCCCAACAATTCAGGCCGGTTCAGCTTCTTGAAGAAGTGCTCGCGTACATGGCCGATGAACTCAGCGCGCACATCGCTAGCGTCGGGGCGAACATCGGCCGCCCCGATATTGGAGGTGAACACGATCACGGTCTCCGAGAAGGACACGGTTTCACCCTTGCCGTCGGTCAGCCGGCCGTCTTCCAGAATCTGCAGGAACTTATCGAGAATGCGCGGGTGCGCCTTCTCGATTTCATCGAACAGTACCAACGAGAACGGCCGTTGCCTCACGGCATTGGTGAGCTGACCACCTTCTTCAAAGCCGACATAGCCAGGCGGCGCTCCCACCAGTCGTTGATCGGCATGTTCGTGATTGAACTCGGACATGTCGAAACGCAGGCAGGCCTCATCGTCGCCGAACAGAAACTGCGCCAGCGCCTTGGCCAATTCGGTCTTTCCCACACCGGTCGGCCCGACAAAAAACAGCACGCCCTTGGGCGTACGTTGACGGAGCGAGTGTTGCAGACCTGCAAGGCCGGTGTAGGCACGCACCAGCACCTGGTTCACGGCAGCGATTGCCTCATCTTGACCTTTCACACGCATGGCCAAGCGTTGTGGTGCGCTTCTTAGCTTGGCGTGATCGAGTTGCTCCCAAGGGCTGCTGCGCGTGCCATATCGATACAGTGCTACCAGTGCCTCCGGGCGCATCGTCCCTACCTGCCGTGACAACCTGGCCATGCTCAAGATGTCTCGGTGCGACAAGCGGTCGAGTGCGTCAGCCATGTCTTCCAACGCCGCAGATTGCGGCCGCAACGGCGGGTCAAGATCGAACACATGGCCAAGTTGCAGCAGTACTGCGCGACGTTCCAGGCGCGATGGCAGCGGTACAGCCACGCTTTTGAAGAGCGCGTTGTTTAGGTACAGCGAGGGCGGCAACGCCAGCGCCCCGTCGGCCAGCAGTACCAGCAGTGACTGTGGGCGAGCAATTGCTTCCAACCCCAAGGCGACTGGCGCCTCACGTGCGGCCGCGCCGATGCGCAGCAGCCACCCGCGCTCAATCTCACTGAGATGGTTGGCGGTGCCGAACAAGTAGTGTGACCAGTCGACAATGAAGGCCACCGGGTCGCGTGAAGCGGGCTGATGAAGGTGGCGCGCCACTGTGCCGAAAAAGTCATCCGGCGTGAGTGTCTGACTGACCGCGCGCGCCGCAGCAGGCCCGGTTGAAGCTGCTGGCACGGCTGGGCCGATGTCATAGTCTTCATCATCGTCGCCACCTGCCGTGTTCGCTGCAGGCCGAAGTGCGGCGCTTTGGATAGCACGCCAGGCAGCAACATCCACGCCGCTCACCCCGTTGACCCGATCCCACACCACCACCTGGCCGTAGCCGGCAGCTCGCAGGCTCTGCGCTGCGGCATCGCGGCCGGTCAGCCAGTGACCCTCGCGGGTCGGATCGGGCACCACATCCTGCAGGTTGCCATGCAGTATGACCACGCGGCGAATGCCGCACTCCCGCCGAAAACTTTCCTGCCAGTCGAGCTTGCCTTGCTCAGCCATTTTTCTTGTCCCGATTAGTCTCCGGCCGTGGCCGTGCCTGTCGATCCAGATCGTCCGGGTTCTCCCAGACGACACGCCGATCCGACAAGGTAATGCCATAGACCGACTGCAGCGTTGGCAACACTTGATCGATGTCTTTGCGGCACGCGGTGCCCTCGTACTTGTCGAACTCGTAGTGCATTCCGCCATCAAGTCCAATGCGGAATGCCGCCTCGGCGCCCGACGGTCGCACCGCTCGCAGCAACACTTCATCGCCGCCGTCCACGCGTAGTCGACGGGGCTTTTCAGTGACGAATCCTGCATCCACAAGAGCTTGATTCACCGCTGCCACCACCTCACGTCGAGCCTGTTCATTCACCGCCGCCTCATCGGCTGCGGCCACGGCCAGCGATAACTGGCTTGCCAGTTCGGCCAGTGTCTGGTCCCCAGAACCGGCTGCTCCTCCTGGCCTGCCTGCTGTAGCTGCGCTTGCAGCTGGGTTCGCGACTCACGTTCGGCCTCCTCTTGCGCGGTAGCTCGCACAGCGTCTGCTTTGGCCCCGGCATCTGCCCGGATCTTCGCAACGGCTGCCGCCAACGCGGCAGGGGTCGCAGACGCGGCGCCAGGCGCCAGTGCCGTGCGCCTCAGATTGGCCAACGGTTGCTGGGCAAGTTGGCGAGCTAAAAGATCATCCCATTGGCCCAGAGACTCGCGCCAAACATCCTCCAGAACTTCAGCGGCTGCCTCCGCACGTTTCACGCGCTCGGCCTCAAACCTCGCCTGTGCCTCCCGCGCTGCCCGGAACGCCGCCCGCGCGAGGCTAGGCAACCGGTGAACGTCTGCGCCAATGCGCACACTGAGTTCGCGCGCTGCCACGGGGTCGTCGCGCAGCAGCAGTTCGGCGCGCGACAGCAGCTGCTGCGCCTGCGCGAACTCCTGGGTCACATAGGGCGCCAAGCCCTGGGCGGCAATGTCGTCGAGTATTGCAGCGTGCCGCGCCAAGTGTTCTCCCGTGGTAAGTCGCACGCGTTCTTCGAACAGTTGCTGACGCCGTTTGCGTTCGAGCTGGTAGTGAAGATCTTCAGCTTTGCTCATCTCGTTGTCTGCCTCCGGGGCTGGTTCTTTGGGGGCTGCGGTGCTGACCGCACCCGGCCGATGGCCGAAAGATACTGGTCTGTATCCATGGCTCTCAATGTCTCCGCTTGCGCCTTGTTGCGGAGATTGCGATCTGCGCTCACCAGCACCACGTCGTTAAGCGCGTGGAAAACTGCCACCGACAGGATTTCGTTGTCAGGCGTCGCCGGCCAGTCCCGCGCGCATTGATCTCTTCGGGAAGGCTCGAAGATCACGCGCCCGCCAGCCGCTTCAATGGCGGCCACGGCTTGGCGGGCACTTCTTGCACGAAGCTCACCCTCTGGCCCATCCCCTACACGGCCGGACTTCAGGCCATCAAGCTCCTCCAGTACACGCTTCGCTATCACTGGCACGTCGCCGTCGGGCATCTGGGCGAGTAGACCGGGGCTTGCCATCAGGCTGCTTGTGTCCAGCACGACAGCCCGTCGACCGTCAGATAGTGGTCTGCCCAGGGCTCCTGCCATCCAGTCTCGAATCTCCTGGAAGCATGCGCGCATGCCCTGCAGGTAACGCACAGCCGGGGCATCTTGGTTGCCCAAGGCCGGGCATAGCGCCTCAACTGCCCGATCTAGCGTCTCCACCGCCGCGATCAGCGAACCCGGCTGAGAGCGGGCGGCCTTTACCCAATCCGCGGTAAGCCTGCGGCTCGGGTCCATCAACACGGGCTTGATCGCCGATCGGCTGCGCTTGAATATCTGACCAAACTCGCGCAAAGGCGTGCTTAGCGCGTGTGCCCCTACGCTCGACTCCGCATCAAGCATCGATTCCTTGACCAGTTGCAGCCGCAAGTCGTCGCCGAGCAGGCTGGCTGGAAACACCAACCCAGGCAGTTTGCTCACCGCTTGGCGCATCCTGAGCACGTCGTCCACTGCACCCAGTGGCGCGGTGCGCTCCAGCAACATCAGGACCAGGCTGTTCCGGCCGTGCCGCACACTGGCTGTAGCTTCGATCAGTGCCAGTGTCCGCAGGAGGTTGAGACCCGCCTGCAGTCGCTCCAGACGCGCACTTGCGCGGGGCAAGATCCGACTAGTCCAGATGTGTTCCTCAAGCGGCTCTCCCCCTGGCCAGCGCCGGTTTAGCGCCGCCACAAACTCTCCTAACGCTGAGAACCAGGCCTCGGGCGCACACTCCTCTGCACCGGCAAGCCAGCGGTCCACGACAGCTGCTGGTGGTTCGAACCAAAGGGCCAACGGCAGATGCTCCAGCCGTTTGGTGGTGTGCAACGCATGGTCCAAAAGTGGCAACAGCGCTCGCCAAACAGCGTCGCCCGTTGCGCTGGCCAGCTGCATGCGCAGCGCGACCTGGCGAGGCTGCCCCGCCCAATGCATCGTGACCATACCCTCTACAGTCACCAGCGGCTCGGCCCCTGGCCTCATTACGCGAATCGAGGTCAAGGCCTGGGGTAGCCCCGGGAAGGGCGGCAGTCGCAGACCGATTCCTGGATCGGCGACGTTGAAACCCTCCGGCCCGTGCGCGCCGATCTCGATCACGTCGAGGCACTCTCCGACACCTGCTTGGTCAACTGCGGCGTCAGCCGTTCTTGTGGGCCGAAGCAACAGGCCCGATGGAAGGCTCTGGGCCTTGGCGCTGCGTGCGGCTGGCGGAGGAGCCCACGGGCTGATCGCCGCAGCGGTCTCAAGCCTAAGCGATTGAAGCCCTTCGGGCAGACGCTGTCGGGCCAACCCGCTGTCTTGGCCAGCATCGCCGTCATCTGGAAGCGCGCCGCCCAGCGCCGGCCCGACAAGCCGACGCCACACGTCTTCTGGCGTCGCCTGGCGCAGCCAACGCGCCATTGCTGCATCACTAGGCGCCTGCAGATCGAGGCGACCATCGTGCCCACACTCAAGCGTAAGTTCAACCTCGCGCCAACGCGTCGCCTCAGGAAGAGCGGCGACGCCAACCTCCATGATCTCGGTTGCAGCTTCAAACCAGCGATGACGCTCGCCCGGAAGGCTTGCGCGCACTCGCGGCGCAAGGTCGACCATCGGAAACGCTGAGTCAAGGTGCAGGGGCTGAGGGCGCGTCGCGCCTGCCGACGAGCCACGGGGCTCGCCCTCGCGCAGCAATTGCAAGGTGTCCGCCAGCGGCTCGTACCAGTATTCGAGGGTCTCGTATCGCGGTCTTCCGGGAAGCAGGCCTCGCTGTATGAACTCGCGGCCCACCTCTGTGATGCCCCATGCCCGAAGCGGCGCCTCGATCATGTCGGGCACGGCTGGTGCGCGCAGCACCTCCAGGCCGATCAACTCGTGCACTGTCGGGTTCAACAGCAGATGCGAATCGGCCACACCGAGCATTTCCTCGAACAGTTCGCGCAGGCCGTTGCCAGCGAGCGACTCTGCTGATTCGGCCTGCCGTATCAGGCGCAGAACCATCTGCTCGAAGACCGTCGGGCGCCGTGGCGTCTGGTGCGTCACACGCGACTCGAAGGCAAACACCGGGTAGCTGGCAACGATTGTTGCGAGCCTCATCGCGGACCTCCCGTTCGCCCGTTGCGGCCAGAAGGCCCGGTTGGCCGCCACACTGGCGGGCGTTCGGGTGCCAGGACCTTGCGTGCTTCAAACAGTCTTGCATCCCGCTCAAGTTGCTGGAACATCTCACGGTACAGCGGGCGCCGTGTGTGGCCCGGTTGATCCATGTTGGGCAGATCCACTTCGTACGATTCGAACATCGAACGCGCTCCCAGGGCGATGAGGAGGTTTCTGGCGCGTGACAACGCCACGTTGATGAACTCGTAGCGCGCCACGTTGGCGCGACTGGAGCGCCGACGCTGCACCCGTCCAGGCTCGTCGATGCGGCCGTCGTTGCGCACGAGGCTCACCAGAACCACATCCTTCTCGCGCCCCTGATAGCGGATGACCGTATTCACGTCGACCTCCAACGCCTGCCATCCCCCTCGTGGTTTGACCCGATCCAACTCGGCTCGGAGCATTCGCAGTTGGGCCGCGTAGAAGGAAACCACCCCGACACTCATCCGGCGGTGCGGCGAGTGGCCGGCAGCCGCAGCTTGCCGATCCAGTTGCAGCACCAGATGCGAGATCAAGCGTGCTTCAAGAAGGTTGGTGCGTCGGGGACGCCCTTGGGGATCAAGATCCTCTGAACAGATTTGGCCATCCAGTCCGCGTGAGGTGTCGATCCAAAGCACGTGGTCCTCGGCCGTCAACATCGGGTTGCCGCTAATGTCCGGCAGCACGAACGGATGGGCGCGCTCCCTATCCGGCTGCGCCAAGCCGCAGCTCAAGGTGCCTTCATAGAATCGATTGACCAGCGACATGATCTGCGGGTGCATGCGGAATTGCACACTCAGACGCCCTCGGATGGCGTCATCGGCTGCCTCAAAGTGCTCCTTGAACAGCGATGCAGTGACCATGCGCTCGAATCGGACCAGGTTCTCCTTCGACAGCGCCGTCGCTGTAGCGCCGTCGGGGTCTGCCTGTTCAGCCTCTTCTGCTACATCCTGTACGGTGACGGCATCCAGGCTTTCTTGAAACAGTGGAGGCAACTGCCGGTGGTCGCCCACAAGCACGGCACGTCGCGCTCGCATCAGCGGTAGCAGTAACTCCAATGGTGTCGCTTTGCTTACCTCATCGATGATCACCACGTCGAACTGTGCCTGCCCGGCCTCGTCCAACGTGCTGTCGCGCTCGTTGCAGGTTATCGCCACCACGTTGCACATCGACGGCCAATCTGCGCCAAGGTGCTTCCAGTCGGCCTCGGCCGCATCATTCCCGCGCAGGTCGCGCACCCATGCCGACAGCAGCGGCCCCCAAAGTGCACGGTGTGCCCTCTGCGCCTCAGCATTCGCCTGCGCCGCCTTCAGCGCATCCTTCGCGGATAGCAACGCCTGCTCCAAAGTGCGTCCACGAACATCCGGAGTGTCGAACGACCCAGCTGCCTGAACCTCACTTGCCACCGTACTCGGCGCTGCCAGCTGTGGGCACCCCCTCAGCACGGCTTCGCCTTGCATGATCTGCTCCGCCAACGCAGCCTCGGTCCGAGCAATCGTTGATTTCCAAAGATCAAGAGCGGCTTTCGCTTCGCGCCACGGCTGCTCGTCGACGATGGGCGCCACATCATCCGCCGCCAGTAGCTCGCCGATTCGCGCCTTTATCCTGCGTTCTGATAGGTGCACCGTTGCAAGTCGGCCCTCGATGCCATCGAGCGCACGGAGCATCTGCTGCGCCAAAGCGCCAACATCAGTCATGGCGGGACGCCACTGCGAGATGTCGACAAACAGTTGCGCGCAGGCTGCTTCATCAAACAGGACGCCTTGTGCCTGCTCAAGTCGCCGCACTTCGGCGCGCGCAGCCCGCCATGCCTGCTGATGCCGTGCGTCGTCAGGCTCGGCGTCCATCCGGGCCAAGGCCGCCTCCACTTCGCGCTTTAGCCGTTCGATTTGTAGGCGAAGCGCAGGATCCTGATGCAGTCCGTCAGGACGGTCGCGCAATCGCTCAGCGTCAGCGCGCAGCCTTTTGCTGGATTGCCTCACCAGTTGGAGGTCGTCCAGCAGTAGCGCCAAAACCGGCGCCCGATGGGCTTGTTGAGAGCTCCACTCGGCGGTCCGGGCCCTCAATCGCACGCCCAGATCCGCCAAAGAAAGGATACCGACCGCCAGGGCGTCAACCTCCGCCGCCAACGCTGGTGGCAGCGGCCCCAGCAGTTCCGTTTCGGAGGGTGCCACCAGCGCCTGCTGCAATTGCACCAGGCGGCGTCGCAAGGTTGCGTCGTCTTCTCGTTGCTGCGCCAGCCGCTGGAGAGCCTGCCAGGTCCGGTCATATGCAAGCTCAAGCGGCTCCAGGCCGGCGCGCTGGACCTGAAGTCTCGCCCGCGATGCCTCAATGTTTGCGAGCGCAAAGCTGGCGCGATCGCACCAGGCTGCGAGTGCGTCGCACGCCGCAACTTCAACGGACCAAGCGTCCAACTGCCGCGCCGCATGCGCTGCAAGCGCCTCGTAGTGCCGCTGCAGCGAGCGGCTACCGAAGAAGGCCAAGCCCTCATCTGTCACTTTGTCTTCACGGCCAAGGCGGATGGCACGTACCGCGGTAGAGTGCCCGAGGCGCCCGAGCGCGTTGTCAACAGCCGTATGCGCTTGTGATGCGAGCAACACGGTCTCGCCGCGCGACACCATCTGTAGCATGGCCTCGGCAATCACAGTGGTCTTGCCTGTTCCTGGCGGCCCTTGAAGTAGACACAGGTCAGGTGCCGACAGCATCTTTTGAACCGCCTGCCGCTGCGGCTCATTCAAGGTGGATTGCTGCCAACTCGACACGGGTGCCAAGTTCGTCGGCGAGCGGGCCTGTTTTACATCGAACAGGTATGCCGAAAGGTACGGTGAGCTCCCGCCCTGTTCCTTGAGCTTCTGGATCGCCTGCTCGTGTCGCTTAAGCAAGCTCAAATCGCCGGCCATCGATACCGAAAGGAAGCCCTCTTCGGGAATCTGCGCCAGCAGGCGCGCTCGAACGGCATCAGGCTCTTCCGCGGCGTCGATTGCATTGAGCGACTCCTCGTCGGGTGCCAACACCCAGCGTGCCGTCACCCACCCATCCGGTGCCCCCTTTCCGAGCCATGGGGTGGAAGGGGTCGACAGGCCGGGCTCTCCTTTACCAAGCGTGAATTCCCGGGCGCGAGGCCGCCGCGGAGCATCATTCGGACGGAATACCAGCGGGTCTTGCGAGGCTTCAATCGCGAAGGCACGCAGCTCCTCGCGTACCAACGCGCGCTGTGCCTGTTGCATAACCACCTGGTCGGGAGCAACCACCTCAAATGCAAGACGCTTGTCGTCTAGCCAGCTACGGCCTGCGAAGCGCAGCCCTGCGGCGCTTGCCTGCACCAGCTTGCGCTTCCAGCGAACAAACTCGTCCCAGTCCTTGAGACGCTCCTCAGTGATACGAGAAATGAGCGGCAACCCCAAGACAACCTCGGACAACAGCACGTTGTCATCTCGCCGGAAGCGACCTTGCGGATCATGGTGGTACACGAACACGTCGAGCACCCGCTCGAAATCGCGTGTGTCGCAGTCAGAAATCTCCGCAATGCTGCTGACGATAAAAATTGGCTGCGGAACGCGGCGGTCCCAAGATCCGCTCAAGGCAAGCGAGGACCCTCGCGGAAAGCGCGGATCCCCGATGGCGTCGATGGCTGGCCGCAACGCCAGCTTCGTTCGGCCTTCTTCGGCCGCTGCAAGGCTGATGTTTGCCGCATGGAAACGGCAGGGCTGTCCGTCTGGGAACAAGACGTGGATCAGATATTCAACCGGGTCGGCGTCGACCGGCAGGTCACGAAAGTAGCCAGCATTCTGGTGAAGTCTCAGGACGCGCTGGGTCAATGCCTCACGCTGACGTTCGTCCACCCACACATACAGATTCGCCACTGATTCCCTCCGGACTGCCCAACTTTTGTCGGCTGCGCCGATCGACCTTCAAGATGCACGGTATCACCGCGCTCGTTGGCCTCGGCGTTCACACCGACGGTGGCGACGCTGCTCGAGCGCAAACCTCACGCAATGGTGAGATTGGCCCCGTGGGCACCATTCGGGGCGACCTTCCCTCGGTAGACATGACATGAGGCCGTTGGTCAGCTTGGGCGCCACGCATGCATTTGGTCTGCGTGGCCTGCGGGTACGGGGTCGGGTCTGCCGCCACCATTGCTGTCCAAGGCAAGGGCTGTAGGGCGGTCGCGCCCTCGTCGCCGCTTCCTCCGTGTCGGTCGGCGTCGAAACGCCATGATGACGCACTGGTTTCGGGTACTTCATGCCGCGCTCAGAGAACAATCCTGTCCCTCCACCCTGCCCTGTGGTGGTTGAATCTGCAGGCCTCCAAATTTCTGTCACCAAATGACGTCCTGATAAGAACACT
>Ga0116158_10003396_pt1 | contig 13830 bp, 17 predicted proteins | sample AD_UKC052_MetaG_FD_89883 | JGI IMG/M metagenome (GOLD analysis project Ga0116158, IMG submission 89883) | Active sludge microbial communities of municipal wastewater-treating anaerobic digesters from USA - AD_UKC052_MetaG | ecosystem: Engineered > Bioreactor > Anaerobic > Digestate | place: USA... | reverse complement strand
TTTGCAACATATGAGTCAAAAAGTATTGCTCACTTCCAAAGAAGTCAATATCATTCTGCATCGTTTGGCCTGTCAGTTAGTCGAAAAACATCTTGATTTTTCGGATACTATTTTAGTTGGTATCCAGCCACGAGGTACTTTCTTGGCGGAGCGATTAAAAGATATGTTGGTAAATGAATACGGTATTCCAAAAATTGCTTTGGGTTATTTGGACATCACATTTTTTAGAGATGATTTCCGCAGAACCAACAAACCCTTGGAAGCCAACAAAACCCAAATCGATTTTATCGTCGAAAATAAGAAAGTCGTTTTTATAGACGATGTTTTATATACTGGTCGAAGTATTCGGTCGGCATTGACTGCTATTCAATCCTTTGGGCGACCATCGGAAATTGAATTATTGGTGCTTATTGACCGTCGTTTTAGTCGTCATTTGCCTATTCAACCCGATTATCGCGGTCGTCAGGTGGACGCTATCAACGACGAGAAAGTGCAGGTGTGTTGGAAAGAACAAGACGGTGAAGATGCCGTTTATTTAATTAATAAATAATAGAAAATGAGCGAGTTAAGTGTAAATCATTTATTAGGAATAAAATATATCAACAAGAAAGATATTGACCTCATTTTTGAAACCGCCGATCATTTTAAAGAAGTTATTAATCGTCCCATAAAGAAAGTCCCTTCACTTCGTGACATCACTATTGCTAACATCTTTTTCGAAAACAGTACCCGAACCAAACTTTCCTTTGAATTAGCACAAAAACGTTTATCAGCCGACGTGATTAGTTTTTCGGCAGCGCAATCTTCGGTTAAAAAAGGAGAAACTCTGATTGATACCGTAAATAATATTCTTTCGATGAAAGTCGATATGGTGGTGATGCGACATTCCAGTCCTGGAGCGGCTCATTTTTTGTCACAAAACGTGAAAGCAAGTATTGTAAATGCCGGAGATGGAGCGCACGAACATCCAACCCAAGCTTTATTGGACAGTTATTCCATTCGTGAAAAACTGGGTGATGTAGCTGGAAAAAAAGTAGTGATTGTGGGTGATATTTTACATTCTAGAGTAGCACTTTCTAATATTTATGCTTTGCAAATGCAAGGTGCCGAAGTTAAAGTTTGTGGTCCCAAAACACTTATTCCAAGATATATTGAATCACTTGGAGTTACAGTTGAACCTGATTTGCGTAAAGCATTAGAATGGTGCGATGTAGCCAATATGCTTCGAGTGCAAAACGAAAGAATGGATGTGAATTTTTTCCCTTCAACACGAGAATATGCACAGCAATACGGATTGGATAAAACCTTACTCGATTCGCTGAATAAAGAAATCGTAATTATGCACCCAGGTCCAATCAATCGTGGGGTAGAGATCACATCGGATGTAGCCGATTCCAAACAATCGGTAATTTTGAACCAAGTCGAAAATGGAGTTGCTATCCGAATGGCAGTAATTTATTTATTGGCTTCGAAAATTCAGTAATTATTATTTCTTCATCCGTTTTCAAAGCACAAATTTTCTTTGTAAATTAGCAATACTATAAATTTTAGCGTCATGAAGGTAGAACAAAAAGGGCATACTGTTATCCTAAAAGATACACAAGGTGATTTGGATTCATTTCGTTTGAAATTGACTAACGAATACAAAACGTTCCAAAAAAGCAATATTATTGTTGATATTCGGAAGTATAAAACACTTCCTGTAAAAGAAATAGAAAGTTTTTTGCCACTTTCCAAAACCCATAGAAAAGCAAAAAAATCATTTATTATTGTGACTTCGGAGCCTGATTTTAATGCTGTTTCTGATAAATTAGCGGTTGTTCGATCTTTACAGGAAGCACACGATATTATCGAAATGGAAGAGATTGAGAGAGATTTGGGATTTTAAATAGTTAACTCGTATTTTATGGATTTTTATAGTAACCCGAAAAGAACTCAGAATTTTAGAATAGTGCTGTTAATTGTATTTATTATTTTAATCATTTTAAATATTTTCAATTTTTTAGTAAACAAAGAAATTAATTATTGGGGAATTTTTGCAAATACCTTAATGGCTATTTCAATGGTTGTTGAAATAAGAAAATATAATAAAGAAAAGAATAGTAAAAATTTTCAGCATCAATAAAGTAATTAGTTAAGAGTTATAAGTTTAACTCATAACCCATAACTATAAAATGAATTTAACCATACTCGGTTGTTATGCAGCCACACCACGGACTTTTACCAATCCAACTTCACAGGTTTTAGAAATTCGAAATAGACTATTTCTAATTGATTGCGGCGAAGGAACTCAGGTGCAATTGCGCAAAAACAAAATCAAGTTTTCTAAAATCAATCAGGTGTTTATTTCGCATTTACATGGCGATCACTTTTTTGGGTTAATAGGTTTGATTTCTACTTTTTCGCTTCTGAATCGTACTACCGATTTGCATATTTATGGACCAAAAGGAATCAAAGAAGTTATCAATTTGCAATTAAAATTATCCAATTCTTGGCCAGGGTATGGGTTGTTTTTCCACGAATTAGAATCCAAAGAAAGTGAAGTTATTTTTGAAGACGATAAAGTAATTGTAAAAACCATTCCTTTAAAACACAGGGTTTACACCAATGGTTTTCTGTTTCAAGAGAAAATTAGAGAGCGAAAATTGAATTTGGACGCTGTTCAAAACTACGAAATCGACAGATGTTATTATCAAAATATCAAGAACGGAAAAGACATTACCTTGGATGATGGTCGCGTTATTGAAAATTCAAAACTGACATTTGATCCAGTTCCGCCGTTGAGTTACGCTTTTTGCTCGGATACGGTTTACAACGAAAATATTATTCCTATTATAAACGAAGTTGATGTCTTGTATCACGAATCTACTTTTTTGGATTCAGAGGAAGCTTTGGCGGGAAAAACAATGCATTGTACTGCAAAAGAAGCTGCGACTATTGCTTTGAAAGCCAATGTAAAACAATTAGTTTTGGGACATTATTCTACTCGATATGAAAGTATTGAACTTTTCAAAGAGCAAGCTGAAACCATTTTTCCTAATATTCTTTTGGCCGATGATGGAAAATCATTTGAGTTTTGATTTTAATTAAGTGATTTTTCTAGATTAAAACTTAAGGCCTATTTATAATGATCTGAACCATTAAGATATTAAGAGAATTAAGTTTTCCAGTATTTCTTAATTTACTTAATATCTTAATGGTTTAAATAAGAATAGAATGTTTGCAACATTTGCAGTTTATTCTTTTATGAGAATAAGTTTGCTTATTTTTGTAACTAAAGAAATTAAACAATGGAAGACTTAAGTAATTATAGAAAATCATACGAAAAAAACGAACTTTTGGAAACTAATATTCCAGAAGATCCTATCAATTTATTCAACAGATGGTTTCACGAAGTCGAAGATTTTGGTGGAGTCGATGAAGTGAATGCTATGACGGTTTCGACGCTTGGTTTGGATGGTTTTCCGAAGTCGAGAGTGGTGCTTTTGAAGCAATTCACCTATGAAGGTTTTATTTTTTATACCAATTATAATTCTGAAAAGGGTAGGGCTATTGCCAATAATCCGAATGTTTGCCTTTCTTTTTTTTGGTCGTCACTCGAGCGCCAAGTTATTATTAAAGGAGTAGCCGAGAAAATATCTGAAAATCTTTCTGACGGTTATTTTGAATCCCGACCAACAGGAAGCAAATTGGGTGCCATTGTTTCGAATCAAAGTGAGATTATTGCCTCCCGAAGCGTTTTGGAAGATTCTTTAAAACAATTAGAAACCGATTTTGAAGGAAAGGAGATTCCAAGACCCGATTATTGGGGTGGCTACTTAATCCGACCTGTGGCAGTTGAATTTTGGCAAGGAAGACCCAACAGACTTCACGATAGAATTCGGTATCAGTTGCAAGAGGATTATTTTTGGAAGATTGATAGACTTGCTCCTTAACTATTATAATTTTCTACTCTCTTTTGCAATGTTTTAATAATTTATAATTTTCTTTATTTGTAAGTTAATTACAGGTATATGAAAATATATTGTGTATTTCATCGATTTTATTTGTATTTTAAACGATAAACGACGTATATTTACACCATAGAAATTAAAACAACAAACTCAGTCATTAAGAATTTAAAAAGTTTGCCCCACAATCTACTTTAAAAACTTAACCTACTATTTATAAACATTAAAATTGGTTATTAAGAATTAAAAAAGTTTGCCCCACAATCTACTTTAAAACTTAACCTACTATTTATAAAATAATAATAATAATTGAGTTTTGGTTGTAAATTAGTTAGAAAAACAGCTTTCCCCAAGAGCTGTTTTTTTTATGTAAAAGAATTCTCGTTTTTTATTTAATTATCTTAAATTATTCTTAGATTTACCCAATAGATAAGATACTTTTTAAATTAAACTACATTATTATGAATATTAAGAATAGGCTCACGCTAATGAGTTTTCTTCAGTTTTTTGTTTGGGGAGCTTGGCTGATTACAATCGGAACGTACTGTTTTAATGCAAAAGGATGGACAGGGGCAGAATTTGGTGCCATATTTTCAACCTTAGGATTGTCTTCATTATTTATGCCTGCGATTACGGGAATCATTGCTGACAAATGGTTAAACGCTGAAAAATTATATGGAATTCTTCATATTTTATATGGATTAATTTTATTTTATGTACCAAGTGTTAATGATCCTAATACTTTATATTATGTAATATTTGGAGCAATGATTTGCTATATGCCGACTATTTCATTGTCAAATTCTATTGCATATAATATTTTAAAAAGCAATAAATATGATGTTGTAAAAGACTTTCCACGAATTAGGGTTTGGGGAACAGTTGGATTTATTGTAGCGATGTGGTTGACGAATATTTTTAGTTCGGCTACGCCACCAACATTTGAGTGGGTGTTAGGTCAAGATAAAGGTCAAGTATTTTCGGCTTTTGCATTAAGTATTGGGAATTCTATAGCCTCTGTTTTTAGTAGTCCAATAGCGGCCAATCAATTTTATATTGCAGCATTTTTTGCAATTGTATTGGGTATTTATTCTTTTACACTTCCTAAATGCCCACCACAAAAACTTATTGCAGAGGACGCTTCTTTTGCAGAGCAATTAGGATTGAATGCTTTTAAATTATTTTCAAATCCTAAAATGGCAATGTTTTTATTATTCTCTTTATTTTTAGGAGCAGCATTGCAATTGACTAATATGTATGGTGATGCGTATTTGGATGATTTTGGTAAAATTATTGAGTATAAGAAATCATTTGTTGTGGAAGGACGCACATTTATAATGTCGATTTCTCAAATTTCGGAAACCTTATTTATTTTGGCAATACCATTTTTCTTGAAAAGATTCGGAATAAAACAAGTAATGCTAATTTCTATGGTAGCTTGGTTTTTACGTTTTGGACTGTTCGCTTATGGTAATCCAGCGGATGGATTATGGATGATTATTTTATCTTGTATCGTTTACGGAATGGCTTTTGATTTCTTCAATATTTCGGGTTCTTTATTTGTTGAAACTACAACCGATTCTAAAATTCGTTCTTCAGCTCAAGGTTTGTTTATGATGATGACAAATGGAGTTGGAGCTTATTTAGGAAGTAAAGTTAGCGGTTATGTAATAGACACTTATTTTACAGAAGATGGGATTAAAGACTGGCATAATATCTGGTTGAGTTTTGCTGGTTATGCTTTGGTAATTGCGATAGCTTTTGCAATATTATTCAAACACAAACACAATCCGGAAGAAGTGGCGAATGTGAGTCATTAACAAAAGTTTTTATCAATATAAAACCTCCTTTAAAGTTGATTTAAAGGAGGTTTTTTTGTGATTGTTAGGGTTATTATACCAACACCAATTCGCCTAAAGCTTCTTTACTAAAGCCAACTAATTGATCCATTTTTCCTGATTTTATTTTGGTCACCCAGTTTGGGTCGGATAGGAGAGGTCGTCCTACTGCTACTAAGTCAAAATCGCCTCGGTCTAAACGTCTTGTTAGTTCATCTAAAGAAGTTGGTTGTGAACTTTCACCTGCAAATGCTCCGAAGAAATCGCTAGACAGTCCTACAGAACCTACAGTAATGGTTGGTTTCCCAGTTATTTTTTTAGCCCAGCCTGCAAAGTTAAGATCGTTTTCTTCGAATTCAGGTTCCCAAAAACGACGTTGTGAACAATGTAAAATATCGACACCGGCATCCACCAACGGACTTAACCAAGCTTCCATTTCTTGAGGTGTTTTGGCTAATTTGTAGTTATAATCAGCGGGTTTGAACTGAGAAAGACGGATAATGATTGCAAAGTCTTCGCCCACTTGTTTTCTGATTTCTTTAATCACTTCTACGGCAAAACGAGTACGCTCTGCAAGCGTTTTTCCACCATAAATATCAGTACGTAGGTTGGTCGCTTCCCAGAAAAACTGATCAATCAGATAATCGTGAGCGCCGTGAATTTCGATACAGTCAAACCCTAATCTTTTGGCGTCAGCGGCAGCTTGTCCAAAAGCTAGTATCGTGTCTTCGATATCTTTGGTGGTCATTGTAGTTCCGTTGCTGAATCCTGGTCGGTTTAATCCCGATGGTCCTTCGAAAGGTACTGGCGGCACCCAACCGGAATGGTGGTTGTCCATAATTCCCATATGCCAAATTTGTGGCCCCATTTGGCCGCCAGCCGAATGCACTTCATCAATTACTTTTTTCCATCCTGCCAAAGCCTGATCGCCATAAAAGTGAGGAACATTGGCATCATTGGAGGAGGAAGGTCTGTTGATAACGGTTCCTTCGGATAATATTAAACCTACTTCGCCTTCGGCACGTTTTTGATAATAAGCGGCTACTTCATCAGTAGGAATTCCATTTGGAGAAAAAGAGCGCGTCATTGGCGCCATTACAATTCTGTTTTTTAGATTTAGCGTCTTCAGGTTGAAGGGCGTAAATAAATTATTTGTGTTCATTGTATTTTATAAATTAGATTCTATTATTTTACTTAGTGCCGTAAAGGCTTCTTCGTTGCGTTTGTAGTAGGTCCATTGTCCGACACGTTTCGATTCGATGAAACCCGCGCGTTGGAGAATAGACAAATATTCGGAAACGGTGGATTGGGTGAGTCCTGCTTTGGCTTGGATTTGTCCTACGCAAACACCATGCTCAAAACCTGAGTGGATTTGCTCCGGAAAATTGATTTCGGGTTCTTTTAACCATTCCAGCATTTGCAGTCTGGACTTGTTTGATAATGCCTTAAATACTTCTATGTAATCCATAGTGCAAATATATCGACTTTTTCCGATATGCCAATATTAGAAAGGATATTTAGTATATTTTTAACTCAGTAGGGGGTACCACAGCCCAGGCTTTGATGGGGCTTTGATGGGGAGATGAGTGGACTTTGTTTTCTATTTCTCTACTATTGGGATAGTGGTTTGGACTAGTGAAAAAGTGAATTTCATTTTTTTGGGTCAGATTGGGGGTACCACAGCCATACACTATCCATACAGTATCCATACTTCAGCCATACTTCTGACCCGTCCTTGACCCGTCCTTTTTTGTTGTGTTTTTCATCAAGAAAAACTTTCTCCATTTTTGGGTGATACGGTTGCTGTGCATTACCATTAATGCCAAAAAGTAAAAATGTCAGCAGTATTACAACAAGTCTATTCATAATTGGTTTTTTGTTTATGCAGTGTCTTTACTCTGCGGTTTCGATCTATGGGTGTTGTCGCTGGATCTTGCAGTGGGTGCGAAGTCGGGAGGCTTTGTACCAGCAGGGCTTCTCGATACAATTTTGACTAGTAAAGCTGTCGCATTACTAGTCAAAATCGAAGAGACGGCTAAAGTAGTTTAATTTAATGGCATTGAGTGCGAGCTTCAAGGGCGTACCATTCCCATTATTGTCCGGCAGCTTGTTCTGTTGGAAGTTTTGAAATGTCCATATAGAAAATCTCCCAAGTGTGTCCATCAAAATCTTCGATTGTTCGCATTTGCATAAAACCATAATCTTTCATTTCGCTGGGTTCTATTCCACCGGCTTGAAGTCCATTTGTCATAATGCTGTTTACTTCATCGACACTGTTTACCGATAATGATAATAGTGCTGCTACATTTGATTTTGTGTCTGCTATGGGTTTGGTTGCAAATGATGCAAACTTTTCGTGGTTCAAAATCATTACAAAGATATTTTCACTCCAAACCATGCACTTTCCAGTATCGTCCGAAAATTGAGGATTGTTTGTAAACCCTAATGCAGTATAAAAATCCATAGATTTTTGCAAGTTGGTTACTGCTAAATTGATAAAAATTTGTTTTGCCATTTTTTTAAAGATTTAGTTATCAAAGTTAATAAATTTTTTTGTCTGTAGGTGCTTCGTTTTAGCCTTACATATAAAGGGTATGAAGATATGAGTTTGGAGGCTTCGTGCATTTTGATTTCAGTTGGGTAGTGGCACTCACCAACTGACTTCCCTTCGGACTTCGTACAACGGGTTAGCGATTGTCAAACAAATATATAAATAATAATTTTATTACAAATGACGCAACTGATTTTATAGAGTCAAAAACGACAATTAGTAAAGCCGCTTTTTTTTATTTTGTTAGCCTATTTGTACTATTTATTTTTTTTGTAAATTTGTGATTATGAAAGATATTTCAAATACTAATCAAAGAGTGCAATTTGCTATAGAGCAAATGAAAAAAGCAATGCCTTTAGTTAAGTTACAAGTGGCTGTTTATGAAAAAAACCTCAAATTGGGTAAAAATCAAAAAAAACCTGCTGTAGCTCCACAATTCAAGAATGTCTAAGCCTGTTTTGCTTATCATAGCAGGGTGCAATGGCTCTGGAAAATCAACTTTTTCTAAACTACTAGCTCCTAACAATTTTACTCCATTTGATTATGATTCTCAATTTTTAAGATGCTATAATTCTTTGATTGATTCGGAGTTCAAAGAGGCAATGGCTCATAGGATGGCATTTAATGAATTAGAAAGCCAAATAAAAATAGCAATCGAAAGCAAATCAAGCTTTTGTTATGAGACTAACTTCAATTCGACTCCGCTTCATTGGCCTGAACTATTTAAAAATAACGGATATGATTTGCATCTTATTTTTCTGTGTCTTGACTCCATACAAGAAGCTAAAAAAAGGGTAGCTATTCGAGTTGAAAATGGGGGGCATTACGTACCCGAAAAAGAAATAGAAAAACGGTATTATGATGGATATGATAATTTAAATTCCTATTTCAATTATTTTGATTACATAGATTTATTCGATTCATCCAAATACCTCAAGCATCCAACCCATATTTTATCAATTGAATCAGGAAAAATTTCTTCAATAACAAAAACACCTGATTATTTGAAAACTTTGATTCCAGAAATCATTAAAAAGACAAACCAAATTAGCTGATTTTTTTACAAGCTGGGTGTGAAAGCCAGAGTTAATTACTGATCGCTATGGCTGGGAGTTGAATTTTATTCCGTTATTTTTACTTTATGCAATACTAGTTCCAGTTTGCTATATTCCGTAATGATATTTATGGTAATTATTGCCAATACGATTCCAATGCCATTGGAAATTAGTTGAGCAATTGTACTAGTAGTCAATTCCTCAATTGTATCCGCTTTCATAGAGTATTTTAAAACAAACTGTCCAACAAAGCGATCAATAATCCAAAATGTCCACCATAAACTCAACGAAGATGTTGATAGATGCTCTCTTGTATGCACCTCATTTTGTTTTAAAAAGAAATGAGTTGCCTGAAACATTTCTTTCATTATTTGATACGGTCTAAATAGGTTTACAATAGGCACAAACCAACAACCTGCAGCCCAACCTTCGGTCTGCGATAATCGATTCACTCTCAAATGAAGATTGAAATAAGCCCGACGGAACCATTGAATAAAAGTAATGGCGGACACTACAAAAACTATAATTTGAATGATACCAATGGCTTGTTCCCGATTATCATTTGAAGTTACAGCTTCTGCCGAAATTTCGCCTCCATTAGCGGCTGTTTGCAGTAAATCGTATTGAAAATAACTGGAAACTAAGGATATACAATTCATTGCCAAAGCAATCCAAATTAGGAGAATTGCATTTTGAGACCGCTGTTCGTTTGGTTTTAAATCTTGCATTAATAATTCTTAATTTCTAGTATTTATGTGGGTTGTTGTTTGCTCTCGATTATGGGCACGGATTGCAAATCCGCACTATCGGGGTTTAGAAGCATTATACCATTCAACTAATTCAAATTCTTCAATTAATGAAAGTTTAGAAACTTTCATTTTTTCTAAAAGACCCGTAATTTTACCTCTTTTAGCGATTTTTATATTAAGTTCATTTACTTGTTTTTTTGTACAGTACGAGTATATATTAAAATATTTTCCACAACGAATAAGTTTTACTTCAATAAAATCATTAGTTTCTAAAGCTTCTAAAAAGTTGGGCATAGTCAAATTAAAAAGCACATCTTTATACTCAAACACCCAATATGGATAACCTGCTAATTTATTTGGTACTTCAGGTTTATTAATTTTATACTTTTGATAAATCCTCCTCTCAACGAATGTAATTAATAAAAGTTCATCTCCAGTAATAGTAATTATTTCACCATCATTAACTATTTTAAATAAATTATCCATTTTAAATTTATTTTAATTGGTGCATTCAATTAATAAATGCGAATTTTTGATTAATGTTTAGTTTTTGTAAATATACATCATTTGGGGACTTCGCAGAGCAATCACGATTATATTTTGCAGTTACGACTTATTCACACTTCGCAGAGCTGGGCTTTGCTCTCGTGCCAATTATAATTTTAAATGTAGTTACTTTTGATTGTGTTCACGAGCCAAGACGCTCGTGCTAGCTGGTGAACTTGCACAAATTGCGATTTGTAAAGCTAGTTTAAAAAGGGGCGTCATTAATCAAAACAATTCCCTTTTTAATTATCCCTTTATCATTGCATTTGAAACTGTGACATTGATATAAATCACTCACAACCCCATCTTTAATTTCTACTATTAATTCAAAATATTTACGGGAAACATTTCCAATAAATACGTATCCTTTAGATTTATAATTGCAAGTTTTACTGTTACAGAAACCTTGATGTCGATTCAGATAAGTATCACCTGCTAAAATAAATTCATCGAATGCCACACTTAATTTGTTTAGAAATTCAGATTTATCAAAATTTTGATACGTTTGGTTATCATCTAAAAGTTGGGCAATCTTACCAAGGTTAAGACGCTGAAAATAATATAAAAAAACATAAAGTGGTTTTAAAGAAATCTGTTCTTGAACATTATTTTCCTCATTGTTTATGGTAGTAATTATCATTTTTTCTACTATTAAATCACAAATATTATCTATTTTTAATCACAGTTTTGTCTGCCCAGTTCAGCTTCTTCGCCAGTTAGTCCTCCCCAATCTCCGCTGATGTTATCCAACATAGCGTTGCATCTCCTTTCTTCCTCTTCTATTAATTCCGCTCGCCATTGTTTTTCATCTTCTTCATAAGCTCTTTCTTCGATGGATTTTACTATTAAGTGAGTCGTAACACTAAATATATTTTCTTACAGCTTCAATGTAAATTCCTGCGTCTTCATCACCAAGTTGTTGTGCCTTTTTAAATGAAGTATAAGCATCATTATATCTATTTAATTTAAATAACGCTACACCTTTATTTAAATGTGCAATTTTATTGTTTGGAAAATATGAAATACAAGTAGACAATATATTATTAGCTTTTTCTAATGAATTATTATTTTCTAATAAAAAGTAACAATCAGACAAACCTAAATATGCATCTTCATTAGTTGCTTTTATATTTAAGGCAGATGAAAAAGAGTCTATCGCTTCTTGTAACTGGTTTGAAAATTTATATGAATTACCAATATTATAATGGCAACTAGATTCTAGTTCTATATCATTGTAATTAGCTATCTGTATTAAATTTAAAGTCTCGTTAAAAGCTGTAATTGCTTTAGAATAATTATTTGAATTCAACGCATTTGCACCTGTGAAAAATTCTGATCTAATTTGTTCAAAAGAAACCACTTGAGTTGATTCTTTTTTTAATGCTTTTTTATAAACTATTTTAATATTTCTGTCAAACATATTTAGAGTAATTTCGTCAATTATTCCATTTTTTTTATTGAGAGTTAATCCATAATCTGCAAAAGACGAACCCATTCTGTCAGTTTCGAAACCTCTCAATACAATTTTAACATCAGTTTCTTCAAGCATTTTCATCTGTTTTTCAGACATTTGAATATTATCTCCCCAAATAGGATGATTTTCATTCATATTATACATAGTAACGTAGAAAACTTTGTTATCAAAAGTCTTTACTCTTATTCCTCTCCAGGCTCCTTTATTGTTAGCAGCGGTAGGATGCCCATTTTCAATCCTTGTATGGTCGTCTGATAAAAATTTTAAGTCTGTTAAATCAATTGACGGTTTGTTAGAATTAGGTTTTAAAAAATCGAATATTCCCATTTTAATTTTGATTTTAATTTATATTCTAATTTAACTATACGGTATTTGCTAAGTCAAATTTTATTAATTATATTCCTTTCGGTATTATTATATGCTTCAAGATTATTTTTCATAATTTGAATAAAATCTTCACTTTCATCAAAGTTATTCAATTCATAAGGGTCATTTTCAATCATAGGTAAAAGTCGTTTGGAAAATTCAATAAATTTATTGTGCAATCCAAACTGAATCCCCATCATAGCTCCTTGAATTAATTTTTGAATTTGTTCTGTACTTCCTTTTTCAGAAATATTAGTTTGTCTGATATCATCTTTATCTGTTAAAATGAAATGCACTGCCCATCCATTTGGGTTGACACTTCCTAATGTAAAAGCACCTAGTGCATTATGAGTAGATTTTGCCATTTTTAATGATAAATCATTGGGTTGTATAAGGCGAAATTCACGCCCGTTTTGAAATTTTCCTATATGTGTAGTTGTGGAAAAATCATTTTCAATATATCTAATTGGGAAACTGTATTGTTCCCCACTGAGAGTTCTGATAGATAATAAATTCTCGGTAATACCAACAAGTGAATGATGTAAACTAAGTGCTATCTCAAGAGAATCGGTTTCAATTTGTGACGCAATATTTTTTTGAAATAAGTTCGCTCTATAATATGCCATCTTTTCAGGTTCATTACCCTTGTTAAATAATCTGTTAAATAGTCCCATTTTTATTTTTGTTTTTTTACTTACTCTAATCGGTTTTCAGCTTTCGCATTGTGTGATTGAATTCAAGTGGTCTTTTTAGCCTGAACGCTAACTCATAAATATACGAAACTCTCAACGATATTTCTAATTGATTAATTTTTAATTATTTATTTTCGACAACACAAAAAAAGCATTGCGTTTTTTGTGTTGCCGATGTTATATTTTTTATTTATATCAAAAATACAAATAATTAATTTACAGCTTATCTAGAGCACTAATTATTTTGCGAAGATTTTTATGGCTAACCGAGGTGCAAATTAGAGTTATTTTTTAGGTAGCTATTATGAAAACAAATTGTCATAAATAGCCCCGATTGCAGCGGCATCCTTTTATAAAACTTCCAGCCCCAAAAAGGCTGGAAGCTTTGTAAAAGATATAGCGGATAGCGGGAGCAGAGCCTATAAAAACCCCAAAAAGTCTTGCTCCTAAAAATCAATCCATTATCTCTGGAGAATTATTTTGTAGTTCAAAATAAAAGAATTACTTTTGCACACCTTTTGGTGAATAAGAGTTTCCTTTGGGTAAAAACTAATTATACAAACAACTTCTGTTGTTTTCTAGCACGTTATGAAACTCGAGAAAATGCAG
>Ga0116158_10003392_pt1 | contig 13841 bp, 7 predicted proteins | sample AD_UKC052_MetaG_FD_89883 | JGI IMG/M metagenome (GOLD analysis project Ga0116158, IMG submission 89883) | Active sludge microbial communities of municipal wastewater-treating anaerobic digesters from USA - AD_UKC052_MetaG | ecosystem: Engineered > Bioreactor > Anaerobic > Digestate | place: USA... | reverse complement strand
TATTGCACTTCTGTCATTTAAACCTCCAGCAACACCCATGTTATCTCCAGAACCTCTCTTAAAGTTGGCTAAGAAAGCTCCTTGAAATGCACCACGACGAGTAGAACGTAAGTTGTCGTATCCATCATTTCTCCAAGCATAAATTTGCTTGTTGGCAATAACTTCTTCACCTCTATCTTTTTCAGATCTACGTTTTTGAGGGTTTTCCATTACATAACCATAAGCAGCATATTCCCATTCTGCTTCAGTTGGTAAGCGATAATCACCATATAATATACCATCATCAAACTTAGCTTGACGAGGTTGACCCTTTGCATCTTTTAAAGGACTTTTCTTACTTGGTGGAGTTTTAGGTTTGTATAAACCCATTAAGTATGATTTTGTGTTGAAGTTTTCTTCGCCAACATTGTTCATACCACCTTTTTGATAATCCTTAGCGTTAATCACACCTTTATCCATCAATGCTTTTTCGTTTACACGATCAGTACGCCAAATACAAAAATCAAAAGCTTGTTTCCAAGTTACACCAACAACTGGATAATAGTTGTATGATGGATGACGAAAATAGTATTCTACGTAAGGTTCGTTGTACGATAATTCACTTCTCCAAACCAACGTATCAGGTTTTACATCTTCAATCGCTTGTTTGTATTTTTCATCATCGCCAAAAGTATTTTCTACCCAATAAATATATTCACGGTAGTGTACGTTGGCAACTTCTGTTTTATCAATAAAAAATGAGTTAACGGTAACACGTTTTGGAATGTTATTCCAATCGCCCATTACATCTTCTTGAGAGGCACCCATTGTAAAAGTACCACCCTCTACAAAAACCAATCCTGGACCAGTTTTTATATCTTTAGGTTTTGCTACAGTAAAGCCACCAGTTTTTTTATCGTTGTAAGCCCAACCGGTTACAGAAGATTTTTCTTGTTTCTTTTTAAAAGCTTTACAGGATGCTAATGAGCCAATAGTAGCTATCAGCAATGTACAATTTCTAATTCCTGTTAACATTCGCATTGTTGAAGGTTTGAGTGTAATGAACGCTAGTTTTATAAAAATATTGCCTATTCAGACGTTGCGAATATATATGTTTTATTGAAATAATGAAAAAACGAGACAACAAATGATGTTACTAAAACCATAATTTTATTCTTTTAAATACAAAAAATGTGATTTTGTTAGTATGAATTGGATAAATAAGCTGTTAAAGCTGTTTTTTTTGCTTTCTTTTTTATCTTGTTCAACTAAAATTTGGGCACAAAGAAATTATGCCACAAACAGTGTTTTGGCTAGTGGAAATTGGTATAAATTGGCCACAACACAAGAGGGGATTTACAAAATTGATGCATCGTTTCTAAGCAATTTAGGCATTAGTATAAACAACTTAACTTCCACTTCTATTAGATTATATAGCAATGGAAATTTTTTACCTACTGAAAAAAACAGTGAGCCAAGAATTGATGATTTGCAAGAATTGGCTATTGAAGTAGTTGATGGAGGCGATGGCTTTTTCAATTCTAATGATTATTTTTTATTTTATGCTCCACCTGTTGATGTTTGGCAAAAAGATAGTTTAAACAAACGTTTTGTACATGAGAAAAATTTGTACAGCGATTCCGTCTTTTATTTTTTAACTATTGGCGGCAATGGAAAAAGAGTTGCTACAAAAAATACAACTTTACCTGCTACTGTTAATGTAAACACATTTAATGAAAGATATTTTTACGAAACCGATAAAATTAATTTTTTAAATAGTGGAAAAGAGTGGTTGGGAGAAGAATTTAGTAGTTTACCTGGAAACTCAAATAACAAAAATTTTACTGTTAACTGGAATGGCTTAGATGTAAATTATCCACTTTATTTTTCTACCAGTTTTGCTGCAAGAAGCATAGGAGCTACTAGTACATTAAACATTGGAATTAACAATTTATTGCTTTCGCCAACAAGTCTTGCTGCAGTTTCTGGTAATTATTTAGATGATTTTGCAACTTTAACCAATCGTAATTTTTCTGTAAATGCAAATAGCGGTTTACTAAATATTCAAATGAATTTTATTGCAGGCAATGCTGCTGCACAAGGTTGGTTAAATTGGTTTGAATTGCATGGGAGAAGAAGTTTAGAAATGAACAATCAAAGCCAATTTTTTTTTAGAGATTGGCAATCTGTAGCAATTAATTCAATAGCCAATTTTACTATTTCTGGCAGCAATACCTCAACAACAATTTGGGAAATTACCAATCAATTTCAACCCCAAAAAGTTCAAAGCTCATTTAACTTAAATCAAACTAATTTTTTAAATGATGCCAGTGTTTTAAGAGAGTATGTTGCGTTTAACAATGGTGCATTTTTAATACCAATTCAATTGGGTAAAATCAATCTTCAAAATTTACACAATAGCAATTTTGTAAATTATATTATAGTTACACATCCATTGTTTTTGGCAGAAGCCAACAGGTTGGCACAATTTCATCAACAACAAAATGGATACACTACTAAAGTTGCTACTACACAAGAAATTTATAATGAATTCTCAGGAGGCGTTACAACACCAGTTGCAATAAGAGATTTTGTAAAAATGTTTTACGATAAAGCAGCCAACGATACAACCAAACAACCACAATATTTATTGTTATTTGGTGCAGCTTCGTTCGATTATAAAAACAGAATAAATAACAATACCAATTTGGTGCCATCATATCAAAGTTTAAACGCTTTAAATCCTTTAATATCCTACACTTCAGACGATTTTTTTGGATTGTTAAATGATGAGGATGACGTAAATCTAATTTCACCACCATCATTATTAGATATTGCCATTGGAAGGCTTCCAGTTACTTCAATTGTAGAAGCAAAAAATGTAGTAGATAAAATTATAAATTATCATGCCAATTCTAGTCTAGGTTCTTGGAGAAATAATACCACTTTTATCGCAGATGATAAAGACGGAAATGTACATTTAAATGATGCTGAATTTATTACCAACAATGCGTTAACTGCCAATCCATTGTTCAACCAAGAAAAAATTTATTTAGATGCATTTCCTTTAATAAGTGGTACAGGAGGGGGTAGATATCCATTGGTAAATAGTGCAATTGTAAATAGCATATCTAATGGTAGTTTAATTGTAAACTACAGTGGGCATGGTGGTTATCAAAGGTTAGCAGATGAAGCAGTTTTTGGACAAGAAGAAGCCAATCAATTAAATAATGCCAACAAGCTGCCATTGATGATTACTGCAACTTGTGATTTTGCTCCTTATGATGATCCAACAAAAAAATCCTTAGGTAGTTCTTTATTGGTTGGCAATAAAACAGGTGCAATTGGGCTGGTAACAACAACAAGAATTGTGTTTGCTTATAGCAATAGAATTTTAAACAATAATTTTCTTAAAGTGTTATTCACACCAAAAAATCAACAAGCTTATTTTACATTGGGAGAGGCGTTTAAAATTGCTAAGAATTATACTTATCAAACATTTAGCGATGTAAACAATAATAGAAAATTTACATTACTTGGGGATCCTGGAATAAAAATTTCTTTTCCTGAAATGAAAATGGAATTAACCGAAATCAATGCACAACCAATCATTGGTTTAGACACATTAAAGGCTTTGGGTAAATATGTTTTTAGTGGACGAATTTTGGATTTTAATGGAACTACTGCAAACAACTTTAATGGAACGGTTTATCCAACAATTTTCGATAAAATGCAATCTGTACAAACATTGGGCAATGATGCTGCTAGCCCAATTGCAACATTCAATCAGCAAAAAAATATTATATATAAAGGCAAAGCAACGGTTAACAATGGATTGTTTAGTTTTTCATTTATTGTTCCAAAAGATATTAACTATCAAGTAGGAAATGGAAAAATTAGTTTGTATGCCAATAATGCAAGTAAAGATGCCAATGGAACTGCAACTAATTTTTATATTGGAGGAACAAGCAATACCGCCAATGCCGATGTTGTTGGTCCAACAATTAAAGCATATTTAAACGATGAAAAATTTGTTAACGGTGGATTGGTAAATGAAAATCCAATATTGCTTCTTCAATTGTTCGACTCATCAGGGATTAATACTGTTGGTACAGGAATTGGCCACGACATTACTGTAACAATTGATGGAGAGGATAAAAATAGTATTGTTCTCAATAATTTTTATGAAGCGAATACCGATAGTTATCAAAGTGGAAATATTAGATATCAGTTACCCAATTTAACCAATGGAATCCATTATTTAAAAATAAAAGCTTGGGATGTAGCCAATAATTCAACTGAAACAATCGTTGAATTGATGGTTCAACAAAAAGAAGCATTACAAATTAGTCATGTTTTAAATTATCCAAACCCGTTTACCAGTAAAACCAATTTTTGGTTTGAGCACAACCAGCCCAATAGTGGTTTAAAAGTACTCATTAATATTTTTAGCATAACAGGCAAGTTGGTGCATCAAATTCAACGAAATGTGAGTACAATTGGTAATATTGTAAACGATATTGAATGGGATGGTAAAGATAAAAACAGCGAAAAGTTGGCTCGTGGTGTCTATATTTACCGTATTATTGTTGTAAATTCTGCTGGCTTAAAAGCAGAGGCAACACAAAAACTATATTTGCTTTAACAAAAACTATCGAATGGTCTGATTTTTTACTCCAAATTTCAATTGTCAACTACGCAAGATTTGGCTGATTGAAATATTCTTTTATTTTTACAATTCATAATTTTTTAAATCATTGACCTCGATGAGAAAATCAACATTGAAAGCAGCGGCAGCTTTACTATTTTCTGGCTCAATACTTTCAACAACAAATATTCATGCTCAATCAGCCGAAACAATAAATGTTGTTACTTCAGCAGTACCATTTTTAAGAATTTCTCCCGATGCAAGAGCAGGTGGAATGGGGGATGTTGGAATTGCAACTTCACCAGATGCCAACTCTTCTTTTTGGAATTTAGCTAAAATACCTTTTGCAACACAAAAAACTGCAATTGGCTTAACCTATACACCTTGGTTAAAAGATTTAGGCTTAACCGATGTATATTTAGCCAGTTTATCTGCCTATAGAAAGTTAGATGAAGAACAAGCAATTGCAGCATCAATTCGTTATTTTAGTTTAGGCAATATTCAATTTACAGACTTTGCTGGTAACCCATTAAACGAAGGCAGACCAAGAGAATTTTCAGTAGATTTTGGGTACACTCGTAAATTAAATACCAAATTGGCATTGGGCGTTGCGTTGCGTTATATTAATTCAAGCTTGGCCAATGGTTCTCCAGGAGGAACATCTTATAAAGCAGGTAATGCAATTGCTGGAGATATTTCTTTATTTCACAATGGAATCAACGAAGAATCTGGTAGTGGTTGGAATTGGGGAGTTGTATTGTCTAATTTAGGTTCTAAAATTAGCTATACCAACGATGCAGCCAACAAAGATTATATTCCTGCTAACTTAGGTATTGGCGTTGCTTATACAAAAATATTTGACGAAACCAGTAAAATTACTTTTGGGTTAGATATTAATAAATTAATGGTTCCTACACCACCAACACCTATTGATAATTCAGATCCAGATGCTGATGCTAAAAATGAAGCATTATTAGCTGAATACAGAAATCAGGGTGTATTAAGCAGTTGGTTTAAATCTTTTGGCGATGCAGGAAGTTTTGGTAACGAATTAAAAGAGTTTCAATTTTCAGTTGGTGCAGAATATATGTATAATGATCAGTTTGCGTTAAGAGCAGGATATTTTTATGAAGATAAAACCAAAGGAAATCGTAAATATTTTACTGTTGGTGCTGGCTTAAAATACAATGTAATTGGCTTAAACTTTTCTTACTTAATTCCATCTGGTAATGGCGTTACAAGAAATCCATTGTCAAATACACTTCGTTTTGGATTGACATTCGATATCGATAAAAAATAACTCAATAGTAGAAATATAAAAAATATTATATAAAAACGAAGGTTATTTAAAACCTTCGTTTTTATTTTGAAAATTCCAATAAAAGGGTTTAAATGAATATAAGAATTGGTTATGGTATAGATTTTCATCAGTTGGTAGAAGGTAGAGATTTGTGGATTGGTGGAATTAAAATTCCTCATTATAAAGGCTCTTTAGGGCATAGCGATGCCGATGTTTTGTTACATGCAATTTGTGATGCATTGTTAGGAGCTGCTTGTTTAGGCGATATTGGCGTTCATTTTCCCAACAATTCTAACGAGTTTAAAGACATTGATAGCAAAATATTGCTTCAACGAAGTTTTGAGTTAATACAAAAAGAGGGATACAAAGTGGGCAATTTAGATTGTAGTCTATGCCTCGAAATGCCTAAAATAAAACCATATATTGAACAAATGCAAACTGTAATAGCTTCAATACTACAAATTACAGTTAAAGATGTTTCAATTAAAGCTACAACCACAGAAACCATGGGTTTCGCAGGCAGAGAAGAGGGATTGTTTGCACATGCTAGTACATTGTTAATACCTATAAAGTAAAGTCAAAAGTCAAAAGTTAAAATTCAAAAGTTAAACATAAAAATTAAAGTTCAAATGAATATTTTAGAAAGCAAAATTGCTATTATTGGTTTAGGATATGTTGGATTGCCATTGGCTATAGAGTTTGGAAAAAAATATGGAGTGGTGGGTTTTGATATCAATCAAAGTAGAATTGATGAATTAACTGAAGGAAAAGACAGAACCAATGAAGCCGATTTAATTGGGTTGCAACAAGCCACAAGCTTATTTGCTGAAACAGGAAAAAAAGGTTTGTGCTTTTCTTCAAATACTGCCGATTTAGCTTCATGCAATATTTTTATAGTAACAGTTCCAACGCCCATTAATAATTTCAAAGCTCCAGATTTAACGCCACTAATTGGTGCATCAACCATGATTGGCAAAGCGTTAAAAAAAGGCGATTTGGTTATTTACGAATCAACTGTTTATCCAGGCTGTACAGAAGAAGATTGTGTGCCAGTTTTAGAGAAACATTCTGGCTTAAAGTTCAATGAAGATTTTTATTGTGGATATTCGCCAGAAAGAATTAATCCAGGCGATAAAGTAAATACACTTACCTCTATTAAAAAAGTTACATCGGGCTCAACACCAGCCATTGCAACTGTTGTAGATGATTTATACAGAAGCATTATTACAGCAGGTACACATAAAGCACCAAGTTTAAAAGTTGCTGAAGCTTCAAAAGCAATTGAAAATGCTCAAAGAGATGTAAACATTTCTTTTGTAAATGAGTTGGCATTAATTTTTGATAAAATGGGTATTGATACTACCGATGTTATTGAAGCTGCTGGTACAAAATGGAATTTTCTAAAATATCTTCCAGGCTTGGTTGGTGGCCATTGTATTGGTGTAGATCCTTATTATTTAGCCCATAAAGCCGAAAGTTTGGGCTATCATCCACAAGTAATTTTAAGTGGAAGAAGAGTGAACGATAATATGGGACATTTTGTAGCAAGTAAAGTTGTAAAACTAATGATACAAAAAGGGCAAAAAATAAATGGAGCAAAAGCATTAATCTTAGGCGTAACATTTAAAGAAAACTGTCCAGATATTAGAAATTCTAAAGTAATAGATATTTATACTGAACTAAAGCAATATGGAATTAATGTGGATGTTTACGATCCACATGCAAATGCTGATGAAGTACATGAAGAGTTTGGTATTCATTTAATAGATAGCATCCAAAATACGTATGATGCCATTATATTAAGTGTATCTCATAAAGAGTTTAAAACATTGGATGTAAAAGGCTTACTTAAATCGAGTGAATCTGTTTTATTTGATACAAAAGCATTTTTGGATAGAGCTATTGTAGATGCAAGATTATAAAAGTAAAAATGAATTATTTAATTAAGCCAAAATACTTCAAAAAACCTCCATACAAAAGAATCTATACACGTATAGATTCTTTTGTATTTTTTTTTAAATGGCAATTAAGTAATTCGTTTGGAATTTACATTAAACTAATTCGTAAGATGAAATGTAAGTTGTTATTTTTCTAATAACGGTTGTATTGCTTACAAACCTATATTTGCCGACTTATGGGATTGAGTGCTGATATTGTAATCCCCCCTAAAACATATAATTTAACAGCTTTTCTTACCACAAACTGTGGGTGAGGTGGCGAAGCTTTTTTTAATCTGTAAATCTATTCAAGAACAATTCACATTAATAATATGAAAGAGTCAAAATATTTAAAGCTAATTTTTACCTGTTGCTTTATGTTTATTATTTACATAGCAACTGCACAATTGCCTGCAGATATGAGTAAAGTTAAATCAGCAGATATTAGTGAAGCTCAATTACAAGAGTTTATACAAAAAGCAACTAGTTCTGGGTATAATATGAATCAAATTGAAATGGAGTTTGCTAAAAGAGGGATGTCTGAAAATGAAGTAAGCTTATTAAGGCCTCGTCTTAGAAGGCTAATGGCATCAGGTTTGCCAGCTTCAACAGCCAGTCCAGTTGTTCAAGTTTCAAGAAATAGGAGCATAGCAAAAAGTACATTTGAAAACAATCCACGTGAGCAAAATGATGAAAGTAGGATTTTTGGCTCTGAGTTCTTTTCAAGTACCAACAATACTTTTGAACCTAATTTGAGAATAGCAACCCCAAAAAATTATATTTTAGGACCCGATGATGAACTCTCTTTAGAAGTGTACGGTACTAATTTAGCACAGCAAAATTTGAAAGTTTCTGCAGAAGGGCAAGTAAATGTAAAATATGTAGGAATGGTTAGTGTAAATGGATTAACCATTGAAGAAGCAACAAGAAAAATTATTGCCAAGCTTACAAAATTTTACCCTGGTATTACTTCTGGTCAAACAAAAGTACAAATTTCATTGGCTACTATAAGAACAATAAAAGTTTCTATTATTGGAGCAACAAAAAAACCTGGTACATATTCTGTACCCTCAGTAGCTTCTTTATTTAATGTATTGTATATAGCTGGTGGCCCATCAGAAAATGGTAGTTATAGAAATATAGAACTCGTTCGAAATAACAAGATTGTATTAATAGCCGATTTTTATGATTACTTACTAAAAGCAGATCAAAAAAACAACATAAGGTTAGAAGATAATGACGTAATACGTATTCCTTTTGCCAAAGTTAAGATTAGCTTAGATGGCGAAGTGAATAGACCAGGAATTTTTGAGATTCAACCAAATGAAGTATTGGCAGATGCAATAAAATTTGCTGGTAATTTTAAAAGTACAGCATTTAAAGCTAGAATAACTGGCACTAGACTACTCGATTTAGAAAAAGAAATTTTAGACATTACGAAAAATGAATACAATAGTTTTAAGCCAATAGATGGCGACGAGTATTTGATCAGTCAAATTATTGATAAGTATCAAAATAGAGTAACTATTAATGGTGCAATTTATAAGCCTGGCACTTATGCATTGAATGATAATTTACGTTTATCAGATTTGTTATCAAAAGCAGAGGGGTTACGTGATGATGCTTATTCAAAAAGAATAACTGTAAAAAGAACAAAAGATGATTTATCTAAAGAAATACTAACAGTTGACCTAACAGATGAAAATGCAGTAAAATCATTTCAACTTAAAAAAGAAGATGAAATTGAAATAGCATCTATATTCGAATTAAAAGATATGTATTCTGTAACTATAAATGGTGCCGTTAGAAAGCCTGGTATTTATGACTTTAATGATAGTTTATCTTTAAAAACATTGATATTAGAAGCAGGGGGTTTTGCCGACAATGCAACAGGTGCAGGGATTGAGATATCTAGACGAAAAAGAGATGCTGAAACAAATATTGTTAATGGCAAAATTGTAGAAATTATTAAAATAGATGATGTGAAAGATTTATCTCAAAAATCGGCAGATCTTAAATTAAAACCTTTTGATATTGTATCTATTAAAATAGATCCATATTATAAACCACAAATAAGTGTTTCTATAGTAGGTGAAGTCTTTCAACCTGGCTCCTACAGTTTACAAAGTAGAGAAGAAAATATTAGTTCTTTAATTAAAAGGTCTGGTGGACTTTTATATACTGCAAATATTAGTGGGGCTAGAATGCGTAGAAAAAATAATGTAAACGATATTGATTTAACTGTTGTAAAAAAAATAGCACAAACTGCTGCAAACGATTCGTCTAATGTACTTATTGACAATGCTGCACGAAGTGTAAATGATGTGGCAATAAATTTAGAAGAAATCCTAAAAAATCCTGGCGGCCCAGAAGATATTTTTTTAGCAGAAGGCGATGAAATTTATATTCCAGTAATCAACAATATGATATCAATTGAGGGTGAAGTTTTTAAACCTTTGGATGTTGCTTTTACTTATGAAAAAGGTAAAAAACTAAAAGAATATATTTCAGATGCTGGTGGTACAACTTCAGCAGCTTTAGAGAAAAAAATATTTGTTATTTATGCAAATGGTAGGGCTGCTCAAACCACAAAAAAGTGGTTGTTTTTTAGAAAATATCCAAAAGTAGAACCAGGTTGTAAAATTTTTGTACCAAAGGCTCCTAAGAAAGCTGGATTTGATGCTGCAAAAGCTTCTGTAATTGTTTCATCCATTGGCGTTTTGCTCACTAGTCTTTTCCTAATAAGCCAAATTGGCAAATAAATAAAACAGCTCCAATTTTTTTCAATAGAAATAATTTAACATGAATGTTGAGAACACTATAAATAAAGACGAAGTTTCTTTAAAAGAAATTTTTCAAATAATTGGTTCTTATATCGCCTATTTAATATCTAATTGGTGGAAGATTTTAATAGTAGGTATTTTGGGAGCTATTTTAGCAGGATTTTATACATATATAAAACCTATAAAGTACACAGCCGAAATGTCTTTTGTAGTTGAAGAGGGCAAATCGTCTGGTGGTGGACTTGCGTCATTGGCTGGTCAATTTGGATTTGATGTTGGTGGTGCTACTGGTGCTACATTGTTTTCTGGAGACAATATTTTGATGTTTTTAAAAAGCTCTTCATTAACAAAAGAAACCTTGCTAACGCCTTATGATAGTGTGTCAGAAGTTTCGCTAGCAGATAAATATGCAGAAGTGAATGGGTTAAGAAATGCATGGAAAGAAAACAAAAAAATTGGTAAAGACATTTACTTTCCATCAACTTCAAAAGCTCCATTTACTAGATTACAAGATAGTTTGCTTAACACAATAATTAATAAAATACTGAAAACAGAATTATTGGTAGATAGGCCAGAAAAAAAATCAACCTTTCTTGTTGTAACTACTTCGTTGGGCGATGAAAAGTTAGCTAAATTTTTTTGTGAAAGACTAGTTCAAAAAGCAACAGATAGATATGTTACTTCAAAAATAAGCAGGCAAAAAAGCAATGTAGATCGTTTGGCAAAAAGGGCTGATAGCATTGAAAGAGTTTTAAATGGTAGAACATTTGCTACTGCACAAGCTCAAGAAAAAATATTGGATGTTAATCCGGGAGATAGAACAGTTACTGTAAATGCAGAGGTTAGCAACAGAGATAAAATGATGCTTACTCAAATTTATGGTGAGGTAATTAAAAACTTAGAGATAAGTAAAATGCAATTAAGTCAAGAAACTCCAACTATTCAAATTGTAGATTTACCAAGTTATCCTTTACCAAAAACAAGGGTTCAACTTATACTTTTTGGATTAATTGGTTTTATAGCATGCTCTTTTTTAAGTTCAATTTACTTTATTGTTAAAAAGCTAATTCAGTAGAATAAGGTTCTTTACAAAATCTTTTTAATTTATAGAATGAAGAAAATTTTATTTGTAGTTGGTACTAGGCCAGAAGCTATAAAAATAGCACCATTAATTATTAAGTGTAAGCAATATCCAAATCTTTTTGATGTAAAAGTGTGTTTAACAGCACAGCATAGGCAAATGTTAGATCAAGTAATGGCATTTTTTAATATTACTGCCGATTACGATTTAAATTTAATGAAGCCGAATCAAAATTTGCACAGTTTAACTGCTGATATAATAGTAGCTTTAAAACCCATTTACGAAGAGTTTAAACCCCATTGGGTATTGGTTCATGGCGATACTACAACATCTACAGCTGCGGCTTTAGCAGCATTTTATTCTGGAATTTCAGTAGCACATGTTGAAGCAGGTTTAAGAACGTTTAATAAATTAGCTCCTTTTCCAGAAGAGATGAATAGGAATATTACTGGAAGAATTGCAGACCTTCATTTTGCACCAACTAAAACATCCAAACAAAATTTATTAAAAGAAGCCATTAATCCTGATACAATTTTTATAACAGGAAATACAGTTATCGATGCATTAAAACTTGGGCTATCAATTGTAAACGAAACAGAGAACAGTGAAATAGTAGAACTAAGGTCGGTGGTAGATTTTACTAAGAAAATAATTTTAGTTACAGGGCATAGAAGAGAAAATTTTGGAGAAGGTTTCGAAAATATTTGTGCAGCATTACAAACCATTGCTAAGAAAAATAAACATGAAGTAGAAATCGTTTACCCCGTTCATTTAAATCCAAATGTGCAAACGCCAGTAAATAAATTATTGGCAAACGAATCCAATATCAAACTTATTCAACCATTAAATTATGAAGCATTTATTTGGATGATGAATAAAAGTTATATAATTATTACCGATAGTGGTGGAGTACAAGAAGAAGCTCCTTCATTGGGCAAACCAGTTTTGGTAATGAGAGACATTACCGAACGACCAGAAGCTGTTGATGCAGGAACCGTAATTTTAGTGGGTACCAATCAATTAAAAATTACAGAAACAGCCTGTAAGTTATTAGATGATGCAGAGTACTACATTCAGATGAGCGGAAAGCACAACCCTTATGGCGATGGCTTAGCATCCGATAGAATAGTTAAAATATTAAATGAAGAGAAAGTAATAGAATATGCATAACCAAAAAGTAGAAAAAATTTGTATAGTTGGTCTAGGTTATATTGGTTTACCAACAGCAGCACTTTTAGCAAGTAATCAATACAAAGTACATGGTGTAGATATTAGCCAACATGTAGTTAACACAATTAATAAAGGCGAAATACATATTATAGAACCCGATTTAGATGGGTTTGTAAAAAGTGCAGTTAAGAGTGGAAATTTACAAGCTTCATTACAACCAACTGAAGCAGATGTTTTTATTATCGCAGTACCTACTCCATTTCACGAAGGTCATAAACCCAATATTGATTATGTTTTAAAAGCAACGCAAAGTATTGCTCCGTATATAAAAGATGGCAACTTGGTTATTTTAGAATCTACTTCACCTGTTGGTACTACAGAAAAAGTTGTTGCCGTTTTAGAAAGTGCTGGAGTAAATACCCAAAATATTTTTGCAGCCTATTGCCCCGAAAGAGTTTTACCTGGTAAAATAATGAAAGAGTTGGTAGAAAACGATAGAATTGTAGGAGGCATTGATGAGCAAAGTACACAACGTGTTGTTTCTTTTTATAAAACATTTGTAAAAGGCGAAGTTTTAGCAACCAATGCAAAAACTGCCGAAATGTGTAAGCTAACTGAAAACTCGTATAGAGATGTAAATATTGCATTTGCCAATGAATTGAGCATGATATGTGATGATGCTGGTATAAATGTTTGGGAATTAATTGAACTGGCAAACCATCATCCAAGAGTAAAAATATTACAACCAGGAGCAGGAGTTGGTGGTCATTGTATTGCGGTAGATCCATGGTTTATTGTTGCTGATTTTCCAAAATATTCGAAAGTCATAAAAGCAGCTAGAGAGGTAAACGATTTTAAGGCACAATGGGTTGTAGAGAAAATAAAAAATACAGCTTTGCAATTTGAATTAGACAATAAACGAAAACCAATTGTGGCATGTATG
>Ga0116158_10003391_pt1 | contig 13845 bp, 11 predicted proteins | sample AD_UKC052_MetaG_FD_89883 | JGI IMG/M metagenome (GOLD analysis project Ga0116158, IMG submission 89883) | Active sludge microbial communities of municipal wastewater-treating anaerobic digesters from USA - AD_UKC052_MetaG | ecosystem: Engineered > Bioreactor > Anaerobic > Digestate | place: USA... | reverse complement strand
GGAAGCCGATGTACGGATTCAAAAATTGCCGTTTGCCGTGGCCCAAAAAGTCGGAATAGAACGCGCCACCAATCGATGCCAGCACAGCACGCGAACGCGTATCGCCGGCCGCATTGGCAGCCGCGCCAAACACATCAACTTCGATCGAAAAGGTACGCAGCTCGGCAGGGTGAATCACAAAGCCCGCACCATAGCGGTTGGCCGGGCGTTCGCCAGCGCCAACCAAGTACATCATCGCGCCACGCACGCCTGGATATGCTTTGGCCTTAGCCATATGTACCGCGCCTGAGCGAGCCCGCAACGAAACGTCCAACGTTGCATAGGCGACCCGGTCTTTGGTGAAGCGGGTAGCACCACGCAGCTCATCAATGCGGCCGCGAATGCGCGACATTTCTTTTTCGATCGAAAGAATGTCCGCCATTGCAAGACCGCCTTGTTCCATCAGCTTGGTCAGCCGATCGAGCGCCGCTTGTTGATTGGCAATTTCTAAATCTTGGTCGAACAACTCCTTCGAAACATCATTTGCAGTGATGCGCTTGTCGGTAATCGTCCCTCGCGACGCCAACCATTTCACCACAGTGTCAACTGCAGCCGGTGGCACGCGAATTTTGATTTCGGCGTACCACGACGTTTCTGCACCGTTGACAGTTTCCAAGACAACACGGCCACCCGCACTGTCGATCTGGCTGCGCAACGCGTCGACGATATCGGTGACTTGGTCAACTTCAACCGAAAGGCTGCCTTCAACTACCAGCTGTTCAGGAATCGCCGTGCGCGACGCATCGGCGCTCGCAACCACCGTTACAGGCGCACTGCCGCTTGCTGCGTTGAGCGACGCAAACGACGACTTCTGCATCGGTGCGCGGTAGCCCCCGCATGCGGTTGCGGTAGGCATAAAGACCCCAAACACTGCTGCAACTAAGCCAACTTGTACTTTCATGCTTAGTTAACGCGGCCGACCGCATGAACTTACAGTGGCTCAACCATGTTTTTTAGCGCAATAGATTCAATAACTTAACCGCTCACACCGTTGCTACCCGGAGCGTGGGGTGGTTGCGCGACCAACTTGGCTTGTTTCATCAATGCCAGGCGCAGTTGATGCTGCAATGCTGGATGCTCTTCGAGATGCGCCATGGCTTTGTCGCGACCTTGGCCCATCTTGGCACCTTCGTAGCTGTACCAGGTGCCAGCTCGTTCGACGAGCCCAAGCTTTTCGCCGGTGTCGACCAATTCACCAATGCGATTGACACCGGTGCCGTACAAGATCTCAAAATCGGCTTCGCGGAACGGCGGTGCCATTTTGTTTTTAACAACTTTCACTTTGCATTCCGAGCCAACGGTTTCTTCGCCTCGTTTGATTGCCTTTTTACGGCGAATATCGAGGCGCACCGAACAATAGAACTTGAGCGCGTTGCCGCCCGGCGTAGTTTCCGGGTTGCCATAGATGACGCCGATTTTTTGCCGCAGTTGGTTAATGAAAACAACCACGGTTTTGGTCTTCGAAATCACGGCAGTGAGTTTGCGCAGCGCTTGGCTCATCAAGCGTGCTTGCAAGCCCATGTGCGAATCACCCATATCGCCTTCGATTTCGGCCCGTGGCGTCAGCGCTGCCACTGAATCGACGACGATCAGATCGATCGCGCCGGTGCGGACCAAGGTGTCGCAAATTTCCAGGGCTTGCTCGCCGCAATCGGGCTGCGACACCAACAAGTCATCGAGTTGCACCCCGAGCCGCTTGGCATACTCGGTATCCAACGCATGCTCAGCGTCGATAAACGCGCAAACCCCGCCGTTGCGTTGCGCTTCCGCAATGGCATGTAGCGTTAACGTGGTTTTGCCCGACGATTCCGGACCATAAATCTCAACGATCCGCCCGCGTGGCAAGCCGCCGCAGCCAAGCGCCACATCAAGCGCGACCGAACCGGTGGGAATCACCTCGACCTCTTGGGTCACCGTGCCGTCGAGCCGCATGATTGAACCCGAGCCAAACTGCTTGTGAATTACCTTGATCGCTTCTGAGATCGTTTTGTTTTTCTTCTCTTGATTCGACATCGTTGCCTCCGCCACGGGCTAAGAGCACAAGCGATGCCAACGCTAAGCGCGCAAGATCATGCAATGCACTGTCCGAGGTTGGCCATCAGCTGGACACGCTGTCCAGGTTCGTCCGGTGCACGGACAGCCACCGCCGCCGCTACTCGCCGCTACTCGCCGTTACTCGCCGTTACTCGCCGTTACTCGCCGTTACTCGCCGTTACTCGCCGTTACTCGCCGTTACTCGTTCCGGGGCCATTCTGCGACCTCTGCGCTCAGCGGAACAAGCGTTCGCGGCCTGGCCACCTGCCGGGCCACCTGCCGGCACAGGATCCGGACTTGGGCCCGTTACTATATTGATACAAACATCAGAAAACTGAGGCCCAACCCAACGGCACAGCGTCGCGAGCCAGCCGAGCGATGGCATAAGGTTTGCTTTTAGCTGGCGCACTATGCTTAGTCGCTTACGCTCAACATTCTTTGTTCGCACATCCACAAGCCTTGCGGCATTCGCGGCGTTGGCCCTGTCCGCATGTGGTGACAATCACGCTGCAGCGATCGACGCCGCGCCTGCCACCCCAACGCCACGCTGCCAACAATCGGTTGCCATCCCGCGCGCAACGTTCATCACCGAGTCGGTCAGCTACCTTCGCACCACCTTCGGCGGCACTGGCGACTTTACGGGCGGCACCGTTCGCTACAGCGAAATGTGGGTTGACCTCGACGATAACGGCTGCAAATCTGACTTCTCGGCGCTGTGGTATGTCGCGCCGATCAGCAATGCGCAAGTCCCGACGGAATTGCGTGGCAAGGTCGACCATGTTGCGGCGGTATGGACGTTAAACGGCTTGCGTGGTGTGGTGTATTTGGCCTCGCCACAAACCAAGTGGCAAGCAGGCAGCCTGCCCGATGAGTCCATTCATGTAGTCAGAGAAAACGCATCGCCAGCCAACGTGGCAGCACTGGTGCGCAACATCCAAACGGCGCATCCTTCGCTGGCCGTGCAGTGGCTCGACGCGATTGGCGTGCTCACGCTCACTGCACGAATCTCAGAATTCGCCGACCCAACCAGCACCGAACCGACTTGGCAAGTGGTCGAAGCAGCCACCCAGCAGGTTCGCGCCAGCAATCTATTTTCGTCGACCGAGTGGAGTTCGGTGGTGTTCCGCTTACCCAACGCAGACTTTCCAGCCATCAACGTTACCGACGACGTTTTGTATCCCGAGTGTTTGCGGGTGCACACCAAGAGCGAACAAGCAGCCGATGCGTTCACCACGTTGCCAAGCCTGCGACAACCGCTAGGCCTCGGGCCCGTCGACAATCCGAATGCGTGTCGCTAGTCGCTGCTAAGGCCAGCCATCCGCAGCACGATGTCCCAACAGGCTTGCTTACTTTGTTCCCCTGGGCATCGTTGGCGACACCGCTTGTTAGACGAGCCCCCGGAGGCCACCGTCCGGAAGCCGGACTTCGTCGACAGGAGGCCGTTAACACGCCGCGGCTAACGCGGCGAAGTAGACTTGCCACTTTCGTCGCGGCGGCACTGGGTTTCACTCAAGATCGCATGGTAATTTGCCAGTATGAAATTCTTCAACACTACGCATAGTGCGCTTGATGAAGTATTCGGAACTGACAAGACCTATGTCATTCCAGCTTACCAGCGGCCGTATTCTTGGCAGTGTTCAGGAAAGACAGAAACCAACAATCAAGTTAACCGGATGTGGGATGACCTTTGGGAATTCCATTCGGATAACAAGACCGACAAAGAATACTTCTTGGGCTCAATGGTCGTGATTGAGCAAAGCGCCACACGAACCTTCGAAGTGGTTGATGGCCAACAACGCTTAACCACGCTAGCACTGCTGTTCGCTGCAATGAGTTGCTTTTTGCAAGAACACTGCAACGACCCTGAGCTGGCAACGTTCAAACAAAGCGCTATTGTGAAATTCAACTCCCTGCTTTTCAACACCAAAGGTGTCAGTCTGCAACGGAGCCTCAAAGTAAAAATTCAGCGGGCGGCGGGATTCGACTACGATCAGGTAATCGAAAAGGTCGTCAACTGCGAGGATTCACCTCAAGTCGATGACGCGCGGTACGCAGAAATCGCTCAACGCTACGTTGAAAACCGGGACTACTTTGGCGAGCGCTTGTGTGACAGTTTTCTCACAAACGGTGTATTCACAATTGAAAAGGCCAACGCGTTCGATGAGTTTTTCAAGTTCCTCTATGTGCGGGTCGCGTTGGTATTGATCACCACGACGAGTTTCGAAACTGCGTTCATGATTTTCGAAACACTCAACAATCGCGGCCTACCGTTAACAAATCTTGATCTCCTACGCAATTTCTTGCTCAAAGAACTGACCGAAGCGCACTCCGAAAATCCTGCAGCCCAATGGTCCGCGATAGAAGATAAAAATCTCAAAGAGGAGTATCTGGGGCGTTGGGTTGAAAGTTGGCTTGGCACGCAACAGCGATCCTCTGCGTTTAACGATTTGCGACAAATCTACGAGAAAGACTCAGCGTTCCAGCAGTTGCCAAACAAGCCCAGAGCATTGCGATTTTACGACCAATTTGCGCGCGATTTGAATTTTTACAATCTGATCGATCGACCTGAGACCGTCGACGACAAGGCTATCCGAAATAAGATCCGATTCTTGCGTGCGGCCGGCAACGAACGCTACAGCACGAACCTGATGCTTGCGCTTTTCCGGCAGACGCAGTTTACGGGCCAACCTAACACCGCGGTCTTGGATTTCCTGTGCAACTACCAACGCTGGATGGTCAATATATTGCTGGCCCCGAAAACACGTTTCTCGCATGGTCCAATATATGAAGCCATCAAGTTGATTTTGGCTGGCAAAGTGGCAGAAGCGAAGGCCAGATTCGACATCTCTGGGGACGCGGCAAATCAACTCGCTGAATATATTGCCGGAGAAATAAGAGACAACTCAACAGCCGCGCTACTGCTTGCTGAATATGTCTGGCATGAAGCGTCGACGACCGAGGACGTTGTCGAACAAGAACTCATTTTTGAAACAGCAACTCTCGAACATATTATTCCGCAAAAGCCAACTGCTAAAAGCGATTGGAACAAGCAGTTCACCAAACAGTTCCGCGACCTCAACACTTATCTACTCGGCAACATGACGTTGTTAACTGGCAGAACGAATTCAGCCGCGAACAACTTCGAATTCAGCAAAAAGAAGACGATTTACGCAAGGACACTTTTACCCATTACAAAGGAACTCGCGGCGCTAGATTCGCTGACCCCCGAGTACATCGAAGAACGACACAAGCGCCTAGTGAATGGCATTCGGCTCGGCCTACGGTTGTAGGTAGTTCTCGATGACGCCTTTGCCTTAGTAGCTTAGTCGCTGCTAAGGCCAGCCATCCGCAACACAATGTCCCAACAGGCTTGTTCGGCGGGCGTTGTGACAGTGCCGCGCAACTTGGCGACCGCGGCGGCATTGGCGCCTTGCGCTTTGAGTGCGCGGCCCAACAGCATGGCAGCAGCTTCGCGCACCACCGTGGCGCGCTCACCTTCGTTGGCAAACCGGCCTTGCCGAATCACGCTGACGAGTTCGGTCATCACATCGGCGGCGACGCGAGCCGGATCAATCGTACGGCGAATCGCTAACCATTCGCTCGCATTGCTCGCTTTGGCCAATTGTTTCTCGGCACCAGCGACCACTTCGGCGCGGCCGGGCTCCGTGCGGGCATGCTTAAACGTTGCACTCAATTCAGCTGCTTCGGCCGGCGCGATGCGAGTAACCGGCCCGCTCTTGCCGCCTTTGGCCGGCTTAACGACCGGGTTTTGCTCGGTTGCACGCGGCGTGCGTCGGGGCGGAGTGATTCCAGCGGCCACGCGTGCCTTGCTCGGCGCAGGCGTAGCTTCGTCGTCGTCTTCATCGTCGTCGGCGTCGTCACCGTCATCGAGATCCATGTCATCCGTGAGTTCGCGAATCGTGGTGTCATGCACATACGCAAAGCCAACGAAATCGGTTGGATTCTCCGCCACGCGCTGGGTGAGCCCAGTGAAGTGATTGTTGGCCACCACCGTGCCGACATCGAGCAAGCGATACACTACATTGCGAAACGGCTCATTCGCTTTGCGCTTCACCAATGGCACGGGCACTGCCATCGCAGCCGCCAGCTTGGCCACGGCGGCTTCAACTTCTTTGGTGCTGGCATGGTCGTCGAGCTGCACGAACGCCAACATCGCGCCGCTGCGATGCACGCCAACCGTCACTGGAATCTCATCGCCAATATCGACGGTAACCAACAGCGCTTTGGGCAAATGCACCGCTAACGCACGCACGATGCGCTTGGGTTCACCATTGGGAAACAACGCGATTCGATCGGCCTTGGCGCCACGCGCAGGCGCCACCCAGGTCGGCAAATCCAATTCGACAACGGCTTTGACCACCGTCGGTCGTGGCGTGTGCAGCACAACAATCGCAGACGCAAAGTCGGACATCGCGCAGGACATACTCGGTCAGCGCGCTGCACGCAACTAACGAGCGTGGTCAATTGCCAGGTTGCGCGACTGGTCGGCCTGTTCATCGAGGCGCCAGCACCTCGCCACCAGCAGCCAATGCCGCCGCAATCGCCGCCGCGTCGAGGGCGTCGCCGACCGCGGGGTCAATGCCCCGCGCCGAGCGTGGCGTTTGCCGCGCGTAGATATCGAAATTAGGCGCTTGGCCACCGATATCCACCAGCTCGCCGACGGTGGTTGCGCCCATCAAGCTAAACAAATGCTCCTTGGCGCTGATCAAAGTACCTATGCGAGCGGCCCCTAGTACGGTCGTCGCGTAGTTTGTGCAACTTCCGTACAGCGTGCCTGCCACATCGAGGTCGCCGATCACAAGGATTTGGCCGGTTGTAACAATGTGCTGGGTACGCAACGAGCCAAACACCACCAGCGTGCCACCGCGAAAGCGCTGCACGATGCGCTGCGCCACGGTGAGATTGCCAACCACGTACAATGCGGTGCCTTCGGCGGGCAGCAGCAACGATTCAATCGTCAGGTCGCCGTCGACGATTTGGGCAGGGCTGATCAGCGCTTCAAAATCGACGGTGGCTTCGATCTCGCCATGCCCGGCGACGGTTAGGGCAGACGCGTGGGCATCAAGCATCCGCCGCACTTCGGCCAGCGTGCCACCACGCGCCCACGGATACAACGGCGCGCCAGCCAGCACCTTGGCGGCAGCCGCTTCTTCAACCGCTCGGCGCTGCGCCAGCTCTGCGTCGCGGCGATCGGCATCTTGGGTCTTGGCGTTGCGCACCACCAACCCGGCCTCCGCCAAACCCTTTAGCTTTGCCAAATCTTTGAATGAGCCCATGCGGCACCATAGCACCTTCGTCGTTGGCGTACGGCGACGAGCGCAACGCTACGACGGACTCACACTGCTGCGCTGCATTGCAAACGCAGGTGGCATGACAAAGCCACGGGCGGTTTCGCGAAACATGCTGCCGTCGGTGTCCGGTTCCACTAATGCAATCATTTGGCCGCTCAGCGTGCCGCCACTGCGTTGCGCCATCAGCTCGCCTTGTTGCCGCCAGCGTGCGAGCAGCTGCTCGCTGAGTTCCGCTCCGGTCAGCACCGCCGGCCACCGCCGCGGCGCCAACCATTGTGAACGGGTTAGCAAGATGTAGCGCTGCGTGCTTGGCCACCCTGCGAGCTGTTCAAAAGGCAGCCAAAAGCCTCGTTGATGTTGTGGATTCAACTCCACTGGCAGCTGCGTCGGTGGTCGCCGATAGAACAAACAGCCACGCGTGAAGCCTTGTGGCAGCCACTGGTCGCCGTCGTATGGCGCGGGCACAGCTTGATGCAACTGGCGGTCGAGCTTGGTGATCTTGCGGCTCAATGCTTCGGTCCCGTCGGGGCCAAGGTAATCAAGCACGCGTGGCGCTGGCACATCGAGCGCCAAAAAATATTTCAACGCGAGTTCCCAGTGCAGCTTCACGCCCGTCGCGTCTTCGACCAGAAAATCGATTTCGCCGAGGGTAGTATGATCACTTGCCCGCGCCGGATCGTCGGAAGTGCGTTTGCGCACGATCAAATTATTGGCAACCAGCCGGTGGGTTGGCCCATGCAGCAAAAAAAACTGCAACAAGCGCTCGGCATAGCGGCCGATGCGCAGGGGCATTTCGTTGGCAGGTTGGTGCGCAGCTAAGAACGCGTGCAGTGCTTCCGGCTGCTGCTCGACCGTTGCCAACCAGGCTTCGATTTGCGTCCGCTCAGCGAGGGAAAAGTTCACCATCGCTGCACTGCTCAACAGCGGCGGCGTCAACAGCAACCAGCGCAGGTCAGCCTCGGGCAACATGAACGGCAACCTGACACGGATTGGCAGGCGCGACAACTGCAGCGTGCCATGGTGTACGCTGCGCCGCATGACGACCGAACTCGCTGACCTTGCTACGCAACGCGGCACCGAGCTGCTAGCGGCGCCTGTGGTACGTGCTGCGGTTGCCGTGCTCGGCGAAGGTTGGCAAGTTGTGCATGCCAGTTTGATGTTTACCGCGCGGCCAGCAACGATGATCGACAGCGCCGCTATCGTGGCCCAAGCCGCAACCATCGCTGAACAGCTGAATCATCACCCGGACATCGAGGTGGGCTACCAGTGGCTGCGCATCAGCATCAGCACGCACGACAGCGGCGGCATCACGGCGCTCGATTTTGCATTTGCTGCGCAGCTTCAACCATGGCGCCGCGCTGGAGCCACGGCCTAGCCCGCAACAGCGATGGCGCCGCGCGCTTGTAGCGACGGCCCGAACCAGCGACAATTGCACCGTGAGTTACGACCTGCCACTATCTGGGTTTGCACCGCTGCCAGCGATTCCGGCAGCGTTTGCCGACGAAGTGGCGGTGGATCTGGCGGCCCGGTTCGAGTGGATCGCAAGCGCTGCTTATTACGCACTGGCAACGCTCTGGGATCGCGGCAAGCTCGTGCGCGATATCGGCGAGCTACCACACGAGCTTGAAGTTGAAGGGATGCTGGGCGCAATTGCCGGCAATGCTGCGGAGCAATACACGTATGCGCGCCGCCAGCTGCAACATTGGCAACAACGCAGCCATGAGATTGCCAGCGTGCGCTATGGCCGGCAAACGCCGCTCGATCGCATCACGACGGATTTCGGCCTTTCGCCGCTCGCGCAGGCAGTGTTGTTGGCGGTTGCAGCGCCACGGGTGCGCGGCGAGTTAGCACGGGTTTATCGGATGATCAGCAACGACCGTGGTCGCCCCAGTTGCGACGAAGCGATGTTGCGCGTCTTGCTGATTGAGCTATTTGCGCCAACGTTCGACGCCGACGACGCAGACCCCGAAGCCGCGGCCCTAGCGCGGGCCACCCTTTTTCATCAGCAGCTTTCCGCCGAGCTCGACACCGACGCGCCGTTGCGCAAGTTTGGCTTAATCCGCATGGACGATGGCATTCGTCCGTATGCTGCGCTCACCGTCGATGCGATGCTGACCCAGCTGATCAGCGAACATATCGTCGACGACAATGGTGTGGTGCGACCGCGATTCGCCGACCGTGACCTCGACGAGCTGTTCTTGCCGGGCGATCAACGCACCCGCGCGTTGGAATATCTCACGGCAGTCCCCGCCGACCATCGAGTCCGGCTGGTGGTGCGTGGCCGCACCGGCAGTGGCCGCCGTACGTTGCTGTGTTCGCTTGCTGCGCGGGCCGGCCGGCCGCTGGGGCTTATCGATGTCGGCACGATTCCGCGCGACACGCCCGATTTTGCCGACGAGCTAGCGCAACAATTACGCCGCGCGCTATTTCGCGGCATGGTGCCGTGTGTCAGCGGTCTCGAAGCGTTGTTTGCGTCGGACGAAACCGCGCTCAAACGCGATGTGGCAGCGGCGTTGACGCGGCACCCTGGGCCGCTGTGCATTCGGCTGCCTACCGAAACGCCAATTCCGCTGACGCCTGGGTACCTGCGCTTGGATTTTGATCCACCGACGGAAATTGATCGGGTTGCCATTTGGCAAAACGCATTGGAGCGCTACGCCCTCGACGACGTTGCCGTCGACGAATTGGCGGCACGCAATCGCATTGGCCCTGGCATTGTGAATCGCGTGTGCGAAGACCTCGCCATGCATCACGGCATCGATTCGCCGCCATCGTGGCAGCCGCTGATCGAAACCGCGGTGTCGCAACATTTGCAGAATCGCCTCGGCAACACCGCGACTCACATCACGCGTCGCGCCAGTTGGGCCGATATCGTGCTGCCGGAAGACATCCTCGACAGCTTGATCGAATTGACCGCACGCGTCCGGCATCGCAAAACGGTTTTCGAGACGTGGGGTTTCGACAAAACCATCACGACCTCGCGCGGCATCACCGCGCTGTTTTCAGGCACGCCTGGCACTGGCAAAACCATGGTGGCCGGTGTGTTAGCGCGCGACCTGGGCCTCGAACTGTTTCGCGTCGACGTCTCGCGGCTGACCTCAAAATGGATTGGCGAAACTGAAAAGAACCTCGCCAGCTTGTTCGACGCCGCCGAAGACGGCCAAGTCATGTTGTTGTTCGACGAATGTGACTCGCTGTTCGCCAAACGCACCGAAGTCAAAAACTCGTCGGACCGCCACGCCAACATGCAAGTGAACTACTTGTTGCAGCGCCTCGACACGTTTGAAGGCATCGCAATTTTGACCACCAACTTTGCAACCAGCATTGACCCGGCATTCAAGCGACGCTTGACCTATCGGGTGACGTTTCCATTTCCCGACGAGACCATGCGTGAACAACTGTGGCGCACCATGTTGCCGCGCGATCTGCCGATGGCCGACAATATTGATTTTGCCGAACTTGCGCGACGGTTTCGCATGTCGGGCGGCTACATTCGCAACGCTGCGTTGCGAGCTGCATTTTTCGCCGCCGAAGACGCCAGCATCTTGACCCAAGCGCACATCGAACGCGCCGTCAAAGCCGAGTTTACTGCGATCGGGAAGCTTGGCGATACCGGGACTTTGGAATGACCATGAGACCACCTACGCCGTCGGCACTGGCCGTCACCACCCGGCTCACGACCATTGATGACCTCGACGTTGTCACAGCGATGATGCGTAAGTTCTACGTACACTTTGGCTATGCGTTTCGCGAACATGGAGCCAGCGCGGGCCCAAGCCAACGCGATTTGATCGAGCGCTTCGTCACCACGCCGTATCTTGGCTCGTTTTGGCTGATTGAAGTCGACGGCACACCTGCCGGCTATGCCGCTTTAACCTACGGCTTTTCGTTCGAATTCGGCGGGCGCGATGCGTTTGTCGATGAACTCTTTGTCGACGAAGCGCTGCGTGGTCGTGGCGCTGGTGCAAGCGCGCTGCAGCAACTACAAGCGCGCGCGCGTGACCTCGGATTGGTCGCCATTCACTTGCAAACCGAAGCTTACAACCCGCGGGCCAAACGTTTGTATGAAGCGGTTGGGTTCGTTGACTTGAAGCGATCAACGCTGACGTGGCGTCCGCCGAATTATGAGGTCCACTGAGCTGCGCAATGCTGCGGCGCAAACCGGGTTCCGTTTCGAAATTGTTGTGGCGCGAGGCAGAGTTGAACTGCCGACCAAGGGCTTATGAGACCCCTGCTCTACCACTGAGCTACCGCGCCAGGGCTGCTTGAAAGCGTGCGGAAACTAAACGGAAGCGGCGGTCGAGTGCAAGCACTTGATTTAATTTTTCAACGATCGCTGTACGATCGGCCGCCGATCGGCCGCCGATCGGCCGCTGATCGGGTGCCAGCTCCCGACAATCGCGCCTTTGGCACGAATCTCTCAGCGGGTTCGCAAAAACCGGTGCGATCGGCAGGCAAAATCCGCCTAACAGCGCTTGGCGAAGCATGCCGGCATTTGCTATGGTTCGCGCAATTCGGGGATCGTCTAATGGCAGGACAGGAGTTTTTGGTACTCCTTATCAAGGTTCGAATCCTTGTCCCCGAACCAAACAAATAAAAGCGAGAGGCGGCCAGGCGACGATCGGCGCCCTTCTCCAGCAGGCCAATTCATGAAACTCGATAAAACCTGCCCTCTCTTTTTTGCCACCCGTATCGATAGCAAGCTGCGCGAAGGCCTAGCGCTGTCGAAGCCCGGTGACAAAAAGTACTTCGATGGCTCGTCGGAAGAATTCCTACGCATCCTCGAAGTCGACGAAGAGAAATGGGTCGGTAAAGTCATCAAGGGTGGCACTGCCGTCACCGAAGTTGACGATATCCAACGCAACGTTTTGTCGATTCTGCGTCGGGTTGCACCAAATGCTCGGATTCCAGTGTCGCAACTCAAGATTTTTGCGTTGCCAGGCGCTGCAGTCAAAGTGGTCGATGCCATCATTGATGACGAAGACGACGGCGCAACCGACGACGACGCTCCCGGCAGCGGCGCGTTTATTACGTACTAGTTTTCCTGGACCAGCAACAGGATTGAATCCTTGCAGATTCAATGAGTTGACTAAGATTCACAGGTCTAGACCGGCAAAGGTTCCACGCCTGTAGCGGCCTTCTTTGCGCCCGACCATTCAGCTTGGCGCCGCACCTCACCTCATTCAATGTGATTCGAAGGCACCAAGATCAAACTTGGCGCCGAGTGGCCGCGCTGCGCCTAGCACATCGGTAGCTGGGCCGAAGTCGGCTTTGTCGACGCCGAGGCTGGTCGGCATCAAGTGCAAGTCGCCGCCGGCCATGTTGACGAACAGCGGGTCACCCGAGGTCGGCGTGGCAGGTGTGAGTGGGCCAAGCAAGTTTTGGCCAGTGAACGTGCAGTTGCCGAGCGCTGGGCGGTCGGAACCCGTGCCGACGTTGGGCACCCATACGATCGAATTGGAAATCTGCACTGCGGCTGAAGCCGTGCAGTTGAATCCGCCGTGACCGGGAATGGCGTCAGCGACAGTGACGAACGAAATCGAGCCTTGGCAACGAATCAAGTTAAACGCGTAGTCGGTGCCGCGCAGAACTTCAACGTTTTCGATCGTAACTGCGGTGTCACTGGCACTGACGACCTGGCTATCAATGAAACGCATCCGCCGCAGGGTGAGCTGACTGTTGGTAGTGAGAGACAAGGCGCGCGCACTGGAGTCTTGCCAAGAAATTTTACAGGCAACGGCGTTACCGCCGTACCCGAATGGGACCGTGACAAAGTTCACCGCGCGCAAATCAAGCTCGCCATTGTTTGTGCAATCAAACGCAGGCGTGTTGCCCGCAGCCTCAATCGTCAGATCGCGCACAAACACTTTGTTGCGATCAACATAGATGTTCGGCACCGTCGGTGACGCGGCCTGCTTGATCGTTGCACCGTTGCCATGCACCGCGATGCGCATGGGCACCGCCGACGCGATCAACTGCCCGGTGTACGTGCCTGGCGCCATCGAAATATGAAAGCGCGATGGCAGGATGCGATCATAAGCATAGGCCTGCGTCTTACAAGGCAGAGTCTGCACACACGAACCAGCATCGGTACCGTTGGGGGCAATATAGATCACTGCCGAAGCCGCCACACACGAACCATCTGCGTCGCATGCGCCACTGTCGCATTCGTTGTCATGCTGACACGTGCGGCAAGCGCCGTCGTTGCCACACACCGGTTCTGCCGTGGTGCAGTCGCTGTTCTTGACACACTCCGCACACGCGCCACTCGCTGCACAGTGCGGCGTCGCTGCAAAACCGCTGCAATCACCGTCGGCAATGCAACGTTCGCAGCTATTGGTATTCAAGTTACAAACCGCTTCGCTCGCTGGGCATTGTCCGGCCGCCGTACACTCGCGGCACAAGCCATCGCCGCAATGCGCAGCATTGGGGTCGGTGCAATCCGGGTCGGTCTTGCACG
>Ga0116158_10003389_pt1 | contig 13846 bp, 15 predicted proteins | sample AD_UKC052_MetaG_FD_89883 | JGI IMG/M metagenome (GOLD analysis project Ga0116158, IMG submission 89883) | Active sludge microbial communities of municipal wastewater-treating anaerobic digesters from USA - AD_UKC052_MetaG | ecosystem: Engineered > Bioreactor > Anaerobic > Digestate | place: USA... | reverse complement strand
GGGCATACTTGACCACCATGTCCCGTGGCTGTCGCCCGGTACAGCCTATGACGCACTCGCTCAAGGGTATCCGGGAGAGGACCGCGTGTCCGATCACCTTGTCAACCGTGTTATGCCTCCCCACATCACTGCTCCTCGTAACGATCTCCCCGGCATGGAACAGCACCGAGCAGTGGACACCGCCAGTCTGGCGCCAAAGGTCAGTCACTATCTCGCGGGTGATCCCATACACTTCAGCAATGGTGATGGAATGATCCGAGACCACCTCACCGGGTGGGCGCCTGATTACCCCGATCGATCCCGTGGTCTCTATCTCCTTCTCCATGGACCCGGCAATGCGGGCCTGGACCCGGATCTCTTTGCCGGTAACTTCCACCGCATCCACCTCCTTTGAGAGGCCCTGGCAGACGACAAAACCAGCGCCGAGTTCTCTGGCCTGGTTTGCACTTGCCACAAGATCGGTAAAATGGAGGTCGTTCAGGAACAGGGAGAACCGTTCCTCTTTTACCACAGTATCCTCGATCGGAGCTGCTTTTCCCTCCCTGACCTGGATCCCGGTGAACCGAATGGTATTCATGATCCCGTCTCTTCGGCCAGCCATCGGAGGTAGGGAGGATATCCTCCGGTTACCGGCAGCACGATCATCTCAGGGAGTTCATACGAGTGGAGGTTCTGGATCTCTTCCATCACTGCTTCCACTTTTGTCCGAACCGTCTTGATAATCAGGAGCTGCTCCCTGTCTTCACACAGTTCCCCTTTCCATCGGTACACCGATTCGACCGGGGTGATATTCACGCAGGCTGCAAGATGCTGTATCACGAGCGCCTGTGCGATCCCTTTTGCTTCCTGCTCCGCTGCTGTAGAGAGGATGACGACTGGCTCATTGTCCATGACCGCTTCACCTGCTACATCCCTCATTTCGTATACCGGATAAAGAGATCTTCGATCCATACTACAGTCACCCCGGAATGAGGGCACCTTAAAGAACCTGCGAAAGAGAATATATCCCGCATGTACGCGGAACGTATGGGGCAGCTCCCCCCGTATCTCTTTGCGCGGATCGATGAGATGAAAGCCGCGAAAATCCGGAGCGGGGTGGATGTCATCGACCTTGGTGTCGGAGACCCGGATCTCCCGACTCCGGGTCACGTTGTTGACGCACTCTGCGAGGCAGCACATGATCCGAGAAATCACCATTATCCTTCCTATGCCGGCATGGAGACCTTCAGGACGGCAGTGGCCGGCTGGTACAGGTCGCGGTTCTCGGTCACCCTTGACCCTGCAAAAGAGGTGCTCGCCCTGATGGGCTCTAAGGACGGTATTGCCCATATCCCGGAGGCGTTTGTCAACCCCGGGGAGTATGTCCTTGCTCCGAGTCCCGGCTACCCCGTCTACCGGACCTCGACCCTCTTTGCCGAAGGGAATGTCTATGAGATGCCGCTCCTCGCAAAGAACCAGTTTCTTCCCGATCTTACCGCGGTGCCAAAGAAGGTGGCACAGGCAGCGCGGCTGATGTTTCTCAATTATCCGAATAATCCCACCTCAGCGGTAACGCTTCCGGGATTTTTCGAAGAGGCCGTGGACTTTGCCCGGGATAATGATATCCTGATCGTCCACGATAATGCCTATTCGGAGATAGCATTTGACGGATATCAGGCCCCGTCATTCCTGTCGACCGAAGGAGCCATGGAGACGGCCATCGAGATGCACTCCCTCTCAAAGACCTATAATATGACCGGATGGCGTATCGGGATGGCCTGCGGCAATGCAGATATCATCGCAGGCCTTGGAAGGGTGAAGACCAATGTCGACTCCGGGGTATTTGACGCCGTCCAGAGAGCGGCGATCGCCGCTCTTGCCGGTCCGCAGGACTGCGTCCGTGATGCCTGCAGGACCTACGAGAAACGCCGGGATGTCCTTGTCAAAGGACTCCATGCGCTGGGATTCGATGTGACAGCACCTCAGGCGACCTTCTACGTATGGATGGCCGTGGACGACTGCATGCAGTTTGCCACCCGCCTAATGGACGAGGCCGGTATCGTGGTCACGCCGGGGATAGGATTCGGGTCAGGTGGTGACGGGTACGTCCGGTTTGCCCTCACGCGGTCTACCGAGCGGATACGGGAGGCCCTTGATCGTATCGGAGGACTTTCCCTATGATACTTCCCGGCTTCATGGGGGTTCGGAACGGCCACCTCTGCATCAGGGATCATGACATGGTGGCACTTGCAGGACAGCATGGAACCCCCCTGTATGTGACCGACCAGGACCGGATTGAAGAAAACTACCGCCAGTATCAGCAGGCCTTCCTGTCACGCTATCCTGATACCCGGATCCTCTATGCAGCCAAGGCAAACGGGAACCTTGCTCTACTCCGGGCACTTGCCGGTCTCGGTGCAGGAGCAGATGTATTCTCATCCGGAGAACTGCACCTGGCACTTACTGCCGGCATGAATCCCGGCTCGCTCCTCTTCAACGGGAGTTCCAAGAGCCCCGGGGACCTTGCGCTTGCCGTGGAGAAAGGGGTTATCGTCTCGGTCGATTCCCTCGATGAACTTCACCAGCTCGATACTGCTGCAGGTCAGGCAGGAAAACGGGCTGCGATTGCCTTCCGTGTCAATCCTGCCCTTGACGTGCCGACCCACCCAAAAATCGCCACCGGCTTGGCCACGAGCAAGTTCGGGATCACCCACGAGATGATACCCGCAGCGTACGATGAGGCGCTTGGATGCGAGTATATCGATCCAATAGGGATCCACTGCCACATCGGCTCCCAGATTCTCTCAGTGGAGCCGTTTGCCAGAGCCTGCGAGGTGATGGTAAGGATTGCAGGGGTAATCACCGACAGGGGGGTCCGTCTGAAATTCATAGACCTTGGCGGCGGCCTTGGTATCCCCTACCACCGCCCAGGCGACCATGCACCTTCTCCCGATGAGTATGCCGAGGCGGTGGTGCCGGTATTCAGGAAAGGGATTGCTGCTGCAGGAATTACTCCATCGCTCTGGATCGAACCAGGCCGGTCCCTCGTGGCTGATTCTACTATCCTGCTCACCAGGGTGAACTCGGTCAAGAAGGCTCACCGGACGTTTGTCAACGTCGATGCCGGGTTCAACCTGCTGGTCCGGCCGGTGATGTATGACTCGTACCACGAGGTGGTCACCGCAAACCGCGTAGACCAGGATGGCACCACTCTCTGCACCGTGGCGGGCCCGATCTGCGAGACCGGGGATATCCTTGCTTCCGACCGGTTCCTTCCCGATCCGGTTTCCGGAGATATTCTCGCCCTCCTTGACTGTGGTGCCTATGGGTTTGCCATGTCATCGCAATACAACAGCAGGCCGCGATGCCCCGAAATACTGCTCAAAGGGAATATGGCTGCACTTATGCGAAGGGGAGAGACCATCAGTGACCTGACCTGTACCATGCAGTCCCCGCCCTGGCAGAAACAGGACTGAAAAGAGGCGCTCCTGCCATGCACTTCCACTATGCCCTGGTCGACGACCTGATCAGCAGGGAGGAGTTCGAACGCCGGGTAGAAGAGAAGATGCAGGAGTGTGGCGATCTCATCGACGATGTCACGGCTGCAATGCTGGTGGTCGGCGAGCTCGACCGGCAGCACGTGAAGATCAGCGGGCTTTCCGGACGGTCCACGCTCTTCTCCTTTTTTGGCAAGGTCATCACCGTGACTCCTCCAAAAGAGTTTACCCGGCAGGATGGCGGGAAAGGGTGGGTCGCCCATCTGATCCTTGCTGATGAGACGGGCCAGGTAAGGGCAGTCCTCTGGGATGAGAAAGCCGGAGCTGCAGCTGAGATAGAGACCGGAGAGGTCCTCGAGGTGATTGGAAAGCATGCGGGAAAGCTGAAGAATGATATCACCGTCCTTGCCCTCCGCAAGTCCCCCTGCATAATCGAATGTGGCATGTCAGTCCATCCACAGCTCGCCCCTCCAGAACGGAAAGACATCAGGATCAGGATCCTCCATCTCGAGGACCCCAAGACAATTACCCGGCGGGACGGCAGCACAGCCGAACTGATCGAAGGATGCGGGACCGATGGAACCGCGGTCACCCGGCTGATGACCTGGCTTCCCGAGATCTTTGACGATGTCCTCCCCGATACCACCGTTTTTATCAGGGGAGCGCTCGTCAAAGCCAGGAACTGGGGAGTAGAGTTTGTCATCGATGAGAAAAGTGAGGTGGCACCTGATGACACCTGCATATCCTTCTCATTCAGCACCCTTGATACCGTAAAAAATGAGGGGGACTGGTCGGTTGAGGGATCGATCGCATCTCTTCAGCCGGTCCGGGCTTTCTCCTCGCGGGATGGCAGGACCGGTCACGTGCGGAACATCGTTATCTCGGACAGGGCTGCAAGTCTCCGGGCAGTCCTTTGGGGAGACCGGGCACTGGTGCCGCTTGTAAGGGGCGACCATCTCACCATGTACAATGCACGGCTCAGACAGGGTCGCTCTGGAGAACCTGAGCTGCATGTCGGCACCGGGGGATTTTTGGTGGTCGCGCCACGCGGGCTTGAGGAGGAGGTAGAGATGGAAGGGACGGTGATTGCCACAAGGGAGGGGACATTTCTCGATGACGGGAAGGTTCGGTATCTTGTCAATGGCACTCTGCCACACGGCCATGAGTTCCGGGTGAGGGGGGTACGTTCCGGCGAACGGATAACGATCAGCACGTCAGAAGAAATTGAAAAGGATGCGGTGACGGTGCGATCGCTGCTCAGCCACCTTACCGGGACAGGGTGACAGGAACCAATACTTTCACGCTGCATGGCCGTGAAGATATATGAGAGGATTCATGTATGTTCTCCACGAAAAAGGTGAACCCGAGCAATGACAAACGGACCCCTTGAACTTGAAGATCTCCCCGGTGTGGGCCCTACCACCGCAGAGAAGCTGCGTGAGGCAGGCTTTATCACGGTGGAGAGCATCGCCACCGCATCCCCTGCCGAGCTCGCAGAGACCGCGGAGATTGGAGAATCCACAGCAAAGAAGATGATCAAATCGGCACGTGAACTGGCGGAAATCGGCGGATTCCGGACCGGAAAGGATGTGTTTGAGCAGCGGAAGGGAGTACGGAAGCTCAAGACCCGCGTGCCCGAGCTTGATGACCTCCTCGGTGGTGGATTCGAGATCAGGCTATCACCGAGATGTACGGTGAGTTTGGTTCAGGAAAAAGTCAGATCGTGCACCAGATGGCGGTCAACGTCCAGCTGCCTGAGGAGGAAGGGGGGCTTTCCGGGAGTGCTATCTACATCGATACCGAGAATACCTTTCGGCCGGAGAGGATTGAGCAGATGGTCCTCGGCCTCGGCATCGATGCCGACCCCGCAGAGTTCCTGGAACATATCCATGTGGCACGGGCCCACACCTCTGACCATCAGATCCTGATGCTGGACACGGCACGGGAACGGGCTGCCGAACTGAGGGATTCAGACAAGCCGGTCAGGCTCTTTATCATCGATTCGCTCACCTCACACTTCAGGGCCGAATATGCCGGTCGCGGAACCCTTGCAGCCCGGCAGCAGAAACTGAACCGGCACCTCCACGACCTCTTCAAGCTTGCAGACGAGAACAATGCGGTCGGCCTGGTCACCAACCAGGTGCTCTCAAACCCGGCGGTCTTCTTTGGTGACCCGACCAAACCCATCGGCGGGAACATCGTGGGGCATACTGCAACGTTCCGGATCTACCTGCGGAAGAGCAAGGGAGGCAAGCGTATTGCCCGGCTGGTAGACAGCCCGAACCTGCCGGAAGGCGAGGCGCCTTTCATGGTGGAGGAGGCGGGACTGAGGCAGTGCTGAAGGGGCTCGTCACCGATATCGATGGCACCCTCACCGACCGGCACCGGAGGATCCACACCGGTGCTATAGAATACATCCGGAAGCTCTGTGATGAAGGGATCCTAGTCGTGCTGGCAAGCGGAAATACCTCCTGTTTCATGGACGCACTCTCCAAGATGATCGGTACGCAGGGTGCCTTCATTGCCGAGAACGGAGGTGTGTACCGCACCGGTTATGCCCAGCCATTACGGATCCTTGGCAACCAGACCGTCTGTAAAGAGGCTCTCAAGGCGGTGGAGGATTTTTACCTCCGGTCGGGAATCACGCTCGATCTCTACAGCCCCACCTACCGTTTTGCCGATCTCGCCTTCGCCCGTACCGTCCCGGTTGACGAGGTCAGGGAGATCGTGAAGGATTTTTCTGTCGATGTACTGGACACAGGGTTTGCCATCCATCTCCAGTCAAACGGAGTGACCAAGGGGCTTGCTTTCCTGAACCTTGCCGCTGAGTTCGGACTTGATCCGTCTGATTTCCTTGCAGCAGGGGATGCCGAGAATGATCTTGAACTTCTCAGGTATGCAGGGATCGGAATTGCAGTACAGAATGCTCATCCCGCAGCAGCGGCAGTAGCAACCTACATTGCTCAAAAAGAATTTGGTGACGGCTTTGTGGAAGCCATGGAACGGTATATGCACTACTTCCTCGAGAGGTAACGGTCAACGATGATATAATCCTTGATATCCTTGACCGATTCAAAGGATACAAACATACGGTCACCCTCCACCCGGTACCCTGAAGTATCAAAGGAAGGGTCAGGCTGCACTATCATATCGACGACCTGTCCGGTCTCAAAATCAACGACGAGGTTTTTCAGGGTACCGATCACCTTTCCTTCATTGGTAACAATCTTCTTTTTGGATAGGCTGCGGGCTAATACTCTGGCCATAACAGAACTGTTGAGCTTTTAATATTTAAAGATGTTCAAAATTCGTCCAGAAGGATTGCGTTTTTAAAAAATAAGGGCTCTAATTCTGGAAAAAAGTCAATTGAGGCAAGATCCAGGTACATACGGTCTTGCTAGAGGGTAGGGAACTGCCGGATAATGTCAGACTGGGTGAGGATCCCCACCGGGCGATCGTCCTCCATCACCACAAGCCTGCCGATTTCACGCTCCTTGAAGCGCCGGATCACTTCGAAGAGCTGCACGTTTGACGGTGCCTTGACAACATCGGTGGTCATGACCGCTGCTACCTTTTCATTGAGTGTCTTGTGATTGCCGATCGCCTTGGCAATATCACTCATGGTGACAATCCCGGCCAGCCTGCCGTTCTCCATCACCGGAGCCCCGTGAATGTGGTGCGTGGTGAAGAGACGAATGGCATCTGCAATTGAATCGGTGTCCCTGAGGGTGATGAGAGGGGCACTCATATAATACCGGATCTGTTTTTTGGGAAGCGAGATCATCTCGTAGGTGGATATGAGGAGGGTCTGCGATATCTCGTCCTTCCCGTATACCTCCCCTCTGATCAGGAGCTTGTTGACCGGAGTCGGTCCTATCGTGATATTGTCCCCGATCTCAAAAGCACGTACACTCCCGATGATTCGGACACTTGCCTGGCAGATATCCGGATGGCAGAGGGTGGTGAATGCAATCTCTACCACTTTTACTCCCTTAACTACCTCACCGTCCCGGGATATTGATACATCATACTCTCCCTCGGAGATACCCAGGTTCAGCTCCTTGTAGGCAAGGGAGGTGGGATTATACCCTCCCTTCGGACCGGGAATACCGTCCACCAGCCCGATGGCCTTCAATGCCTGCATCTGGTTTCGGACGGTTCCCGGATTCCGCTTTATGACATCGGCAATCTCTTCCCCCTTGATGGGGTGCGAATGCTGATGATAGAGGCTGATGAGGGTGATAAGGATATCCTTCTGGATGAGGGATAAATCCATAATGGTTTATCATCTGATTTCGCATATATAGATTGGGTTGAATATCCGGTGGAGTTCGAGAGAATACCGACAGTTCCGACCGCTGATGAGATACTCGACCGGAGTTTCCGGAGAGCTGCATCAAAGATGCGGCTTAAGAGGAACAAGGATCGGGCAAACGAGGAATTCGTCCGTGCGGTGAGCCATGGCATCCATGACCGGCTCGTTCAGATCATCAGGTCTTTTCCTGAACTCAATGAGCTCCCGCCTTTTTACCGCGATATCGTCGATATCATGTGGGGGATGGACCGGGTAAAAAAGTCACTCGGGGCAGTCGGCTGGGCTGCACGATGGGCACGAAACCACGGACCAGGCCTCGCGTACCAGACACGGAAGGCAGAGACCCCCTCTGTGATCCGCAAGAGGACGGTGGCACGCCTCTCCTCAGTGGTGCACCAGATTGATGACGAACTCCGTTTCCTGAACGAGATGCGAAATATCCTGCGAAAACTCCCCCACGTGGATGAAGAGTTCACCGTGGTGGTGGCAGGATACCCCAATGTAGGCAAATCATCGTTTATCCGCATGGTCTCCTCTGCAACCCCTGAAATCGCATCCTATCCGTTCACCACCAAAGGAATTATCGTGGGGCATCGTTATGCCGGGTCGGAGCGGATGCAGTTTATCGATACCCCCGGACTGCTCGATCGCCCTGCCCCCGAACGGAATCCAATCGAGCGTCAGGCACTCACGGCAATCATCAACCTTGCCGATATCGTACTCTGCCTTCTCGATGCCAGTGAGCATTGCGGGTACCCCCTTGAGGAACAGGTCAGGCTGGTCCATGAGATAGAGCAGATGGTGAGCGTCCCTGTCATTGTTGTCGTCAACAAATCGGATCTTTTCTATTTTGACGGCTATCTCAACATGTCCACGGAGACTGGAGAGGGTATCGACGAGGTGCTCGATACCCTGATCAGTTACCGGGAACGATCAAAGGAGCAGGGCGAGGCCATACCCGGCTAAAAATCCTACAATCGCACCCCCGTTGATTGGCGGGAGGCCTGCCTGGGGCTTTCCTTTCTGTACCACCAGAAGAAGGAGAAAGAGCCCTATCACTGAACCGATTATCGCTCCAAGAGAGGGAAGGGTGATGAATCCAATCCTCCCCACATCGAGAAAGACATTGGCAGACACCACAAGAATCGAGGGCATAATCAGATCCCCCATTCCGATGAGGTAGGCGGCACGCTCCCCCTCCCCGATACTCCCGATCCCCTCAGTCCGGTAACTGTATCCCCTTTTCTTCGGGACGATAAAGAGGATGGGAGACTTCATGTCCACAACTCCCTCTGCAAGCGTGATCATATGACGGGTCTTGTATACCGAAATGGCATCATAGACCATCAGGATGACGAGGAGAATGATCACCGGAATAATCGTGAGCGAGATCCCGAAAATCGAGGCTGCACCAGCAGCAATAAGGATCCCCAGGATATCGATGACATACCATTCGGGGTACAAGTAGAGTAATACTGTCGCAGCAGCCGAGAGTATCAGCGAGATTGCAAGGGTGCCCACGGTCAGCCCCAGGAAGTATCCCGCAATCCCGACAAAAATGTAGATAAAGGTAAAGAATATGGAGAGGCCGATGATCGCCCCGATCAGCTTTTTCCAGCGGAACCGCAATAAAAGGAGGAGAAAACCGGTGAAAAGAAGGAGGATGATGATGAAGATGAACGGATTTGCCACCGATTCAGGGTCTTCAAAAGCGGTTATCCCGGTACTCTGCATGGGAAGGGAGAGGAAGAGAGCAGCAAGCTCGACGATCACAAGCATTGCCGGAATGATGAGAAGGGGAAGAAGCCGGGATTTTTCCATTATATGACCACGATATCCTCAGGTAATTTAATTACCCGGTCTTCATCAAGTAAAAGCATGGATATACGTGAGTATCTGGGGGATATAATACTCATTATCATTCTCTGTTCATCGACGTATCTATCTCTTGGAGCCATCAGGGCGCCGCCCTCTTTGATCGCGTACGGACTCCTGATCGCCATCTCGATCTCCGGGCTCTTTCTGATCATCCACCACAAAATCCGCACTATCGAGCTGAATATCACCAACCGCGAGCGCATGGTCAGGGTCAGCCTGGAAGAGATCTCGGTAAAGATGGCCCAGCGGTACGAGAGCAGCATCGAGCGTATTGAAGAGACGGTGGCAGAAGTCGCAAAACGGGTATATCGTTAGCCAGAGTGCCGGAGGCTTGAGCACCGCATGGGAGTCGCCTTAAGGGATATCGTTGAAGGATACAAGATCCCGGTTGCCTGGGAGGCTCTTTCAGGGATTGCAGCAATCGATGCCCATAATGCATTATACCAGTTTCTGAGCATCATCCGGCAGCCGGACGGGACGCCACTCATGGACCAGCGAGGCAGGGTGACCTCTCATCTCTCCGGAATTCTCTTCCGCACCACGAATTTCATCGAGAAAGGAATCAGGCCCGTCTATGTTTTTGACGGACCCCCACCGGCATTCAAGCAGGACACTATCGAAGAGCGGCGGACCGCCAGGAAGCAGGCACAGGCCAGATGGGAAGAAGCCCTCGAGAGAGGAGAGGTCGCGGAAGCATACAAGCAGGCACGCTCTGCATCGCGGGTCGATGAGCAGGTCATCTCAACGGCAAAGACCCTCATCCACCTCCTTGGCATTCCCACTGTTGAAGCTCCGAGTGAAGGGGAGGCCCAGGCAGCAGCGATGGTCTGCCGGGGGGATGCCCGGTATGTCGTCTCCCAGGATTATGACACCCTGCTCTTCGGAGCCCCCCTTCTTGTCCGCAATCTCACGGTGAGTGGAAAAAGGAAACTGCATGGAAGATCGATCTCTGTCTCCCCTGAACGTATCGTCCTCTCCGATCTTCTCAAAGGTCTGGGGCTTACGAGGGACGATCTGATCCGGATAGGGATACTCATCGGAACTGATTTCAATGCCGGTATCAAGGGTATCGGGGCAAAGACAGCCCTGAAGATCATCAGGAAGGGTGAATTTGAGACAACACTTGAAGAAAAAATCCAGGGGATTGACAGCGATGCAATATTCGATTTTTACAGGCAGCCACCCGTGACCACGGAATACACCCTCTCATGGGGAGAGCCTGACCATGACGGTGTCATGAAAATGCTCTGCAACGAGTACGACTTTGCCCCGGACAGGGTTGAAAAGGCACTTGCAGGGATGCAGGTCAAAAAAGGCCAGAAAACACTTGATGCATGGTTTTGAACGTCAGATCGCTCCTATCGTGAACCAATCCTCCAAAGAATGTCAGAATATAAGCAGGGTATCGTGGCATTCTCAACCCCTGTTTTTTCCTCTATCTTCAGGGGAGTCTATTAAGAGAGAGATCGTGGGCTGCATTCAACTGTCCTGCCTTGCTGATGAACTCACCCAAGCTCTTTCCAGACAAAAATGAACCTCTGGATGGCAGTGATGTGACCAATGAGGCCAAAGATTACAAGGAGCCACCCAAGGAAGGGAAGTCCAAAGACCCCGGCAGGGTAGATGATGTTCAGGATGCCGGCGATGATGAGAAGGAGGAGGCGGTCAGCCCTGCCAAGTATCCCGCCATAGTACCGGCCAACTCCTACTGCCTGTGCCTGGGTTCCAAGATAGGAGACCATCAGCACCCCTGTCAGGGCGAATACCCCGATCGGCCAGGGGGCAAAACCACCGGCAAAAATCCCGGTGATAATGAAGATATCAGCATAACGGTCGATCACATGGTCAAGAAAGTCCCCTTTCCTGCCCTGGATGTTCATCGCCCGTGCCACTGCCCCGTCCATCGAGTCAAAGGCGGCATTACACATGATGAAAAAGGTGCCGAGCACCACTTCCCCGAAATAAAAAGCAATGCCGGCAAAAAGAGCAACAAAGAATGCAGCGATGGAGAAATGATTCGGGGTTATCCCAATTCTGATTGCGATGTCGACAAAGGGCTTATAAATCCATTTCAGGTGGGGTCTGAGGGAATCAAGGGTCATTCTATCTGTCCGATATAATCTGACCAGTCAATGGCACCGAACGAGGCCTTTACCTGTCCCCTGGCAAACTGGTCTGCAATCATCGAGCATTCTGCGATACTCTTGTCTGTTGTGTCGAGTTCATAAACCTGTTCCGGTGAGAAGGATTCCAGGGTCTCGATAAGGATGACATCGAGCGCTTCTGCAAGGGCATTCTCCCGGACCTTCTCTTCCCGATAACCCCTTCTCCTCAGACGGTCCATAAGGACATCCGGCCTGCACCGCAGGATAATAATCCGGTTGCAGGGCAGGAGATGGGCGAGGTGACCTTCCACAAATCCATTGAAGCAGGAGAATTCCCGGGCCCACCGCTCTTCATCGATAACCCGGGTGTCACGCTCCTGGTCCATCTCGATTATGTAGGGGGATATGGTTTCCGAGAGGTGCAGGACAGGAGAACCTCTCTGCGCAAGCGCTCCGGCAATTGAACTCTTCCCGGTACCGGGGGTCCCTGTGATTCCGCACATCATAGGAGGTCCGGTTCATTGGGAAAGACCGGAATTCGCCTCCCGTATCCCCTGAATCTCTTTCAGAAAGAGGTTGTTCTCCCAGTCATCCCCGATACTAACCCTGATGTAATGGTCGGGAAGTCCGGGGAAACTGGCACAGGACCTGACAAGAACTCCATGCAGGGCCAGTTCCCTGACCATTGCATCCCCGGTCCAGGGAGCTACATCGACCATGATGAAGTTTGCCCCCGAAGGGGTAACGGGAAAGCCACACTCCCGGGCAATTCGCTCCCTCCACTTCATGACGTGCGTCACATACCGCCCCATAGAATTTTTGTCCCTAAAGGCACCTATGGCAGCCTGGGCAGAGGCCGAATTGAGGGCAAAAGGGGTAGAAGCCCGCCGGTAAAAAGGGACGATCCATGCGGGTACAAAGGCGTATCCGACACGGGCACCTGCCAGGGCATAGGCCTTGGACATGGTCCGCCCGATCACAAGGTTGTCATACCGGTTCATCAGCGGCTGGTAATCGGTATCACAGAACTCGATATAGGCGTTATCGAGAAAGAGGATGCCTTGGATCCCTGCGAGGATTTCCTCGATAATCTCGGGAGGGGTGACCGTCCCGGTGGGATTGTTCGGCGAGCAGAGAAAAGAGATCTTCGCGTCTCCTGCTGCATCGATGAAGATCTCTGGGTCAACAGAATAATCCTCATTTCTCCGGACGGGGCGTATCTCGGCGGACTGGGCCTGTGCCGCCAGCCCGTAAAAAGAGAAGGTCGGGGTGGCAATCCCCACCCTGTCACCGGGATTCACAAGGATTCGTATCAGGGTCTCTATTACACCGTCCATTCCCACTCCGCTCACAAAGTGGTACGAACCGTAGGTCTCCCGGAGGCACTGCAGAAGCTGTTCCATGCCTTCATCAGGATATCTGTTTGCTTCCCTGAGTGCGTCGCAACCTCGGCGTATTGCATCCGGAGAAGGAGGATACGGATTTTCATTGCTTGCAAGCCGGGCAATACGGCTGATCCCGTTTTCCCGGGCTATGTCCCCCGCTTTTTTGGCAAAGACATAGCCTCCTGCACGGAAACAGTCCCTTACCAGAAGAGCATCCCGCTCACCCCTGGTTATCCTGCCTGCCATTCCTGATGCACCAGTCGTATAACAGGTACCTCCCGAAAGAAGATAAACTGCGGTGCCTGCCAGACTGAGAGAAAGGATAGCGGGGAGGGATCCCCGCTGTTACTCCCCGATACCGGCCATGGCCGCATTGATCACTGCTGCGGCCTGATCAATCTCGTCGTTAGTAATAACAAGCGGGGGTACAAGGCGGAGGTTGCCATCTGCCGCGCAGTTGACGAGCACCCCGTTCTCGGCGCACCTCTTCTGCACTGCGGGACAGTCATTCCCGACATGCAGCCCCATTATCAGCCCCCTTGCCCGTGGCTGGTGGCTGGAGAGCAGGCTGGAAAACCGCTTCCCCTTTCCCGGGACATCGGGGAGTATCTTCTCGATCACCTCTATCGTGGCCCTTGCCGCAGCACAGGCCAGCGGACCCCCGGCAAAGGTACTTCCATGCTCGCC
>Ga0116158_10003387_pt1 | contig 13850 bp, 13 predicted proteins | sample AD_UKC052_MetaG_FD_89883 | JGI IMG/M metagenome (GOLD analysis project Ga0116158, IMG submission 89883) | Active sludge microbial communities of municipal wastewater-treating anaerobic digesters from USA - AD_UKC052_MetaG | ecosystem: Engineered > Bioreactor > Anaerobic > Digestate | place: USA... | reverse complement strand
CATTCTCCATGTGGTGTGTAACGGGAAAGATTCCGGACCGGATCAGAGGCCGATGCAGCACAGATTTCGTGTGCAATACAGGTTGCCCCGAAATGGCGGCTCAGATCATTGACACTCCAGATATGGTCAAAATGCTCGTGCGTCAGCAGAATATGCGAAATTCGTATGTCTTGCTGTTCGATACTGGTGACTACGGGCTGTGCGTCAAGGCACCCGGCATCGATGAGCAGGCCATCACGGGTCTCGGGATCATATATGACATGCATGCTCGAGCTGAGCAGATTATCCGGGAATGAGAGTACTTCAAGTTGCATACATTTTCCTCAAAACGACCAGACTTTCCTTGACCTTGAACCCGAAACCGGCAATTTCCAGATTCATTATTGCCAGATTTCGGGCTGATACGGCAGTCACACCCCGTTTGATGCCTGCCGCCAGCAGGGTTGAAAATTCAAGGTGCTCAAGCAACGGGGCCAAGCCGCTGCCTTTGCAATCATCGCGCAAACCACCCAAAAGGAGCTGAACACTCCCGTCTGGCAGATAACGGTGAGACTTGAATCCAACAATATCACCATTTTGCCCATTTTTCAGGGCATAGAGGTGTTGGTCCGGAGATTCCATGGATCTGGCAAGGTATGCTCCATACCGCTTGCCGGCATAAAGGGGGCCAAGAAGGGGGTCGTTCGCGATTCTGTCATCAATTATTGAGGATGTTGCGATATCTATTACGCGCGACAGGGTTTCGTGGTCACAAACCTCCTCAAAAATGTATTGAGGAAACGGGTTTGAAGGGTAGAGTGATTTGACTCTGAATGAAAGAACAAGCTGAGTCTCGACATAGCGGAAGCCGGCCGATTCGAGCAGGTGGATACCGGCACAGTCACTGGAGGGTATTTTGCAGCAGACATACCACGGCTGAAGGGGTAGGATGGAACCGGCTTCAAGGGCTGCAATGTCGGTTGATGAATCAAAATTCCGGATGTCGAGTACACGCTTTCCGAAGATGCTGCTGTCGATTTCGTTGACGGTTACGTGTGCGTTGCAGGGCGGCTTCATGATCAGAGTGCCACCATTGAATGCGGGATGAAGGTTGTGTCCTTGTTTGAGGGGTTGTAGGGATGTGCAAGGAGACAATCGGGGTTGGCAGACAAACAATCTACTGCCGCCGAAAATCCGTCCTCTTCCCGTATGGTTGTTATCCATCCATCCCCGCAGGCAATTTTTTGAGCGAGATTTTTGCCAAGAACATACTCTTCAAAATAGTCTGTTTGGGTTGGTTCGACACCCTGATATCGGACAAACAAAGAAAATGTTTCAGTGCGGGCCTGGCCGTTCTCGATCAGGGTCCCGGAAAAATCCCTGGGATAGCGGTATGGCATGCCAAGCTGTGCCTCGACATAGTGGGTATACGTGAAACAGAGATAGAGGCGAACTCCGAAAAACAGGAAGCGGACATTCGGGGTATTGTGCAGGATGTCAAATGTTGAGCCAATCCCGATGGATGCGGTTCCGATGTTTTTGACCGGGTCAAGATTGCTGCCTATCGCGACCGAGGACATCAGGGGGTCGCTGGATCGTACAGCCTGAGGGAGTTTTCGTGCGTATTCATTGAGCGCACCCATGCGGGAGCGGGTGTTTTCCCTGTCAAAGATTTCGTTATTGCAAAAACTGAAAGTAAATGTGGGGAACATGATGGTTTTGACACCCAGTTGGCCGATGGCTTCCATCAGGCGGGCCAGGAGTTCGCTTCGTTTCAGGCCAGGATTGGGGGTTCCAAAGGAGAGGTCCGAATGTATATAGAGAATGTCGCATTCGTCTGCCTTCGCCGATCGAAGAGTGGATAAAAGGATGGAAGCCGTGATGGGCTTTCCATTGCTGGAGATGAAGAGAGGTGTTTGGTCCATTTTGTTATTAATTCCTCGGTTGTCATGGAGTGGATCAGGCGCGACAGAGCCGTCCGCCGTCAACAGTCAAGGCTGTTCCGGTTATCCAGCGCGCCTCTTCAGAGAGCAGCCAGTCAGTGGCGGCGGCAATATCCTCCGGTTCCCCTACGCCCAATGGGTATTCAGCAGCCAGCCGGGCCGCGATTGCCGGATCGGTCAGGGCATGCTTGCTCATCGGAGTCCGGACCCCACCTGCAAGGATTGAGTTGAATCGGGCCGGGGCGAGTTCACAGGCAAGAGCCCTCATGTAACTGTCGAGAGCGGCTTTGCTTGCACAGTATGCGGCATGGCCTGATGCAGCGGCGTTGGCATAGATACTTGATATGCAGACAGTCGATGCCAGACGCTTTTCGTTGGCTTTTTTAGAACAGAGGATGCGACAGAGCTCCACTGCTGAAAAAAAGTTGGTTGCAAACACCTCTGCAAGGCAGTCGATCTTGTCCATTCGTGAGGGCTGGACCTTGACAATGCCTGCAGCGTGTACAAACCCCGTGATGCGCAACCCCTGTTCCGTAAGCAGTGACGTAACGACTGGTTCGAGCGCAGCGAGGTCTGTCAGATCAAGCTGAAGGAGGAACGTCTTGCCACTACACGCGGCGACAGTCTCCTGCAACCGGGATGCATTCCTTCCCGAAACGATGACAGGGGTGCGACGGGAAAGGCGAAGCGCGATGGCCCGGCCGATTCCTGACGAAGCCCCCGTTACGAGGATGGCCTCGGTCATGTATTGCCTGTTTTTTGTGCAACGATGAGCACAAGGTCTCCAATAGTGACGATGCGTTCCATCTCCTCGGTCGAAATGGTTACGTCATATTCAGTATTGATATGGGCAAGAATGGAAAAAACACTGAGCGAGTCCCAGTTTTCGAGATCATCAACTTTGTCTGAATCAACAACTTCGTCCAATTCGAGTATTTCAGCGATCTTTTCGTATAATGCATGCATCAGATAACCCCATCGAAATGAATCAATATATAACGACCCAGATAATCTAATAGATATTGTATCCGGATGCGGGCTGAATTCAGGGGAAATCAGGAAAAATCATGGATATCGTTGAATCCTGCAGTACCGTAACGGAGCTGTGCGGAGGCATAGAGAGGCCCAGGTCAGGCCGACACCGAAGCCGGCCAGGCAGAGCGTCATTGGTTCACGACAGAGCCGGTCAGCCAGATTGAAGGCCAGCACTGCCGGGATGGTGGTTCCGCTGGAATTGCCAAGTTCTTCAACTATATTGGCCGGAACCTTTTCACGGGGGACCTTGAGTTTGTCTGCCAGTTTTTCGAGCATGAATCTGTTGGGTTGGTGAAAGGCAAAATAATCTATGTCGCCAGTCGCAAGACCGGAATCAGCGATATTTTCGAGTATCAGCGGTGGAACATCCCTCATCACGAAGTTGAAGACCTCTGTTCCGTCCATGACGAGGTGATCAAGTGACCGCAGATTGCCCTTGTCATCCTGGTGAAGGATTGCGGTTTCATCATCAGAAAACCTGCGAAATCCCCCGGCAGGGATTTGCAGGATACCGGATTTGGTTCCGTCCATTTTCAGACTGATGTGGACCGGTGCTGCATTGATATCCCGCTCGATGATTGTGATGGAGGCTGCATCTCCCACCAGAGGGAAGCTGTTTCGATCCTGCCGGGATACCTTGCGGGAGAGAACATCCCCGTTGACGAGGACCACTTTGCTGATTGATGGCTGATCAAGGAGCATGAATGCCTGGATCAGGCCGATGATATATCCGGCGCAACCCTGGTTGATATCAAGACAAAGCATGTCAGTTGAAAGGCCGAGTCGTCCCTGGATGATGTTTGAAGTGGGAGGGATAAAATGATCCGGGGACTGGCTGACAACGATCAGTGCCTGGATTTCATCCTTGCTGATGTCGCCATGCTCAATCAGCCGGGTCATGCCGGCAACGGCCAGGTCCGAGACGGTTTCATTGCTGGAGACAATAGCATGTTTTTTGAATCCCATTACCTTCTGCAGCTTGAGGGATTGCTCGGGAGAGAAATTGTACTGTCCGATCTCGTCTTCGAAACGGACCTCGTTGGCCGGGATGACCACATGGATGCCGGCAATCCGCTTGCCCTGGAACAGAAGCTTCATGCCTTGACTCCGGTTTTGATGAGCAGAGCCTCAATGGCGGTGATGCTGGAGAAGTTTTCGGGAAGGATGTCGAGTCCGTCAATGGAGATGCCAAAGGCATCGTCCAGGGATGAGACAAGAGTGACGATATCAAATGAGTCAAGCAGTCCATCGCCGAGATAGTCAGTGGAGCCGGTATAATCTCCTTCCGGTCGGATAGAGTGGAGGATGGAAAGAATCTTGTCTCGCATGTTTGGCTCCCGGCAAAGTTTCGTTGTTTTGAACAAGTTTGTGTACCGGCAATGAAACACAGTACGCAGAAGCAATACTGCAACATTCTATTTGCGCGCCAGGACGATGTCAAGCAGCCCGTCGGGTGTGTATCCCCTTTTTCTGTAACTTGAGATAGCCATTTCATTGGTGGCAATGACCCAGAGTGTGTGTTTTTGTACGGGTGTGGACGAGAGGTAGGTGTCAAGGAGTGCTGATCCGGCACCCCTCCCTTGGTATCGGGGGTGGGTTGCCCAGAATCTGAGGTGGCTTCCCGCCGGAATATCCTCGTGATACAAAAAAGAGAGAATCGCGCCTGTTTGGGTGTTGACGAGAATTTTTCCGTTTCGCAGTGCGGTGTCAAGTTCTGCGGGGGATGGTATCTGTTCGGCGAGGGGGTCAAAGACGGCATCCATGATTTCAATAATGCTACTCTGATCCATCTGGGTGGCGGTGCGAATACCGGGTGGGTGTACAGGGTTTGCATTGCTGGGGGTCGTTTGTATCATTCGGGTGAGGGTTGTATGCTTGCGAAAACCGGTCGTGTACAGATCATGAAGTATGGGTTCATCCGGGTTTTTTGTGACAATATCGACGACAACTGGCTGTGACGTTGTATCGAATTGCGCCGATTGTACCATCCTCTGGATGGCGGTTGCTGGGCCAGCATAGTATAAATGCCAACATTTTTGATCATGCCGCCATAACAGCAAACCGGAGGCGCTGTGTTCGGCCCATAATCCGGTGGCTATCCAGTAGCTGGTTTTTTTCGGGTCCGGATAGCAATTCGTGGCAAAATGCAGGCCTTGTGCCCTTTTTTTTGCGTTGGCGATGTGTTCCATCAGTTCCGGATAGGATGTGATTTGAGATATCATGTCAGGTATGCTTTAGTCAGTGCCAGCCGGTCAATTTTTCCGTTGGCCGAGAGAGGCATGATGTCAAGTCGAATGGCGGTACGAGGAAGCATGTACTGGGGGAGGCTTTTTCCCAACTCGCTGCGCAGTGTGGCTGCCGGGATTTCCATGGCAGAGGTGTAAAAAGCCGTGATTTCCTTCTTGATTGCATGGTACAGGATGCAGCCGTTTTCTATTCCCGGATAGCCAAGAAGGGCCGTTTCTATTTCGCCGAGTTCGATCCGGTACCCCATGTGCTTGATCTGGCTGTCCTTGCGTCCGATAAACATGATTTCACCCTGGTTGTTCAGGCTGACGAGATCTCCCGTGCGATAGATACGTTCGGGATAATGTGTTTGCAGGGGGTTTTGTACAAAGGCCTGTGCGGTTTTTTCGGGGTCATTCCAGTACCCGAGTGCGAGGGAACTGCCCCGGACACAGAGTTCTCCGATTTGCCCGCTTGTTGTGACACGCTGATTCTGCTCGTTGAGGATGATGATGTCCGAGTTGCGGCATGGTATTCCGATCGGCAGAGGTTCATCATCAGAATAATCCCTGTCGACCAACAGATAGGTGCAGTCGACTGTAATCTCTGTCGGGCCGTAGAGGTTTGAAAAAAGGGCGTGAGGAAGCTGTTTTCTCCAGTAATTAAGATGCTTGTTGGGCATCACTTCACCGGCAAAGAGTACCTTGTCAAGCGCGGGCAGGCTGACTCCGTCGAGGGCCTTGAGGTTGGCTGCGTTGACAAGGATCGAAGGAACCCAAAAAATCATGCTGATGCTCTCATCCCTGAGGAATTGCACCAGTCTTGCCGGAAAGGAGAACAATTGGTCAGGGACGATGACAAAGGCCGCCCCACATGAAAGGCACAGGTAGATGTCCAGGGTTGAATTGTCAAAATGAAGCGGAGCCTGGCTTGCGATCCGGTCGCTGTTGTTGACCGGGTATACTGACCGCGCCCATTCGATATAGTCGATGATGCTCCGGTGGCTGATGGCAACACCCTTCGGGGTTCCCGTTGACCCTGAAGTGAAGATGATATAGGCAGGGTCGGTGTCGATGACGGAAGAGCGGTGACGTGCAAGTGCTGCAGGATCAGTGGTTTCGGGCAGCGAGTCGATCAGGATGATTTGTGGGGCAGGGACACCAAGTCTGACAAGGGTTTCTTGAAATTCCGTTTTGGTGACGACAAGCGGGTTGCCGAGGCTATCAAGGATTGCGGATAGCCGGCTCTCGGGTGACTTGATATCCAGGGGGACATAGCAGTTGCCGCTGGCCAGGATGGAGCAGACTGCGATCAATGCCTCGGAGGATTTGGGAAGAAAAATGGCTATGGGCTGGTTTTTTTCCGGGTTTTTTTCAAGAATTCGGGTTGCACCGGACAGGGCCGCCGTGTGGAGATCGGAAAACGTCAGACTGCGGCCGCTATCGCGGACAGCAACCTCTTCAGGCAGTCTGGAAAGGGTTTGTTCGAGGTATTCAAAGACATTGGTATGCATTGCTGTAATCCGCCCATTAATCATTGATGCAATGATAAATATACCTTTTTTGGCGGATTTTAGCGCCTGGATGAAGACGGTTTGTTTGGTGGCCGGGAGGGCTGACGGGTGCGTCGGGAAATTACATAGAGTGGCCTGCCCTTGACTTCGTCGAAAACCTGCCCAAGGTAGATTCCGGTGATGCCAATGACGGCGAGAATGATGCCACCCACAAAAAAAATCGAGGCAACAATCGTGGTCCAGCCGGGCGGGACTGTGTTCCCCAGAAAATGCGAGATGATGACATAGAGCCCATATGCAAAGGAGAAACCTGAAAAGAAAAAGCCTATCCCGATGGAAAAGACAAGAGGTCGGTTGGAAAAGGCGAAGATATTGGCAAGCGCAAAGCGGATCAGCTTGCGTATGGTGTACGAACTGGTTCCGTGCGTCCGTGCTGCGTGGTGGACATCGACACAGGCGGTTTTGAATCCGAGCCATTGGAGAAACTGGGGATAGCTTCGGTTGCGTTCTCGGATACGGCGAAATTCTGCCGCGACCGGGGCCGAGATCAGACTGAAGTTTCCGATGGCATTGTCGATGGTGCGTCCGGAGAGCAGGGTGAAAACAGTGGCAAAAAGCCTCGAACCGAGTCTTTTAAAAAACCCGTCCTGACGGAGGGCCCGTCGTGCCTGGACGATGTCATAGCCTTCAAGCGCTTTAGCGAAGAGGTGCGGGATCTCTTCTGGTTGGTCCTGGAGGTCGCCGTCCATGACCACCAGCCAGTCTCCTGATGCTTCGTCAATCCCGGCAGTGATCGCGGTATGCTGGCCAAAGTTGCGGGAGAGGTTGATTCCGTGGACTCGTTTGTCCCTGGAGGCGAGCTTGCAGACGATCTCCCAGTCGTTTTCCGGGCTGGCATCGTTCACAAACACAAATTCAGGTTCAATTCCCAGGGGCGAGACGGCAGCGTCAAGCCTCCGGTAGAGTTCTTCAATCGAGCTTGAGCAACGGTAGAGCGGAACAATGATGGAAAGGGTTTGAAGGGACTTCATTTGCTGTCTCCAGTTCGAGAAGCTGTTTCAAGCCGGTAGATGTTTGAGCGCACGGTTGTGGTTATAACTCCGTGGCCGTAGTGCTGGCGACAAAAATTGTCGAGTACCATGAATCGCTTTTTCCATGTTGTGATGACATATGATCGCGGCGAAAAAAGGAGCTCTCTGATATTTGTGAAATTGTTGATACGCAGTTGTTGCTGCTGGACGGGACTGTGTGACAGCCATCCTTGGGCAATGAGTCTTGGTCTGATGGTTTTGTCTGTCATGCTTGTCTTGAATACGCCGAAGTCCTCGATGAAGGCTGGCGGATACAGGATAAATGCACTATCGGGGGGAAAGGCTGTCGAGAGCGTGGATACAAGCTGCTGGAGTTTTTTTTGACGGATTGCATTTTCGGGAGAGAGCTTCAAACAGGCAAGCATGACAGAAAAAGCAGTCACAAACAGCAGGATGACTACCCCGATATTCCGGGTCTTTTGGTTTGTCTGACTGAAAATGCAACGGGCAGAGTCTGAGAGGAAAAACAAAACCGAAATGGAAGACAATCCGGCGGCCAGAAAATTCGGGATACGTCCTGATATGGCAAGATAGAGGATGAGGGAAGTGATTCCGAGGTGGATCAAGCCTGAATAAGTTGAACGAAATCGCTTGCCGAGAAAAAAGCAGCACAAAGGAAGAAACGTGAAAGTTGCGGGGACGATCAGGGTGGAAGCAAAAACAACAAGCAAGAGTGCAAGCCTTGATCTGAAAGAGCGATACGCGAGCAGAATGCTTGCGATAATCACAAGAAATGCTGCCATGTTTGAAGGTTTGAATATCTCTTGACTGATATTGCCTGAAACAGTTTTCGAGAGCCATGCCATTGTGGCGGAATTGATGAAAAATCTCCCCGGAACGAATTTGGTCAGTTTTTGGAAAACTGGCGTTGTGATGATGTTGGTGTCATGGATAACCCAGGCATTGATGGCTTTTATATCGATATCTGTCAGTCCGAGAGCGAGGAGTTCTTCCGGAGGTATCGTGATCTGGTAGTCGATCACTTTACCTCGGGCAAGATTGAAACTGTGGTAGCTCTTCCATGCCGGGTCATCCCGATATGCCTTGTTATTATAATCCAGTAGTAGCCAGAAGATTGAGCAGACAAGTGCGATTGTCAAAATTGATACCAGAATTGATCGTCTGTTGACAATGGTGATGATTAATGCAAGTGGAAGAAAGATATAGAAAACGTCGGAGCGGATAATGAAGGCGATAAAGGAAAAGACAAGCACCAGGAAGGTACGGAGAATGGTATGCAAGTGCGAACTGTTGGAAAGGGAGAGCAGGGCTGCTGTCATTGCTGCAAGTGCTACCTGGGTAAATTCGAGTTTAATCAAAAACTGGGTTAATCCGAAGACCGCAATGAATGCACTTGCAGTCAGGATACTGTACCTTGCAGGCCAAGCCTTGATCAGGTGCCATGTGACAACAGCGAATGACAGGAAGAGGACGAGATACATTGCAACCGGATAAAACGGGAAATCGGGTGCGATTGCATACAACTGTGCCAAAAGCTTGCCAAAGAGGATATTTGAAAAGACAAGGTGCGGTGAGGGTACGCCGGTGAATGTGCCGTTGGCTATACACATCATGGCTGCCGTGTCATCACGACGGAATGCGGGAGTGCAGGCAAGCACAAGCAGGGCGAAAGCGGCAGCACAGAGGATGAATGCAGTTTTCGCCGGATGATGGACCGGTTTTTCAAGCCAGCGCTGCAATGAAAACAGAAAAGAACGAAAAGAATTCATGGCATACTCAATTCTGCAAGTAAGAAGTTGCTTCGGCAGTGATCTGCGTGGTTTCGCTTGCAGTCATTCCATACCAGAGAGGGAGCCGTACCAGGCAGTCGCTGCCCGTTGAGGTGTGTCTGTCTTTTCCCCGGAACTCGCCATACTGGGTTCCCGCAGGTGAACTGTGGAGGGGTACGTAGTGAAATGGCGTTGCTATTCCGTGCTGTTTCATGTGTTCGATAAAGGCTGTGCGGTCGGCAAGGTCGCGTAGCTTGATCCAGAACATGTGCGCATTATGAGCACATCCTTCAGGCACATGGGGGATCTGGATTCGACCGCTGGCAGCCAGTGTCTCAAATGCCCCGTAATACCTGTCCCAGATTTCAAGTCGGGCAGCATTGATTGCTTCTGCATCCTCGAGCTGCGGCCAGAGACAGGCGGCATTCAATTCGGATGGCAGGTACGAACTCCCGGTATCGACCCAGGTGTACTTGTCGACCTGTCCGCGGAAAAAGCGGGAACGGTTGGTGCCCTTTTCGCGGATGATTTCGGCCCGCTCGACAAAGGAGTGGTCGTTGATCAGCAGAGCCCCGCCTTCGCCCATGACATAGTTTTTCGTCTCGTGAAAGCTGTAGCAGCCGAATGTGCCAAAGGTTCCCAGTGCCTGCCCGTTTTTATACCCCATGACGCCCTGCGCGGCGTCTTCGATTATGATCAAGTTGTGGGTCCGGGCCAGGGCGTCCAGTGCGTCCATATCACAGGCGACGCCGGCGTAGTGAACGGGAACAATGGCCCTGGTCTTGGGGGTGATAGCCTGCTCTATACAGGCCGGGTCGATATTCATGGTCAGTGGGTCAATATCCACAAAGACGATTCGTGCACCACGCAATACAAAGGCATTGGCAGTTGAGACAAAGGTAAATGAGGGCATGATGACCTCGTCACCGGGACTGATTCCGGCCAGCAGGGCGGCCATTTCGAGGGCCGAGGTGCAGCTTGTCGTCAGGAGCGCTTTGGCGCAGGAGAAGCGCTCTTCCAGCCAGGCGCTGCAGCGGGCCGTGTACTCTCCGTCTCCGCTCAGTTTGCCTGATGCGAGTGCGGCCGATATATGGGAGGATTCGCGCCCTGTCTGGCAGGGTTTGTTGAAAGGGATCATGGTTGTGTTGCCTTGAGGGTCATGGTATCCTCGTTCCTGCCCGGCTGTTTCAGGTGAGCGCCGAAGAGAAGAAGGGAACCCATGCGGCATTGTGTCACCCGGAAGCACTTTTCCGTCGCGTCAAGTATACTCATTGCCTCCGTCTTGATGGTATCTGTATCTCAGGGTCTCGATTTCAGCGATATGGGATACAGCCTGTCAAAGTACCGGTTTGTGTTTGAACCGGCATGCGGGACGTTTTCGGCCGGGCTGGCTCTGTCGGAGATAGTAGGGGGCGTGGTGGGATTGTTTTCCGGTTGGGAGTCTGTGCTTGTCTTCAAGCTGGCCTTTGCCGTGCTCACCCTTCTGACGGCCAACCCGGCCGTCAGGCTTCTAAAAATCAAACTGACCGGGAGCATCATGGGTGGGGTGTGTCTGGCCATTTTGATTGCCGGCTATGACATGCAGTGGCTCGGATATTACAGCCTGACGGGCATTTTGCTGCTTGCTGTGGCAGGTGCCGTCTGCCTGTCCGTCTGGAGGCGAAGTCTGGTTTGGCTTGGGGTTGCATTTTTTCTGTCTGTCGTGGCGGGAAGTGTGCGTCTGCCCAATCTGCTGATTGTTGGTCTTCCGGTGGTGGCGGTTTTCAGACTCGGACGGTTTTTTTCTGGAACACGGGTGCTGATGCACGCCATGGCCGGAGGTTGCCTCGGAATTGGTTTGATATTTGTCGCATTGGCCGGGAGCGGACAGTTTGAACCCTTTGTCAGCCAGATCACCGGTCTGGCCGGAACTGCTGCCGGCAGTGGCAATTACGGTATTGTTGCGCTGATGCGCAAGTTGACTGGCGAAGTCCTCCGGGCTGCAGGGCTGGCCGTGCTGATGCTTGCCGGATGGCATGTTGCCGGGCGGATCAGGCATGTTCCGCTCAGAGTGTTCCTCATAGGACTGCCCCATGTTGTGGCGGTTGCCGCATATATCGGACTCTCGCTGGGCGGATCGCTTGTCAATCTGGAATTTTATCCTGTGTACCACCTTGTCGCGTTTGTGCTGTTCGCGTATTTCCTGGGATGGAAAAGTGTTCGACCTGAGGCACGGTTTCTTGCGGTCCTCTCGCTTGTTGTCATGTTTGTTTCTGCCTTGGGGTCAAACCGGGCCTTGACTGTGATGATGTACGGGTTTTGGCTGGCGGTTCCACTGGCCCAGTATTTTGGTCTGGCCGTCTTGAGAAAGGCATACGGTATTGGGGTGCTGGCGAGGTGTGTGGCATCGGTCATATATGTTCCTGCCCTGTGTATGGCGATCTTTTTTGCCTGGACACATAATTTTCGTGAATCTCCGCACAGGCAGAACTTGACCTGCCCCATGCAGGATGCTGTGTTTTCGGGCGTGTTTACCAGCAGGGAGCGGGCATCTGCGGTTGATGGACTCATGGCACAACTGCGAAGCGTGGGGAAGAAGTACACAAGCCTCTTGCAATGCAATGATTTGCCGCTTGTCCATTTCCTTGTCGGGCTGCCGCCATTTGCCGGGATTCTCTGGTATCAGACTCACGCGGAAGCCGATCTTGCTCTGAGACTCGGGAAAACAGTTTCCGGGGGATTGCCTCTTGTAGTCAGACATACATCGCCTGCAGAGGATCGTTCATGGCCGGCGCGGGATGATGACGGGGGGAGGGCTGTCCGGAAGAGAAAGGGGAGTCAACTCAAGCGCCAATTGCTCCTCGACTTTTGTGAGCGGAACCATTATGAAGTGACTTGGACAGATGGCTACTTCGAGGTTCTTGAGCCGCGCCAGATGGACTGAAAGCGCAGTATACTTCAGTCGATACGTGACTGAAACTGTGGCGGGTGCTGGTTGAGTTCTACATCATACGATCATGCCGTTGTGCGCGGGTTGTTTTTTAATCTCCTCGGCACGCTTGGCAAGGCTTTTACTCCTGTTTTTTTCATTCTTGTCGGGCGTCTCCATGGTGCGGACGCCTTGGGTGTCTATCTGCTCGTTTTTACCTTTATCGAGATGCTGCGCAAGCTGGCAGTCGGCGGTTTGAACGACGGCATCATGATTTATACGGCGCGGAACCTTGTCCGTCCTGAAGACGAGGATATAGCATATCGGGTAATCGGCAATAGCATCTTTCTGGCGCTACTTCTTTGTGGCGGGATTGTGGTTGCGCTGGAGCTTGGTTTGTCTGCCCTCCTCCCGATGTACGAGGCAGAGGGGGTCCAGCGGTTGGTGCGAATCATGGCTGTTGGTTTGCCCTTGCATGCCCTTCCCGTTTTGCTGGTTTCTGCAACCAAGGCCCATGTAGAAATGAAGTGGGATGCCTTGATGGGTGGATTCATCCGGCCATTCGGGCTGTTTTTCTTTGCCCTTGTGTTTTACTGGCTGGACATGGGTATGGATGGGCTGGCCTGGGGGTATTTTGCTACCGGGTTGGCGATGAGTCTTGCGGGCGTACTGATTTTTCTCGGACATTTTTCCATCAAGCGGCTGTTTGCAACCGCCGGGATATTCAAGCCCATGCGGGATCTTGTGGGATTTGTGATTCCGCAAAGTCTGAATCTGACTTTTATCGACATGATTGCCGGCTTCGACATCATGATGCTTGGTTTTTTTGGGGTCCAGCCAGCATTGATTGGCTACTACGGGATTGCAGCGCAACTTGTTTATAACATCGAGCAGGTGCGCCAGGCATTCTCCGGGGCCTATGCGCCCGTGATTGCCCGTTTGTATCGGGAAAAGCATATCGAAGAAATGAATGCATCGTTTAACAAGGTCAGTCGCTGGACGATGCTGGTGGCTTTTCCAGTCGGTATGATTGTCGCGTTTTTTCACCGTGAGCTGCTGCAGTTGTTTCACCCTGCTTTTGGCGTCCCGTTTGCCTTGCCCATGGTGGAGGTTATGCCCGGATCGCTCATCCGGCTGCTCGATCTGGGGTACCTCGAGCAGATGGGGGAGACGGGGTTCATGATTCTGTTATTGACGGTGCCGTTGCTTTCATGTGGCATTGGTCTTGCCGGAAATCTGATTGTCATGACCGGCAAGTCAGCCTGGAGTCTGCTCAACTCCGCCATTGTGGCCGGGCTCAGTTTTTTGTTTGCCGCTCTTTTCATTCCTGGTCTTGGGTTGTATGGGGCGGCACTGTCGGCTGCGCTGGCGGCTGTGGTGATCAGGGCGATTCAGCTCATTGAATCAGAGATGCTGCTGTCTGTG
>Ga0116158_10003384_pt1 | contig 13860 bp, 7 predicted proteins | sample AD_UKC052_MetaG_FD_89883 | JGI IMG/M metagenome (GOLD analysis project Ga0116158, IMG submission 89883) | Active sludge microbial communities of municipal wastewater-treating anaerobic digesters from USA - AD_UKC052_MetaG | ecosystem: Engineered > Bioreactor > Anaerobic > Digestate | place: USA... | reverse complement strand
GGAACAGGCTTTTCCTTCTTCTCTATATTTTCTTGCTCCCTTATAAACTCAACCAGTTGGTTTCCTTTTATACCCGGATGATTGATATCCGTAATAACCAGGTCTATTTTTTTTCCGGAGTTTAATTCGCTCTTAATGAAATTCCAGGCTAGGTTGCCATCAGAAAATTGAATTATTTCAGTGTCTTTGAAAAATGGCCTGATACATTGATCAGCTAATCCATTCCGGAAGAGTTGATGGTCATCGAGATATACGATCCTTGCCGGGGCATTTAATTTTGATGCGCCTGCAAGAAAAAGGTTTCCCGTTGCTGAGATATTCCATTTGCTTAGAACCATTTGCTTTAAGATTTGTGAACAGCTGTTTCCGAAAGAATTGTAAATATAAATATCTTGTGTTTTTCGACGGCATTAATGGTAACAAGGTAAACAAACTTGTAATAAAGTTTTGAAGCTCCTCAAGATGTGTCGGCTGACAGCCTCGATTTTTTAAACAACTGGGGGTCAAAATCTCCCTGGCTGAAAATGGTTAACCAGGTCTAACAACAATTTATTAGCAGGAGCCAACAGAATACAGAAGAGAGGGTCCGAATAAAATGGAAAGATGGGATAAGATAGTCCGGCAATGTACAATTGGCAGAAAATCCGGAGCAATATTTTCCTTAAAGACCCAAAGGATCAAGAGTGCCTTGGCTGTTTTCAATAGTATGGTAAGAAGTTAAATTGGATAAATACATAGGGCTTTAAATGTTAGGTTTGTTGGAATTATCCAGTCTTTCAGACAATTCAGTAATTTTTTGTGCACTTTTCCATAAATCATTCAAGGACTCCGGCCCCTTTACTAAGCTTTTGTTTGGATGAGAGATGGCATTCCGTAAATGCCGCAACTTACCTGCCCCTTTTTCAAATTCTTCTTTGTTTTTGTATCCTAACAATTTAAAAAGATGATGTTCATAAGCCAGTATAAAAAGATCACTCAAGTAGAGGTACTCAATAATACTTCCATCCATTCCTTTTAAGGCATCTGTAAGCTCCCCCATTATTCGGCCATTACAGTTTAGAGTTAATAACACTTTTATTAACTTTAAATTTTTACAAACATGAAGAAAAGATTTACCGAGAGCCAGATAGTGGCTGCTATCAAGAAACAGGAAGCCGGCGTAGCTGTCAAAGACATTTGCCGTGAAATAGGCATCAGCGATGCTACCTTTTACAACTGGAAATCCAAGTATGGCGGCATGGAAGCCAGCGATGTCAAACGTATGAAAGAGCTGGAGGCTGAAAATGCTCAACTCAAGAGTATGTATGCTGAAACCAGCATGGAAAACCGTGCTTTGAAAAGCCTTATTGAAAAAAAGTTTTAACGCCCCAGGAGAAACGGGAAGCTGTAGAGCATTTGGTCAGCGAAAAGTTAAGTAACCGCAAGGCGTGCAAACTGATGGGAATATCCCGAACTACCTGTCAGTATAAAAACAAACCCAAGGATGATACCGAACTGCAGGATGTATTAACAGCCTTAACCGCTAAGCATGTTGCAATTGGCTATTGGCAATGTTGTTACCGTCTTTGGAACAAAGGCTATGGCTGGAATCATAAACGTATTTACAGAGTTTACACCGACATGAAATTAAATATCAGGCGCAGAGCTAAAAAGCGTTTGCCCGAAAGAATTAAACAGGCATTGATGGTGCCCTCGGCACCTAACCAGGTCTGGAGCATTGATTTTATGAGTGACAGCCTGGTGGACGGCAGAAAGTTCCGCTTATTGAATATCATAGACGATTTTAACCGAGAATCACTTGCCGTTGAAGTAGATACCTCTTTACCATCATTAAGAGTAATACGGGTTCTGGAACGCTTGATATCACAAAGAGGTAAGCCTGCAAATATCCGGTGCGATAATGGACCTGAATTTATTAGTCATAAACTCGAAGAATGGTGCAATGATAAAACCAGGCAGATCACCTTGCAATTTATTCAACCGGGTAAGCCTATGCAAAATGCTTACATCGAAAGAAAGAATGGCAGTATGCGAAGAGAATTGCTGAATGCCTATCTGTTCAACAGCCTCGCTGAAGTAAGATGCCTAAGCGAAGAATGGCGGCTCGATTATAACGAAGAAAGACCACATAAATCATTAGGTTATCAATCTCCCTTGAAATATGCTGATCAGTATTACAATGGCTCATTGAATGTTCCGTCGCTTTATCCACAAACGGCGATCGAAAATCATTCAAAAATTGAAGAGAGCCGTTTAGTGGATAAAATAGTTGAAAAAACAAAAGATGATTAACTTAGAAAACTCTAACTGCCAGTGGCACTAAAATAAGGGGAGCCTACAAAGCATCAAGATCTTCTTCTGAATCCGGTAACATTTTCCATTCACTACTATTTTCATTAATAGACTCTTTTAAAGTCTCAATAAAAGAAGTGCCGCTACTTCCTTCCAAAAGGAAAAGCTTTTCTTTTCCCTTACCAAATGCAAGTAAAGAATTAGTAGCATAAGGCACATTGAAGATTGGCTCATCATCTGGGGCATTTTCCTGCGAATCATTCAGCGTACTTAAATGACTCATTCTTTTCTCAAGAAATACCCAAAAGTCAATCCGGGTATTGATGTTACCACTATCTTCTAATACAAGAAAGATATCATCTACATAACGACCATAATAAATCGGTAATAGTTCAGTTTCAATTTCTCTATCAAAATAGGCGAGTAAAAGATTAGCTATAACTTTTGACGCACCTAAGCCTAAAGGCACACCGCAATGTTGATTTTTCTTAAATTCTTCAGGCACAGCCGGATCATCAATTAAATAACTGCTCCAAGAGCTTACAGCTATTAAGAGCATTTCTGTAAGTCTTTTCTCCGTCGCAGAATATTCATCTAAATTAAGTGCGTCTAAAAAACCTTCCTCCAACAAAAAAGCTGGATCAATTCTATGATAGAATTTTTTTAGATCTGCAGTAACAGCCAATACTTTTCTATCCTGTTTTAAAGCTTCATTGATAGATTCGATACCATTTTGCTGCCATCGCTGATAATCTCCCAAATATGATCTAAAATGTCCTAATTGTAATTTATCAGGTTCGTTATATTCATCGGAGTTTGGCACAAAGCTTTTTGCTGTTTGTCCTCGCCGCTTTAATCTGCAACCATAGCTATTTTCACTTACTGTTCTTTCAAGTCTATAACCAACTTTGTCTATCCATAATGAGGATAGAATATGAAAATTTACAGGGTGCTGCCCAATTATTCTAAAGCCCACCTCTACGTTTTTAGTTTTATCCCACTCTCGGTTATTATTTGAATAAAATACGAACTCCTGTTTTTTATCAGATTTATTTTTTTGGGAATCTTCCCCCGTTTTTAAAATAATAGCATAAGTGCCTACCATTTCCTTACCCTTCAACCAATTATTATTTTTAGAATATAATTTGTTCAGCAAATCTTTAAGGTTATTAAATAGATCTGCTTCATACTCAGCGAATGAAAGTGCAGTATGATGACCATTTTCGTAGAAAGCATCCGCCTTTGCTTTACGATAACCAATTGCAAGATCGTCGAGAGAAATATTTAATGCCATAACTTATTTTTTTAAACCATTTAATTCCTGTTGTAAATGCTACCCCACAAATCCGAAAATAGCTAAAGCTCCTATAACTTTCTCTAATTTAAAAAGCTTATCCTTTATCTCATTGAGCTTTCCGGACTGGTTGCTGTATAATGCCATCGTTATTTAGTTGGATAAAGAAATTTGTAATAATTCAATCCCTTTTGGAATATCTGCATGATGCACCACTACAACCTTGTATCCCAACTTCTTCAGCTTCGCTCTCTTTCTTTCATCATCCAGTTTAATATGGTCCTTGTCATGATCGGGACCATCTATAAACACACAAATCTTAGGCTCATAATACATATCTGCTTCAGCAATTGGCTCTCCGTCTTTCGATACTATCTTATGCATTTCTACTGGTAGCTTAACGCCTTGTTCTTTTACTAAACGCAATACTGTTTTCTCCAGGCTTGAAACTGCTTGCTGCATATATATATCGAACATCACATTGTCATCTTGTGAACCTTGAATAGAAGAGGTTGATGCAAGACTTAAAAGAAAGTCCTTTACAGTTTGCCTGTCGAGTAATTTGTGGTCACGCTGATTAAAGAAGTTGCAAATGCAATTGTAACATGAAGTTGTACATGCTCCATCCTTATCGTTCCCTTGCTCATCAACGTGCAAAATATCTAACGCTTTAACTGCAATACGCTTTAACAAATCTGCATCCCTGACAATGGAAGAAAGTGTTCCTGTGCCGCCCTCCGATGTTTCAAAAATGATAAGCTTTCCGTTTTGCCCAACAATAGGCTGATAAAACCCATTGATTTCATTATCATCTAAATTCATAACAGTACAAATACTTTGAACTAACGCGTTGCACAATGTTTTTGCAAACGCCTCTTCTTCTCCAATAAAGTATTCGGTTAGTTGAATTGTAATAACATCATTCCGGGATTCAGTCAATAAAGAAACATTTCTGTTAATCTGAGCAGCAGTCAGTCTTTTTTCTATCAGGTATTCGTCAAACTTATAAATGGGTACCCATGTAAGATTTACCGTATCCAACATAAAGCCTTTATCCCCTTTGTTGTAATCAGCCATTTGACCTAAATTCAAATGATTCACTTCACCGCTACGTTCAAAGGAAATTTTGCAAATACTTTTTCCGGCACTTATCACTTCATTTACTTCTGCTTTGCCTGTTGGTTTATAACTGTGGATTATCTTATAACCACCTTTTAATCGTTCTTCTTCATCTGCTGTAATTCGGTTCCTTTTATTTGCTCTCATCTTAGGAAACTTCATTACACTTACTGGTGTTTGAGATTCCCAAACGGAACCGCAGTTTGGACAGTTTGAAGGTATTTGTCTTCCAGCACCTAATTTCTCTACATGTTCACAATCTTCGCATACCACTGCCATAAACTTATTAGTGGGATCAACTTCTTTACTTACTGTTTGTACTACATATTTCAATCCACCATAATAAAGTGTATTCAATGGTGCAAACTCACGGATGGCAATTGCATGGTCTCTTGATATTTCTTCTTCCTCTCCTTTGTGCAACATACGCACAGAAGTTACTTTTGAAGGGAAGGCATAGTTGGGTAAGAAACCAACCTGCGACAAGTAACGATATACATAGAAATCTTCCTTGCCTTCTTTGAGATTATTATTTCTTTTCTCCAATGCATTTCTTCTGCCGGGTAATGAGTAATCGGTATTTCCTTCGGTTCTTATTCTGTTATCAATTTCTTCAATCTCCTTTAGCGATTCCCGATAGTCTTCTCTCATTTTATTAAAAGCTGTATCGAAATAATAAGCAAACTGTCCAACCTGGTCTTCTATACCTTTCCATGTTATCTGCCCATTGGAATCATCAATCTCTTTTCCAAAAGCTTCTTTTACATTTTTTAGAATAGCATCTTTATTACGTTGAATTGAATCAACCAAATCTTCTATGTAATCTTTCATCATTGGTAGTTCTGCTCTATCGCTGAAATCAATAAACTGCCTTGGCTGCGTCAATAGTTTTTTATCAATGGTTTGAAGCACTAATGAATTTACATGGGCCTCAAATAAGGTTGTATTAGCCAAATTGAACCGTGGTACACTTATTTTACCTGATACTATTTCTACCGGCCTATTGTAATAATATTGGTCATGCACACCACGGCTTGAGCCTGAACCACAGAATGTTTGAATAATTGAACCTTGCCCGCTTCTACCTGCACGACCTGCCCTTTGTGCATAGTTACTTGGACTTGGAGGAACATTCCTTAAATAAACCGAAGACAATGTTCCAATGTCAATACCTAATTCCATTGTTGGTGTTGCAATAAGGAATTGAATTTCGGGTGGATTCTTTTTGAACTTGTTCTCTTTTATTTTTCTATCCTGACCCTTTACCTGACCTGAGTGGTCTTCGGCAACTATATTATCCCTGCCATCAAATGGCTTGGTGTATTGAATGGTATAAAAGTTTTCTTCCGTAGTTGCAGTAACCAACACATCTTTACAAGCAGGCATCACACAATATTGAACAGCATCCCAATTGTATTTTGAACCACATTTTTTACACTGGTATTTGAATTCAGTTTTTGGAGCCTGAATCAAAATCATATCGGGTTCGATGTAATAAACATCTTCATACTGCACTTTCTGTTTTGATAGATACCCCATCTTTAACAAAAAATCCCTGGTTTGTTGGATTACCCGTTTGATGTCATCTGTATCTTCTAATTCGAAGCATTTTTTTATCCATGCACTTAATGCCCTTGAACCATCAAAAGCATGGAATGTAAAAGAGGTGTATTTGAATTTATCTTTATCCGCATTGGTGTAAATACCCACATTGGTGTCTTCAATAGCTTCAAAGATTCTTTTCTCAGGTGCTTTCTGTTCGATAAAATCAACAACCTGCTGACGAAAGGTTGATTTATCAATCAAGTTTGGATGGCCAATAGCCATCTCACTCCTGAATATTTCCATAAAGCCAAGTATGTAATCCTTTAACAATGACTTGGACCTATCTTTTAATTCCGAGAATAATTCCAGCTCTGGCTGAACAACAATTTCATCGAGTGCTTCATAGGTTGCTTCCAGCAAACCCACATCTTCTAAGTTGATGCTGATAAAACGTTTTGTTCCTCTAATTTCTACATACAGATACGTTTCAAGGTATTTCAGATATTTCTCCTTAAACATTCTTCGCTGTGCAAATGGAATGGTTTTCTCGTACTCTGCATCAATGATATGAGGATACAATAAATCGGGAATACTTTTGACTGGAAGAAATGTGGTTTGTTGTTTCAACACATTGTACAGTGCTCTTCTGAAATAAATCTGGTTATACCAATGATCTAAATGCCCGGCTTGAAAAGCTGCATCCTGCCTGTTATCGGTAAAGCCAATTACTTTTCTTTCGTTGGTGGGTGATGCACCCAATGATGCGGTTACAATCACATTTGTACCCGTGGCACGACCAATGGAATTTAGTAAAAATAATTTTGAATACTCGGTTGAACTACCAGTATGTTCTGTTCTGCAAGAAGGACAATAAGATAATGGGAACGGCATTAATGTTCCCGTTTCATTATCATCATCATGATAAGTAGTAAATGTATTTGCCTGTGCATCTAAGATTCCCAGCACTGGTCTTTTATCTTTATGAGAACTTTTTAATTCCCGTCTTTTAGGAGTTAACCAATGTTCGGGTACTTTATCTAAACTCTCTTTAAACTTTGGAGAGTAATATCCCGATTTATCTTTACTGGCATCATCCTGAAATGTCCATGGGCTGGCTTCGTTGGTTTGTTCATCGTATCGCATGCCATAGTATTCCTCACCACAGGTCCGGCAAAAATGCAATGGATATAAAGTGGTAACGCCTCTACCTTCCTTTTCACATTTTGGGCAAGTTGTTTCGCCACTATCACTCAGGTAGCCGCAACTTTCTGTTAAGCATCCTCTGAGTTCTGAACCCTGGTTATAAAAGGCATGTACTTTGGGTACAAAACGTGGCACTTCTCTTCCCATTTCAGACATTACTGTGCCCATCATTCCTAAAATCAAACCTGCCTGAATTTCCAGCTTACAAGATTCTTCAGAAGCATCGGGTCTTAATGTTTTTTTATAAACCTCTGCCAGCCTTCCAAAGTCCTTTACTTCTTTTAAGGACTGTTCTAAGAAGCTTAATATTTTCGATTTCTTCAACTCTTCTCCAAGAGAAAGATTATCCATTTTCCCTGTATAAGGATAACCCATAATGGGTTCAAACAAGGGAAGTACCGTTGCCACATTTTCACTGTCGAATAATTCAAAATCCTTTTCCGCAATAGAAATAGATGGTGAAATAGTATCTCCATTAAACTCAATGGTTTTATCTTCTTCTTCCACTACTACGTTGGCAGCAGAAAAATCTTCTCCAAAAATACGGGTGGCAAAACCTGCCACTGCATCAGCTGAACCTGCACCATCCAAATCATTGGCCATTGTGGCGGATGTGCCTATGCAAAGCAACTTTCCTTTGGTCTCGGTTTTTTGTTTTAATCTGCGTATTAGAAAAGCCACATCTGCACCTTGCTTACCGCTGTAGGTGTGCAATTCATCCAATACCAGGAATCGGAGGTTACGTTTAATCTCTTCTCTGAACAAAGCTGCATCATCGTTACGGGTGAGCAGCAGTTCCAACATTACATAGTTGGTGATTAAAATATCGGGGGGTGTTCTTCGTTGCTGTTCCCTGTCAATAATTTCTGAATTGTTAGGTACAGCATCTTCACCAAAAACATCTTTGTAAGCCCTCAAGGCTTCTTCACCTGTATGTTGTGTATCGCCAGTATATAATCCAATGGTTAAGCCTGAATCATTTAGTTTTTTTGCCAGTTCTTCGTATTGCGTATTAGCTAAGGCATTCATAGGGTAAATAATAATGGCCTTAATTCCCTTCACACCTTTTGCTGCCTGTTCCAGGCAATGACTTACAATGGGTAACTCAAAACAAATGGATTTACCCGAACCTGTACCGGTAGTTACAATAAGATTCTCTTTTTTATGCGAAACAATTTCAACTGCTTTTTGCTGATGGGCATAAGGAATAAAACCGGGATACACATTTGCACAATTTGCATGCAGCCAATTTTTACTGATTAACTCTGTAACGGGCAAACCAGCTTTGAAGCGTTTGCTGATTTGAATAACCGGCTCCTGCCAAAGCATTTTACGCTTGCTGATACCATCTTCTACAAAGGCTTTGATATCTGCATTTTTAAAAACCTGAAAGGTTTGGATATAGCTTTTGTACTGCTCCTTTACGGCTTTGTATATTTTAAATGGATCCATATTATGCTTGTTCAGTTTTAATAGTTTGTTGTTGGTTCATTTCCTCCCTCACCCAGGCAAACTCATCATACAATTGTAAAATGGTTTCTTTGGTGCGGTAACTGCCATACTTAGCAATGTCTTTGCGTTTTACAATGGGGAAGGTTTCCAGTATATAATCCATTTCCTCTTTTTCTAAACCATAGAGGTGGGCATAAATGGCATCTAACTCACATTGAAGTTGGAATCGTTCTTTGTCGTTCCATTGGTGCGGAGTAGTTAAACCAAACGCTTCTCCAAAATCATTCAAATCTGTAGATGTGTAAGTGAGCTTTAATACTCTTGATTCAATCTCATTCAAAATAGATTCTGAAATATGTTCACTTTTAATGCAAGGGCATTGCTCTAATATTACAGGTGGAAAATTCAAAGTAACTTTTGCTCTGACTGTAAAATCAAACCAAAAGGAATTCATATTGGCTGTATGAAGTAATAAGTCATTAAGGTTATCGATAAAAATTAGATAGGCAGAATAGGATACAATTGATTTTGGGATTACAGAAGCAATAGAACACCTTTCGTTAGTTGAAGAAGATATAACCCGATAAGCCAAATACCATTTGTGTTCCCATTTCCATTTTTCATTCTTTTCATTCTGTGTGTTAGAGGGACTATAAAAACGAGGCTCAATGTAAAAGTCAATATTTGATTTTTCCATTGATGACACTAATCGAGCATTTCCTTTTTGCCTTTCATCATATTCAATGCCAGTAAAAGTTGCATAACGATGGTCGAACTGATGTATAAGTTTAGATTCATAAACCGGTAAACTATCATCACTTGGTTCGTTGAGCAGCAAGTGTGCATCCGCTGTCATGTTTATCATTCTATGGATATGCACTTTGTTGCTTTCTTCTAAGTCGTTTTTTAATACACCATACTTATATATTTTCCTGTTCAAATCCACTTCATATTGGCTTTTAAATGCAGGCAGCAATTTGTTATTGGGGTTAAACAAAGTCAATTCGTCAAAACTCAAATAAATAGCATTCCCACTACTAATAATATCTTCGATATTGTGTAAGTAGAATATGAACTTTGCTTTATAATCCTTATCAGGTTGCTTTTGAAGTTTTACAATACTAAATCTGTATTGACCATGAACATGTTGAAATATCCGCTTTCTATTTTCAAAATCATAAATTGATTTCAACATTTTATTTTCAAAATAATACCTGAATAACGGAGAAGTAGTATCATCCATAAAAAAACCAGAAGGAATGATATATCCACAAGCTCCCTTTGTATTAAGTATCGAACTCACTTTTTCTGTAAATAAAGGATATGTATTTAGCAAGCCTTCGTTACCATAGAGGTATGATTTACTTTCCTTAAAGAAAGAAATTTGTTTGTTAGTGTAGTCAACAGCTGCGGCATATTCTTGAAACAACGAGGGTTCTTCAGTTTTTAACCCTATAATAGCTTTGTTTCGTTTGCTTGCATTTTTAATAGCAGAAATTGATGGTTTCCGAATTGCAAAAAACTCTTTGTCTTCAAGGTTAATTTTCTCCCAAGGTGGATTACCCAGTAAACAATCAAAACCACCTTTCTCAAATACCTCAGGAAACTCTAAATGGTAATGGAAGAAATTGTAATGGTCGGCAGTTTTGAGCACCCTATTAATTAACACCTCATTTACTGGTTGATTTTCACGCAGGTTTTCCAGGGTTACATTGGTAGGATATAATGTTTGGTCTAATTCTGTTTTCTCAATAAAAAAGGCGGCTGTCCATACATCGGCCATCAGCCAATCTTTAAACTTGCGTTCCATTTTCTCCAGTTGGAGGTATTCTTCTTCCGCTAAATCTACATCGCTTACCTTTTCCTGCTTGCGGTTGTTCAAGGCTTCACGCAACCTTAATAATTCATCGGTTTCATTTCGTTTAAACTGTATGCCGTATTGTGCAGTAGGTTCGTTCACACGGCTCAGGGTTTCCTGTTCTCTTCTCACTTTTTTCTTCAGCTCTGTGCAAATAGCTGGGTTATCATTACCTACAGGTTTGTAGGCTTCTTCAGGTATTCCTTTCTTAATCAAATCAGGCGTTGCACCAATCAAAGAGTTACCGCATTTCAATTTGTGGTCTAAGAAAGTTAATGGCATATCGGGCAAGGAGGCTGTAATCCATAAAGAGAATTTTGCCAGTTCCAAAGCCATAGGGTTTAAATCCACCCCATAAATGCAATGCAGCAATACATCCCGTTTGGCTTCTCTCAGTTGGTCTTCAGTTGGCCTTTCTTCATCACCCATGCGTATGAGAGCAAGCTGCTCACCCATTTTCTCCAAAGCCGCACAAATAAATGCACCACTGCCACAGGCAATATCAGCCACTTTTAAATCTAATAAGGCTTGTTCTTTTTCTTCAATAGTATTTTTTCCTGCAAGTGCATTATTAATTACCGGCACTAAAGCAGATTCAATTAACTGTGCTACCAATCGGCTATCGGTATAATAAGAGCCTGTGGTTTTTCGGTCGGTTCCTCTGTCATCCAGATAAAACTCACCCCGTTTTATTTCTCTCTTATTAAGCGTTATGGGTTCTCTGGCAAGCTTGGGTTCATAGTCGAGTAAGCTTTCATATACAGAGCCCAATTCATCAATGGCAAGGTTGGCGTAATTGATGCGGTTGCTCAGGTTGTCCAGTTTGAAATAACTGAGACGGAATATAGCATCGAGCAAATATTTATTCTTGAGTGAAAGGTCTTTTATAACAGCAATTTTCTTATCAGAAAATAGTTGTCCGCCAAAGGCATTTATAGTATCACCGTTTTTAAATTCATACCCGTTAGCTACCAGTTTGAAAGTGATTTTTAAGCCTTCCCATAAATCATGTTCTTCATCGTGGCTGTAATTACCCCGTTCAGCCATTTCTCTCAATGCATTCAAACTATAGGTACGTGCATAAATGCTATTCCTAACAGGTAGCCAACCTTTTTGCTCGGCAAACATGAGGAAGAGCAGGCGGTAAATAATGTTTAAGATTTCAGCATAAAACCCTTTTACTTTTCCGTTCTGAAATTCATCGGGGTCAAGGCTTTCTGCAAAACCATTCCCTAATTTCTCAATGGCTTCAATAACCTGGTCACGGAGTTTATTGCCAACCTTAACACCTGTTTCTCTTGATTTTTTGTGAAAGCTTTCCAGCAAACAATTATCTTCTACTTCAATGGGGTTGCCTTCTTCATCGTATTCAATTTCCTGTTTGCCCTGGTATTGGTTTTCGATTCTTGAACTATGTAAAATTCTAAACAACACCCGGAACTGCTCGGAATTGGCTGTTTCAAAAATGCTTTCTAAATCAAATTCCAAAAACCCTTTGGTAATGGAATGGTAGAAATCACGAAGCAGTCTTACCTTTTTACCATTGATTAAAATAGCCCATTGGTGATGACTGGTATTGAGGAATTGTTGTAAACAATCCTGTGGACTTTTATTGGAATGGGTACGGCTATGTTTGTCTTTGGTATCAAAATCCTGTGCGGAGTTTACCATGTGAATCAGCGGAGCATATTCACTATCCCAGCCTTTGTAGGGAATCTGATATTCTGTACCCGATTCGCTTTTAATGTTGTGGGCTATGAAAACAGGTTGATAGCCTAATGCTTCCAAAAAAGGAAGTATCCATTTTTTACGGAGTGTGGCATTATCATATTCGTTGCCTATTATTTGCGTACGGTTTTCTTCCCAGCGTTCACGGAGTTTTTCAAAAGTAGAAGCAATTACATCATCTACTTTTTTCATCTCTACTCCAAAGCTTTTATCTTTTACATACTCGGCTTTTGTTTCTTTGGCTAAAGCCATACAAAAGTCTTCTGTAATAATATTGCCGCTTGATTTTATAAAACTTAATGCCATGCTGTTGTATAGTTAAAGCGGTTGAATAATAGTTAGGGTTAACAAATCATGTCCCGCTTCCTCAATATGGATAATATCGTTCAGCCAATCCGGTTGTTTGGTATCCTTGCTATCTACCAATATTTTATTGTAAAGCTCTTGTCTTTCTTCAATCAGTTTTATCCTACGTTTTTTAATTTTTCCATCAATCAATTTATCCAATCCCTGAAATGCCAAAGCATCATTTATTTGTTCTGTTACATCAGCCTGAGCAATGCTACGGGTAGTTTGTGCAGGAGTAAAATTCGTATTTGGCAATACTTTTTCTGAATAGCTATCTACAGCAATTGAAATTAATTCTTCTATTACCCGTTTTTCTTTCAGGCCAACCGTAAAGCGAACTAGAAAATTATAATACCAGGTTACAGCCTCTACTTCATTGCAGAAGAAATAAGCATTGCGACCATACAAACCTTTATTGGTAAAGAACTCTGCCTTTACTAGTTCAATCATTTTGCGGACGAAAGGATGGCCAGCATCTAAAATAATAGCATCGGGGTTAGTTAAAGCTAACTCCGGGTCGAAAGTTACTTTCTTGATATTATCACCAAATCGTTGCAAAATCAATCTTGCATCATTAATATTGATTTCATAAAAGCCGGAGCCTTTATCAATCAACGCAGAATTAAAACGGGCCAAAGCAGATTTTACAAAAATCAATACTTCCTCCTGAGAACCAACAATGCGTTTAGTTTCTTCTATTCGTTTATCAATTTCGGGTAACTCAATATCCAGACTGCTGTAAAAGGATTCTTCTTCAATTCTTTTCTTACGTTTCTTATCATCTTCTGGCGAACTAAATGCCTGGCGAACAGCTTTTTTTGTTTCATCTAAGCCAGCAGAAGCAAAGAGGTCAGGAAGGTTGGGGTCAACCCCTTTCTTCCTGCTTTTCTTTCTTGTAGAAGCTTCGAGGATAATGTTCTTTAATGATTCTTCATCACCAAAGTAAGCTGCTGCATAGTCACGGTCCATTTCAATGGTTCGTTGTTTTTCAAGCAGCAAATCGAGAATTTCCTTGTCCATT
>Ga0116158_10003382_pt1 | contig 13864 bp, 8 predicted proteins | sample AD_UKC052_MetaG_FD_89883 | JGI IMG/M metagenome (GOLD analysis project Ga0116158, IMG submission 89883) | Active sludge microbial communities of municipal wastewater-treating anaerobic digesters from USA - AD_UKC052_MetaG | ecosystem: Engineered > Bioreactor > Anaerobic > Digestate | place: USA... | reverse complement strand
GCGCGATTGATCTCCGGGCGCTCCTTCGTCGATCTGACCGCCAACACCCACGTCGTCGCGGTGGCGGTGACGTGGGTGTTGGCGGTCAGATCGACGAAGGAGCGCCCGGAGATCAATCGCGCATGCTCCTGGGCCATGACGACGTGGGCGCCGTTTTGGACCTCGATCTTGCTGTGACCGGCGAGCACGCGGGCGGTGTGGTGGCCGGAGACGACGGTGGTGGTGAGGTCGCCGGCGGCGACGGTGAGGTCGCAATTGTCCTGGACGGTGGTGATCTGGTTGGCGCCGATGAAATTGCTCTGGCTCTGGCCGATCTTGGTGGTCTGATCGTTGGCGACGGTGGCGGTGTGATCGTGGCCGGCGGTGGTGTGGAGATTACGGCGAGTTTTTAAGGTGAGGGACTCGCGGCCGCGGGCGTCCTCGAGGCGGATCTGGTTGGCGAGGCCGCCTCCGGGGCTGGACTCGGAGATCAGGGCGCTGGTCGTCTTGTGGTCCGGGAGGGTAATTGGCGGGGTGCTGAGCGAGTTGTAGACGCAGCCGATCACGAGCGGGCGGTCGGGGTCGCCGTCGAGGAATTGCACGACGACCTCCATGCCGACGCGGGGGATGAAGAGCGCGCCCCAGCCGGCGCCGGCCCAGGTCTGGGCGACGCGGACCCAGCATGAGCCGTGCTCGTCGGCGGTTGATTCGCTGTCCCAGTGGAAGCGGACCTTGATGCGGCCGTGCTCGTCGGTGTGGATCTCCTCGCCGTCGGGGCCGATCACGATCGCGGTGTGGGGACCGTGCACGCGGGGGCGACGGGCGGGCTCGTCCAGGGCCGGGCGAAACGGCAGGCCGGCGGGGATGCAGTGGAATTCGTTGTGGTAGCTCGGGGTGTTCGTGATGTCGCCGTGGTGCTCGACGGCGAGCAGCAGGTAGTCGCTCGCGGGCGGGTCCTCGAGGGTGAAGCGTTGGCCGGGGGCGAAGCCGAGGATGTCGCCGGCGCCGCTGCAGCGCTGGCGGTGCACGGCGTGCGACTCGAGCTTGTGGCGGGCCCGGCGGGCGCCGTCGTCGGCGTCGGTGCGGCGGTCGTCGTGCTCGAAGCGGAGGCGCTGGCGGCCGCGCTCGTCGGCCTTGTCGTGCTGGTGGGTGAAGGGGGCTTCGGCGGCGAGCAGGGCGACCCAGTCGCGCTGGATGACGCCGGTGGGGCCGAGGGCGCGGGCGCGACCGAGGCGCTCGACGGCCTCGGTGGCGGCGATGGTGGCGGCGCGCGGGACGAGCGGGAAGGTGCCGAGCTCGGGGCAGCGCTCGCGGGTGTCGAAGAGCACGAGGGTCTCGGCGTCGCCGGTGTGATCGAAGCGAAAGGCGATGCCCTCTTCGTGGAGGAGGCGGCGCACGAGGTCGAGGTCGGACTCGCGATACTGGACGCAGTATTCGCGGGGCGGGCAGGTCGTGGGATCGAGGTCGAGGCGGAGGCGGCGATTCAGTGCGGCGAGGCTGGGCTCGAGCACGGACTCGACGATCTGCAGGGCGGTGAGGCGCTGCCAGGCGCGGGTGTCGACGCGGTGGGCGCAGAGGGCGAGGGCGGGGCCGATCTCGAGGCGGAGGCTGCGACGCTCGCCGCGACGGCCGAGCTGCTCGACGCGGAGGACCAGGCCGAGGATGTCGCGGGTGTGGTCGTCGCTGCGGGCGAGGGTGAGGCGGATGTCGGCGCCCAGGAGCGCGTCGGGGTCGAGGTCGGGGTCCTCGCTGATGAGCTCGATGCGCAGGGTGTACGGAGCGGAGAGGGCCTCGCGGAGCTCGACGCGGCGGACCTGCCAGGCGATCGGCTGATCGCGCACGGTGAGGGTGTACTGGACCTCGGGGAGGAGGGCGCGGGGGGAGGCGGCGTCGGGGGGCATACGGGGTCCTGCGGGGGAGGTGTCCGGAGGGACAGGTCAGTCGGGGCGCTGGTGAGGTGTCCTGGGGGACAGGTTGCGAGCGCTGATGAGATGTCTGGAGGGACAGGTCGGTGGTGCGGGCGAGATGTCCGGAGGGACAGGTCTGGGGTGCGGGTGAGACGGGTCGCGGGCGCTGATGAGATGTTTGGCGGGGCCGGTCATTACGGGGTGCGTTCGAGGCGGCCGATCAGCTCGAGGGTGAGGGGGCGGCCGAGGTGGGTGAGGTGGGGGACGACGGAGAGGTGGCAGCGGTGCCAGCCGGCGTGGTCGGGGCTCTGGTCGAGGGTGACGCTGGCGCGGCGCAGGGGTTTGCGGGCGCGGACCTCGGGGGGCGGGTCGTCCATGTCGGCGACGTACTGGCGAAGCCAGTGGTCGAGCTCGGATTGCAGGGCGGCGCGGTCGTCCCACTGGCCGACGCGCTCGCGCTGGACGCGTTGCAGGTAGTGGGCGAGGCGGCTGACGAGGAGCACGTAGGGGAGCTGGGCGGCGAGGTTGTCGCTGTCGGCGAGGCGCTGGACGGTGGGGGCCTCGCGGGCGATCGCGCGGCCGGTGGCGCGCTCGACGGTGAAGGCGAGCAGGCCGGCGCCGGCGAGGGCGCGCTCGCAGCGGGGCGGGAGCAGCAGCTCGAGGGTGCAGTGGGTGGCGATCGGGCGGACGAGGGGGAGCAGGGCCGGGCCGCCGCGGGTGCCGACGAGGCCGACGCACCAGCGCTGCTCGGCGAAGGCGTCGGCGGTGCGCATGGCGAGCAAGAGCGCGGCGCTGCCCCATAGAAATTGGGCAGGATGGTCGATGGGCTCGCGGAAGCGCAGGGGCTGGTTCGGCGTGGTCTCGGGGCTGTGAGGGGCGCGTAGCAGGAAGCGAGGCAGGCAGAGGGTGACGTGGCGGGCGTCGGGGCTGGCGCGAAATGCATGCCAGGCGGCGAAGCGGGGGCCGCTCTGCGCGGCCTCGAGGTCACGCAGGCGCGGGAGCTCGGTGAGGTCGTGGAGGCCGAGCAGGATGGGGGCGGCGTCGGCGACGAAGGGGGCGTGGGCGAGGGCCGCGACGGCGGCGCAGCGGCGCAGGAGCGTGAGGTCGTCGGGGTCGGGGCCGAAGCGGTAGGTGGCGCACAGCAGGCCGTAGGGCTGGCCGCCGAAGCTGGCGTAGGCGCGGGTGTAGACGAGGTGGTGCAGGCCGGCGAGGGAGGGGTCGTCGGCGCGTTCGAAGTCGGATTGCAGCTCGGCCTGGCTGCAGGGCAGGAGGTCGACGCGGATGTTGTCGTGCGGGCGGGCGTGCTCGAGCAGGCGATGCAGGCCGCGCCAGTGGGCCTCGAGGTTCTGGACCGCGGGGTGCTGCAGGACGGCGCGGAGGGTGCGGGCGAGGCGGCGGTCGAGCTCGGCGATGGCGAGGTCGAGGGTCGCGCGCGTTGGCGTGGAGGGGTGCACGGTGGGTGGCTCTTGGGACAGGTGTGATGAATGGCTCTTGGGACAGGTCATTCGGCCGGGGTGTCGAGGTCGGTGCAGGTGGTGAGGCCGGTGAACAGGGCTGCGGGTGGGTTTAAAAGTTCGTGGGCGCGCAGCGGGGCGAGCAGGGTCTCGCTGCGGCCGGGGAGGCCGTGGAGGAGGCTGGCGCCGTGGGTGCGGGCGGTGGTGAGGGCGAGGTCGAGGGTGCCGAGGCGGCTGGCGCGGAGGTCGAGCTGGAAGACCAGGCGTGCGTGGCTGGTGTCGTCGGGAGGGAGCACGAGTCCGTCCTTCTCGAGCAGGCGCCAGAGGCCCCAGGGGCCGGCGCCGGGCACGGTCTCGTGGCGACCGTCGCGGCCGGTGAGCTCGAGGACTGCGCCGCGGGGGTCGGCGGTGCCGGGCCAGCGCATGCGGGTGCGGGAGGCGGGGCCGCAGGTGTAGCTGTGCGTGGCGCCGTCGAGGGTGAAGGTGACGCGGCCGATGTCGGCGTTGCAGTGGAGCTCGAGCTCGAAGTCGAGGCCGAGCTCGCCGGCGGGGAAGGCGAGCTCGCCGAGCAGCGCGGCGCGGTGGAGGAGGGCGAGGATGGCGGGGGAGAGCGGGTGATCGTCGGTGCGGGCGGTGGGGCGAGCGGTGAACTCGAGGCCGTGCACGACCAGCAAGGGGGCGAGCTGGGTGTCGCGGAAGCGGCGGAGCGTGCCGGTCTCGGGGTGAAAGAAGGCCGTGAATTCGGCGAGGCCGAGCTCGTCGCGGGCCCCGGCGACGAAGGGGTAGCGGGTGACCAGAGCTTGCAGGGGTGCGTGGATCTCCTGGCAGTAGGCGCGGGTGAGGGTGAGCTTGTCTTGCTCGCGCAGGGTCGTTTGCAGGGTGGTCAATGGGGGCAGCAGCAGGGCGGAGAGCAGGGGACGAAAGCGGCGTAGATCGGGCTGAAGGAGCAGGGCGTGGGTGTCGGTGAGGGCGGCCGCGAGGCGTTCGTGCAATGCGGGTAGATCGGCGGGGTCGCGGCGGGCGGCCTCGAGGGCGTCGCGCAGCTCGGCGAGGCGCGCGTGGTAGCGGTCGAGGCCCGACTGGCGCTCGGGCGTGGCGATCGCAAAGTGCAGGAGCGGCGCGAAGGCGCGGGCGAGCGGGGCGCCGCGGTCCTCGAGGGTTGTGTCGCCGAGTAACTGGAGGAGCGAGCGCTCGCCGGGGCCGAGGTGCTGGAGACCACGGGTGTGATGATCGAGGGCCTGAAACAGTTTGCCGAGCGGCGGCGACTCGTCGGTGAGCTCGGTGAGCAGGCGGCTGACGCCGGCGAGGTCGTCGGGGCGGCGCAGGCGTAGACCGTGCAGGAAGTTGGTCCAGGCGGCGATGTAGAGGGTGTCGTGGCGGCTGCGCAGGCGAGCGAGGCGCTCGGCGTCGGCGTGCGGCAGGGCGATGCGGCCGAGGACCCAGTCGTCACGATGCTCGGCGATGCGAAGCAGTTGCTCTTGCACGCGGGGCCAGCTGTCGCGCGTGAAGCTGCACGGGATGGTGCGCTCGGCGACGAGCTGCGTGGCGTGGGAGATCGCTGCGAGGGTGAGGGGCTCGCACTGGGATGCGACGGCGGTGAGGGCGGCCTGGACCAGGAGCTCGTCGTCGTCGAGGCCACGCAGGTGGGTGCGCGCGCGCTCGATCAGGGCGTGATCGCGGGGGAAGCGGAGCTCGTTGGCGGTGGCCTGGGCGAACAGGGTGGTGAGCAGCGGGTCGAGGTCGGCGGTCGTGTCGGTGAATGCGCGGAGTTTGCCGAGCAGCCATTCTTGTTGATCGGGGTCGATCGTGGCTGGCTCATGGGGCATGTCCTCGGGGACAGTGAGCAGCAGGTAGGCGCGCAGCAGGCCGTGAAGATCCGGCGCGGCCGGGGTGGTGAGCAGGCCGCGTTGCAGGCGGCGCTCGAGGGTTTGATATATGGGTCGTAGCAGGCGCTCACGGGCCCAGCGGTGATAGAGGGCGCGAAGGGCGGGGCCGAGGTCGGGGGTGAGCAGGCGGGCCAGGCCGGGGCGGGTCGGCGGGCGCCAGGTGGACTGTTCGGCGCGCAGGGCCAGCAGCGGTGGGGCGGGCTCGTGGGCGCCGAGGTCGGCGACGAGGTCGGCGACGACTTGCAGGCGGCGGTGGAGCGTGCGGCTGAGGTCGAGGGCGGTGAGGGCGAGGCTGGATGCGAGGGCGGCGAAGACGAGGGCGAGGGCGAGGTGACGACGCTGGCGGGTTTTGCGGTGCGCGGGGCTGCGGGTGGCCTCGGGGGCGCGGCGTCGGAGGGCGGCGAGCAGGGGGCCGAGGTCGGTGGTGGTGGGGGAGGGGATTGAGGACTGGGTATTGAGGGGTGAGGGGAGCGAGGACTGGGTGGATTCGGGGCGGAGTCGGGTGTGGAGGGTCGTGGCGAGTTCTGTGAGGAGCTGATCGGATGGTTGGAGGGGATCGGTGTGGACGGTCGTGAAATAGACGCCGCGTAGGCGTGGGGTGAGGCCGGGGAGTGGGGCGAACAGGTCGTCGGCGAGGGTGGTCAGGCGCTCACAGGTGGTCTTGAATTGGGCGGCAAATGTGAAGAGTCGGGCGCGGCGTGAGGGGTCGGGCTCGGCAGCGATGCGGGTGATACGGCGCGCGCAGACCCAGTCGATCCAGCGGGCGAGCTGGCGCGGTAGCTCGGCCAGGGTGGCGAGCTCGAAGCCCCAGGGGGCATTGCCGGCGTCGAGCTCGAGGTGACCGGCGAGGCGGTCGAGCTTTGTACACACGAGGTATACCGGGACGTCGATGGCGAGCTCCGCGACGCTGCTGGTCAGCTGGCGACGCAGGGCTGTTGCGAGGATTGAGGGGTCGCTGGCGAGCAGCTCCGGAATCGCGAGGGTGAGCAGGATGGCGTCGATCGGCTGGCGGCCGCGTAATCCACGGAGTGGGGTGAGATCGCAGGCAGTGCCGGGATGCTCGAGCAGGAGCTCGCCGCCGGGTTGCAGGAGTTGTAGGGCCGGGAGCTCGGGCGAGGATTCGCCGATGGGCTCGCGCTGTGCGCCGGTGGCGGCGAGCAGGGCGGTCTTGCCGTGGCGCGGCAGGCCGAGGCACAACCAGATGTGCAAGGGGTGTGCTCGGCGGGCGGCGTTGCAGTTGCGCTGGAGGATGCGGCGATGTCGGGCGATGCGCTCGCGCTGGGGGTCGGGCTGCGGGGCGCGCTGGCGTCTTCGTCGCAGGTAGAGCACGCCGGCGAGGAGCACGATGAGCGAAAGCAGGGCGAGGCCGATCAGCGGCGCCGCGGCGATCAACCTGTCTCTTGGGATATAGGGCGCGAGGGCCCAGACGAGGGCGAGCGCGGCCAGTAGCCAGGGGGCGAGGGTGCGGAGGCGAGGCATGTCGAACTCGGGGCGGTGAGCGATGCGAAGGTCGGGGCGATGGGTGTCAGGTGATTGGGCGGTGAGCGATGCGACGGCCGGGGCGATGGGGTGTCAGGGGGATTGGGCGGCGAGGTGGGCTTCGAGGGTCTCGGCGTGGGTGCGGAGGTTGGTGCGCAGGCTGGCGATCAGGACGGCGGTGAAGATCAGCAGGAGGGCGGCGATGGTTTGTGGGAGCCGGGATGGCTTCTGGGGCATGTCCAGAGGGACAGGGAGCGGGGCGGGCGGCGGGCGCGGGGCGAGCAGGGGGCGCAGGCGCAGCTGGAGGCGGCGGAGCTGGTGCTGGAGGTCGGATTCGGCGGCCGCGATGTCGGCGCCGTAGCGGCCGCGCAGGCCGAGCAGCAGGCACAATGCGTGGACTTGCAGGACCGCGAGGTCGGCGGGCGTCGGGGTCGGGAGGGCGAGGCGTGACTCGAGGGCGATGAAGAATTCCTGGCCGACGTTGGCGCTGCGCGGGAGGCCGCTGCGTTCGGCGAGCAGGTCGCGCCAGCGATCGCTGCCGGGCTGGTCGGCGGCGCACTCGGCGAGGAGGGCGACGAGGGCGAAGCGCAGGGCCGTGATGTGCTCGCTCGTGAGGCCGAGGGCGCGGGCCTCGTCGTCGATGCGGAGCTCGGCGAGGGTTTGCAGGACGGACTGGAGCGCGGGCTCGGTGTGCGGGTCGCCCCAGGTGTGGAGCTCGGCGCGCTGGAGCAGGAGCGCGTGATGGAAGCAGGGTGCGGTGCGGCGCAGGGCCCAGGCGGCGGCGCGTTCGGGGGATGAGGGGGACATGAGCGTCAGGCGTGATCGGGCGATGATGCGGACATGGTCGTCATGCGGGGGATCAGGCTCCGGGGATCGCCAGGAGGGAGACGCGGGTGCGCTCGGGGCCGTGCGGGCGTGGGAGGTAAACGGCGACGTTGCGCTCGCGCAGAACCTCGAGCCAGCTGGGGTCGTCGGCGGCGATCGTGAAGTAGGTGTGGCGCGGCAGGACGGGCAGCTCGACCGGCGGATGTGCGACGTGGCGGATCGGCGCGCCGAGCACGTTGTTGCGGACGATCAGGCTGATCCGCTTCCAGGCGGCGATGCGGGTCAGGGTCGGCAAGTCGCCGGCGAGCGTGGCGGGGTCGGCCTCGGATTCGACGGCGAGCACGAAGCTCGCGCCGCGCAGCAGGCGATCGTCGCGCAGCTCACCGATCCACAGGCCGTCAGGGCGGGCCTCGAGCGGGACGCGGAGGAAGCGGTCGGGCAGGGTGTCGACGACCCGCTGACCGAGCTCGCGCAACATCGGGCCGAGGCTGGCGCGCAGATCGCGAAAGTTGAAGGGTGATGATTCGGTGGTGTCGGTGGGATCGATGCTGGCGAAGCTGCGTAGCTCGCCGAGCAAGCGCAGGAGCTGGCGGTAGAGCTCGAGCGGTGAGGTTTCGGGGGCGTCGACGAGGTGACGCAGCTGCGGGAGTGCGCCGCTGAGGGTGTGAAAGAACATGGCGCGGCCGAGGTCGTGCTGGCGGCGGTGGTCGTCGGCGAGGGCGCGGCGGCGGGCCGCGACCTGGGCGGTGAGGTCGGAGAGCGCGGCGCGCAGCCACGGGGAGCCGGTGAGGGCGGCGATCGGCGGGATGAAGGTGTCGTCGAGGATGAAGCCGCCGCTCGCGTCGCGCAGGAGCTCGGCGATCGGGAGGGAGACGTGGTCGGCGCGGGGCTCGTCGCCGAGGCGCAGGGCGAGGTTCAGCTCGCCGAGCTCGATGTCGCGGGCGCTGCGGCCGAGGGTGAGGTCGAAGATCGCCCGGGTCACGCTGCGGTAGCGGTGGCGGGCGCCGGCCTCGGCGGCGACGTTGGCGACGCCGGGGCGCAGGCTGGGGGCGACGAGGTGGACGGCGAGGCGCTCGCTGCGGGTCGGGAAGTGGGGGGCGATCGCCTGGGCGGCGGGGCGCTGCGGGCTGTCCTCGTCGAGGTCGACTGCGGCGCCGTCGGGCAGCACGGCGCGCAGGTGGGTCAATGCGAGCTGGCCGGCCTGCAATGCAGCGGGGTCGAAGCGCAGGGCCAGCACGCCCCACGGGTGCGGAGCGATCGCGCCGAGCCGCGCGGCGAGGTGCCGCTCGTGATAGGCGTCCTGCTGCTGCATGTGCTGGGGGCACAGCAGGGTGCCCTCGGTCCACAGGGGTCGATACAACATGCGGAGTCCTTCGGGCGGCAATGGGGCCCGTGGTGGCAGAGTCTTGGCTGGCGCGGGCTGTCCGCGGGGACAGGTTGGTCTGTCTTATGCGACAGGTGCGGGGAGATCAGCGCGTGGCGAGGGCGGTCGGCCTGGAGATGTCTGAAGGGACAGGTCGGCCGGGGATCGGGCAGGTCGTGGCGAAGGCGGTCGGGTCGAAGCCGGGGGGCGGGAACTCGCCGCCGTCGAGCTCGCTGCGCTCGAGGCCGAGGTAAAAGCAGGGGTCGGCGCTGCGGGTGTCGGGGACCGGGTAGACCAGCAGGGCCGCGTCACCGAGGGGCTCGCGGAAGTGGGCGACGGCGATGAGGTGGGTCGCCTCGGGGCCGAGCGGGAGCACGAGGCGGGCGTGCGTGCCGGGGAAGGCGGTGTAGTCGCGCTTGCTGACGAGCAGCTCGCCGAAGACGGCGTCGCCGCGGGCCTCGAGGGTGGCGAGGTCGAAGGGCTCGTGGTCGGGCGCCTGGGGGTCGCCGCGCAATTGATAGATGGTCAGTGCGGTCGGCCAGGGCTCGCCGTGGTGCCCGGGGTTGATCACCGGGGCGGCCTGGATGAGCAGCTGCACGGCGCTGCGCGGCGGTGCCGGCGGGGTCGCAGATTGTGGGCGACAGGCCAAAGTTCCCGCCCCGCTCAGCAGCCACACCATCATGGCGAGGGCCGCGCGAACAGGGCGGGAGAGGGACCATCGCCGCACATCCGTGTGCGCCGTTACCTCGTGGTGAGGCTGCGATTGCAACTCACCATAGCGAATCGGTGCATGTGCTGGCAATGGATCTTGTGAATGATCTTTTTGTAATGAGAATCGCGTTAATTTCATTGTTGGGTCTGCTCGGTGAGGAGGGTCAACCAGGGGTCCGCGGTTGTGACGAAGGTGAGGTCGCTGAGCTCGAGGGCGCGGGCGTCGAGTAGGGTCAGGTGGTCGCTGCAGGTGGTGTCGGGCAGGCAATCGCGGATGCGGATGGCGGCGTGCAGGGCGGGGACCGGGCCGTGGAGGTCGAGGCGGCGATGGATCTCGAGGCGGCGGGTCAGGCCCTGGCGGCCGGGGAGGTCGCGGCGCTCGTCGAGGCGCAGGCGGGCGGGACGGACCGGGGCGTCACCCTCGGGCAGGTCGGCGTCGATGAAGCGCTGGTTTAATAGGGGGAGCAGGAGGGCCTCGGGGGGGCAGGGTTCGGGGGGGGTGCGTTCGGGGGTGGTCACGGGGCAGGCCTCGCCCTCGGCGACCAGCAGCGACTGGCCGGCAGGGAGGCGCTCGAGGTGGAGGCGGACCCGGCGGGCCGGGGCGCGCAGGCTGCCGACGCCGCGGAACTCGAGGCCCTGATCGACCCAGCGGGCGAGCACCACCGGGCCGAGCGAGGTGCCGTCGGGGTAGTCGAAGAGGCGGGCCCAGACCAGCAGGGCGCCGTCCGGGGATGTCCCGAAGGACAGGTCGTCGGCGGTGCGTGGGCGTGGGGGTAATGTGGGGTCGTCGTCATCGGGGGTGAGCAGCGGACGGTGGCTGCAGTCCCGGGGGTCGGTCGGTGGGAGGCCGGTGTTGCGGTCGAAGTCGGAGATCAGCAATTGAAACCAGAGGTCCGGGGGCAGGACCCGCGAGTCGGCCTCGACGGCGCGTGTGGCGGCCACGAGCGCGGGGCAGATCGGGAGGTCGCGCTCGGGGACCGGGCGGCATGCGATGAGGGCGAGGGCGAGGCAGGCGGGGCGGTGCATGGCGATCTCGATCTCGGGGACAGAGGTGGGCAGCACGCTCGCGGAGAGGGCGAGCGCGTGGCGTCGATGTTGGTGAAGGCAGCGATCGTTGGCTGCTCAGGACGATGGGGTGAGGGCGGCGTCGTTTGGGAGCGCGGTGAGGGGCAGGCCGTGGCGCTGCAGCTCGTCGGCGTAGGCGCTGCGGAAGTGGTCGCGCAGGGTGCCGGCCGTGTCGGCGCTGTCGCCGAGGCAGGCGGTGTAGCGATCGAGGAAGCCGCGCCACAGCGCCCGGCTACGAAAGGGGCTGGTGGTGGCGACGAGCTGCTCGATGGCGGGTGGGGCGAGCTCGGCGGCGATGTGGCGGGTCGCCGCGAGGGTCGCGGTGACGTGGGCGCGCGCGTGGGCGAGCAGGACGGCGAGGGCGTCGAGGAGCTCGTGGTTGCGGTCGGCCTCGGCGCTGTGCCAGGCGAGCAAGTGGGCGAGCAGCTCGTCGGCGGTGGTCATTGTGAGGATCGGGTTGGTGCGGTCGGTGGGCACGAGGCCGAGGTCACGGGCCTGGCGCAGGCGCAGGTGCTGCAGCGCACCGGTGCCGGCGGCGAGCGTTTGTAGGGTGAGGACGAGGCGGCTCATGAAGCGGCGGGCCTCGTCGAGGCTCGCGGGCGGGCGCTGGCCGGGGAGCAGGAGCTGTGCGGTCTCGGCGATGAGCGCGAGTTCGCGGGTGGGGCGCGGCGCGGCGGCGATGTGGGCGTGCGGGGTCGCGGTCGGTCGCGGGGACGAGGTGGTGATCGGGGGCGGCGGAACGATGAGTGGAGGAGATGAATGTGATGGGTTGGTGAGGGAAGGTGGAGGCGTACGCGGATCGTCGAGGGAATGTGGGGATGTTGGTGCTGTGGGGATTCGTGGATCGGTGAGCGAGGGGGCTGGCGGAAGGGACAGGTGCGGGAGGTCGGGGCGTTCGGGATTTGTGGGGAGTGGGGATTGGTGGGGCTGGGCTGGGGTGAGCTGGGATTGGTGGGGCTGCGTCGGGGCGAGCAGGAGCAGGTGGGCGTGATCGCGGGGGCTGAACTCGGCGAGCACGCGACGGGCGGCCGGGGCGTCGCCGGCGGCTTGCAGCGTGTGCATGAGGTCGGCGAGGCGCTCCTCGAAGGCCTGGCGGGCGGCGGCGTAGGGGGTGTGGAGGGCGTGGAGCTCGCGGATGTGTGCGTGCAAAAACTCGAGGTCGGCGGGGCCGGTCTCGGGGAGGTCGCCGCTGGCGGTTTGATGGTCGCGGTCGGGGTGGTGAAGGATCTCGAGGTCGAAGGGGCCGAGCGAGACGCGGAGGCGGTGGGGGATCGGCAGGGTCGTGTGGGGGGCCAGGCGGCGGCCGGCGATGCGCAGGCCGTTGGTGCTGCCGAGGTCGTGGAGCGTCGCGCCGGTGTCGTCGAGCTCGAGGCGGGCGTGCTCGGCGGAGACGTAGGGGTCGGCGAGCTGGAGCTCGTTGTCGGGCTCGCGGCCGATGCGGACCGGGCCGGCGGTGAAGCGGTGGTCGGAGGCGACGCCGGTGCGGCGGTCGGTGACGCGGATCTGGAGGCGAGGTCTGGGCATGTCAGGTGAGCGGGATGGTGAGGCGGTGCGGGCGATGGGCGGTGGGGTCCGGGGTCAGGAACAGGTCGCGGCCGAGGGACTGCTGGCCTAAAAGACATGGTGGAAGGGACATGTCCTCGAGTTCGACGACGAGCTCGAGGGCGATCGGCTCGGGGATGAAGATCGCCAGCAGGGCGCGCAGGCGGGCGTGGGCGGGCTGGCCAGGGCGCAGGGCGTCGAGGGCGGTGCTCGGGAGGGGGCCGAGGTGCAGGCGGGCGGCGGCGGAGGGCAGGCGCAGCTCGGTGCCGAGGGCCGCGGTGTCGCCGAGGCGGGCGGCGGGGCTGCCGAGGCGGCTGTGGTGCTCGTCGGCGAGCGGGGTCCAGGCGTCGTCGATGGGCTCGAGGCGCAGGAGCGAGGTGGCGGGGAGCAGCTCGGGGAGCAGGCGGTGGAGGGCGAGGGCGAGGGCGCGGGGCGAGCGGTCGGCGGAGGCGAGCAGGGGGGCGAGGCGGAGGGCCTCGAGCGGGGTCAGCGGGGCGGTGTCGAGGCCGACGAGGGCGATGATGTGTTGCGACCAGGGGTCCGCGCCGTGGTGGGTGTCGAGGGCGCCGGCGAGGTCGGCGGCGAGCAGGCCGCGGCAGAGCAGGAGGGTGCGGCGGTGGTGAAAGAGGTCGAGGACGGCGAGGGCGAGCGGGTCGTCGGCGAGCTCGTCGGCGAGGGCGAGGGGGAGTGGTGAGGCGGGGCCGCAGGGGCCGGGGCCGGCGGTGGTGAGGAGGTGACGGGTGGGGTCGTCGGGATCTCGGGTGACGGCGAGGAGCTCGGCGAGCGGGAGGGCGAGGTCGGTGCTGTGGGTGAAGCGGATGGGGTCGCGGGGGAGGTCGGCGGTGGTTTCTGAGATGTCGTGAGGTCGGCGAGGGGCTGGGCTTTGGGACAGGTTTTGAGGTTGGTGATTGGATGTTCTTTGGGACAGGTTTTGAGGTTGGTGATTGGATGTTCTTTGGGACAGGTTGTGGGAATGGTGGTGGGCTCTTTGTTGGGACAGGTTTTGAGGTTGGTGATCGGCTGGGCTTTGGGACAGGTTGGTTTTTTGGAGGAGGTCGAAGGCGGCGAGCAGGTCGTGGTGGGTGGGGTGGGTGTGGAGCTCGGTGAGCCAGCGGGCGGCGGGGTCGGCTGCGTCGGCGGAGCGTGGGGGTGCCGGGGCCATGGTTGGCTCAGGGGGCGGTGCGGGGCGGCCAGGCGTGTTCGGCGGCCGAGGGGTGGAGGACGGTGTGGAGCTCGCTGGCGGTGAGGAAGGGGGCGGCGCCGGCGAAGAGCTGGTCGAGCAGGGCGGAGAACAGGAAGGCGTGGCCGGGGCTGGCGAAGGCGGCCTCGTCGAGGGTGACGCGGCTGCGGATCGTTCGCAGCGCGGCGCCGCGGTGGACGCGGGTGATCAGGTCGCGTTCGATGGTGCGGACGGCGTCGATCTGGCGGGCGTTGGTGCGACCGAGCGGGGTGCCGAGGCGGGCGGGGGCGTTGTGGAGGGCGAGCAGGACGCGCAAGGCCGCGGGATCGTGGAGGCCGCGCGCGGCGAGGCCGAGCTGGGCCAGCAAGTGCCACTGCGCGTCGTCGCCGAGCGGGGCGCGGATCGGCGGGGTCACGGCCGTCAGGTTGGTGTAGCCGCGAAACAGGGCGCCCGGCGGCGCGCCGCTGACGTCG
>Ga0116158_10003379_pt1 | contig 13871 bp, 13 predicted proteins | sample AD_UKC052_MetaG_FD_89883 | JGI IMG/M metagenome (GOLD analysis project Ga0116158, IMG submission 89883) | Active sludge microbial communities of municipal wastewater-treating anaerobic digesters from USA - AD_UKC052_MetaG | ecosystem: Engineered > Bioreactor > Anaerobic > Digestate | place: USA... | reverse complement strand
ATCAGCGAACTAGTCGACAGCGTGGTCGCGGATGCGCTCCACATCGTCAGCAGCAACACGCCGGCAGCTTCCACGGCGATGCGCGTCGCGCGATCGGGCAAGCTCGCAAACGCGATGTACAATACATCAGTGAAGGTTTCGCGGCCCGGCTGGCGGCGCCACTCCGAGCGGAACGGCCACCGCTGTTCAAGCGCTACCAACAACGCGATCAGGCCGATCAACACAGCTGTCATCGCCAGCGGCGGTGCCAGGTTCGCGTAGACGATTAGGATTGCGGTCAGCGCCGGAGCGCCCAGCAACAGCGTTGGAAACATCAGCCGCATGGGCGACCAGCGGGTGGATTGTGACTCTTGCCATTTCTGCGGCATTTCAAAATGCATGCTCATATGCACACATATACACGCATTTTAGGAATTCGGCAATTTCCAAATCGCAACGCATCGATTTGGCCACAAGCGCGCAGGCTAGCCGTTTGTCGGCTGCACCGAACACCGGATGGCCCCGTTGGCTATCACTATGCTAATTTCCGCCGCGCCTATCAAAGGAGCCGCTCGAATGCCTGTGACCAGCGTTACGATTTCGTCCACCCCATCCACCCTCGACGAATCGATGGCACAAGTGACCGCCGTGCTTGGCCGCGAATTGCCAGACGACTTTGCTGCGTTATATCGCGAATGCGATGGCTTCACGGTCAACGTCGAAATCGACGGCAAAACCTCGCCCGATTGGTCAGCTGCCATCGCTTCGTTGAGTGAAGCTTTCGATGACTGGAAGCCGCATCAACAAAGTAGCGATGTTGATGACTACAACCCCTCCTTCGATGAGCCTTTTTGCGAGACCATTTGGAGCCCCGACGCCGACGTTGACGATGACGAATCGTTGGCCCGTATGAATCAACTGCGCCGCAGCAAATTGCTGCTGTCCGTACCGGGCGCGCCAGAGTGGATTGTCGTCGATTTTACACCTGAAGATGGCGACTATCAGCTGCTGTGGGTTTACGAAGGAAGTGAAACGCAGCCATTGGCGCTGGACCTACCGGCATTTTTGCGGTGGGTGCGCGTTTTCGGCGCTGCACGTTGGTACTGGGCTTTTTTGCCACGCGACCACTCCATGGGCGATTTTGCAACGACGCGCGAAGCGCTTGCGGCGTTTGCGCCATTCGCCGCAGCTGAACTAGCAGCACTCGCAAACGCAGCCGAGGCGCGGCCGTAGCGCTCAATGATACCAAGACCGGATGCCAAGCAGATAGCGCGCGGCACCGACGGGTTCGAACTCAAGGCCGACGGTGGCGCTCCAGTCGTGCTTGTCGTAACGGCTTTGAGTTGCGGTTGCAACGGCGCGCACACCGATCATGTAGCTGCTGCTGCGTGGCTTGTCGCCGAAGAGATTCCAGCGGGCTTGATAGCCAAAGCCGAGCTGCGCAGTTAACAAATCGGGATTGGCGCCAACGCGAACGCTGGTGACGCCTTGGCCTTCATAGAAAAACATATTGAGTTTGCGCGGCCCGACCAGCGAAAGTTCGCCGCCGAGTAGCGGCATGCCCCAGCTGCGGAATTCGGCCCACGGACCAATGCGCAAGCGCGAGCCGAGCGGCAGGGTAAAGCCAGCGCCAAGCGCACCATCGAAGCCGCCAGCGGTTGTGACTCGCTGGGTGGTGCGTGCCAGTGCATTGGTTGGCTGATGTGCACCTTCTGCAACAACGAAGCCGGCTCGCACCCAGCTGGACCACTCAACCAAGGTGGTTGTTTCGGCGTCCGTCGCAATCTCATACCGATCGGGCGGTGGCGGCGGCTGCGCAAGTGCGGTGCCGCGGCTGGCTACAGCGCCCATCAACAAGGTGAAAGCTAACACTTGGAGCAAATGCGCAGAACCAGCGAAACGAGCCATGCCGGTTCAACGCGCTAGCGCCCCGATAGATCTTTTCAATCGCGCGCAGCCGCCGCCTCGACCGCCCCTGCCTGCCCCCCTACCGCTCCGAGGCATGTTTAACTCATTGAAATGTAAAGCATATTTGCCTCGCATAGGCAGCACGCACCGGCGCTAGGTCTGTGCTAGCTTAGCCCACGGCCATGTTCCGAATTCGTCAATCGTATCGAGAAGATGTCGACCAAGTGCTGGCGGTTGCCGAGCATCTCGACACGGTGAATCTGCCGGCGGACCGCGCCAGCATTGAAAAGATCGTCGCGCTGTCAGCGCGCTCGTTTGCGGGCGAAGTGCCTGTGGTGGATCGCGAGTTTCTGTTCGTACTCGAAGACATCAAACACAAGCGCATCATCGGCACATCGATGGTGTATGCGCAGCACGGCACCAAACGCGCGCCGCACATTTTCTTTCGCGTCGAAAAAGACGAGCGTTACTCGTACACGCTCGACAAATACTTCGTGCACCAAACGCTGCGCATCGGCTACGACTACAACGGGCCAACTGAAATCGGCGGCTTGATCTTGTTGCCGGAATACCGCCGCAACAACGAAGCACTCGGCAAAGCGCTTTCGTACGTGCGCTTTTTGTTCATCCGCATGAATCGCGCGATGTTTCGTGATCAAGTGCTGTCGGAACTGTTGCCACCACTCGAAACCGACGGGCAATCGCGCTTGTGGGAAGTGCTCGGCCGCCACTTCACAGGGCTATCGTATCAAGAAGCCGATCGCCTCTCGAAGGACAACAAAGAGTTCATCCACGCGCTGTTTCCCGACGATCCGATTCACACCGAGCTGTTGCCAGCTGAAGTGCGCAACATCATCGGCCAAGTTGGCGAAGAAACCAAAGGCGTTGAAAAAATGCTGCGCCGCATTGGCTTTGAATATGCGGGGCAGATCGATCCGTTCGACGGCGGGCCGCACTTTTCGTGTCGCACCGATGAGATTTCGATCGTGCAAGAAGCCAAAGAAGTTGTCACCCGCTTAGTCGACGATGCCGATGGTGAACGGCCATGGGCAATTTTAGGCGTGCAAAGCAAGGCAGGTTTTTTTGCGACGGGTGCGCGCGTGGTGCCGTCAGACGACGGCACGGTTGGCATTACCGCGGATACGCATCAACGTCTCGGCGTGAAAGCCGGCGCTTCGGTGTGGATGGCCTTCGGCTGATGCTGCGTAGCCGCAACGTGCATGTCGCTGCATTGGCGATCGCGAGCGGGCTGCTTGCCATCGCATCCACCAGCCATGCGCAGGATCATGAGCATCGCGATCCCAACGCTGGACGCATCGAACAATTGCAACGCATGGTGCAACCGCCGAGTGGCTGGCAGATGGATGCTGACCTCAGTGCAGACCGCGCACGCGCACTTTCAACGTATCCACACTTTGGCGGACTGCACACGCTAACCTCGGCGGAAGTGTGGGTGCCTAACGGCGCCAACAAGAGCGTGGTGATGGTGGTGTCACGCGTGGTTGCGACTGATGCGTTAACCACCCCCGACGCGCTGCATGCTGCGCTGCACGCGGCTGGTGCAGAATTTGAAAATTCCGTCGCGTCGACGCTCGATGTGCGCGCCGAAGCAATGCCGGCAACGCCACGGCAGTTTCCTCACAGCGATACGGCAACGGAGATCCGGATCGATTTTGCCGACGTTGCGCACGGTTATGCAGCTCGCATGGTGTTGGCACATGACCACGCCAGCCTGGAAGCCGTGACCGTTGAATGCATCTGGAATGGCGATAACCCAGCAGCGCAAGCGTGTCGCGCGGCGTTGCCGAGCGCAAACGCCACGTTGGTCTTGAGCAAACGCCTGCCGATCACATGGCCGGCCGCAGCACCAGCGCCGAGCGGTAGCAACAGTGAAGCACCATCGATGTCGCCGGGGCCCAGTATGTCGCTGAGCGACGGCGGCAAGATCGTCTTTCCGCCACTGCGTCTGCCTCCGCCAGCAGCACCGTTTAACTGGCGGCCCTACGTGTTTGGCGTTGGGTTGGCCGTCATGTTGCTCGCGTTCTACTTGAATCATCGCCACCGCAAACGACTCGAAGCCCTCGACGGCCGGCCGATCCGGCGGCGGCGTGGCAGCGGCGCGGTCGCAAACTCAACCGATTCTGTTACGGCCGATACCGTCGACACCGTCGCTTCTAGCGACGACAATGCAAGGACAGACGCATGAGTGAGACAACTGCTGCCGATCCGATTTTGGTTGTAGACGATGAAAAGAACATTCGGCGCACGTTGCGCATGGTGCTTGAAGGCGAAGGCCACACCGTGCATGAAGCCGAAAACATCGTCGAAGCCCAGCGCATTTTGGCGGCCGAAGCCGTTGAGTTAGTGTTGCTCGATATCAAGCTTGGCGAAGACAACGGGCTCGACTTGTTGCGCATCCTCAAGGCGCGCGGCGACGATGGTTTGCCAAGTCGCACCTCAGATATTCCCGTGGTGATGATCTCCGGCCATGCCACCATCGACGATGCGGTTGCGGCAACGCGGCTCGGCGCGTTCGACTTTATGGAAAAGCCGCTCGACCGCAATCGGGTGATGGTCACCGTGCGCAACGCGCTCGAACGGCGGCGGATGTGGCGCGAAGTGCACGACTTGCGACGCGCGGTGGACGCACGGTGGGAGTTGCTTGGCAATGCGCCGATTATGGTTGACCTGCGTCGACAAATTGCCAAAGTTGCACCCACCAAAAGCCGCATCCTGGTTACGGGCGAAAGCGGCACCGGCAAAGAATTGATCGCGCGTGCGATTCACCGCAACAGCGCTGTGAGCAACGGCGCGTTCGTCAAAGTGAACTGCGCTGCGATTCCGCCGGAGTTGATCGAAAGCGAGTTATTTGGCCACGAGCGCGGCGCCTTTACTGGCGCCATCGCCAAAAAACGCGGCTTGTTCGAAGTTGCCGATACCGGCACCATGTTCCTCGACGAAATCGGCGACATGACGTTGTCAGCGCAAGCCAAGGTGCTGCGGGTTTTGCAAACCGGCGAGTTCACACGGGTCGGCGGCGAAAAAAGTCTGCGCACCGATTGCCGCGTGGTGGCGGCCACCAATCGTGATCTCGAAGCGATGGTGAAAGCTGGCAGTTTCCGCGAAGATTTATTCTTTCGCTTAAACGTTGTGCCGATCCACTCGCCTGCCCTGCGCGAACGCACCGACGACATTCCGCTGTTGGTCGAATCATTTGTCCGCGAATGCTGCGAAGAAAACGGCTTGGGCTACAAGCCAGTCGACGAATCCGTGTTTGGCGCGCTCAAGCGTTACGAGTGGCCTGGCAACGTGCGCGAATTGCGCAACGTCGTCGAGCGCTTGGTGATCATGAGCGATGAAATGATTCACGAAAAAGATCTGCCACCGTATTTGGGCGGGCCACGCTCCGGCATCATTCGCTTGGCTGAGCCATCGACGGCCATCGATCTCGGCAAATACGCCAACAAAAGTTTGCGCGAGTTTCGCGAAGAAGTTGAAACCGAGTTTATTCGCATCAAGCTCGCCGAATACGAATGGAATATTTCGCGCACGGCGCAAGCATTGGGCATCGAACGCACCAACCTGCACAAGAAGTTGCGTGCGCTTGGAATTCATCGCGGCGAAGACGGCGAGTAGTGTGGTGAAGCGCGGTGCGCGACGATGGCTAGCGCTGGTCGGCGTCTGCGCGTTGTGGGGCGCAGCTGCTCGGTCGGCCACCGCGGACACGCCAGCGCCGTCGGCAACCTCGACGGTTCCCGCAAGCGATCTACCGTTGCCAGCGCAACTCATTGAGCAACTCAGCAGCAGTGAGGCGACACAACGCAGCCAGGCCTTGGTGGCTGTTGAAGCCGTTCGCGCTGACGCCGCAGCTACGCTGCCCGGCTTCGACGACGCCTTGTTCAGCGCTGCCCGTGTGGCACAAGACGACGCTGCTGACCCAGCGCGTGCGCTAGCCTTATATCAGCGGATCGTCGACGAATATCCCAACGGTCGCTTAGCCAATGCGGCCGCGCGGCATGCGGCACAGCTCCAAGCCTTAGTTGGCGCCGACCCAACCAGCGCACGGTTTGCACGCACGCTGGCGCAATTGCGTGCATCGATTGACACACGGCCATATGCAGAGATTGTTAGCGGTGTGGAGCCCCTGCTCGACGCTGCTTGGATCGGTGCCCCCGAAGCAGCGCTTTGGCTTGGCGAATTTGAGCGCCGGGTCGGCGAATTAGCGGCAGCGCAACGCCACCTCGAACGCGTGGTGCGGCAGTGGCCGCAGAGCCACGCTGCGCCAGTTGCCATACGCGAGCTTGCTGCAGTTGCGTTAGATCGTCGCCAATGGCGGGTGGCGTTACAGTGGGCCGCAAAGATCGACGCCACCGACCCAGCAGATGCGGCGTTGCGAGCGGGCATCGAGACCCTAGCGCAGCGCGGGTTGCGCTTTGCGCTTTGGTACGATCGAGCGTGGGCCATCGCCCTACTGGTTGCCGTAGCGCTGAGTGCGGCTTTTGGATTCAGTATTTGGCGCAGTGCCAATCGTCGACAGGCGTGGCGACCTCCGCTGGAATTTTGGTTTTTGCTGCCGGTGTGCGGCTTGCTGTACGGCATTTCGCGCACGGCAAACATTGCGATTGCGCCTGCCGTACTGTTGATTGCAGGCTTTGGCTTGGTGGCTGCCTGGCTCGTCGGTGGCACGTTGCAAGCTCGCAGTGTGGCCAAACAGCGCTTGGGCTGGTTCGCAGTGTTGTTAGCGGGCACCGCTGCCCTGGGTGTTATCGCGGTGCTGTATATCGCCCTGATGCGCCAAGGCCTGCTTTTCGACATGCTCGAAACGTTGCGGTTTGGGCCGGAACTGTAAGCTACACTTGGTGCATGGGTAAATTTCTAATGCTGGCGTGTGCGCTGGCGGTCGCGAGTTGCGGTGGGCCGAAGAAGGGCATGGTCGTAAGCACCGCCACGGGTGGCGGCACGGACACGGACACGGACACGGACACGGGCACGGGCACGGGCACTGGCACGGGCACGGGCACGGGCACGGGCACGGACACGGACGCGGACCGAGCGGGCACGGCCACGGGCGCCGGCAGCAAGCCGCAAAAAGATACGTCGTCCGGTATCCGGACAGCATATGCTGCGCACGTTGCTGGCCAAACCGTTGCTTCGCTTGCGATGTTTCGCGACTTGGCCGCCGGGTTGCCACCACCGGACGAAGCGTTCGACGCGGCTGATTGGGCGCACGCCTCGATCGACGGCAAGTTCGCACTCGTTGAAACCGGCCGTTGCGTCATCAGTTGGAGCGGCGGTTCAAGCAGCCGCCATTGTGGCGAAGTCCTCGTTGACGTCGCAGCTCAAAAGATCGTTCGCTACCTGCCGGTGGAGCCAGCGCATGCCGAACATCGCAACGCGTTCTTCGTCGGCAATTGGCTGGTGACATGGAACGGCGACAAACGCGAGTTAGTCGACCTCAACAATCAATTGCATGTCTCGATGTTGCCGGAAGAACCGCTTGAGCTTTTGCCCGATGGCAAAAGCTACCTAAGCGTGCCACCGAGCAAACCTGCGACGTTTGAAGTGCACGATCTGCAATCGCACAAGCTGCTTGCCAAGCTCGTCCCAAACGGTGCCGGACCGCAATTCGCAAAGTCGATAATGAGCGGACCGCTGCACCGCTACGTTGCAGGCGGCACGGTGATGGTGGTGCTCGAAGCCGGCGAACTGCAGGGCTATGTGCTGGCGACTGGCAAACGCCTGTTCTCGTTTGCAACGGACCTCGGCCATCTGTGGGTGGCTGAAGCTAACCAAGGTAAGACCCTTACGCTGCGCCAAGCCTGCGATTGGAACGTACGGCAACCGCCGCGCCCAGTTGCTGGCTGCACGCCCAAAGCGGCGTGTTTGCAAACGCCGGTGTGCGCTGCGCCCATGGATGCCGACGTCGACGTCGCCACTGGCAAGGTTAAATGGCGCCCGGTTGATCCAACGGCCAACGCTGCAGCGTCAGTGCCACCGCCAGCCGAACCACCAGTGCCGGTTGCCGTGCTCAATAAAATGTTCTGCATGGCTGCCCGCGAATTAGTGGTACCCGCTGCCGCTTGCGCGAAATAACAACGTCGCTACACTGCGCGGATGGCACGCCGAGGCAAAATCTTAGCGATCAAATGGGGCATGAACCCCAATTCATCGAGCTTGGGCGTTGATGTCACGTTTTTGATTGCCGGTGCTGCGATGATCGCGATGGCAACGCCAGTGGTTGGCGCGTTGTTGCGGATTCGCGGGCAACGCCAGGTTAACAACGCGCTAGCGTCGACGAGCCGCGCAGGCGCGGTCGACAACACCGCCGATGCGTCGAGCGGCTCGAACGATGCGTAAGCCGTCGTGGTTGCAGCGCGTGCTCGATGTCGCGCGCGACCAACGGCTGCCACGTGATGCGCAGGCGTTGCGGTTCCGGGTTGAGCAGTTTGGCGCGATTGTGCAGTCGCTTAATCCGCGGGCGTTGGTGTTTGTGGATCGTGACTATGCAAGGCAGTGGACGGCGCGCAATGGATTGGCGGCGCCGAGGTGGGCGGAGCCAGAAGCAGAGGCAGGGACACGGGCAAAGACACAGACACGGACACGGACACGAACACGGACACGGGCAGAGACACAGACACAGACACGGGCAGAGACACGGGCAGAGACAGGGACAGGGACAGGGACAGAGACAGAGACAGAGACACCGACACGGACAGGGTCTCCGTCTGCGACGGATTCCTTGACTGGAATTACGAAACGGGTCTTACAGAAGGCACGTGCACTAGTGCGAGCCGTGTCGCCTGGAACAGCGGCAACGCTCGACGACAATCCGATCACCGTGGCGCCTTTGTCGGCGCCACTCGAAGCGCATTTGCAACTTACCAATCGCTGCAACGCTGGTTGCAAAGGCTGTTATACCGGCGCCTCGCCGCAAGGCGACAACACGAGCGAAAATCGCGAGTGGCAACTCGCGCAGTGGCAACGCACCATCGACGAGCTGGCCGCAGCTGGCGTATTTCACGTAGCGCTTGGCGGCGGCGAAAGCGCGGTGCTGCCGTGGTTGGGCGAACTTGCCGACTACTGCTGGCAACGCGGTATCGTCCCGAACCTGACTACCAGTGGCCTTGATGGCTTGCCGGCCCTGCTCGAAATTGCTGACCGGTTTGGTCAAATCAACGTTTCGCTCGACGGGCTTGGCGATGCGTACGCTGCGGTGCGCGGCTTCGATGGTTTTGCCCGCGCCGACGCTGCGATTCGTGCGCTGCGGCAACGCAAGCGTGAAATCGGCATCAACGTTGTGGTCACGCGCAGCAACTTCACGCAGCTTGACGCCATCTTTGCCTATGCCAAAAAGCAACGCTTGAGCGAAGTGGAACTGCTGCGCTTTAAGCCCAGCGGGCGTGGCGCGCGCGGCTACGACGAGGTGCGCTGCACCGATGCGCAACATCGTTTGTTTTTGCCCATTGTGCTTGCAGGTGCCAAACGGCATCGCATTCGAGTCAAAGTCGATTGTTCATACACGCCGATGCTCGCCTTTCACGATCCCGGCCCAGCAGTGCTGGCGCAGCTTGCGGTGTTTGGCTGCACGGGTGGCGATTTTCTCATTGGCGCCAAAGCCCAAGGCCAGCTGACTGCGTGTAGCTTTGCAGCGCCGCCGCCGCCGGATAACAACGGCGCACGGCCTCGAGTTGACGAACTGCGCAGTTACTGGAACCGGCCCGATGCCTTTGGCGTCTTTCGCCAGTGGCGCAACGCCGACGAGCCGTGTCGCAGTTGCACCTACCTAAGCGTGTGCCGCGGCGGCTGTCGCGTCGTCGCTGCGCATGCTGGCACTCCTGCCGCGCCCGACCCTGAATGTCCGTCGGTGGTGCGATTTCGGTCCAGCAGTCGCTAGCGCGCGCCGCCCGGCTGGCCAGAAACGACCGACGGACAGCTTGGGGATGAGGTGTTGATACCGATCTGCGCTGAACAGTGTTGCCAAACGCAACAATTGAACACCAGTAGTCACGAATGGACTAAGGACCTTCAGCCGCGAGGGGCGCAGCCCCTCTTCTGTGTGATATATCCCTGGCCATGAAAACCGTGATGATCATCAGCGACGCCACCGGCGAAACCGCCGAGCGCATGGTGCGCGCTGCGACGATGCAATTTTCCGAATCAGTACAAGTCAAATTGTACTCGCGGGTCCGGCTCGAAACCGAGCTCGAACAGATCCTCGAAAAAGCCGCTGAAACCAAAGCCCTCGTGGTGTTCACTGTGGTCAACGCCGAAGAGCGTGACCTCATCACCAAGCTGGTCGAAAAGTACAACGTCGAAGCTGTCGACTTGATCGGCTCGCTGATCAGCAAGCTTGCAATGTATCTCGGCGCTGCACCAGCCGGCGTCCCTGGCTTGCTGCACACCATCACCGAAGATTATTTCCGCCGCATCGAGGCCGTCGAGTTCGCAGTCAAAAACGACGACGGCGCCGAGCCGCGCAATTTACCCAAAGCCGACCTGGTGCTCGTCGGTATTTCGCGTACCTCCAAGACCCCGCTGTCGACCTACTTGGCGCAGCGCGGCCTCAAAGTCGCCAACGTGCCACTGGTGCTTGGCGTGGATCCGCCCGAAGAACTCAACAAAGTCGACGACCGCAAAGTCTTTGGCCTCATCGTGCAACCCGACATGCTCATGCGCATTCGCCAAGCCCGCTTGTCGCACTTGGGCATGCCCAATGATTCGAGCTACGGTCAACGCACCCACATCGAAAGCGAAATCTCGTACTGCCGCGAGATTTTCCGCAAGCACCCGAACTGGCCGGTTATCGACGTCACCAACCGCGCGATCGAAGAAACCGCCGCCGACATTTTGCGCATCTATCAAGAACGCAACGGTTAACGCAGACCGTTCGAGCGCTTGGTGCAGCGATACATTACACTGCTGCCATGAACCGCATCATTGTCGTTGTTGCGTTGCTGGGCGCTGGTTGTACGGCCCACCGGGTGGCGCCTCAAACTACAGGCACCAATGAAAAAGCTGGGCCCGTCATGAATTGGCAAGAATCTTTGGTTGCGCGCTTGGCAGATCGCATCAACAACGCTGGCTTGCTAACCGATCTGGAACCATATCGGCAGAAGCTAGAACTCGCGGCGGTCGAGAACCCAGCGAGTCGCGCAGCGCTGGAAGCGGATATGTACAGCCTGTGGCAACTGTGGCAGCAAGGCTTCACGCGGCACGCAGCGGTGCTCGACGAGCAGATCCGGAAAAACTTCACAGGCGACGACGTCACGGCGCTCAGCGAAAAACTTGCCGCGGCGGTGCCGACAGCACGCTTCGGAACCAACGCCCCCGCCCGGGTTGCCTGGGTTATCCTCAACGGGATTCAACGCTACGAGATTGCCGGCGAAACGCCGCAGCCGCCCAAGCTCTAGCGGGCCGCGGCCACTACTGTTTTCGAAACGTGGACGTCAAAGCTCCACGAAGGCGGACGGGAGTCCTTGTCTTTAGGGTCCCATGCACGACAAGGCTCGACGTGTGCCGCAAGCTCCACGCTGCGCGCGCCAGCGGGCACCACAAACTCGCGCAGCGCAGACATACTCGTTTCCCGATCGGTGGGCAGTTGCTGCACCAGCTCGTCGCGCTCGTTGCGGATTTTCACCGTCGCTTTGCTGCATTCGTTGCCGCCAAGCAAGCGCCAGCGCTCACCGGGGTTTGCAGCGTAGCGTTTCGTCACCATGTTTTGGTCCGGCACCGAAAACAAATCAACCCGCCGCCACGGCGACACAGTTCGATTGATTTTGGCAATACGGTCAGTGGAGCCTTTGAGGCATTGCAGATCGTCTGCGAAGCGAACCTTGACCTGTTGCATAGGCAGATCGTCTTGTCGAAGTTCAGCTATCACGCTCCGGCTTTGAAAGCGAACTTGCCATTGATCGTCGGTGGTGACACTAACTTGCTCAACAATGAAATCACATGCGCCGAGGCTGACACTCACATTCTGAGCGTACGTGGCGCGGGCGAGGGTTACCGTCGTTTCCCACGGACCGTTGCCTTGAAGCTCCATTTCGCCGATTTGCCGGGGCTCGCTGACCACAGTTGGCGTTACAACCGCCGTTGTTTGCCGAGCGCTTGAACTCAATCCTCGTCGGACAAAAACGCCAAATAGCGTTCAGGCAAGTCGTCGAACTCGAGCATTTCGCCGCAGCGTGGGCAGCCGAAGGTCGGCGGCTGTAAATTCGCAGCAAGCACGACGGCGGTTTGCAACAAGCGCTCTTCTTGGTGCTCACATGCCGTGCAGTGATACGGTGCAAAGAACGACGTGACGGTGCCGCGGCCGAGGGTGTCGTTCACCATTGAAGCTTGTACGATGAACGGCACGGAACACGCGTGGAATTCGTAGCCAGCGATGCGCGCGGCGCGCAGAAATTCGCACCAGGCGCGCACGCCGAGCGAGTTCATGTAGGTAATCTCTGCTAAATCAAATACGACGCGGCCGACCATTTGCGGCAATAACGCATCAAACTTAGTAGCCTCGGTAAAATCGCCGCGCAACACAACGCGCGTGCGTTCGCCTTCATTGACGATCAGCCACTGCGTGAGCTTGAGCAACAATGCACGAGCGCGCTCGTCGAGCGCATCGAACGCAACCCCTGCGACCGTGCGGCCATCGTGGCGCTGCGCCCAAATCACGTGGGCACGCATCGCAACGGCCGCCTCGGTTGCGGTGGCGATTTCAACGGTCAGCATTTGGCCATCCGCCAAATCCACTTCCGTCATTAAACGTAAGCCATCGATCGAGAGGTTCGACACCGTCGCGGCGATCGGCCCACTCACCGTCACTACATTGGTTGAAAATGCTTCCGTGCCACGGCGCGGCAGGCCCAATGCTAGCGCGACGGCATCGTAGAGTTCGTCGGCGCTCATCGGTGCAACCAACAACTCATCACAGCAGCTTGCAGCGACTCGCCCCAGCTCGTCGGCAGTAAGGCGTCGACTGACAACAATGACGTTAACCGTGGCGCCTTGGGCTTTGGCTTGCGTCTTGAGCGCACGCGAGGTGTCAAAGCCGGTAAACGGCCCGGCAAAGTCGGCTTCGAAGACCGCCACGGCCGGCTGGTGAGTTGAAAACATCGTGAGCGCTTGCGCTTGGGTATTGACGACTACGACGTCGAGCTTAAGCGCGGCAAAAACAGGCGCTGCAAAATGGCGCTGTAGCTCAGCACTATCGGAGACCAAAACCTTCGTCACTGGCGCTAGCGTATCACGAACTGCGGCGAGGCTGGGTACCAGCCCTCATGGGATTTTGAGGCACCGCCTGGAACCAGCTCGACGAGCGGTCGCCTGCAGGCGGCGTTGGTCTAGAAAATCGCGCGCAAGATCACAATCAACGCAATGAATGCGACGATGGCACCACCGATGACAACAGCGCCGCGAATCAATGATTCACGATGATACGCGCTGCGCTCGGCGGTGAGCTTTTCAGCTTCGGTGGTACGCGCCGTGATTGCGCCCCTGAGCCGATCGATGCGTTCATACAGTTCAACAAACGACGGATCTTCGACGCGGTTGAGATTCACCAGCGTGCCGAGGGTCACCAAGCGACGCGCAATCTCGTTATCGGTGGCGCTGAGATCGCGCAGCTTGCGCTTTTTCTCAGCGTCGAGCTCGGCTAAGCGATGACCATGACCTTCGCGCGCATCATTGAGGCTACGTTTGGCGCTGTCGTATTCGGCTTTGGCGGCATCAAGCCGTGCTTGTGATTCAAGCAAGGGCTTTTCAATGGCTGTCAGTTTGCGATCAAGGTCTTGCCGTTCCGGTTCAAGCTCGGCGGCTTCGCGCCGATGGCCTTCGGCAGCGCGCCGCATCTGCGAACGCACTTCGCCCATCGCGGTGTTGGCAGATTCGTTGTCACGATCTTCGGCGGCTTTGAGATAGGCCTTTTGCCGACGCTCGACTTCTTTGCGTTTATCGCGCAAGCCACGGCGCTGCGCTTCGTAGGTTTCGTT
>Ga0116158_10003375_pt1 | contig 13878 bp, 8 predicted proteins | sample AD_UKC052_MetaG_FD_89883 | JGI IMG/M metagenome (GOLD analysis project Ga0116158, IMG submission 89883) | Active sludge microbial communities of municipal wastewater-treating anaerobic digesters from USA - AD_UKC052_MetaG | ecosystem: Engineered > Bioreactor > Anaerobic > Digestate | place: USA... | reverse complement strand
GCTCGAGGCGGCCCGGCGCAAGAGTGCCGAGACCGGGCGGATTTTCGCCGTGTACTATGCCGAGCGTCTTCACGTCGAGGCCGCGGTGTACGCCGAACGGCTCATCGAGGATGGGGCCATTGGCCGTGTGGTGCAGGTGCTTGGCCTGGGGCCGCATCGTCTGAACGCCCCAAACCGCCCCCCGTGGTTCTGGGATCCGGCCCAATACGGCGGGATTCTGGTTGATCTGGGCAGCCATCAAATCGAGCAATTCCTCCACTACGCCTCGGCGCAAGAGGCCCGTGTGCTCCACAGCAAGATCGGCAACTACAGTTGCCCGGAGCATCCCGAGTTCGAGGATTTCGGCGACGCCACACTGCTGGCCGACACGGGCGCCACCTTCTATTTCCGCGTGGATTGGTTTACGCCCGCCGGTCTCGGTTCGTGGGGCGACGGCCGAACCATGATTGTCGGCACCGACGGTTACATCGAGTTGCGAAAGTACCTCGACATCGCGCGCGATCCCGAAGGCGATCATGTCTACCTGGTGGACCAGCGGGGCGAGCATCACCTGGCTGTCCACGGTAAAGTCGGGTTTCCCTACTTCGGGCAGTTGATTCGCGATTGTCTCGATCGCACTCAGACGGCGATGACACAGCGCCACACATTCCTCGCCGCGGAATTGGCGTTGAAGGCACAGGCCGCGGCGTTGCGCGTCGGGCCTTAGGGTCTCAGGTTTCGAACAGCCAGCGCGATATCCTCCTCGAAGGCCGGGGTTGGCAGCCGCGCGGGGCCGCTGCCGGCCTTGACCTCGATTCTCTTTGACTCGCGCCTGTTCGTCTTCGGATCGAGCCACTCGACGGAATAGGCGCCGGGCGGCAGTTCGAGCGCGAGCGTCGCGTTTTGCGGGCCGGTTGGCGCCTGTTTGTCTTTGGTGTCACGTGCGAGGTAGACCGCCCAGGCTTCGTTCGGCTGGCCCAGGGCATACGCGCGGTGGCGAGCCGGCACGCCTCCAGCGATGACCGCTGTGTCTGGTTTCATGCGGATGAAGTCGAAGCCGCGCAGGAAATCGCCGAGAATCTTCATCTGTTTTCGAAACACTGGGTTGCCACCGCCCGGCTGCTTCTCTCCGTAGACGAATGTTCCGTCCTCGTGCCCGACCGCAAACGAGTAATCCAGGTGGTTGAAGAGCCCGCCGCCCGCCATGAGGAAACTCCAGGCCTCGACCCGATAGGGCAGGTCGTTCGTGCCGCGGAAACCGGTTTCGTTGTCCCCGATGACTCGATCGAGGCCGAAGTTGAGGGCGACGGCGTCGGGCGGATAGGCGTAGTGGAAGTTGAAGATCGAGACGGCGGGGTGTGGTTGTTCCACCGTGGCCTGGCCGTTGGCGATGTTCATCGAGATCAGGTGGCGGGTCTTCAGGTCCCGCTCGGCCGCTTGGATGACGTCGGCGATGCGGTGCTGCCATTCCTTGGTCACGCCGCCGAAGTACGGCTCGTTGCAGATTTCGTAGTAGAGATTGTCGTGTTTCTGGACCGCTTGGACAATTCTTCGAACCATGGCTTCCTGGACACCCAAGAGCCCGCCGTGGCGGTCGAGGGTGTACACATTGGTTCGCGCGACGGCGCCGACGCCGTTCACATTGTTGCGGGCGTTCATCGGGCTGAGCGCCCACATCGATTCTTCGTAGAACGGACAGAACAGGTTCAGTTCCACCACAACGCCTCGGCTCGATGCGTATTCGAGGAGCTGATCGAGCCGCGCGAAATAGGCGTCGTCCCAACGCGTCAGGTCGAACTTGTTGCCGCCGTTGGCGTAGCCCGGTTCGCCGCTGCGCGCCCAGGGACAGAGCAGGGCGCCCGCCTGCGGCGCGAGAGTGTTGCGGGCAATGTTGAATGCGCCCTGGGGCTCGCAGTAAGCACCGCTAAAAGTGCGCGTGTTATTCAGACCGTCCTTCGCCAGTGTGTCAAAGTACGTCCGGAAATTAAAGTCCCGGTTCAAGAGCGCGCCGTAATGCTCGCCGGATGTGATGAGAACGGTGGGCTGGCCGCGCCAGAGAAAATAGTGGGGGTTTGCCGGATGCAGCGCGATCGGCGCGGCGGCCCATGCGGCGCCGGAGGCCAGAACGAGCAGGAAGACGACGGGAAGGCGCATGGCGAGAGCCTATGCCGCCCTGCGGTGCGCTGGCAACCGATTTTGGGGCGCACTCCTTTTTGGCCGGCGGAGATTTTTGGCGTCGGGACCGGCACCGTGCGGGTCGAATCGCCACCAACGTTGAGCGGAGCGGGCGCGCGTGGCATCCTTCGCTTGCGAATCCGCGATCGGTCCGGGTCAGGGCGCTACGTGATCGTGTTGGGCGCGGCGGCCGTCGTTGTGCCCGTCGTTTGCGATTCAGGCGGGTCGATTGCAGCCGGTATTCTCGCGGTCGGGATCGTGGCCGGGGCGCTGATCCTGGGGGCACTGGTCATCTGGAATGTCCTGGCGCTCGTGCGCTCGCGCGCCGCGCGCATCTGATTCGCCTTGATGGATGGCCTGGGCGACCCTAGAATTCTCTCAAGCTTGAAGATCAACCTGGGTTGCGGACGGAAATACCTGCCGGACTACGTGAACTGCGACATCTCGCCTCACGTCCGGGCGGATCGTCGCTTCGATCTCGATGTGGTTCCGTACCCGTTCGATGCGGAGGTTGCGGATGAGATCCTGCTCGATAATGTCCTCGAGCATCTGGATGATATCCCGCGGGTGATGGCCGAATTCCACCGTGTCCTGCGTCCCGGGGGTCGGCTGCGAATCTATGTTCCTTACGCCAAGACAGACTGGGCGCTGCAGGATCCAACGCACAAGCACTTCTTCACCGAGCACAGCCTGAATTACTTCATCGAAGACCACCCCTACAACTTTTACTCGAGCATCCGGTTCGTGCTCCGCGAGGTGAGGCTCTATGCCGATAGCACGACTTGGCGCCATCGGTTCAGGAACATGCTGCCGTTCCGGAACGCGCTGCGTTATTTCCTGTGGAATATGTACGACGGCATTTATTTCGAACTCGAAAAAACCGTCGCGCGTTCGCCTGGCGGTCCGTGAAAACGAAGGGCGCGGCTCGATCGCGCGCTCGAATCGCGCACTGCGATTATTCATTTTCCCTCGCGATTTGGGGGTGCTGCTCTGCCTGATCTTCCCTGCGCTGCTGCAGCCGCGTTTAGGGTCTGTGCAAAAATCACTCCCGATTTTGGCGGGAGCGCCACCGGGCCAGATGCAAGGCCCGAGGGAGGGAGTGTATCCCCTGAGATACTCGACCGACCGAGGAACGACGCAGATGACCCGGTGCCGCCCCGCCCCGAAGGGCTGGGGGGCTTTGGCTCGCTGGTTCCAGCAGATGAGGTTGAACGCAACTGCGTGCCGCTCGAGAAGCGGCCACGCCTACCAAAAGGTCAACTGCTGTGCCGTCGGCTCGCGCAGGTTGCTGGCGCTTAAGCCCAGCAGCCGCAGCGGACGCGATACGAGCCGCTGGCGCCCCAAGAGGAAACACGCAAGTCGGTAGATGTCCTTGGGTTCGCTGACGGGTTCCTCGACCGTGAGTTGGCGAGTCAGGGTCGTGAAGTCGCCGTACCGTACCTTGACCTGAATCGTGTGTGCGGCCAGGCGACGCCGCTTGAGCTTGGCCGCGATCTCCGCCGCTTGCTCCCGCAGACACGCCCGGAGTACGCCCCGGTCCTCGGTGTCCTGCAAGAACGTCTCCTCCCCACTGATGCTTTTGACCTCGTCGCCGAGCTCCAGCGGACGGTCATCCTCACCCACCGCGAACTGCTTCAGCTTCGGGCCAAATGACCCGACCAGCGCCCTCAGGTCGCCGCTGTAATCCTGTAAGTCGCCAACCGTCCGGATGCCAACTCGCAGCAGCACCTGCTCCGTGACTCGGCCCACGCCATACAGGACGCGCGCCGGCAGCGGACGGAGGAACTGGACCTTGTCCCGTTCGGAAACCACGGTGAGCCCGTCCGGCTTCTCGAAGTCGCTGGCGATCTTGGCCAGGAGCTTGTTGGAGGCGATGCCGACAGTCGCCGTCAAGCCGCGTTCCGACCGGATGCGCTCCTTCAACTGGCGGGCGATGGGCACGCACGAGAGCAGGGAGGCGTCGGCGTCCTCCCCATGACAGCGCGCGGACAAGTCGAGGTACGCCTCGTCGATGGACATCGGTTCGATCACCGCGCCCGTATCGGCCATGATCTTGAGAATGAAGCCGGACTCCTCCTTGTATCGGTCCATTCTGGGGCGGACGAAGACGCCTTTGGGGCAGAGGCGACCGGCGGTGGCGCTGGGCATGGCGGAGCGGACGCCGAACTTGCGCGCCTCGTAGCTGGCGGCGCAGACGACACCTCGCTGTGTGGGCGGGGCGCCGACGATGACCGGCTTACCGCGCAAGGCCGGATCATCGCGCTGCTCGATCGAGGCGAAAAACGCGTCCATATCCAGATGGGCGATCACGCGGTACATCGAAGGGTAGGATGCCATTTCCGGGACGATGAACCAAGGCTTGGACTTCCGCGTGAGATGCGGCCTCCGCAAGATGCTGCCTGGGGAACACGAGACGCGCAGAAACGCTCAACGTGAAACGTCTAACTTCCGGCTCGTCGCCGTGCCGAAGGTCTCAAAACCCAAGAAGTGTAGCGGGTATTCCAGCCCGCTCAGGAATCCCGCGAGCGCGTGATGGTTGACGTGCGGTCGGCCGGAGATGGCGGTCGCCTTCTGAATCGCCTGACTGGTCGTTAACTTGGTGTCGTCGGGAATGTCCTTCAGCAACGTCACACCCAGGTCGAGCAGACCGAAGCCCTTCTTCGTGCCACGGTACAGATCGAGCACGCTCTGTAGGGGCAGAAAACCCGAACACCGGTCCTGGAGCGGACAGGGGTAGGGATCGCGGCACTGGGGGCCGATCCGAACGTCGGGGTGTTGGGGTCGCCGGATGACCTTGAACTGGTCGTCGAGCGCAGCCTCGAACAGCGGCTTGCGGGTTCGGAGCGCCTCTCGCGTCAGGCGGACGGTCTCCTCCAAATCTGTGATGTTCTCGCCGACCTCGACCCCGTCCGGGTAGAGCTCTTTGGTCAACGCGCCCACTCCGTGCCCCTGATCGAAGACCGCCTGCTGCTGGGCATCCGGCTCTGGGATCAGGTCCTTGGCATTGTAGCGGAAGTGAGAAGAGGCTTTGGTTGCGGCTTTGGCGCGCAGCGGCGCCGCTTGGCGAGGCGTCGAAGTCCACAAACCGTCGTCGAAGCCCAACAAGCGCGAATGGGTGACGCCCCTCGTCGGTCTGAGGCGGAGGCTCGCTGAAACTGGGTTGAATCTCGAACGCGCTCAACTACCTTGAGTCCCGTATGGCGCCTGCCGATCCATTGCTCAGACTGATCAACGTCACCAAGCGCTTTGCCGGCGTCGGCGACGCATCGGTGTCGGTCCTGGCCGGCATCGACCTGACGGTCGAGCGGGGCGAATCGCTAGCGATCGTCGGGCCGTCCGGCTCGGGCAAGAGCACCCTGTTGAGCATCATCGGCACGCTCGACACCCCCTCGTCGGGAACCATCGAACTCGAGGGACGGAATCTGAGCCAGGTGCGGGGCGCCGCGCTGGCGGCCCTGCGCAACCGGTGCATCGGATTCGTCTTTCAGGCGCATTACCTCCTGCCGCAATGCACCGTATTCGAGAATGTGCTGGTGCCGACCCTCGCCACCAACAACGAGGTCATCCGCGATGGCGCGCCGGACCGCGCCCGGCGCCTGCTCGAACGCGTGGGCCTGGGCCAGCGCCTCAAACATCGCCCGGGACAATTGTCCGGGGGCGAACGCCAGCGGGTGGCGGTTGTGCGGGCGCTGATCAACGAGCCTCAGCTCCTGCTGGCGGACGAGCCGACCGGCGCCCTGGACCGGGTTTCGGCCGATCAACTGGGCCAGATGCTGCTCGATCTGAACCGCGAAACGCGCGTGACTCTGATCGTTGTCACCCACGCCCTGAGCCTGGCCGGCAAGATGGAGCGTATGCTCGAATTGCGCGACGGGCGGCTGGACCGCCCGCGTGACCCATGACCGCGCGTCGACTCATTCTCCGCAGTTTCGCCCACCACGTCCGCTCTCACCTCGGCGCGCTGGCAGGCACTGCCGTCGCATCCGCGGTTCTCATCGGCGCATTGATCGTCGGCGATTCCGTCCGCTCGAGTCTTCGGCAACTGGCGCTGCTGCGCCTGGGCCGGATCGAGACGGCCATGTCCACGGGCGACCGGCTTTGTCGCGCCGACCTGTTCGGGTCGGGGCCGGGCGCGGTCGCGTCCATCCAGCACCGCCTCGGCCTGCCCAGCCGGCAGGTGGTCGCCGCGCCGGTCCTGCAACTTCCGGCCATTGCGGTCGCGGGCGAAGGCGCGGCGCGCGCCAATCAGGTCTTGGTGCATGGCGTCGATGTCCGGTTTTGGAAGTTGGCGGAGAAACCGTTCGTTCGCGGTGCCATACCCCCCGGCAGCGTGCTGCTCAACCAACCCTTGGCCCGCCAACTGCGCGTGGAAGCGGGCGACGAGCTGCTTCTGCGCGTCCAGAAACCCTCGGCCCTCTCGCGCGACGCCCCCATGGCGACCGAAGAGGACGCGACCGTCGCCCTGCGTCTCCGGGTCGACGCGGTTCTCTCGGACGACCAGTTAGGGCGGTTCAGTCTCGCCGCAAACCAGACGCCTCCTTTCAACGCGTTTGTGTCAATGGCCGAACTCCAGGCGCGCGTCGATGCCGTTGGCCGGGCGAATCTGTTCGTGGCCGGATCGCTCGACACCTCGACGCAGCCTCTGCCCATGCTGCCGGGCGGCGGATTCGTGCCCACCAGCGTCTTCACCAATGTCACTGCCGCCATGAACCTCGGACTCCGCCAACGCTGGCGCCTGGACGACGCCGAGTTGGAGTTGCGGTTGGCAGCGGGGAGCCGAGTCGCCGAATTGCGCAGCCGCCGGGTCTTCCTCGATCCGCTTCTGGACGAGGCTGTGCCTGCGATTCTCGCGAACACCAACGCGGCCCGGTTGATGCCGAAGATGGAATCGGCCGGTTTGCTCACCTACTTCGTCAATGAACTTCGGGTCGGAGACCGCGCCACGCCGTATTCGATGGTCACCGCGGCGGCAGGGCCACTGCTCCCGGGCGAGTTGGCTGACGGCGAGATTCTGATCAGTCGATGGCTGGCCGACGATCTCGAAGCCAAGGCCGGCGACACGCTGACACTGGCGTACTACGTCATGGGCACCCGGCGTGACCTGATCGAGCAAACCGCCCAGTTCCGGATCAAGGGCATCTACGAGATGAACACGCCCGGCATCGATCGCTCGCTCATGCCCGATTTCCCCGGCATGACCGATGCCGACAACTGCCGGGATTGGGACACTGGCCTGCCCATCCAGAACGACCGCATCCGTCCCAAGGACGAGGAATACTGGCAATTGCACCGCGGCACGCCAAAAGCCTTTATCACCCTGGCAACCGGACAGAAGCTCTGGGCGAATCGCTTTGGCGACCTGACTGCAATTCGCTTCGCGGTGGCCCGCCCGAGCGGCGCGGCCGCCAACGCACCTGGTGGGCTCGGCGTCACCCGATCGAGCGCCGATCCGATCCCGATCGCCAACCTCGGTTCTGTCCTGTCTCAAGGGCTGGCGCCCGGCGCGTTCGGGATGACGTTCCGTCCCGTGCGCGACGAGGCGTTGGCGGCCAGCGCTCACTCGCAGGATTTCGGTCAACTGTTCCTCGGTTTGAGCTTCTTCCTCATCGCGGCGGCGCTGCTGCTGGTGGCATTGCTCTTCACGTTCGGCGTCGAGACGCGCGCAACGGAAGTCGGAACCCTGCTCGCACTCGGTTTCCGGCCCGGCCAGGTGCGGCGTCTGCTTTTGTGGGAAGGCGGCCTGGTGGCGTTCGTGGGCGCGATCCTCGGCGCGAAGGGGGCAACGCTCTACGCCCAGGCCATGCTGAAGGGCCTCTCGACCGTCTGGAACCAGGCGGTAGGCGGCGCCACGCTGAGCTTTCATCTTCACACGCCCACGATTCTGCTGGGCGTGGCGGCATCGATCCTGGTCACGGTCGTGGCCATGTGGTTCGCCCTCAGACACCAGGCCGCCCAGCCCGCACGCGCCCTTCTGGCCGGCGGCGCGCAATGGGATCAGGACTCGAACAACTTCGGCGACCCGGTGTCCGGCGCGCAATGCCCGACGCAACGACAGGCTGAGAGTCCGATGTCAGACGCCGGAGGTTCTCTCACGCCTGTTGTGTCCCGGATCAGCGCCCCAGGACAACTGCAAGTCATCTGCGCCCTTGCCGCGACCGCCCTGGCCCTTGGACTCGCCTTCTGGGGCTGGCAGCGGGGTGAAAAGCAGTCAGCCGGACTGTTCTTTGCAGCGGGCGCGTTGCTGTTGGTTGCAGGGCTGTGCGCCTGCGCCGGCTGGCTGGTACGCCTGGCAGCCACCAGCGCCAAAACCAGGCTGACCCGATCGAGCCTCGCGGTGCGCGGCGCAACGCGGCGCCGGCGCCGCAGCCTGGCAGTCATCGGCCTGCTGGCTTCCGGCAGCTTCCTCGTCGCGGCCATCGGCGTCTTCCGCCTCGATGCCGTCCAGAACGCTCAGCAGCGGTCTTCAGGCACGGGCGGCTTTGCACTCATCGGCCAATCGACCCAGCCGGTCCTCCATGACCTCGAGAGCGAGCGGGCGCGCGAGGTCTATGGACTGGACGCAGCCCGTCTCGAAGGCATGTCGGTAGTTCCGTTCCGGGTGCGCGAGGGCGACGAGGCCAGTTGCCTGAATCTGAATCGCGCCCAGGAACCGAGGATTCTCGGCGTCGCACCCGGCTTGTTGGCCAAACGCAGCGCCTTCACGTTCGCCCAAGCGGCGAAGGGATTGTCTCGATTCGAAGGGTGGAACCTGCTCGTGTCCAGAACGCGCGCCGACTCCGACGGAGCCGCGGTCGATGGGATTTCGGACGATGACACGGTTCCCGCGATCGGCGACCAGGCCTCGGTCGTCTGGGCCCTGGGCAAGAAGGTCGGCGACACGATCCCGCTCGTGGACGAACGGGGTCGGCCGTTTCGAATCCGGCTTGTGGCTGCGGTCGCCAACTCGATCCTGCAAGGGAACCTGATCATCGCCGAGAACGAGTTCGTGAAACGCTTCCCGGGCGTGGCGGGGTACCGCATGTTCCTGATCGACACCCCCTCGAACCGCATCGACCAGGTCTCCTCCGAACTCACCCGGGGGTTGCAGGATCTGGGATTGGAACTGACGCCGGCCAGCGAACGGCTGGCGGCGTTCAACGCCGTGCAGAACACTTACCTCAGGACGTTCCAGGTGTTGGGCGGACTCGGGCTGCTCCTGGGCAGCCTCGGGCTAGGCGTGGTGGTGTTGCGCAACGTGCTCGAACGGCGCGGCGAGTATGCCCTCCTCCTGGCGGTGGGGTGGGAACGCAGCCCCTTGCGCCGACTCGTGATCATCGAGCACGGGGTCCTGCTGGCCGCCGGCCTCGCCGTCGGCGTCTGCGCCGCCTTGTGGCGGTCCTGCCTTCGGTGCTCGGCCCCGGCACCGAGGTGCCCTACTGGACACTGGCCTGGACACTGGCTGGGGTGCTCCTCAACGGCTTTGTCTGGACCTGGCTGGCGACACTGACCGCTCTTCGCGGCAACGCGCTCGAAATGCTGCGAAACAACCAATGATTCCGCTGGAGACTGCGCCTATGACAAAACTCGGACGTGACCATCGACGCGTTGTTGCCGCCCGCCCGCCCGGACGCCGGCCTGGCCCATTTGCAGCACAGCCCGCCGGTCTCGGTCCATGCCGCGTCATGATCCTCGAGACGCGGCTCTTGGGACTGCTGTTCATCCTGGCTTTCATCGGTGGCTCTCCCCATGCCCGCGCCGGAGAGTCCGCCGTGCTCTATCGAAACGACTTCACCAAGGCCGAAATCGGCACGCTGCCCGACGGAATGCTGGCGCTGAACGGGAAGTTCGCCGTGCGCGAGGAGGCGGGCAACAGGTTCCTCGAGCTGCCGGGGACGCCGCTCGACACGTATGGCGTTCTCTTTGGCCCGGCCGGAAGGGAGGATGGCGCGGGGTCGCACAGTTCGGATCAGCCTGCCGAAATCGACAACCTGAGCGTGACCGCGCGGATTCATGGCACCAACACCGGACGGCGTTACCCGGCATTCGCGGTCGGGCTGGGAGGCGTGAGCGGCTATCGGCTGCAGGTGAGCCCAGGCAAGAGGAAACTCGAACTGTGTCGCGGCGATGCGGACCACGTCAGCGTGCCGTTCGAGTGGGCTCCGGGCGAGTGGCTCTGGCTGAAGCTCGAAGTGCGCAAGACAAATCCAACCGAATGGACAATCCGCGGCAAGGTCTGGAAAGAAGGCACAGCCCCTCCGTCGAGCTGGACGATCTCGCGGACGGACACCACGTCCCTCAAGCCGGGCCGCGCCAGCCTCTGGGGCTCGCCCTTCGCCGATACCCCGATCCGCTTCGATGACGTGTCGGTGGAACGGATACGCTAGCTGCACCCAAGGCTCTCGCCGCAATTGTTGCACTTGAAACAGGCCCCGGCGCGCACGGTGACATGCCCGCAATTCGGGCACAGGGGCGCGTCGGCCATGTTGACGAACGTGGCCGTTGTGGTCTGTGCGTACGCAATCGGACCTGGCGTCGGCGTCGAGGTGACGACATGGGCGATCTCCGATGGCTTGGCCAGGGATGCCGCCTCTTCATCATCGATCGGGAGGTAGGGGACGGGCCTGTTGACGCGCTTCTTGATTTCCTCGATGAGGCCGGGCATCGGCAGCTCCTGCTGGTTGCGGTCGGGCGAGGTCTCTTCCCGATAGCCCGGGATGAACTGGACGGCGAGCCAGCGGAAGATGTAGTCGGTGATCGAGCTGGCGAAGCGGATATCGGGGTTCTTGGTTATGCCGCTGGGCTCGAACCGCTGGTGGCTGAACTTCTTGACCAGCGTCGCGAGCGGCACGCCGTACTGCAGGGCGATGCTGGTGAGGGTGGCAATCGTGTCCATGAGGCCGCCGATGGTCGACCCTTCCTTGGCCATGGTGATGAACAGTTCCCCAGGCTGGTTGTTCTCGAACAACCCGACGTTGAGATAGCCCTCGTGTCCGGCGATGTTGAACTTGTGGTTCACCGCCATGCGCGTCTCGGGCAGCCGCCGCCGGGGCGGGCGCCGCAGCTCGGTCCGGAGTTTCTCCACCTCGGCTTCGAGTTCCTTGACCCGGGCCTCCCAGCCATCGGCTGGAGCTCCGGACGCGGTCTTGGCCTCGCCTTCGGCAGTCGTCTTCCTGGTGTTCAGCGGCTGACAGCGCTTCGAGCCGTCGCGGTAGATGGCGACGCATTTGAGGCCCATCTTCCAGGCCTGGACGTAGGCATCGCGGATCTCGGCCACGGTGGTTTCACACGGCATGTTGACCGTCTTGGAAATGGCGCCGCTGATGAAGGGCTGGGCGGCGGCCATCATGCTCAAATGCGCGAGGGCGAGAATGCTGCGCCCGCCGCGGTTGGGCTTGCACGCGCAGTCGAACACGCACAGGTGCTCGGGCTTGAGACCGCTGCGGACGACTCGCGGCCCCTGTTCTCCAGACGCCTCGACCGTCACGTCCTCGATCGTGTCGTACTGCTCGATGTGCGCGACGATCTTCTGAATCTCCTCCGGGCCGTACCCGAGCGAACGCAGGCCGCCGGGGACCGTGCGGTTGACGATCTTGAGCGTGCCGCCGCCGGCCAGCAGCTTGTACTTCACCAGCGCAATGTCCGGCTCGATCCCGGTCGTGTCGCAGTCCATGAGAAACGCGATTGTGCCCGTCGGCGCAAGAACGGTGACCTGAGCGTTGCGATAGCCCACCTCGCGGCCCCGCTCCAGGGCGCGGACCCAACAGGCGCGGGCAGACTCTTTCAGGTACCCGTACTTTTCGCTGGGATGAATGTCCTCGACCGCGGCGCGATGCTGCTCGATGACGCCGAGCATTGACTCGACGTTGTCGGGTGCGCTGGGCTTGGAGACGCCCGCGCAGCGGGCGTCGCGGTACCCGTCAAAGGCGCCCATGATGGCGGCGATCTCGGCGCTCTGCTCATACGCGTGGCCGGTCATGATCGCCGTGACGGCGCCCGCCAGCGCCCGCGCCTCGTCCGAGTCGTAGGGCAATCCCTCGTCCATGATGAGCGAGCCCAGGTTCGCGTAGCCGAGGCCGAGCGAGCGGAAGATGTGGGAGTTTTCGGCGATGGCCTTGGTGGGGTAGCTCGAATTGTCGACGAGGATTTCCTGCGCGATGATGAAAATGCGCACGGCGGCCTTGAAACGCTCGACGTCGAACGCGCCGTCCTCGCGCTTGAACTTGAGCAGGTTCAGCGAGGCGAGATTGCAGGCCGTGTTGTTGAGGAATACATACTCGCTGCACGGATTGGTCGAGTGGATCGGCTCGGTCCCCTTGCACGTGTGCCATTTCTGGATCGCGCCGTCATACTGGAGGCCGGGATCGCCGCAAATCCACGTGCCCCCGGCAATCTTGTCCAATAAGAGGCCCGCGTCCTTCTTCTCGAGCGGCTCGCCCGTCGTGACGGACCGCGTCCACCACTCCCGCCCCTCGATCGCCGCCCGCATGAACTCGTCGCTGACACGGACTGACAGATTCTCGTTCTGGTACATGACCGACGCGTAGGCGTTGCCATTGAACGAACCGTCGTAGCCTTGCTCGATCAGCGCCCAGGCCTTCCGCTCCTCCTTCTCCTTGGCTTCGATGAACTCCTCGATGTCCCCGTGCCAGTCCCGCAGCGTGTTCATCTTCGCCGCCCGACGGGTCTTGCCGCCCGACTTCACCACGTTGGCAACCTGGTCGTAAACCTTGAGGAACGACAGTGGCCCGCTCGGCCGCCCCCCCCCGCTCAGCTTCTCCTTGCTCGACCGGATGGGCGTCAGATCGGTCCCCGTCCCCGATCCGTATTTGAAAAGCATCGCCTCGCTGTAGGCCAGATGCATGATGCTCTCCATGTTGTCCTCGACGTTCTGAATGAAACAGGCGCTGCCCTGCGGATACTCGTACTGCGTCGCCGCGCGCTCGGCCTCGCCGCGCGTGCGATGGTAGTACCAGTTCCCGCGCGCGGATTCCTTGCCAACATGATACTGCTGGTACAAACCCACGTTGAACCAGACAGGCGAGTTGAAGGCGCCATACTGGTTCACACACAACCACGTCAATTCGTCGTAAAACACCTCCCCGTCCGCCGCGCTGAAATAACCGTCCTTCACACCCCAGTCGGCAATCGTCCGTGTCACCCGATGGATCAACTGCTTGACCGAATACTCGCGTTCCTCCGACTTCTGCGGATCGCCGTAAAAGTACTTCGAGCAGACCACCTTCGTGGCCAAAGGCGACCACGCCTTGGGCACCTCGACCCCCTCCTGGTTGAAGATCACCTTGCGCGTGTCATCCGTGATCTCCGCCGTCCGCTTCTCCCACTCGATTTGATCGAACGGCTTGACCTTCGGATCGCTGAAAAAACGCTCGATCCGCAGCCGCCTCGGCGCAACGCGCCTATCGGACACGAAACGTGACGGGGAGGGACGCGCGCTGCGCCGGCGCGCGGACGGCGAGGCCGGGGGCTTAACAAGTTCTTCGCGGGCGGCAATCATGGCTATTGGCTGGTTCGATTTGATCGGTGAAAGTCTACAACTCGGGCTGCGCCGGGACAACGCCCGACACCTTTCCCAAAGAGCAAAATTGCCCGCCAAACCAAGGGCTTTGCGATGCACAGGCAAAGCAAGAAACCCCATTTAGTTGGGCAAGCTGGGAGAAGCTAATACAATGGGTTGTGGTTGCAAGGAAAATCGATGGCTTTCGCAACTTTTCTGTTACATCCTCG
>Ga0116158_10003373_pt1 | contig 13885 bp, 10 predicted proteins | sample AD_UKC052_MetaG_FD_89883 | JGI IMG/M metagenome (GOLD analysis project Ga0116158, IMG submission 89883) | Active sludge microbial communities of municipal wastewater-treating anaerobic digesters from USA - AD_UKC052_MetaG | ecosystem: Engineered > Bioreactor > Anaerobic > Digestate | place: USA... | reverse complement strand
GGCCGCGCTCCTGTCCCGCGATGTCCACGGCGACCGTGACCTGCTTGGCTGCGCCGGTACGGCCGACGCGGACATTCAGGCGCGCGGTCTGACCGGCCAGCATCAAGGCGGGCGAGACCTTGACATCGGTGGGGCAGGCGTTGTCAGGTTGCAGCGCACCGGCCAGCAACGCAAAGAAAGAGACCTTGTCGCGCTGTTCGCGCGTGATCCGGGCTCGGTCGTCGCCGCTTGCGGATTCCTCCGGGGGCGCGTCACGGAAACCTTGCCAGGCCAAAGCCTGGCCGTCGGTGAGGATGTAAACCTCGCGTTCGCGCCGTCCGTCCTGCTGTTCGAGCGTGTGAAGGGCCAGTGCGACAGCCTCGTCCAGTTTGCTGGAGCCATGCTGGCAGGCGAGGGCCTGAATCGCCTGCACGACGGTCGCATGCTCGGTAGTCGGTTTCTCGATGACCGGGATCGGCGTGTCGGCCGCCACGTAGACGCACACGCGATCGCCGGCGAAGAGCCCGTTGACAATGCTGACTGCGGCATCTTTGCAGACGGCAAAGATCTTGCCTCGGTCCAGTTCATAATTCATGCTGTATGAGGCGTCGATCACGATCGCGACATCACGGCGCGTCCGGCTCAGCCAGGAACCGCCGGTGGTGGAGCGCAGCACCGGCAGGGCGAAAGCAAAGCCGATCATCAGCAACAACAGGGTGCGCAGCAGCCACAGCAGGAAATTTTCGAAACGCACCCGGCTGGACGAGCGTTTCTGCGCGGCCTTAAGGAAGCGCAGGGTCGGGAACGGTGTGACGACCGTGCGGCGGCGCTGGAACATGTGCAGCATCAGCGGGATCGCGGCGGCCGTCAAGGCCCACAAGAAAGCTGGATTGGCGAAAACGAGCATGGGGTGTTAAGAAAAGGAATTAAACGTCACAGGGGGTCAGCGCGAAAGGCGCTTGCGTTCCTCCAGGTAGGCACGGACAAAGGTGTCGACCGGCTCATCGGTTTTAACGAGGCGGTAATCCACTTTCATTTCAGAGCAGGCCTTGCGGTAGTCCTCGATAAACTGGCCCATCAGGTCTTTGTACTCTTTGGACATGGCGCGCGGGTCGGCGATCATCCGTTCGCCGGTTTCCAGATCTTCGAATTCGGCGCCGCGCTTGAGGTCGAGATTCAGCTCGACCGGGTCAAGCGTGTGGAAAACGATGACGTCGTGGAGGTTTTTACGGAAGTGCGCGACCGCCTTGATGATCTCGGGTTGGTCGTCAAGCAGGTCAGAAATGATGATCACCATGGCACGACGGTTGATCGATTCGGCGATCTGGTGCATGACATCCGCACCTGCCGTGCCTTGCGCCGGCTTGTAGCCTTGCAGGATTTTCAGCGCGTTATTGAGCTCGTTGAACGAGTTTTTACAGGGCAAAGCAGCATCCATCTTCTCGCCATAGATGTACATGCCGACCGCGTCGCGGGATTTGAGGACCACGTAACCGAGCGCGGCCGCGAGCGTGCAGGCGTAATTGAATTTGGTCGGATGCTCGGCGGAGGTGTATCCCATGGAGCCGCTGCGGTCCACGAGCAGGTAGACGCGCAGATTCGTCTCGTCCTGATAACGGCGGATATAATACTTGTCGGTTCGCCCCAAGACTTTCCAGTCGATGCGCTTGAGGTCGTCACCCGGCATGTAGGATCGGTGGTCAGCGAATTCGGTGCTGGCGCCTTTCTGTGCGCTGCGGTGACGACCGGCGAGCGTGCCTTCCACGACATAACGTGAGTTGAGGGCGAGGCGATTAAGCTTCGACATCTGGGCGGGCGTGAGGTAGGCGGAGATTCCTTCTTTGCTCATCAGCGGCTCCTTGCAGGGGTCGCGACCACCCAATAGTCACACTCGCTGTCGATCATCAATGCGAAGCGTCCGTCGGAATCAAGCTTCAGAAAGCGGATGCCGTTGATCAGGCCGTTCTCGGTCGCGACGCCGCGTTGCGTGCCGACCTCGGTGACCGTTTCAAACTCTACGCTGATCGGGTTCGCGGTCTTGCGTCCGAGGATCGCGGCGCTTTTTGGGCTGCCGTACCGGTCGAGCGGCCATGCCGTGAGTTTTGTGAGCTTGTTGCCCATGCTCTTGCTGAAGAGCGAATAGCGTTGGTTGGCCAAGCCGGAGAGGCGGCTGAAGGGCTCGATCTTGTATGCCCACGGGTCGCCGAAGCGATCGTTTTTGGGGGGTGCCTTCCCGGCCGGAAGGTTGAGCAGCGGTGCAAGGCTGGAAGGATATTCGACGTTCTCGGCGTAATACGTCTTGAGCGCAATCTCGACCTTGGCGTGGTCGATACGCGTCAGCCAACGGCGGGCCATGATGTCGGCAAACCGCGCGATCGGGCGCCCCGCCTTGTCTTCGGTTACCGCGCTTTCGAAGATTCGGACCGCATCGGCCTGCATGCCGCCGGCCAGCAGGTGCCAGGCGGCCAGCGTTTTGACCGCCGGCAGGAACTCGCCCAACGTCGAGCTTTTGTCCATGACGCTCTGACAGGCCTCGATGACCGCCTTGTGGTCGTTCGGGGTGCGGGCATGCGCCCCCCATGCCTTGAGAAAGGCCTCTTCCTGCGGCGTTGCCGCCCGCGCGCAGACGGCCAGAAAAACCGCGGCGCCTAAGAGTGCCGCGGTCCGATGCAGGGTGTATGACATGTCGAATGAAGGCATGGACGAGATTAGCGCGTGCTGGAGTACATCAGGATGTTCACGCCAAGCTTGAGCGCGTCGTCCTCGAGGTAACTGTTGCAGTACTTGTTGGGCGAGAGTTCCCAAGCACCAGCCATGCCGATCGGGCTGTAGATGACGGCCGGGTTACCGTCGACTTCGATCGTCAGCACCTGCGGTGCAATCGCCGGGGCGTTGTTGTAACTCTTGGCCAGCGCCGGCGTGACTTTCATGCTCGAGATGTCGTTTGGCATCCTGAAGAGCGGGTGGCCGCTGCGCAGTGCGCTGAAGGACGTGCCGGGCAACACGCGGGCCATATTCTCGCGGAACGAGACATCAAACGCCTTGCGCCCGCAGCAGGCCTCTGCAATCAGCAGGCCGCCATGGGTCAGATAGTTGCGCAGCGCCGTGATCTCATCCGGTTTCAACGTGAATGATTCATGACCTGTCAGGTAGAGCACCGGGGCGTCGAACAACTTGGGGTCCGTCATACGGAGTTCCTTGGTCGAAAATTTCACCGGAACACCAGTTTTGACATTGTACTGTGATAGCAGCACCGAAAGGCCCACGTGACGGGTTTTCCATTCGCCGTCGTAGATGACCTGGGCAATGTTCATCGAACCGGCCACCGACACCTGCTTGGCATCCTCAAAGCGGGTCTTCTTCATGTTTTCCAGTGTCCAGTTGCGCATCGCGCTGGCGTAGCTCAGGATGTTCATGCCGAGTTGCTGGGCGGACTCCGGCTCATAGGCGATGATGGCGTCGTCCTCGAGCGGGTCCCAGCCCACCTCCATGCCGAAGCGGGAGACAATCGCGACCGTGCGGCAGTCGATCGTGACGCCGTCAAGCCACGGCTCGTTGCCGTTAAACAGCGAGCGGACCCCGGGACGGTAATTCACGCGGTCGAGGCTGTAGTAGGCGTGGAAAATCGGATGGTCCGGACTGAGCCGCCTAACCGGCGCTTCAGGAAACACCTCATTGAGCACCTTAATCGCGGAGTCGTAGAAGGGCTTCGATCCCATGCCGGCATTTAAGATGATCGTTCCGCCGCGCAGCAGATACTCGCGCAGTTTCTTCTTCTCCTCGTCGTTCAGGCTCCAGTGGTAGTGCCCTGAGCGGTAGAGGATCGGGTTCTGGTCAGGGTCCGCGTCGATCTCCGCAAATGACTTGGCCTCGAAGTCGTAATCGACCTCCGCCATGCCTTTGAGTGACTTTAGCAGGTTGTTTAAGTCGTTCGGACGGGCGTTCCAATCCTGCTCGCCATATTGAGAGGTTAACTTGGTGAACATCGTCGGAGGCTTGGGCGGATTCTTTTTTTCGGACCGCGAGGCTGGCGTGGCCGGCGGCGGCGGATAGGGGATAAACGTTTCGCCGCCTGCCATGTTGGCGGGGGGCGGCGGGATCTCCTTGCGGGGCGGCGGCGGAACAAAGCCTGCCTCATCGGAGCCGTCACCATCGAAAATATGCGCACCGCACACCGTCAAAGCCGTCATCACGGCAAGAAACGAGGCGAACATCAACGGAACATAGCCTGATACGACTGACTTCATAACGACTCCTATACGTAAAATAGGATATACATCACACCGCCGATAATTATCGTACGTGCGGCGTATGTAAGTCAAGTCCGCACCCGAACAAACTGAAAACTGAAATCGACCGAAATCGACTGAAACAGACCGATCGCCGAAAACATCCTTTATGCAAGACCATTCCGCCGCGTTGAATGCCGTGCGTGATCCCGCATCGCTGGCGATGGCGCGTGACGCGGTGCGCCTGTCCTTGGACTGGGCGCTTGCGGCGGACGCCGCGATTACCGGGCGCACGGACACGGCGATGCACTTCATCGAGTACGCCCCGGCAGAAACCAACGAGCAATCCCGGGCGCGGCAGCGCCTTGCCGAGGCGCGTGCATCCCTCGATGCGCCGCAAAGCATCACGCTGGACGGCCGCACGCGCTCCGTGATGGCCGGGGCTTTCTTTGCCATGCCCTATCTGACGCGCGCGCATGTGCCGTCGTTGACGAATGATGATGAGATCGTGCTGGGGTCGTTTGCGGATCCGACGATGGCTGGCATCTTGCCCGACATGAGCCAGGCTGCATGGCGGGACGAGTTTCTGGGTGAATGGCCGGTGGTGCAAACCAACGCGTTCGCTCTCGCTGCCAGCCGGTACGCACACCGTGCGCTGGGCCTATGTCAAAAATGACAATGCCACGATGGTGATGGCCGGCGGGGCGCTGGATATGCTCGAGTGGGTGCCTTCACAGACGGCGACAACGACAACACCGGTTGCGGTGCCGTATGCTTGGCTCGATGGCTTCGAAGGCCTCGTCAGCGGCAACGATTATGAGTCCGCTGCAAGTGGGGATCCGGATCAAGACGGACGCCTGACGTGGCAGGAGTATGTGGCGGGGAGTAACCCCATGGACGGCGCGTCCGTTTTCATGGCGACGATTGCGGAGGAGAACGGACAGTTGACGGTAGGCTGGACGCCTGATCTCGGTCCCGCGCGCGTCTACACCGTCGAAGGACGGTCCGCGCTGGGTGATCCTGTGTGGGCACCGACCAATGGTGCCAGCCGCTTTTTCCGTGTCAAGGTGCAGCTTCCTTGAAACGGCGCAGCTCTGACGCGACCACGATCAAGGTGATGGCCGATGACAGCAGATCGGACACCGGGGCCGCCAGCCAGATGCCGATAACGCCCCAGAGACGGGGCAGCAGGAGTATCAGCGGGATGAGCAGCCCCATCTGCCGGAGCATGCTCAAAAGAATGCCCAACAGCGGGCGGCCCACGGACTGAAAATAGGTGATCGTCACAATCGGCACGCCGATGACCGCAAAGAGGCAGACGTAGAGGCGCAGGCCGCGTGCACCCGCCGTCAGCAATGCGGGGTCAGCCGTGAAGCAGCGGACAATCGGCCAGGCCGTCGCTAACACGACCAGCGAGATGCCGACGCAGAATGCCGTCGCCAGTTTCATTGTGAGCAGATAGGCGTCCTTCACACGGCCCATGCAGCGGGCGCCGTGGTTATAGCCGACAATCGGCTGCATGCCTTGCGTCAATCCGAAAATCGGCATCAGAAAAAGAAAGGTCACACTGTTGGCGAGGCCCATCGCGGCGATCTCGACGGTGGCGGCTTGGGTGTCTGCAGCCCAGCGCAAAAAGGAACGGTTGAAGGCGATGTTTACCGCTCCGGCCATGAGCTGGATAATGAAGGGAGAAAGCCCGATCGCGAAGACCGGGCCGATCATGCGCGGATAGATCCTGATCCGGCGCAGCCTCAGTCGCACCACGCTGTTGCGCGCGAGATAGTGGTGGAAGGCGTAGAGCGCGGAGAGGGCCATCGCCAGGTTCGTTGCCCACGCCGCACCGGCCACGCCCATGCCGAAGCCGAAGATGAAGAGCGGGTCGAGCAGCGTGTTGGCCGCCGCGCCGACCAGCATGCAGCGCATGGAACTGTGCGCGTTTCCTTCGGCTCGCATCAGGTTGCTCAGTCCGAAGCTGAGGTGCGAAAAGAGGTTGCCGTACAAGATGATGCGCAGATAGTCGCGGGCGTAGGGGATCGCTTCGGGGGTGCCACCGAACAGGGGAAGCAGCGTGTCGAGAAACAGGAGGCCGATGACCGGCAAGGTTACGAAAAAGATGATTTTAACCGCGACGCATTGGCCCAGCACCTTTTCCGCGTCGACGCGGTTGCGTTCGCCCAGTTTGATCGAGAGGAACGCGCCGGAGCCGACGCCGATCAAGGTGCCGAAGGCCACGAGAATCATCATAAAGGGAAAAGCCAGCGCCACGCCGGCAATCGCGTCGCGTCCGCACCCTTGCCCGATGAAGAGGCGGTCGACGACGTTGTACAACGCGTTTACGACGGTGCCGACAATGGCGGGCAGGGAGAGTTCCCAGAGCAGCTTTCCAATGCCGTCATGCCGGAGGCGTTCAAGCGTGTTCATGAGAGTCCGATCAGGTCGCGGATGTCGTCGAACGAAAGCTTCTGCATCACCGCTTCGTCGGTGACGCCGACAGTCGCATGGATGATCGCTTGCTTGCGGCGCTGCATCTCCAAGACCTTTTCCTCCACGGTGTGCTCGGCGATCAGCTTGATGCTGTAGACCGTCCGCTTCTGCCCGATACGGTGGGCGCGGTCGGTGGCCTGGTCCTCGACCGCCGGATTCCACCACGGGTCGAAGTGAACGACCATGTCGGCGCCGGTCAAGTTTAAACCGGTGCCGCCCGCCTTGAGACTGATCAAAAAAACCGGAATGTCGGGGTTCAGGTTAAAACGCTGGCACTGCTGCATACGGTCTTGCGTCGATCCGTCCAGATAGCAGTAACTGTGGCCGCGCCGGTCCAGTTCTTCGCGCAGCAGTTTCAGCATGCTGACAAATTGGCTGAAGACCAGGATGCGGTGGCCGCCATCGACGGCCTCGTCCAACAGCTCCAGAAAGGCGTCCAGTTTCGCGGACGGAGCCTCGTAAGCGCCGGGACGGTGGTGGTCCTTGAGCAGGTCCAGGTGACAGCAGGCCTGCCGCAGGCGCATCAAAATCGCCAGGATCTCAAACCGGGCGCGGTCAAAGCCTTTGGCGCCGACGAGGTCGCCCACCTTGCGGCGCGAGTCTTCGAGCAACGCGTTGTAGACGCATTGCTGGTCGAGCGTCAACGGGCAGAACGAGACCTTGGTGATCTTGTCGGGCAGATCTTTGGCCACGTCTTTTTTTAGACGACGCAAAAGGAAGGGATGGATCTTGCGCCGCAACTTGGCCTGAGCCAGTTCGCCCTCACGGTCGCCGGCTGCGATCGGCTGCTCATAATCGCTCCGAAACGCTTCATAGTCGCCCAGATAGTCCGGCATCAAGAAATCCATGATCGACCAGAGATCAGCCACACTGTTCTCTATCGGCGTGCCGGTCAACACCAGACGGTTGACCGCATGGATCTGTTTTGCGGCAACCGCGTTCTGGGTTGAACGATTCTTGATGTGTTGGGCCTCGTCCAGCACCGCGACCGAAAAAAGAAACGGCCGGTAAGCCTCAAGGTCGCGGCGCAACAATGCGTAGGAGGTGATGACCAGATCGCTCTCGGGAATCTTTTCAAAAAGTGGCTCGCGGTCGGGGCCGTTAATGACCAGACGTCGCAGACTTGGCACGAACGTCTCGGCTTCGCGGCTCCAGTTCTCAACCAGACTGGTTGGACAAACCACCAGCGCCGGTTTGCCGACGGCCTGCGCATCGCATCGCCGCAGGTGGAGCCACGTCAGGGTCTGAAGCGTTTTGCCGAGGCCCATCTCGTCAGCCAGCAGGCCGTTAAGCCCGCTGTTTTCCAAAAACGCGAGCCAATAGACCCCCTCCTTTTGATAGGGACGTAGCGTGCTGTCAAGGGGCCCGAGCGGGACCGGCGAAAAACGGCGGTTGCCGGTCCGGTTGCGCGCAGCCGCCTTTTCACGCCAGTCTGGCGGGTCTTCGACATCGATGCCGTCGAGCGCGTTGAGCGATGCCTGCACGAAGGGCGCATAGACCGACGGCAGCAGAAAGTGGCCGGGCTGCGCGCTTTCACGGCTGCGGCAATCCGTGAAGACGGCGCGCATCGATTCTACGGATTCCCGGTCGATCAACAGGGTTTTGCCGTCGCGCTGGATGAACGAATCGCCGCAGTTGATGGCCCGTTGCACCTCGCCTGGCGGTAGTGCGCCGCGTCCCGGCAGGTCAAAGCTGTAGCCGACATCAAACCATCCCGTGCGCGGCTCCGCGATCTGCACCACCGGAGTGACAACCGGCAAATCGTCCAGCAGGCTGAGCAGCCGCGGGGAGAGGCTGATCTTCCAGCCGGCGCGGATCAGCGACGGGTAACCGCTGCCGAAGAAATTCAGGACCTCGCGCGTGCCCACCAATGTGACAGAGGCCCCGTCGCCCGAAAATCCCAGCCGCGCTAACCGTGAAAGGGCCGTTTGTTCGGCTGACAGGTTACGTGTCTGATAGGCTAAGACGTCGGACGGATCAGGTAGCGCGAATTCCGCCTGCGTGTCCGGCTGCGTGGCCGCTATGCGGTGTGTGCCGTAAACGGCGGTCACGGTCGCGCGCAGCGAGGCGCCGCTGCCCTGAAGGTCCAGGTGAAACTCAGGTCTGCCCGGCGTGACCGAGAAAAGGTCAGGCTCCAATTCGAGTTCAACCGGGATGAGCGAACGGAGATGAGGCAGGTCTCGCCGCAGGAAGTTGACGACCCGGTCGCGCGCGACGATTTCATCCTGCCGGTAAATGCTATGGTAAGGCAGGGGCAGCACGTTTTTCATCGGCCACAGGTGGCCGTTCGCGAGGATCAGGCCCATACGTCCGCTTACGAAAAAAAGCGGTAACTCACCTTCGCGCGCGTGCGGCAGTACCGCGAAAGGGTAGATCAGCAATTCTCCGGAATCCGGGTCTAGGTCAACACGCAGGGTGACCGGCATCGGCACGCTTTCAATGAGCAGCGGTCCCGTGCCCTCGACCTGCACAATGGCGCGCGCGGCGACGGCGAGCACGTTCAACAGGTCGGCGGCTGTGAACGTGCAGCATTCGTGCGGCGGCCCTTCGCAAATGTCTTCTAAGACCGCGAGGAGGGCGTCCTCTTCAGGAGAAAGCGCGAGGCAACACTGTTTGGACAGTGCCTCCGGAGATAGCCGTCGGCCTTCAGCAACAAACTGAAGGGTCAGCGTCACGTGTCCTTGCCAGAAGTCGGCCGTCCATGTCTGTGGCAACGACAATAACACGCGCGCCGGAACACCGCGCGCGCTACGCTGGATATAGGACATGGCGTCGACTTCCGCCAGGCGGCGCGCACGGCGCTGCTCTTCATTGTATTTCTGTTCGCGCAACGGGTCGGAATGGCGCAGCATCAGCGTGATGCCGAGCGCGACCACATGCGGACAGACCAGCCCCAGGTTGCGGTTGGTCGAGCAGGGGCAGAGGCTTTCAATGGTTCCGTTGGAACGAAGCCGCAACTTGGTGTAGATCTCAGAGGCCGATTCACGCGCGATCACACCGCTGATCAGGTCGCCCTTTACGTCGGCCTTGAGGACGAGTCCTTTGCGGACCATCCCCTCGGCTTGTGCGTACACCGCATCGCCGCCCCAGCCCAGGAGCATTTTCTTCGTTATGGCCGATGGCAACATGGACTCACTGGGCCGTCTTCGGTGACAAGCGTGGTTCGTGCAGCGGACCGATCACTTCGCGCTCTACGACAGGGTGGCCCGCCGGATGGGGCATGGGCACGAAGGTAAGCATCACCCATGCGATCAGGCAGGTGACGATGCCGACGACCGCGCCGATTTTCAGCCATTCAAAAAAAGCGATATGCAGGTGGCCGCGTTTTTCAAGAAGTCCCAGTGCGACAATATTCGCGGTGGAGCCGACGGCCGTGATGTTGCCGCCGAAACAGGCGCCGAAAAGCAGAGCCCACCAGAGCAGGGAGAATTCCGCCGAACGTTCCACCAGCGCTTGGATCACCGGCGTGAACGCGGCGACAAACACGATGTTGTCCACAAAGGCCGAACCGACTGCTGAGATGGCCAACACAAACGGCACCATGGCCGTAGGGCCGCCTTTAACGAGACCGGTCAGCTTGTCGGCAAGGTTTTGTGTGATGCCCTGTTCTTCAAGTCCGCCCGCAATCGCGAAGAGCAACATGAAAAAGAGCAGCGTCCACCATTCCACATCGTGCTCGATATAGTGGCGCGCGCGACCTGGCCGGTAGATCATCAACAAGCCGGCAATGACCAGCGGCGTGATGATGAGAAACGCATTTTTGTTCTCCACGCCGGTCAAGCCCAGGATGTTCTCGATCTGATGATGAAAGGCGATAATGAGGACCGTGGCGACCAGAACGAACAAGCCGCGCCGGTACGGGATACGGATCAGCGGGCCAAGCCCGTGGTGCACTTGGCGGTGCTCCTCCATGACCAGGGTCATCTGATGGATGGTTTTCCGATACCAGATCAAGACGATGCCGAGCGTGACCAGCAGCGAAACAAACGAAATGGGCGTGGCGCCGGAAAGAAATTGGCTGAAATTGAACCCCGCCTTGTTGCCGATAAAGATGCCGACCGGGTTGCCGAGCATCGTCGCGGCGGAGCCGATGTTGGTGCAGAGTACAGCCATCAGCACAAAAGGGGAAGATCGGACCTTGAGCGTGTCGCAGACTTGGAAAACCAAGGCCAAAACGACCACGATGGAGGAAACTTCGTCCACGACGCTGGACAGCAGTGCAGACAGGCTGCAAAGGATGACCGTGAAGGTCATGCCGTTCATCCGTTTTTTGTTGATGATCGCTTGGATCACCCACGTGAGAAAACCAAGGTCCTTCAAGGCGCCGACGATCACCATCATGCCGATCAAAAAGAAAATGATGTCGAGTTCGGTCGCACGTAGCATGCCGTGCAGGGTCATGGCACGCGTGCCGATAAGGACGGCAACGCCGATGAAAGCGACCGCGACGCGATGCGTCCAGAAAAACAGCGTGGTACAGATCACGGCAATGAACGTGCAGACCGCAACCATCGCCAAGGAGGTCGGCGCGAGTCCAAGGCGATGCGATCCCCAGCCAACGAGGGCGGTGATCGCGGCCATGACTCCGATTTTGGCAACTGCGCGCAGAGGGGGGATGATGACGACCGGTTCGCTGTACATGAAACGTTACTCCCTGAAAACCTTATTTAAGAAGATGGGCAGGTCGATGATCCCCATCAGTTTCTTGCCGTTCAGCACATAGCACTTCGAAGCATTACGCCGCGTCATCTCGCCGGCCACGGAGACTGCGGGCGCGTTCATCTGGACCGACGCGTACTCATTGAGGAGGATGTCGGAGAGCCAGGTGTTCTGTTCATTGCGCAACACGCTGGTGAACGGCTCGAAGTTGACGATCGGTGACAGGTCGCTCATCCAGAGCAGATAGTCCGGCAGGCAGACCTTGAGCAAGGTGCCGGCACTGACGACACCGACCATGTCGCCGTCACGGTCAACAACCGGAATTTCGCTGAGGTTTTCGCTGATAAAACAGTCGATCGCGGTCTTGAGGTTGTCATTGTTGCGCAGCGTGATCAGTTCGTCCCGCATGATGTCGGCCGCGCACACGTATTCGGGCAGGACCATGCCGCCGCGCTCGAAAAAGCGCATGACTTCCTCCGCACCCTTGAGGTGCGAGACCGTTCTTGCCGCATTGCGGTCGCGCAGAATACTGGCGAGCGAACGGAGGATCTGGAGGTAGAGGCCGGGCTGGTCACGCGGAATCAGGACCAGCAGGATCAGGTGAACAGGGGGCTTGTCTTCGGCAAAAGGGATGCCTTTTGCCGAGGTGGCGACGCCTACATAGGGACGCTGTAAATTGTCGAGGCGTGCGTGCGGAATGGCGATCCCGTTGGCGACCACCGTGTCGTTCGCGTTTTCACGCTCGATGATCGCATTGAAATATCCGTCAACCTCCATCATGCCGTGGCCGTTTGCCAAGTGCATCAGCAGATGACGGATAACTTGATTCCGTGAGCCCTCCTCCTGATGGATGAGGATGTCGTCAGCGCTGAAAAAAGAGGTGAGCGCGAGGCTGGTTTTTGTGGGAACTGCTTTTTTTCGCATGCGATCATTCCGTCCCGTTTGTCCGTCGGCAGGCTGACCCGACAAGTCGGGATGCACCATGCCTTCTCAATTGACAAGACACAGTATACCGGAATGAGGCAATCGATTCAACCGTAACGGGCGTCACGCGGTGAGGAGGTGAGGCGCTGAGGATGAAACCAGCCAGGGCGGCGTATCGGGCAGCAGCGCATCGAACGCTGCAGCCAGCGCCTGTCCGTAAGGCCCGGCGTAGGTGCCGGCGAGAAACCGGGGATACGCCTCGTCGCAGAATCGTTCCCACGCGCGTTCCTCGGCACCGGGGTCGATCGGATAAAAGAGGACGCCGGCCTGACGCGCCGCGGCGAGGTCGCCCTGCGCGTCGCCGATCAGCAGGATGCGGTCCGGGGCGTAACGGCCGTCTGAGGCCAGCCGCAGGTGCTCGGCTTTACTGCCCTTCTCTTGCCCGGCGATCAGGCTGACGTACCCGGTCAGTCCATGCAGCTCCCACTCTTTGACCAAGGCCGTCTCCGGTGTCTGCGAAACGACCAGCGCGTCGCTCGCGGCATGGATCAGCCCGAGCGCCCGCACGGCCCCGGCGAAGGGCGGCACCGGCCGCATGCGGGCGTCGATGTCGTCGTTGAGCGCCAAGCTCCATTCCAGCACGCGCGCCAGCTCGGGGTTCTGTGTGCGCGCGACTTCGGCCTGCAGCGACGGGTTGCCCAGCGGCAGGCCCGAATGGACATACGTGCGCAGGGCGTCGGTCGCCGGCAACGTGGCGCCGGATACGCGCACGCCGGGATAGTCGGGCAGCAGCTCGAAAACGCGCAGCAGCGCCGGAAAGCGATTGCTGCCGCGCGTTTTGGAGGTCAGATTGACGAACGCCGCGCAGGCGCGGAGCGCGTCAGCGCACGCTTCCAATCCCCAGTGCCGGATGATGGCGGGGAAGAAGTGCTCCCGCTGCTTGACCGTCATCGTGTCGAAGACGCAGCCGTCGGAATCGATGCCGACGAGCGTGTCGTGATGTTTGGGCAACAGCATGGCTTAGAGCTTGATCTGGAACACGGCGATCAGCGTGAAGACCATCGTGAAAATCGCGACGGTCTCGACGATACCGAGCGCGGCGAAGTAGTTGGTGAGGCCCTGTCCGGTTTCGGCCTGTGCGTCGCACGCGGCTGCAGCGGCACGCCCCTGGAATAGGGCGGAGAAGCCGATGCCCAGCCCCGCAAAGATGCCGAGGATCAGGAGCGGCAGGCCGGCGGAGGCTTTGCCGAACATGACGAACATCAGGATCATGCCGTACAGGGTCTGCGTGATCGGCGCACCGACCAGCCCGAGCAGGATGAACGGCGCTGGCTTGCTCTGCGCGTAGCATTTTTTCCAGGCGCCCATGGCAGAGGTCGCCGCGAAGCCGGTGCCGAACGCCGAGCCGGTTGCGCTGAGTCCGAGGCAGGCGACTGCGCCCGCGATGCCCAAGGTCTGATTGAAGGTTACCAGTGTTTCAGGGTTCATGATTTTCTCCTTTTGTAGGCTGTGAGGTGGTAAGACTGTAAGGCTGTGAGGTGGTAAGGCTGTAAGGCTGTGAGGTGGTAAGGCTGTAAGGCTGTGAGGTGGTAAGGCTGTAAGGCTGTGAG
>Ga0116158_10003370_pt1 | contig 13898 bp, 12 predicted proteins | sample AD_UKC052_MetaG_FD_89883 | JGI IMG/M metagenome (GOLD analysis project Ga0116158, IMG submission 89883) | Active sludge microbial communities of municipal wastewater-treating anaerobic digesters from USA - AD_UKC052_MetaG | ecosystem: Engineered > Bioreactor > Anaerobic > Digestate | place: USA... | reverse complement strand
GTAATTGAAATCATCCGCAGGTTAAACCGGGAAGAACCATTCAACGTGGCCATTCTTGCCGATTTGCAGGGCCCAAAGCTCCGTGTGGGCGATATTGAAAACAATGGAATCCAGGTTTCTCCCGGCGATATACTCACTTTTACCAACGAAAAATGTGTGGGTAACCTCGAGAAAATTTACGTAAGCTACCCCAACCTTGCCGGAGATGTAAAACTCGGCAACAAAATATTGATTGACGATGGTAAGATTGAAGTGGTAGTAAAGGATATTACCCGGTCGAAAGATGTAAAGGTGGAAGTTACCATCGGCGGTATTTTATCCTCTAAAAAAGGGATCAACCTGCCTGATACCAAAATTTCGTTACCTGCTCTTACCGAAAAAGACCTTGCCGACCTGGAATTTATTATTGAGCAGGAATGCGAATGGGTTGCCCTTTCGTTTGTAAGAAGCGTGAAGGACCTCGTAATTCTCCGCAGCAAACTGCAGGAAAAAAAGAGCAAAACCAAGATTATCGCCAAAATTGAAAAGCCTGAGGCCATTACCAATATCCGCGACATTATACTGGAAAGCGATGCCATTATGATTGCCCGCGGCGATCTTGGTGTGGAAATGCCTGTTGAAAAGGTCCCCATGATTCAAAAGGAAATCATCAGGAAATGTATGCACCGCGCCAAACCGGTTATTGTGGCTACCCAAATGATGGAAAGCATGATGGACCGCGTAAAACCCAACCGGAGCGAAATTACCGACGTGGCCAATGCTGTGCTTGAAGGCGCCGACGCGGTTATGCTGAGTGGCGAAACCGCCGCAGGTCAGTTCCCCGTATTGGTGGTAGAAACCATGAGCAAAATCATCAAGGAAATTGAAACCACCGCATACAATTACGATCGTGAGGAAATGCTGAAACCCCAATCGCATTCGCCTTCTTTTTTGAGCGATGCTATTTGTTACAATGCATGTAAAATTGCCCTTGATGTAAATGCCGATGCATTGATTGGTATGACCCAAAGCGGCTATACCGCCTTTATGCTGAGCAGTTACCGGCCCAAGGCTCCGTTATACATATTTACCAAAGAGCGGTCGTTGCTGAATCAACTTTGCCTTAGTTGGGGCGTAAGGGCCTTTTATTATGCCGAAGAAGAAAGCCTCGATGAAATTATTAATGATCAGATTGCTATACTGAAAGAAAGGGGATTTTTGCGAAGCGGCGATGTAGTAATCAACACAGGTAGCACACCTGTTGACCTGCATTTGCCTACCAATATTATTAAGGTAACGAGAATAGACTAAAATTGAGATTGAAATTGAGGTAAAGAATTTTTTGACTTAACAAATAAATATGAACTATCAGCAAAACAGGGGAAGATATAAACCGCAACCCCGAAAATTTGACCGGCCAAAAAGAAACCCGCTTCCTGAAGGGTTTTCATTATTCTATATTGCAATAGATTGTCCACCGGCTATTGATGAAAAAATTGAGGGGATGAAAGAGTACATGGAAAGGGAATATGGTTGCAAAGCTGCGCGTAAATCACCGGCACACTTAACCATTGTACCTCCTTTTCGTGCCGAAGATGAATTACAAACAGAACTTGCTGGTTTTGTAACTACCTACAATGTAGGCGTGGTACCCTTCGACATCAAATTAAAAGATTACGGTCAATTTGCCGAGCGGGTACTTTTTGTGGATGTTGAAAGGCCGAATGAGGCGTTGAATACCCTGGAAAAGGAGTGCATGGCTGAATTCAGTGAAAAATTTCCCATGATTATTTTTGGAATGAAGCCTGATTTCAATCCGCATGTTACCATCGCTACAAGAGATATACCCGAAGGCGCGTTAGCCAATGCAAAACGATATTTTGAGGAAAATCACCCGGTTGATCTTTCTTTTGAAGCAAAAGAATTATCTCTTTTCCGTTTAGAGAACGGATGGTGGAAAAAGGTAGGTTAAAATAACATTGCCCAAATAAAAAACCAGGATTCATTTGAAATCCTGGTTTTTTATTTGGGCAAACATTTCCCTCACGGGAAATGATCAAAATACGATTGTTAAGCCACGGCCATTTCTTCCACTTCAATCATCTCTTCGGCCATTTCCTGTGCCATTTCCTCCGTCATGCATGGCTTGCCACCCTCGCATCTCTTCCACCATAGTGCACTCCAAACATGATCGAGCGCAACCTGTACAACACCTTCGTAACCATTACCGGTTAAGGTGCTCCAGCTGCAATCCCGGTTAAGGTCGCTGGTAATTTTTGAAGTACTTTTGGGATAAGCCACCCAAAGTTTGCTATCCTCGTGCAATGCAGGAAGAACATCCTTTAAAATGTTGTTCAACTGGTTTTCGTTTACTGCAAAAACCAATGCCCAGTCAATTTTCTTCGAACGAAGAAGCGGGGTAACATTTTTAGAAAACGAAAGCTTGGCAAACTGCTTTTCGATCGAGGAAGGGAGCCCTTGAATTAGAAGGTTGCGTTCCTCGCTCAAATGTAATTTTTCAACAATACTTGGTTGCGACATGCCTCAATAACTATTTGGTGAAAAAAAATCTGAAAGTTTGCAAATTGATTCAGAAACGATAAGCTGTAACCCTGAATTGATTCCTTAAAAGCTCTCAGAATGGTTGAAATTTTTAAGTTTTTACCTGAATCCTGTTTATATAAAAAAGATTGTAAATCGTACCTTATTATCTGCCTTTTCGCCGGTCCCTCCGCTTAAATATCCTTGCTTTACTTTCATTGCCCTGTAAAAGCCTGCTGATATTTTTTTGGTGGGTAAGTATCACCATTAATGCCACTGCAATGGCAAAAACCCTGTATAAAGGTTCAGGTTCGTTAAAAACAACCAGGATAAACAGGGGAAATGCCATACTTGCAAGTATGGAACTAAGTGAAACAAAACGCGTTAGATAAAGCACCAGCAAAAATACAGCCAATACGCAAAGCGCAACCAAAGGCTGTATAGCCAATACCATACCAAGCAGGGTTGCTACACCTTTACCCCCTTTAAAATTGGCCCAAATGGGGAAAATATGACCTACCACCGCCGAAAGACCAAGCCCAATCATAAAATTGGTACGATCCCATTCATTGGTTAAATAATAAGGTAATAGAAGGTATAAAAAAGAGGCAAGTACCCCTTTCATAATATCAACGGCCATTACAAAGGCTCCCCAACGGGTACCCAAAACCCTGAATGTATTGGTGGCGCCGGCGTTACCGCTACCGTAGTCCCTGATGTCAATTCCAAAAAAATACTTGCTTACCAGTACGGCCGTAGGAAGAGAACCAATAAGATAAGCTATAAAAATTAAAACAATTTCCTGCATCGGATGTTTTTCCTTTTTTCATTCAAATACTGTTTCACAACAAAGTTGCAGGTGTGAGTGTAGTCCTTTGGGACGTGCAAAAGTAAGAATAATTGTTCGGACTTTATAATTATTTAACATTAGCCGTTATTTCTGCTGAAAAGCATCGCAATCCAGCCGGATAATTCCGAAACTTTTATTTTGGTGAAATCCGAACCCGCAAACCCGGCATCAATATCCGGTTCATCATCCTGCAGCAGGCCACTCAAAAGCAAACAGCCACCCGGTTTCACCAGTTTCTTTATTTCGGGTAAAAAATGGAGAATAATGTGCTTATTTATATTGGCAAGTACAATTTCAGCAGGGGCTATCCCTTCCAGGTTATCGGCAAGGTGAAGAAAGATTTGCCCGCAGTCATTGGCGGCGAAATTTTCGGCGGCATTGTTTATACTCCAATCATCATTATCAATAGCCTCCACGGCTGCCGCTCCCATTTTTGCGGCTAACAGGGCCAAAACACCTGTTCCTGTTCCAAAGTCAAAAACCCTTGCCCCGGCTACCGGCAAATCCCTCATCATACTGATCATTTGACGGGTGGTGGCATGATGCCCTGTGCCAAAACTCATTTTAGGGGTTATTAACAGGTCGTACATGACCGCGGGGTTTGGCGGGTGAAAATGGGCACGAACACCCGCAAAATCATCAACCACCACCGGCGAAAAGTTGCTTTCCCAAAGTGCATTCCAGTTTTGCTCGGCAATTTGGGTATGCGTAAAACTGATTTGCTGCTCCTTTAGCCAAATAGCGGCTTCCTCCACTTCAACCTCCCCATCCTGCCCTGTTGCCAAAAGTAAATGTTCCTTTTCCTCAAAGCCATTAAAGCCAAATGCCGAAAGCGAGGCAATCACTATTTCTGTTGTTTCCTGATCTGTTCCTCTTACCTCAAATTGTACATAATGCCTCATTTTCATTGATTTATACCGGATGCAAGGTAAACTTTTAATAAACAATTCGTTCAGGCAGATTAGCAACCCCGTAATAGTTGCCGGACTGAAATGTGTATTTTAAAATTTCAGGCATCCTTACCAGGGTTAGTTACTCCACTTATATTTGCCGGTATGAACTTCGTTTTTCGCTGTTTTTTTCTATTTTCAGTATTATCCGCACTGGCTTTTTCGGCATTTTCCCAGGCAACACTCCCCGAATTTACCGTTCAGGATAAGGGTAAGGGCCGTGTAGTGATCAGTTGGCGCAATCCTTACCCCAACCTGATACAACTTGCCGTACAACGCTCTTACGACAGCATTAAAAGATTCGGCACGGTATATTCCACCACCTCGCCCGAACTGCCGGTAAATGGCTTTGGTGATAAAGTTCCTGAAGGAGTAAGGGTATACTATCGAATATTTTATGTAATGGAGGGAGGTGCCTATTATTTTACCAAAAGCCAGCGGCCAGTTGCCTCGGATGATATAACTGTAGTGAAAGCAGATACGCTGCGGGAGCAATTAAACCAGGAACTTCAGCAGATAACTGAAGCTACCACAAAAAAAGAGCTGGAAAAAGAGGTGTATGATCCCAATAAACCCATTTATATAAAGGAAAGCGATACCACTGACTATATTATAATCCCCATCAAAGATTTCAGGATGTACCGGGATAGTATAATGACCTTGACCAAGGATACACTTGTTCAAACGGGGAAAGACACCTTATTTATTCATGTTTACGATCCGCCATTTGCCGCGCGGACAAGCCAGTATATTTTTACCAATAAGGATGGCTACATAGTTATTAAGCTGGATGACGCAGACAAAAAAAAGTACCAGGTTACCCTGATGGATGAAGAAGAAAACCCGGTGTTGGACCTGAAAAAGATAAATGACCCTATGCTGATACTTGATAAAACGATCTTTTACCGGGGCGGTTGGTACAAGTTTACCCTGCGCGAAAACGGCAGGATCAAGGAAAAAGGGAAAGTGTATTTGCCGAAAGATTTCAGGCCATAGCGTTGGGTTCAGGTTGAATTACGACGTCGAAGACAACTTCAAATTCTTTGATTAGAATTGCTTTTACTTCTTCAAAATCTACCTTCCTGCCCAGCTCCATTTCCATGGAGGTTACCTGCTTATCACGGATGCCGCAGGGAATGATATGGTTAAAATAGCTGAGGTCTGTATTCACATTCAGTGCCCAGCCATGCATGGTTACCCATCGGCTTGTACGTACACCCATGGCGCAAATTTTTCTTTCACTGCCCTTTACATCCGCATCAATCCAAACACCTGTTTCTCCTGCCGACCTTCCCCCGATTATGCCGTAATGGGCAATGGCGCGGATAATTACCTCCTCAAGTCCCCGCAGGAATTTACCGATATCGGTGAAAAATTTTTCCAGGTCAAGTATCGGGTAACCAACCAATTGTTGAGGCCCATGAAAAGTAATATCCCCACCCCGGTTTATTTTAAAATAATCAATGCCCCTTGCCACCATTTCCGATTCCGGAATCAGGATATTTTCCACATGACCGCTTTTACCGAGGGTGTACACGGGCGGATGTTCAACAAGCAGGAGCCGGTGAATGGTTGGCCTTTCCTCAGCAGGCGTTTCAAAATATTGCCGTTTAACTGAAACTGTTTCAGCAAGCAGCTTTTCCTGGTAATCCCATACGGGCTGGTACTTTGCCACACCTAATTCCTGGTAAAAAACCAATTGTTTATCCTCCATCGGTTGCAAAGGTAGCAAGAACTTTCATCGTCAAATGACGGTTAACTGCTATTATTGCCTTCTCATTCCAAAAACGAATTGTTTATGTACAGGTTGTTTTACCTACTATTCATGATTGCTCCGGTTGCCCTTTTTGCGCAACAAACCGAAAAGGCCAACTATACTTTGGCTGCAAAGTTTTCACCCAAGCGCCTCGAGAAAATGATTTTCTCTACCGCTGTTGACCCGCATTGGATGAAAACCGCTGACCGGTTCTGGTACACCTACGAAACAACCAATGGCAAAAAATGGTATATTGTTGACGCAGCCAAAGGAACCAAACGCGAAATGTTTGATACCGACAAAATGGCGGCGGATATTACCCGGATCGTGAAAGATCCCTTTGATGGACAAAACCTCACCCTTGACAGCCTGGAGTTTGTAAGAAATGAAACCGCCATTCAGTTTACCGTAAAAAGTTCGAAAGAAATTGAGAAAAAGGATACCACCAAAAAACCGGTTGAAACCAAAAAAGAACCTAAAATTTTCTATTTTGATTACGACCTGCAAACCGGTGTGCTGAAAGAACTGACAGAAGTGAACCGCCCGAAACGCCGTACAGAATGGGCAAGCATTTCACCCGACAGGAAAATTATTCTTTTTTCGAAAAAGAACAACCTGTACTGGATGGATAGTGCCAATTACCGCAAAGCACAAATTAAAGAAGAAGACAGCACCATTGTAGAACATCAGATGACCTTTGATGGCACAGAGGACTTTTCATACGGTGGCGGAAGAAACGAAACCAATGTGGAAAAGGAAAAGAATAAAGACAAGCGCAAAAGCGCCTTTGTTTACTGGTCGCCCGACAGCAAATATTTTGCCTTAACCCGTACGGATAACCGTAAGGTGAAAGACCTTTGGGTAGTTAACAACAGCGCCGAACCACGGCCCACGCTTGAAACCTATAAATACCAGATGCCGGGCGAAAAAGAAAGCCCCATCAGGCACCTTTACCTGTTTAATGTAACCGATACAAGCCGGCAGGTAATCAATCTGGGAGGATACAAGGATCAGGAAGTCGCTATCTGGAGCCAACCCGCACTGCAAAGCAGCCGCGATGACAACTTCAGGGCGCTCATTTGGCATGGTACCAACGAAAGCTTTTACCTGAGCCGCACAAGCCGCGATTTGAAGCGTATTGATATTTGCCGGGTAGATGTAAAAACCGGAAAATCAAAGGATATTATTCATGAAGAATTAAATACGTATGTTGAGGTAAGAAGGCCCGCATTAATTAACGGAGGAAAAGAAATCATTCACTGGAGTGAGCGCGATGGTTGGGGACATTTTTATTTGTACGATGAAAACGGCACCCTGAAAGGACAGATTACTTCGGGAGCCTGGCATGCCGAAGATATTGAGCAGGTGGACGAAAAAGGCAGGGTGCTTTATTTTACCGGAAACGGAAAAGAAAAATCGGAAGACCCCTATTACCTGCATTTATACCGGGTTGGCTTTGATGGTACAGGGTTGAAATTGCTGAACTCCGGCGATTACGACCATCAGGTAAGCATGAGCGATAACACAAAGTTTTTTGTAAACAACTGGTCAAGGGTAAATACGGTACCTGAATCGGCTTTATATGATGGTACAGGCAAAAAAATAATGGACCTTGAAAAGGCTGACCTGAGCAACCTGATGGCTGCCGGATATAAATTTCCCGAGCCCTTTAAAGTAAAAGCTGCCGATGGAAAAACAGACCTCTACGGTACCATGTACAAACCGTTTGATTTTGACAGCACCCGCAAATACCCTATTATTGAGTATGTGTATCCGGGCCCTCAAACCGAGGCCGTAAACAAGGCTTTTGGCCGTGGAATGGATCGTATTGACCGCCTTGCACAAGTTGGCTTTGTTGTAATTACAGTTGGTAACCGTGGCGGTCACCCATCACGCAGCAAGTGGTATCATAATTACGGTTATGGTAACCTGCGCGATTATGGACTTGCCGACAAAAAGGCCGCCGCAGAGCAACTTGCCGACCGTTTTGATTTTATTGATATTGAAAGGGTTGGTATCCACGGGCATAGCGGTGGCGGATTTATGAGTACCGCGGCCATGCTGGTTTATCCCGACTTCTTTAAAGTGGCCGTTTCTTCATCGGGCAATCATGAAAATAATATATACAATCGCTGGTGGAGCGAAAAACACCACGGTGTAAAAGAAGTGGTAAGCGATAAAGGGGATACCACCTTTTCTTATACTGTTGAAAAAAATAGTGAACTTGCTAAAAACCTGAAAGGCCACTTAATGATTGCTACAGGTGACATTGATAATAATGTTCACCCTGCCAATTCAATACGCATGGTTAATGCGCTTATTAAAGCCAACAAGCGATTTGAATTTGTGATGCTGCCAGGTCAACGCCACGGGTACGCCGATATGTCGGAATATTTCTTCTGGAAAATGGCCGATTTCTACAGTCAGCACCTGCTTGGAAATTCAAATCTTCCTGTGGATATGACTGAAATGAATAATGAAATGGAGCAAAGCGGAAATAAAAAAGGCAGATAAATTATAAATTCCAAAAGTCAAATTCCAAATTCCAAAATACTAAGGCGTGAAGGACAAAATCCACACTCCCAACCTTTTGGAATTTGGAATTTCTTTATTTGGGATTTAATCCTCAAGCACCACCTCATCAACCCCATCATTTTCCTTCCACCTTACCTCTACCCTTTGCGAGAAAATAGTATCAATGGTTTTGCCTGAAAAATCAGGTTGAATGGGCAGTTCGCGGCTGAAGCGGCGATCAACAAGTACACACAACTCCACTTTTGCCGGGCGGCCAAAATCAATCAGCGCATCCATAGCCGATCTGATTGTACGGCCGGTATACAGCACATCATCAATAATCACCACATTGTGCTGATCAATGGTGAAATTAATATTGGTTTGGTTGGGCAAATGAAGCTTACGGCCAATATCGTCGCGGTAAAAGGTAATATCAAGCTGCCCATATTTAACCGGTTTCCCGTACAATTTCTCGAGTTGGGGTACTATTCTGTTGCTAAAAAAAGTACCCCGTGGCTGAATGCCTATGAATACAGTTTGCGCTGAATCGGGATTTTCTTCGAGTATCTGATGGGCAAGACGCTGTATGGTCAGTTCAATTTGTCGTTCGTTCAGTAATATTTTCATTATACAACTTATATCGGTTTAGCAAAGTTTTTGCAGAGGCTCGCTTAACTTGCAACTTCAAAAGTAGCATCTTATGATAAAAAAGCAGTTATTACCTTTCCTGTTCGCCATTATTTCCTTTACCGGATGGGCACAATCAACCGAAGGAATGGATTTTATTAAGGCCGGAAGTTGGGCAGAGGTGAAAGCCAAAGCGAAAGCGGAAAACAAATATATTTTCCTGGATGGATACACCACCTGGTGCGGCCCCTGTATCATGATGGCGAAAAAGATTTTCCCCCTGCCTGAGGTTGGATCGTTTTATAACCAAAATTTTATCAATGTTAAGGTGCAGCTCGACACCACAGCAAACGATAATGAGCATGTGAAACAATGGTATAAGGATGGTCATTTCCTGATGACCACCTACGGAATCAGGGCCTTCCCTACTTATCTTTTCTTTTCACCCGAAGGCGAAATTGTTCATCGCGCGGTTGGCAGCAGCGATGCCGAAACTTTTATTGGTAAAGGAAAGGATGCTTTAAACCCCGACAAGCAATATTATACCCTTTCGCGGGCCTATGCAAATGGAAACCGCGACCCGGAATTTCTTTTTAAAATGGCAACTGCCGCACAGGCAGCTTACGATCAGGAAAATTTAAAAAAATATGCCTCCGGATACCTGGCAACGCAGCAGGATTTGCTGACTGAAAAGAATATTAAATTCATTACAGATTTTACCCAATCATCGGGTGATGCCGGTTTTGCGATTATGATGAATAACCAGGCAAAATTTGATGAAGCAAAAAAGGAGCCTGGCTATACAGCCAACCTGGTCAGAAGCATTATCCTGAAAGAAGAGGTTTTCCCGGTTCTGTTTAAAAACAGGGAAATGAAACCCTCCGATCCGGAACCCGATTGGTCGAAAATGGAAAAGGACCTAACGAAAAAATATCCTTCCATGGCTGACCAAACCATGCTGAATGCCAAAATAGTTTACTATCAGCGGAAAGAAAATTTCCCGCAGTTTTCATCGGCTATCTCTCAAATGGTTCAAAAATATCCGAATGGCCTTCATGCCGGCATGCTCAATTCATTTGCATGGACTGTATTTGAAAATTGTGATGATATTGCCTGCATCAAACAGGCCATTGCCTGGAGCCTTGCATCGGTTGACAAAACAAATGATCCCATGTATATTGATACCTACGCCAATCTGCTGCACAAATCGGGCAACACCCCCGATGCCATAAAATGGCAGAAAAAAGCTATTGCAAAACTGAAGGAAGATGGCGAGGATACAGAAGATTTTGAGGAAACACTCGCCAAAATGGAAAAGGGCGAAAAAACCTGGTAGTTCATTTACCTCTACTGCCAAAAAAGAAATGTGCTTCACGGGATTGGTTAAACCACCCGCGAAGCACATTTTATTTAATGGGCTATTCTAACCTAAGAATGGATACCTGTAATCGGTTGGCGGATTGTAGGTTTCCTTAATGGTACGCGCACTCAGCCAACGGTAGAGGTTTATCATACTGCCGGCCTTATCGTTGGTACCACTTGCACGCGCCCCGCCAAATGGCTGCTGACCTACTACCGCGCCGGTGGGCTTATCATTCACATAAAAATTACCCGCAGCATGGCGTAGTTTATTGGTAGCTAGGTCAATAGCCGACCGGTCCTGTGCCAATACGGCACCGGTAAGGGCATAAGGTGAGGTGGTGTCAACAAGCGTCAATGCTTTGTCGAAATCATCGGCCGGATAAGTGTAAATGGTCAGTACAGGGCCAAATAGCTCCTCGCACATGGTTACATATTTTGGATCCTTTACTTCAATTACGGTTGGCTCAATAAAGAAACCATCCTTTTTGCTGCAATTTCCACCAACCAGTATTTTGGCCTTTCGGTCTTTCTTTGCATTGTCAATATACTTCTTCAGTTTGTCAAAACTCTTTTCATCAATAACCGCGTTTATAAAATTGCCGAAATCTTCGGTAGTGCCCATTTTCATGCTTTCTACATCGGCCACGAGTTTGGCCTTAATTCTTTCAGCAAGGTTGCTGGGCAGGTAAGCCCGGCTTGCTGCCGAACATTTTTGCCCCTGGTATTCAAAAGCGCCCCGGGCCAAAGCAGTAGCTGCTGCATCTACATCTGCAGATTTATGGATCAGTACAAAGTCCTTACCGCCTGTTTCGCCCACAATGCGGGGATACGATTTGTATTTGGCCATATTAGCACCAATAGTAGCCCACATATGATTGAAAACGCCTGTTGACCCGGTAAAATGAACACCGGCAAAATCAGGATGATTAAAGCAAATTTCACCAATCGTTGGGCCATCCACATAAACCAGGTTTATCACTCCATCGGGCAAACCAGCCTCAACCAGTATGCGCATGAACATCTGGGCAGAATAGATCTGGGTATTGGCACATTTCCAGATTACCACGTTGCCGCACATGGCAGCGCTTGTGGGCAGGTTGCCGCCTATTGCTGTAAAGTTGAAAGGCGTAATGGCAAGTACAAAACCCTCCAATGCCCGCCATTCCATCCGGTTATGCATGCCGGGTGCCGAAACGGGCTGCTGTTTATAAATTTCGCTTAAAAAGTGCACATTGAATCTCAGGAAATCAATCAGTTCGCAGGCAGCGTCAATTTCGGCCTGGTACACATTTTTGCTTTGCCCAAGCATGGTGGTACCATTAATATGGTAACGGTATTTGGTAGCCATCAGGTCGGCTGCCTTTAAAAAGATGGCAGCACGGTCTTCCCATGGCATTGCTTCCCAACCCGGTTTAGCCTTCAGGGCTGCATCAATGGCCATGTTTACGTGTTTGGCTTCGCCAGAATGGTAATGGCCAAGCACATGCGCACGCTCGTGCGGCGGATGAATGGGCCTGCGGTCGCCGCTGCGTACCGACCTTCCGCCAATGTACTGCGGTATGTCAATTTCCTTTTTCTTCAATTCGGCCAGCGCTTTTTGCTGGGCATCACGCTCCGGCGAACCCGGTGCGTAACTTTTTACCGGCTCGTTGGCCGGCATGGGATAATTAAAAGTACCAAAACTCATAATTGTTGCGTTTTACTGATAAATGAAGCAATCGATATTTCAGGGTGCAAAGGTCGGAAGGATAATTATTCCTTTTTGAGACAATTGATGCAATAAGAAAATTTTGTTTTAAAATTTAATTTTAAAAATAGTTTCTAACTTCCGTTTCAATCCTCTTTTTAATATGCTGCCATTTTTTACCCTTCAAACAAACTGGATCAACAGCATTTTCAGCATCATCAAAATAAACCAGGCTCATGAAAAGTCCTTCTTCGAATGCCGTAGGGAATTTTTGAAAAAACCACCCTACAATTTCATCCAGGGAATAACGAGATAATATTTCATCCAAATCCCAGAAATCCTTCTTGGAACCTCTTCCGTAAATAGCATTTAGCTTCATCGCAACAATATCCCTCAGCCCCCAAAACCTAATCCCATCCATAATTTCAAATTCAGAAATTACTTTGGCTGAGCTGTAAATAAGGTCAACTTTTATATTTTGTATATAACAAAAATAAAAACTCTTTGCAGGCGAAAATACCTCCCTAAAATCAGGAAATGCAGATTGAAGGTATTCATTGAGAGCTATTTTGGAAAGTTGATTGGGAGAAAACATGTCTATATCAACAGAAAGCCTGTGCCCGAATTGAAGTGCAAGGGCTGTTCCACCACACAAATGAAATTGATTTAATGGTTCATGAACCATTAAATCCTTTAATAATCCGAATGTTGCAGGTTCTGCTCCCTGAATTTGTAACATCTGAATTCATTTTCGGGTATTTCGAAAAGAACACTTACCAATCGTAAAACTTCAGGACGTAAGCTTCGTGCCTTTACCAAGGTATTCATCACTTCTGCCTTTCCGTATTGACTAACACACCATCTCATATCCTGCCAACTACCACGGTCAAAAGCCTTCTGAACAATGAAGTCTTTATTTTTTTGATAGTCTAAGGATTCAAAATCAATATCCCAAAAGGCCCTTTTTGAAAGATTCAAGTCTGACTGCATAAACAAATTTATTAAAATTTATCCAACACTCTCCCCTTCCTTTTCCATCATCAAGTAAGCCTTTATAAATCCATCCAATTCACCATCCATAACCGGCTGAATATTACCCACTTCGTAATCAGTCCGGTGGTCCTTGATCATTTTGTATGGGTGAAAAACATAGCTCCGTATCTGGCTTCCCCATTCAATTTTTTTTTTGCCGGCATTTACCGCATCCTTCAGCGCATTCCGCTTTTGCAGTTCGATTTCGTAAAGCCGGCTTTTAATCATCTGCATGGCTTTTTCGCGGTTGCCCAACTGATTTCGTTCGGTTTGGCACACCACCACTATGCCGGTAGCAATATGGGTCAATTGCACTTTGGTTTCCACCTTATTTACATTCTGCCCACCTGCACCGCCGCTTCGCGAGGTTTCCATTTTTACATCGCTGTCTTTCAGGTCAATTTCAATGGTATCGTCAATAAGCGGATATACATGCACACTGGCAAATGAAGTATGCCTTCGCGCATTGCTGTCGAATGGTGAAATACGAACAAGGCGGTGAACCCCGCTTTCGGCCTTTAGAAAACCATAAGCAAAAGGTCCGTCAAACTGCAGGGAAGCGCTTTTTATACCGGCGCCATCTCCGTCTGTCCAGTCAAG
>Ga0116158_10003367_pt1 | contig 13900 bp, 16 predicted proteins | sample AD_UKC052_MetaG_FD_89883 | JGI IMG/M metagenome (GOLD analysis project Ga0116158, IMG submission 89883) | Active sludge microbial communities of municipal wastewater-treating anaerobic digesters from USA - AD_UKC052_MetaG | ecosystem: Engineered > Bioreactor > Anaerobic > Digestate | place: USA... | reverse complement strand
GTTTCGGGTTCTACAATCAGATAATAGTGAAGCGAAGGGATTTTGGTGTATTCAATATACTTGTCAATGTAATCGTGACTGTGGGAGCCGGGAGATACAATCTCTACCATTAACTCAGGAGCATATTTTATGTATTGATTTTGTTCTGTTTTTTGCTCTCTGGTAATAAAAACATCCGGATAGAAAAACTTGTTTTCACCGGGAATGGCTACTTTAATATCATTTACATAAAGAAAATAGCCTTTTGGCTTTAGTTGGCCGGCAAGCAATAAAAAAATTTGCAGGGCCAGTTCATTATTAATATCCTTTTCTCCGGGCATTTCAAAAAGTTGACCGTTTATGTATTCACTGCGGCGTTCGGCTGTGAGTTCATGTTGAATGTACTCTTCCACCGTTAGTATTTTATCTGTTACCAAAGCCTTCATAAACCAATTTTGTACGGTAAATATACAAATTCTCTGTTTTAATCCAAAATCGGACTCAACCACCGCTCGGCAAATTCAACTGGTACACCCTTGCGTTTGGCATAGTCTTCCAACTGATCGCGCTGAATTTTACCTACCCCAAAATACTGGCTTTGCGGGTGGCTGAAATACCAGCCGCATACTGATGAACCGGGGTACATGGCTAGTGATTCGGTGAGGGTAATACCTGTGTGTTCGGTTGCATTCAGCATGTCGAACAGCTTGTATTTTTCAGTATGGTCGGGGCAGGCAGGGTAGCCCGGTGCGGGGCGTATGCCCACATATTTTTCCTTTACCAGTTCATCGTTGCTGAGTTGTTCTTCGGGCTGATAACCCCAGTATTCCTTGCGTACCCGCTCGTGCAGGTACTCGGCAAAGGCTTCTGCCATCCTGTCGGCAAGTGCCTGCAGCATAATTTTGTTGTAATCGTCATGCTGTGCTTCAAATGCTTTAATGTGGGGCTCAATGCCGTGTATGGTAACGGCGAATGCACCGAGGAAGTCGGCCCCCGGGTTGGGGCTGATGAAATCAGCAAGGCTGAAATTGGGTTGGCCTGCAGCTTTTTGGCTTTGCTGACGCAAACAATTCAACTTAAAATGACTGCCTTCTGAAGATAAAAGGATATCCTCGCCATCTCCCTGTGCCGGCCAAAAACCTACCGCTCCTTTTGGGGTCAGCCAGTTTTCGTTTTCAATTCTATCAAGCAGGGCATTGGCATCTTGGTACAATTTGGTGGCCTCTGCACCTACAATTGCATCATTCAGAATGTCAGGGAAGTTGCCATGCATTTCCCAGGCAATAAAAAAGGGTTTCCAGTCAATATAGGGGCGAAGCATGGCTACGGTAACATCGCCAATAGCTTTTGCACCGGTAAAAGAAGGCGTGGTTGCCTTGTATCCGTTCCAGTCAATTGCTACCGGGTTGGCTTTGGCCGCAACATAGCTAAGCGAGCTTTTCGAGGTTTTTTTGGCAGCGAAACTTTCCCGCAGTTGGCTGTACTCTTTGGTAATACCATCCAGGAATTCCAGTTTTTGTTCTTCATTCAACAGGCCTGTGGTTACTGTAACACTGCGGCTTGCATCGAGTACATGCACCACACCGTTATCGTATTCAGGGGCTATTTTTACGGCAGTATGCATGCGGCTTGTAGTGGCGCCGCCAATCAGCAGTGGTTGAGTCATGCCACGGCGCTTCATTTCCTTAGCCACATGCACCATTTCATCGAGCGAAGGCGTAATAAGGCCACTGAGGCCAATTACATCCACCTTTTCCTTTTGGGCCGTATCCAGTATTTTATCGGTGGGTACCATTACACCAAGGTCAATAATATCGTAACCATTGCAACCAAGTACAACGCCAACAATGTTTTTGCCAATATCATGCACATCGCCTTTTACCGTAGCAAGCAACACTTTGGCCGCACCTTTTTCTTCCTGTTCGCCAAGGCCGCTTGCCTGCCGGGCCGCGAGTTTTTCGGCCTTCTCTGCCTCAATATAGGGAGTAAGAACCGCCACACTTTTCTTCATTACCCGGGCGCTTTTTACCACCTGCGGTAAAAACATTTTGCCTGCGCCAAACAAATCGCCCACCACATTCATACCGGCCATCAGCGGTCCTTCAATTACTTCGAGCGGGGCAGGGTATAGCTGTCTTGCTTCTTCCGTATCGGCATCAATATAATCGGTAATGCCATTTATCAGCGAATGTTTCAATCGTTCTTCAACGGTATTGTTTCTCCACTCTTCATTTTTAACTTCTACCTTCCCCTTTGCTTTTACGGTTTCGGCAAAAGCAATCAATTGTTCGGTGGCTTCGTTGCTATCGTTGTTGCGGTTAAGCAGTACATCTTCGCAGAGGTCGCGGAGTTTAGGCTCTATTTCATCGTAAATAACCAGTTGCCCGGCGTTTACAATACCCATGTCCATACCTGCTTTAATGGCATAGTACAGGAAAACGCTGTGCATGGCTTCGCGCACATGATCGTTGCCGCGAAAGCTGAAGGATATATTGGATACTCCGCCACTCACTTTGGTAAGCGGCATCCGTTTTTTAATCTCACGGGTTGCTTCTATAAAGTCAACAGCATAATTATTGTGTTCTTCAATACCGGTGGCAACGGCAAAAATGTTGGGGTCGAAAATAATATCCTGTGGGGCAAACCCAACCTGTTCGGTCAATATTTTGTAAGCCCTGTGGCAAATTTCAATTTTTCTTTCTTTGGTATCGGCTTGTCCTTTTTCATCAAACGCCATTACGATAACCGCAGCGCCATAAGCCTGGCAAATCTGTGCCTGTTCAATAAATTTGGCTTCACCCTCCTTCATGCTGATGGAGTTTACAATGCACTTGCCCTGCACACACTTAAGGCCCGCTTCAATGATCTCAAACTTGGAACTGTCAATCATGATGGGAATGCGGGCAATATCGGGTTCGGCCTGCAACAGGTTCAAAAAAGTTGGCATTGCCTGTACGCCGTCAAGCAGGGCATCGTCCATGTTTACATCGAGGATCTGCGCACCGCTTTCAACCTGCTGACGCGCAACACTCAATGCTGCTTCGTAATTGCCCTCGCGAATGAGGCGCGCGAATTTTTTGCTGCCCGTTACATTGGTACGTTCGCCAACGTTTACAAAATTGGTTTCGGGGCGAACTACAAGCGGTTCAAGACCTGCAAGACGGAGATATGGATGAATCACTGTTGACATAATTTTATTTTTTACCAGGATAAGGAAAGCCAATTGGATTTCTTGGTTTGAGTGGTTGTTCAATTAATTTTTTAACTGCATTAAAAATCGCCAGGATTTCTTTATCGTGTTTGGAAACCGTTTTCTCCAACTGCTCCATTTTCAACATCAGGTGCTTATTGTCCAGTAATACCTGCTTCATCTTTGCAAACACCCTGATAATCTGTATGTTTACCTGAATGGCCGTTTCACTATTTAATACACTGGATAACATGGCTACTCCCTGCTCCGTAAAGCAAAATGGAAGATAGCGGAGACCCATTTTATCGGAATTGGAGGTCACAAATTGTGATCTCCAATTATTTAATTCTTCTGAGGTCATTTCAAACATAAAATCTTCCGGAAAGCGGCTTAAATTTCTTCGAACGGCTTGTTTCAGTACCCTTGTTTCCACGCCGTACATTTCCGCAAGATCACGATCAATCATTACTTTTTGTCCACGAATAACAAATATCCGGCTAACAATATCCGGTTCCGGAAGCGCTAATGCTATGGAAGTTTTTTTGGGCATATTCGGCATTCTCTTTAAGCTGCCAATTCAGGCCTTTTTCTCGGTGCTAATTCCCTCACCTCATCTGCAATATGCTTAATGTGGTCCGGCGTTGTGCCGCAGCAGCCACCCACAATATTTACCCAGCCGTTTTGGGCCCATTCTTCAATAAAATGGGCGGTTTCATGAGGCTGTTCATCGTATTCACCCATGGCATTGGGGAGGCCTGCATTAGGGTAGGCGCTTGTGTAGCAGGAGGCTATTTCGCTCAGTTCCTCAATATGACTACGCATTTCCTGTGCCCCGAGCGCGCAATTTAGCCCAACACTCAGTGGTTTTGCGTGCATTACACTGGTATAAAAAGCTTCGAGGGTTTGCCCGCTCAGGGTGCGCCCACTAGCATCGGTAATGGTTCCACTGATCATTACAGGCAATTCTTTTCCCGTTTCACGGAAATACTTTTTAATGGCAAAAATGGCCGCCTTGGCATTCAGGGTGTCAAAAATGGTTTCAATCAAAAGAATGTCGGCGCCTGCTTCCGCCAATTCCTTTATTTGCTCGTGATAGGCATCCACCACTTCATCAAAGGTTACCGCCCTGAAGCCGGGGTTGTTTACATCAGGGCTCAGGCTGAGGGTTTTGTTCATGGGGCCAATGGCACCGGCTACCCATGCAGTACCACGGGTATCTTCCGCATGTTCTTCAAAATATTCTTTAATCGCCCTTTTGGCACAGGCAACTGCTTCGCGGTTGATTTCAGCAGCAATGTCCTCCATATGGTAATCGGCCATGCTGATGCGCTGTGCATTAAAGGTGTTTGTTTCAATAATATCGGCACCGGCAGCAAGATATTGCTTGTGTATACCCACAATAATATCGGGTTGGGTAAGGCAAAGCAGGTCATTATTTCCCTTTATATCGCTTGGCCAGTCTTTAAACTGGTTTCCACGGTAATCGGCCTCTTCCAGCTTATGGTGCTGGATCATCGTGCCCATGGCGCCATCAATAATCAGGATCCTTTTTTGGAGTGCTTCGTAAATTGAATCTTTCATTTCTTTTATCCTTCTTTTCCTGCAGCAAATGTTTGTTGTTCAACTAAAATTTGCTGTATTATAAAATAATTACAGGTAATAAACGAAGAATCGGCCGGTAGGTGGGATTACTATCGTTTATTAGTTCTGTTTTTGTTTCTGCCTTTGAAAGGGCAAAAATGACAGGCCGAACAATAAACAAAATCCGCCCGCGGGTGCAAAAGTACGATAAAAGTAAATTGGTGGGTTATTTCACTACCTGTTCTACAGGCAACCGGTTTTGAAGGCTTCGGGCAAGTGTCATTTCATCGGCATATTCCAGTTCGCCGCCAAAGGCTATACCGCGGGCAATAGTGGTTATACGTACCTTATGATTGCCCAATTGCTTTTGGATATAATACAAAGTAGTGTCGCCCTGTATATTGGGGTTCAGGGCAAAAATCATTTCTTCTGTGTTATCTTCCCGGATTCTTTTCAGCAGGCTTTCAATCATCAGTTCGCCGGGCCCAATACCATCAAGTGGCGAAATAACCCCGCCAAGTACATGATAAGTGCCATTGTATTGCTGTGTGGCCTCAATAGCCATCACATCGCGTATGCTTTCCACCACACAAATGGTACCCTGCCTGCGCATAGGGTTGAGGCAAATATTACAAAATTCATGGTCGCTCACATTGTGGCAGCGGGTACAAAATTTTATCCCTTTGCGCATTTGGGCGATGGTATCGGCAAATAACTGTACTTCGGCAGGCTCCTTTTTAAGCAAATGCAGCACAAGCCTGAGGGCGGTTTTTTTACCAATGCCGGGAAGACGGCTGAATTCCTGTACGGCCTGTTCGAGTAAGTTGCTGCTGAATATCATTGTATAAATTCCAAATAGTCAAATTCCAAATCCCAAACCTCCCCCTGCGGGCTTGCCTGCTTGAATGGCAGAGGAATAAGAGGGGGGGCCAAATTCCAAAAATTCAAATTCCAAAACAGGGAGGAAGTCAATAAGTGAATGCGTGTCAATGGTGGGTAGTGGTAGAGCGAAGTATTTATGTGTGTCAACAGATTTTTGTTGCGCCAGCCAAACCCGAAACCCGAAACCCCGAACCCTAAACCCTAAACCCTAAACCCTAAACCCTAAACCCTAAACCCTAAACCCTAAACCCGAAACCCGAAACCCGAAACCCTAAACCCCTTCTCCCCTTATTTGGTTAAACAGCCGATAGGCATCTTCGGCCTTAAAGAGTTGCGTACCATCATTCATGGTGGCGGCACTACCGCAGGCAACGCCAAACTGCAAAACCTGCTCAAGGGAGGCGCCTTTTTCAAGCATAAAGGTCATGCCGGCAACCATGCTGTCGCCTGCGCCCACCGTACTGCGGGTAGGCACATCGGGCGCTTTGGCATAATGTTTTTCGCTGTCGCTTACAAGCCAGGCACCATCGGGGCCCATACTTACCGCAATTAATTCGGCAAAACCGTCATGTATGGCCTGCTGCGCTGCCTCAGGTACTTCACTTTTTTCAAGGAAGTCAATTTTCAGCATCTTGCACAATTCACCAATGTTTGGCTTTATGAGGTAAGCTTTCCTTCCCTGTAAAGCCTGTAATGCAGGCCCGGAAGTGTCCACAATACATTTTGCCCCCATGGCATTGGCATTTTTTACAATCAGCCCGTAAAAATAATCAGGCAAACCGGGTGGAAGGCTTCCGCTTGCAACCACAAATGAGGGGGTGAACATGCGTATTTCATCAATCAGTTGAATAATGGCAGACTCTTCAAAAGCCCGCCCGGGAAAGGTAAACCGGAATTGTTTAATAGACTCCGACTCCAGTACAATCCAGTTTTCCCTAGTTTCAACTTTGGTATCAACAGCATGAAAATCCAGTTTTTCCTCTCTCAGCAAGGTTTTCAGCATTTCGCCGTTATGGCCGCCTGCGGGAAAAAGGGCAGTGGAATGAACGCCAAACCTGCTGAGGGCTTTACTAACATTAATTCCTCCGCCGCCGGGTTCATGCACCACTTCGGTGCACCGGAGTTTACTTTCAGGCTTTAATTTGGGTACAACCGAACTTTTATCAATACAGGGATTGAGCGTAACTGTAATAATCATGGCGCAAAAGTAATTGTTCTTGTCTTTTTCCAAATATGATAAAAAGCAGGGGCGATAATCCGGGAAGGAAAGGGTTCAAGTTTAGGGTGACTGCTTTTTGTACACTTCCATTACTTCTACCAGGTAGTTAAAGTAACTGCCAATGGCTTTTTTTCCCCTTTTTTTTGGGGCAGGGATGGTAGCGCTTATACTATCAAGCGTAGGATGATACCTCACCCATTTTTTCCATTCTTTATACGAATTTACCCTTACCAGCCTTGCCGCACCCCGCTGTTCAGCAAAAAAATAGGATTGTGGCATCGCATTTCCAAGGTCTTCGCGGTAATGCCAAAGTATAAGGTCCTTATGAAAATTAACCCGCTGAAAAAAAACTTCCCGTGTACCGGAAAGACCGAAAACAAGTAATTTTTCATCAAGGATTTTACTGAAGAAGAAACCGCTTCCCAGGAAAGCCCCGTTTTTGGCACGGATATATTCTTTTATTTGAAAGGGAGCATGAATCCTGACAGAATCTTTCGCATAAACGGCAATTACCCTTTTAAAACCATATTCGTTCAGGTTGCCAATGGCAGCATGGGAGAGGTTGGTTTCCTTTCGCGGATCACCTGGTATAAAAACATTTATCGTATCACCATTCAGCAAAACAACTTTATCCTGCGAAAAACCCCGGAGAAAACCGAAGGCAAGTAATAATACGCCAATAGATTTTTTCATAATTACCCTGAGCCTTCATTTACAGATTCAAGCACTTTTTTTACGTTTTCTTCCACCATATCGTAAGTAGCATATCCCCTCGACACCAGGTAAAATTTTGAATCGCTCACCTGCAGCAGTACACAGGGGTAGCCGGTTACCTGCAGTTGTTTTACCAGCTGAAATTCATACAATGCATTTTCACGGTATGAATCGCTGTGGAGCAGTTCATAAAAATTTTCGGTGGGCAAATCATATTTTTCAGTGAGATGCCGGTATGCCTCATCGTCGGTAAGATCGCGGCCTTCAAAATGGAGGGCATACTGAAGGTCGGCGGCCCATTCAACCGCCCTTTCAGGGAAAAACTTCTTGAATACACTTAATGAAATGGCGGGTTTCAGGCTGTCGGGGTACCAATCGCTTTTTTCAGGATTCATGATATGCCACAGGTAGTCTTCGCCAAAACGAACGCCGGTTAATTTTTCTACATTCCGGTAGGCGTCGGCAATATATCCTGCCATGGTGCTGATTGGCGGCGGATTTTCGTTGATAATCATGCCGCCACTCAGTACATCAAAAGCAATTAAATGCTTATAATTATCGTATAGCTTTTTAATAACCGGGCTAAAACCATAGCACCATCCGCAATATGCATCGTAACAATACCAGATTGTAGGCGTCACCAATAATAAATTTAGGCCTGCAAGTTAAGTTTATAATAAGCGGCAGTTAAAAATTTACACCGGTAGCTGCGTACCTGTTTGCATAAAAAAGAAACCTGTATTAATTTCGGGTTTAAATTCAACGGCTAATTGCCCGGTTACCATTTTTTGTTATTTACAGTATTTGCATGGAATATTCATTTTTCGATAACATCAATGGAGGCATCCTTCACCTGCTTACCGATGATTCCTTAAAGGGAAGGAATTATTTCATGGAAAAAAATAAGGGCTCTTTTTACACGATTGTTTTTAACACTGGCATTGATACTTTTATTGAAATTGATGGGGTAAACCATGCGTTTCCCGCATTTTCAATTATCCCGATCATGTTCAACCAAAGCTACATTTTCAGGAATACGGAAGATATCGTGATGTGGCAGTTTAACCGGGAGTTTTACTGCATTGTAAACCATGATAAGGAAGTTGGTTGCGCTGGTTTTTTATTTTATGGATCATGGGGGCAGCTTGTACTTGAAACAAAGGAGGAGGTGCGAAGAAAATTATTGCTGCTGCTTGGGGTTTTTAGGGAAGAGTTTCAGGACAAAGACGATATTCAGGGAAACATGCTCAGGATGCTGCTGGTAAGGCTGATTATTACCATTACCCGCATGGCACGCGAGAAATATTTGCCGGACAGGGAAAAAACGGACAGCAGGTTCGATTTATTGAGGCAGTTTAACCTGCTGGTCGAAAGGCATTTCAGGGCCGAACATGAAGTGCAGTTTTACGCCGCGGCTTTATTTAAATCACCCAAAACACTCGCCAATACTTTTGCAAGGTTCCATTCGGGTTCTCCCTTGCAAATTATTCACCAACGCCTGATACTGGAGGCAAAACGACTTTTGTACTATACCGACAAATCAATCAAGGAAATTTCGGCCGATCTCGGGTTTGATGACGCTGCTCATTTCACTAAATTCTTTAAAAATCACCTCGAAATGAGCCCTTCTGACTTCAAAAAATCCGCTGTGGCCGTTTAAAAGGGAAGAATGTACAAGTGGAAAGGTATTATCTGCATTGTTGGCGCGGATACCAACAACCAATTTTGCAGTATGAAAAAATTACTTTCCTTTTTAGTGGCAGGGGTATTCACAGCCACACTTTTCGCTTATCCGGGTTACGTCCCCCAACAAACCAATCAACATGCAGTTAACGGGATTGCTATTGCAGGTTACGATGCCGTGGCCTATTTTACACAACAAGATGCCGTAAAAGGTGATTCGGCTATACAACTGGAATGGAATGGCGCCACCTGGTATTTTTCGAGTAAGGATAACCGAAAACTATTTGCAGGCAACCCCGAAAAGTATGCTCCTCAATATGGCGGCTATTGCGCTTATGGGGCAAGTAAGGGCTATAAGGCTAAAACGGATCCTGCCGCCTGGACAATTGTAGGACAAAAGCTTTACCTGAATTACAATAATCAGGTAAAAGCAGTATGGTTGCCGGATACTACGTCTCGCATTCAGGCAGCCGATACATACTGGAAATCATTAACAAATAAAAATTAATCAACTGATTATGAAGCATTTAACAATTCTCCTCGCAATAATGGGATTGGTTGGAAGTGTTTTTGCCCAGGCTAACGGCCGTGCCAAAGTTTTTAACCTCGAAAAAGGGCTTGCCATTCAGGGCTACGATCCGGTAGCCTATTTTAAATCGAATAAGGCCATTGAGGGCAAAAAGGAGCTTGCCGCCCAATACGAAGGGGTTACCTACTACTTTTCTTCACAGGCCAATAAGGATGCATTTGCCAAAAACCCCAAAGCTTATGAGCCACAATATGGCGGATGGTGCGCCTATGCCATGGGGGCTACAGGCGAAAAGGTGGAAATTGATCCCGAAACCTTTAAAATACTGGATGGGAAACTCTACCTCTTTTATCATAGCTGGAGCAACAACACTTTAACCAAATGGAATAAGGAAGAAGCCAAATTGAAGCTGGCTGCCGACAATTCCTGGAAAAAATTCATTCAGTAATTAAACAAAAACAGTAATAAATGAAAATCCAAAATATTGCCGGGCTCGTTCTTAGATTGTTGGCAGCCGCCATATTATTACAAACCTTACGGTTCAAATTTGGGGGGCATCCCGAATCGGTAGCCCTGTTTACCAAATTGGGCGTGGAACCGTGGGGAAGAATTTTTACCGGGGTGGTGGAATTGATTACCGGGGTTTTACTCATCATCAGGCCAACAGCCATTTTCGGGGCTTTTATTGCCATTGGGCTGATGGTTGGTGCTATTGCCTCGCATCTTTTTGTAATTGGTATTGAATCGGCCGGCGACGGTGGGCAACTGTTTATACTGGCTTTTATTGAACTTTTTGCATCTATGGCAATTGTTGTTTTGTACAGGAAGGATTTGAAAAAAGTTGGATTTATTCCGGAATTTATTCAGCGGATGGTATAATCTCATGTTTTCAAATTATGTTTACGGCTTTAAATAACATTTTTCAAAATCTATGCATCCTGAAAAATCAACAGGCGAAAGATTAAAGGAGAGGGTGGGCGAGCTTGTTCATTCATTATCGCAGGCCCTCTCCCTGTGCGAACCGGGGCAGTATTCCATGCCTTTGCCCTTACTTTCAGGCGCAACAATCGGCGAACATACCCGCCATATTATTGAATTTTTTCAATGCCTGCAGGTGGGTATTGAATCGGGCGAAATTGATTACGGAAAACGCGAAAGAAACAGGAAACTGGAAACAGATAAGGAATATGCCGTGGCAACTTTTAGCGCCATACAACTGCATTTGCCGGTTTATGAAAAGGCCTGCCTGCTTGAAAATGAGGCAAAAAGCGACTGGCCGAATCTTACTGTGCAATCAGGGTATTTCCGCGAACTTGTTTACACCATTGAACATGCCATCCACCACATGGCTATTATAAAAATAGGGCTGAAATCTTTACAGATTGATGCAGATCACGATTTTGGCGTAGCCCCCTCTACCATCGAATACCGATCGCAATGTGCTTCGTAAGTTATATTCCGGGGCAGGATGGTTTTTTGCTCGGTAGTAACCGCGATGAGCACCGCGACCGAAAAACCGCTGGCTTGCCAATGGTATTGGAAACCGCTGCAGGCAGGGTGGTGATGCCATTGGACGGAAAAGCCGGCGGAACCTGGATTGCCCTCAGGGAAGATGGAATAGCAGTGGTATTGCTGAACGGGGCTTTTGAAAATCACCAAAGGCAACCATTCTACCGCCATAGCCGGGGCCTCATAATTCCCGAAATAATGCAGCAACCTGATCCACAATCCGCCTTCGAAAAGTTCAACCTGTATAACCTGGAGCCTTTTACCCTGGTTATGGCAGGCAGTACCTTTTTAACAGAATGGCGTTGGGACGGCGAAAAATTGCACCACAAACCCTTGCAAACGAACGGTTTATATTGCTGGAGTTCAGCCACGCTTTATGATGCTGCGCAACAAAGCATCCGGGAGCATTGGTTCAGGCAGGCAATCGGAGCCGGGGAGATTGCTGATGCGGAGACCCTGTTGCGTTGGCAAAGCACCGGAGGCTATGGCCCCAAAAACACCGATATTGTATTGGAACGTGCCGATAGAATTGGAACGGTAAGCACCACGGTGGTAACGGTTTTTAAAAATACCCTGCAAATGGCCTATCAGGATTACCTTAGCCCCCTTGGCCCCGAAGTGGTTCAACTTGTGGGTCCGAATTAAGAATTTCATGAAGAAAAGAGGATGGTTCAGGAAGCTGATTGAGTGGGAATACTGGCCTTTTCATTGGGTTTATGGTCCTGTTTACCCGGTTTTTGCCTGGTATGTAGTTCGAAGTGGCTTCCGGTTTTTTTTCTCCGCCTCCAATCCCACCATTTTTAGCGGGGGCTTTTTAATGGAGTCAAAAAAGAAGGTATATGATTTATTACCTGCCGGAACCTACCCTGTAACCCTCTATTTTGAGCCGGGCACTCCTGCAGAAACTGTGTTCCAGGAAACCCTTGCCGCCGGAATTGGTTTTCCCATGATACTGAAGCCCGATATTGGCGGGCGCGGAAGGGCGGTTGTAGTGGTAAACGATTCCGAAGAACTTCATTATTATGTACCCCAATACAGCCTCCCCTTTCTTGCGCAGGATTTTATTCCTTATGAAAAAGAGGCAGGAATATTTTTTGTAAAACATCCCGGCAGTAAAACGGGTAAGGTTACCGGTATTGTTGGCAAATCATTTGGTTCGGTTACCGGCGATGGTGTACAAACCATTGAAGAGTTGATAATGGCAAATGAACGGTTAAGCCTCTATATGGAAAGCCTTGCCCCGCAGCTTGGCAGGCGGTTGGAGGAAATTTTGCCCGACGGGGAAATTCAGATATTGGTGCCTTTTGGCAATCATGCCCGTGGTGCGGCCTTTTTTAACTGGCAGCACCTGATTGATGACCGTTTGCACACCTGGGCAAGCAACCTTGCCGAAGAAATGGATGGCTTTTATTATGGCAGGCTCGATATCCGTTTTAATGACTGGGATGAAATGATTTTGGAAAACAAATTCAGCATCATTGAGTTGAACGGTGCTGGTAGTGAACCCACCCATATTTACGACCCATCGCAAAGCATTTTTTATGCCTGGAAAGAAATAATCCGGCATTGGAGCCTTCTTTGGCAGGTTAGCCACGCCAACCATAAAAAAGGGGTACCTTATATGAGTTTTAGGGAAGGCCGCCAAATGTTCAGGGAAAACGGTGCTTACGAGGCTGTACTGGATAAACTTCACTTCGCTTTGCTTAAAAAATATGAACCTGTGGCTGAGAAAATAATTCAATAGCCCGTAAGCATTATATTCGAAGGCAAATTAATGCTGCTTTATGCAATCGCTGCTGTATGAATTTATAGGAACTGCCCTGCTTATATTGCTGGGCAATGGGGTAGTGGCCAATGTTTTGCTACCTAAAAGCAAAGGAGCCGGTGGTGGCTGGATCGTCATCGCCTTCGGTTGGGCAATGGGCGTTTTTCTGGGGGTTTACGTTTCATCGCCTGTAAGCGGTGGCCACCTTAACCCGGCGGTTACCCTTTCGCTGGCCTACCTGGGCAAATTTTCGTGGAGCCTGGTGCCGGGCTATTTGGCAGCGCAAACTGCCGGTGCATTTACCGGCGCCGTATTTACCTGGCTGGTGTATAAAAAGCATTTTGATGAAGCAAAAGATCAGGATGCCATCAGGGGCATTTTTTTTACCGGCCCTGCCATTCGCAGTATGGGATGGAATTTTGTAACCGAAGTGCTGGCAACCTTTGCTTTTATGCTGGGGGTGCTTTTTTTGGCCACGGCTAAAGATGATATGGGTTCATTGCAGGCCTTACCCGTAGCGCTGCTGGTACTTGGTATGGGTCTCAGCCTTGGCGGACCAACCGGTTATGCCATCAATCCTGCCCGCGACCTTGGCCCAAGGATTGCCCATTTTCTGCTACCTATTCCCGGTAAAGGCCATAGCGACTGGGCCTATGCATGGGTACCTATTTTGGGCCCTGTTGTTGGAGGGGCGGCCGCTACGGCTGTTTACCATTTTATGAACCTTCCGGCATAATGGCTGCACGTAGGGTGATTACTACCTTATTTTGTAAATTACTGCCTGCCACAAAGTTTCCTTAAAAATCAGTTGTCAGCATATCATTCAATAACTTTTACAGGCTTGGAAGG
>Ga0116158_10003363_pt1 | contig 13905 bp, 14 predicted proteins | sample AD_UKC052_MetaG_FD_89883 | JGI IMG/M metagenome (GOLD analysis project Ga0116158, IMG submission 89883) | Active sludge microbial communities of municipal wastewater-treating anaerobic digesters from USA - AD_UKC052_MetaG | ecosystem: Engineered > Bioreactor > Anaerobic > Digestate | place: USA... | reverse complement strand
TTTCTAAAAAGGAACGTCTTTATAAGTATTTTGTTGAACAGAATTCCAATTTATCTTGAATTTTTCTGGGTCAACCCCCTCTGTGAAATAAACTTTTCCAGTTTTAACATCTTTAGAAGAGATTATCTTTGGGATTAATTTAAATTTTGGGTAACCAATATAATGATCCCACTCAGATATTTTTGTTTTTCCTTTTTGATGGTATAATGGAAACTGATTCATCCAATCCCAATTCACTAAGTATATTTCTCTGTAGTCTACAATCTTCTCCAAATTTATTAAATCATTTCTTTTTACGTCTTTAACTTTCTTGTTTAAAATATAAAATCCTAATCCCCAATAAATCTCTGAAAATTCTTTATTATATTCTAATTGATGTCCCAAAAATCTCCAGCATTTATGGTTTTTTATTTCCGGGTATATTCTTTCAAATTTTATTTCTACTGCTTTTTCATCATCTATTAAATCTGGTCCCCTATTCGGGTTAATTTGCATGTTTAGAGCATTTGCAGCCCAATTTTCATTAATAAAATGCATATGCGAATTAAATCTTCTTGGTTCCATTAAAGTCGTAACTTTAATCCTTTTTTAAGAATTATTGTGTTATTTTAATCTTGTTTATCCCAAATATCTTACTTTTCCTGGTCTGGGTTCAAATATTATTCCTTCCTCAAGGAATTTCTTTATTTCTTGATTTATTATATCTGGAGATACATCTTTTAATCGGAGTATTATTTGTTCTTTTTCAATTCCCCCCTCTTCCTCTGCTTCTTTTATTATATTAATTATGCTATCTTTTATTGCTACAATCTTGCTTTTTTCTATTGGTGGAGATTTTTTTGGAGAAGCTTTTTCAAGTTCCAACTTTCTAATTAATAGGTATTTGGTGTTTTGTTCTTTTATTATTTCTGGTTGAATATATGTTTCGTTATTCCAGTATCTTAAGGTTCCTATAACTAGTACTGTTAATCCTTGGGTAATCTCTTTGAATTTTGCTATGTCGTCTCCAAATACTTTTAGACTTATTTGTCCAGAACCATCATCTAATTTGAAGAATATATATTTTCTCTCACCATCGTTTTCAAATTTGTCAACAATATTTCCAATTATATTTGCCCTTACTATTTTTTTATCTCCTAATTCTAAGAATGAAAATCTTTCTCCATTAGTTACTGGTTTTCCAAGAAGAATATCTCCTATTTTTAGTTTGTATGCAACATTCCTTTTGAATTGTCCTTCTTCTGCCATCTTTTAATGTTTTCTGAAATTTTTACAGGTTTATAAGTTTTTATGAGTTAGAAAACTCCAATATATCCTTTTTTTGGTCTGTAAATCTCATTGTCTTTTATTAATCTGTTTATTATTTCTTCTAATTCGTCTTTTCCAATCTTGTCTTCTAATTCTTTTTCTATCTCCTCATAGGGAATCATCTTACCCATCTTTCCTTCAAGCGCGGTTATAACTTCTTTAACAGTGAATATTCTTGTTCTTTGGGAGGAAGAAAATTTCCCTGAAATTTTATCAATATCAAAAGTTTTTGATTCATAATCATATCCTACTTGCATAAGGTAATATTTCATTAATTCTATTGCTTGTTTTGCATCTTCTCTTGAAACTTCTTCGCTTAGTCTTAATCTTGCAGAGGCTTCTGCCATTCTTACAAGTGCCTGCAATTGTCTTGCTGAGATAGGTATAGGCCTCATAGCACTTTCAGACATAACCGGTTTGTTTCTTAGTTCAACATAGAATCTTTTAAGCTCTTCAACTGCATCTGAGCTCAATATTGGATTCACTTTTTGTTTCGCATATGCAACATATTTTCTCAATAAATTTGAATCAATTAGAACTTCTTTGGTGTCTTTTTGATGCTCCTTCAAAACATGGGCAGCAATTCTTTCATCTTTGTTTCTATCTGGCAAATCTCTTAATGTAAAAATTATATCGAATCTATTTATAAGTGTGGGAGGCAAATCTATTTGTTGTGGAATTGGCATAAAAGGGTCAAATCTCCCGAATTTAGGGTTTGCAGCTGCAAGAACAGAAGTTTGTGCCTTAAGAGATGCTTGTACATTAGCTTTAGAAATTGTAACTGTTTGCTGTTCCATTGCTTCATGCATGGCGCTTCTATCTTGAGGGTCCATTTTTTCTAATTCATCTATACAAACTAAACCTTTATTTGCCAGGACCATAGCTCCTGCTTCAAGGCTCCATCCTTTAAGGTATTCATCTCTTACTACTGTTGCAGTCAATCCTGCTCCTGATGCCGATTTACCCACAACATATCTTCCTTTAGGGGAGATGTTTGACATAAATACAAGAGTTACACTTTTAGCAACTCCTGGATCTCCTATAAGTAGAATATGTATGTCTCCTCTGGATTTTGAACCATCTGACATCTTTTTTTGAACCCCTCCAAATAGTTGTAAAATTAAAGCTTTTTTTATTTCTTCATATCCCCAAACACTTGGGACTATGCTCTTTGCTAAGTTTTCAAATATTTTTGGATCTTCTGACAATTCATGAATTTGTTTTTCATCTTCATCTGTTATATCCAATTCTTCGAAAGTTTCTTCCATAGGAATAATATTGTTAGCTTCTACTGCTAGTTCAAATCTTGTTGATAATCCTCCTATGCTTAAGGGTACAGGAACTTCTTTTAATATCCCTATGACCTTTATCTTTGCTCCAGGGGTAGTTTTATCCTCCATTTTTGGTTCAACTAAATCTTCTTTCACAAATATGTTCATTCTCTTTGGTTGTTCTCCTCCAGAAAGAGATTCTGGAGATTCTTCAATTACTAATCTTTGAGTATCAACCATATCTTTTGATATCAACCTAAATCCCCCTCTTCTACCACAAGAACATCTGCTAGGTTCTCTGAATTTCTTTTCAATTTGTAACACTGCTATCACGGTTCCACAGCTAGGGCATTCAAATTTAGCATTTACAACCTGTGGACGGACATCCGATGCTTGTCTTATTATTCCTTCAAGGATAACCAACTCGTTTAAGTGTTTTGAACGTATATTTCTTATTTTTATTTGGTGGGCTTCTGAAAGATTTTTTAAACGTACACGTGCATTTTTTACAAGTCCAAGTTCTTCAACTGCAAGTTCGATTATACTTAAGGTTTCTTCAGGGTTAGTTATTATTTCATCTGAGAGTTTATTTGAAAACTCTGTGAGTTTCATAAAATCAAGATAAATTACATTTGTTTTCTTACGTATAGATTCTCCCAAATCTTCTTTGTTGAAATTAAAGAAATTCTTTGCTTCTATGATTAATTCTTCTGATCTTGGCTTTTTTTTCTGATCTGTCTCAAAACTTTCTCTAGAACTTTCCTCTTCTGAATAACTACCTTCTTCCATTTAGATAACTTCCTCCTTTATCTGAATGTCTGAGAATTCATTCTCTTCCATTATTTTTAAAGAAATGGTTCTTTTTTATAGATTTGTGTTATATTATGAAATACCTTATTTTATTATATTTTTCAATAAATATTTTTATAACTTAATAATTAGGAAAGTTATTTGTAGTTCTTAAGGGCAGTCTTGACATTTTTCAAGAGCTGGTCCATGCTATCTTCAAGTTGCTGCTTGTTTTTTGTACCAGTACATACAAGTTTTCCGTTTGAGAAAAGGAGGAAAGTAGCTGTTGGTTCTATTAATTTGTATACTAAACCTGGAAATTGTTCCGGTTCGTATTCTGTGTTTTCCATTTCTAATGCTAAAAAATTAAGATTAAGTTTAAGTTCAATACTTCCAGAAGCAACTATATTCTGTACCGTTATCTTTGGTTTTCCGGTAATATTTACACTAATCTTTTTTAGTTGTTTTATTACTGCATCAATCACTTCTCTAACCTGAGTTAAGGATTTCGTACCCGTACATACGAGATTTCCAGATGAGAATACTAAAACTGCTGATTTTGGCTCTTTTACTCTTAGAACAAGCCCTGGGAATGTTTCAGGATTATATTCTGTATTTGGTTGAGTTCTTGCAAGCTTCGTTAGAGGAACCGGCTTTCCAAGGGAAGCGGTTGCAACAATATTTTGTATTTTATAATTGCTTTTTGCTACCATTTTAATGGTTTATAAAGAAAAATTGAGTTTATAAAGGCTTCGAGGGAGGTAAATTTACTTCCTCTTAAAATTCTTGTCTATGTAATCAATTAATTCGCTTCCTTTTATTTGAACACTGGAAGGACCAACTCTTATATAAAATTCTTCTTCATTTTCTTGTGATCTTATAAACACTGGAGACTTGCTTTTCTCACAATCAATGATTAAAATTGTTTTATCTTCTATCTCATTAAATCTAAAATTAACCAATGGAAAGAATTTTTTTCCAATCTTTGTTTTTATCACATTAGTAAGATGAAGGGAATAATTATCTTTGCTCTCAAATTTATCTTTTTCTATACCCATTATTTTTCCAGAATCCTCAACACCTATTAGAATTGTTCCTCCATTTGAATTCATAAATGCAACTATCGTCTTTAAAACAGAGTATTCTATCTTTCTATCTATTTCATTTGTATGGAGGTTTGTTCTTAGTGTAGATTTAAACTCCATCTTTTCATTTTCTCCTTTTTTTATTATGTTGAATATTTCTTCCTTTACTTTTTCTTGTTTTTTGAATAATTTTGGATTTTTGTCTGTTATTTTATCTACAATATTCCCAATTACCTTAAAGTGATATTTCATATATACATATCCTATTAACGAAGAGATTAATGCTCCTAAAACTACAAAAGTCATTGTTTGCATAGAGTATGCATAAATCTCTGTGGAGAGAGTGTGATTAAGCACTATCTTTAGGTAATATTTTGCAAGTTCAATAGCAAAGCCAAATGCCACTGCAAAATTAAATGAAAATGCAAGAACAAGAAAATAATTCTTTTTAATTTGTCCACTTGAATACAATATTGAGAGAATCATAAATCCTAGCATTGCAATAGCTATACCAAATACAATTGGGGTGATTATTCCTCCTGTCTTTCCAAGTAAAAGAGTTATTACGGCGAATATTAATAGAAACCACTCAAACTCTGAGGGAATTTTTATTTCATATTTTGTGACTATTTGAGGTATAAATAAAAGAATTATAAGAAATATATTTGTTGATGCGAGGTGCCAAAGATGATTGTGTATTGAACTCAAAAGAGATAATATCAAAACCAACTTTACCGCTAATGACAGATAATTTCTTGTTTCAGACATAGATTATTCAAGATAAACTTGTTTATATCTTTTTGCAGATATGATTATTTATATCCTTCCGGATAATAATACTCTTCATCGTTTTTGTTAGGGTTATTTACTGGCTTATTTTGATTTCTAAATGCCCCCATCTGATTTGAAGCATGGTTCTGTTCTTTTTTTGAAGGGTGGCTGGGGTGTTGTTTATAGATTTCATTTTGTACTTTTGGATACTCTTTTATGTTTTCATCTTTTATTTTATATTTTTCTTTTGATAAAATTATTATTAATATAATTATACTTGCTATTCCAAATATAACTCCCAATATTATCCAAATCCAATTGTTTTTTCTTTCACAAATTTGTGTAGTGTCTGGCATACTTCCCTCTCTTCCACAGTTGTTTAAATCTTCACAAGTTCTTGTTCTTTTTTCAGATTTTGGACATTTTTCTGGAAGGAATTCTGTGCATTCCCAATCAGGGATACAAATTGGACAGGTTTTATATTCAAGAGGTCTTGTTGATTCATTGTTGCAGTTATTCAAATCGCTGCATTCCCTATAACCGCATTCTTTTGCTAAATCAGTCCAATCAGTACAAGTCCAGTTTTGTATACAAGGCTCTTCTGGAGGAGACATTTCTATGACTGCAGAATGTTTTAATCCCGTTACCACAAATTTATCTAAATATTTTTTACAGGTTAAATTTGTTAAATTGGTGTTTAGGCTGCCTGGACATTTAAGGAGATATTCATCCGTTAGATTACATGTGGGGCTTATTTCATTAATTGAATCTATTTCTTTATCTTTTACACATACTTCTTCGGACTTGTTATTTAATCTATCAATAGTTATATTTTTTGTGTAATTTAATCCATTGATTATTACGTAGCCTCTGCTTGAGTTGACTTCTTGTTTTTTTAGTATTATTTTTGTCCAGTCGATGTCTTCTTCTGTGAAGTTTATCTCTGTTTCTATAATGGTTTGATTATTTTGAGTTATTTCTACTTTTTGAATCCCTGAATGGGGTTCAGAGAAAATATCCAATTCTTCAGACATTTTTAATCTAGAGTTGTTTATTTCTACCGTTAAATTGTTTAGGGAGGTGTTTATTGGAGATGTCCAGTTTCCGAATCTTTTTTCTAATTCCTTTGAGTTTAAAATTGAGGCATCCATATAAGTATACATATTTATGCTGTAGTTTTGAAAAACTATCCCTGTCTTTGCAATTACTCCCCTCGGATCAATCGATTCACCAAAGATTGTTATATTGCCAATAGTTTCGTTTTCAACAAAACCAAATATATTTACATTTGCACCTTCAAAATCACTTTGCTCCTCTTTTGTCCAATTTGAAGAGGATATTTTGAAGACAGATTCAAATTCTGATTTTGCTTCCTCAGTCGTATTTATATTCCTCTGTATTGTATTATTTTCTAGAAATTCTTCCATTACAAATATCTTTCCATCTTCTGCATAGTTTTCAGAGGTTAATTTTTCTGTTAAGTTTGCTATTGCTTCTGGAGTATATTCTGCATCTATAGCAATAACAGCCTTCATATCCATAATAAACCATACATCTGTTCCAAAGATTATTTTTACATTACTTCCATTTATACGATATGCATTGTATATTGGGCATCCCTCATTAAAAAACAGGTTCCAAAGCTCAATATCCTCTTCCGAAAGATTTGTTTCATTATATAAATCATTTATCCTTGATAAAGTAATATTTTCAGAACTTCCTTTGAAGATAAATTCCCAAGCTTTTTTTATACTCTCATTTGAGCAATTTTCTGGAGTTGTTGGAGTTTCAATTACTTTGGTTGTTGGAGAGAGATTTTTTAAAAGAATAAAAAAAACTATTAGCACTAGGATTATTATTGCAAGAGTTATAATTATCTTTTTGTTTGGATTGGAATTTTTCTTAGGAGAATTAATATGATTTATTTTTTTAACTTTTTTCCCTCTTTTCATTTTAATCTTAGGATAAGGTATTTTAAAAGCTTATTTGTGTTTTATCTTTTTCTTTGATTTTCAACATCTCTTTCAACGTCTTCTAAACTAGCAATTTCTGAAAGAGGTTTGTCTGGTCGTAGAGCGGTTATCCTTGGAAATCTTAAAGCCCATCCTGAACTATAGTTTGGAGATTGTTGTATCTCTTGGTATGTGATTGCTACTACTATTTTTGGACTTATTTTTACATCTTTTCCTTCTTCTTTAATGATAAGAGGTTTAAGTAAATCATTTAGTTCATTAAAAGATACTCCTTCTTGTTCATCTTTTTCTTTAATGCCTGTTCCTACTTTTCCGATCTCTAGATATTTCCCCTCTTCTTTTCCTTTACAAGATAGTGTAAAACTACTCAGCCAACCACTCCTTTTTCCTGTTCCATACTCTGCACCCGTTATCACTAAATCTAAATCTTTTTCAGAAGGTTTTACTTTTAGCATGTGCCCTACCCGATTGCCTGGTTGATAAACTGCTGAAAGATTTTTCATCATTACCCCTTCTTGATTGTCTTTTAATGCTTTCTTATAAAATTCTTCTGCCTTCTTTAGATTATCAGTTATTATTTGCTTTGAGGATATTATTTTGTAAGGAGTTTCTTTTATTATTTTTCTTATTAATTGAGCACGTTTTTCAAAAGGTTCTTTTATTAGCGATTTTCCATTATAATGTAAGATATCAAATACGTTTATTTCAATAGGAAGTTCCTCTCTTACTTTTTCAATATCATACTTTCTTCTTATTCTTTGAGAAATTGCTTGAAAGGGAGTATATTCTTTTGTTTTCTTGTTATATCCAATTGCTTCGCTGTCTAGTATAAATGAATCTCCTTTTACATATTTTTGTACGTATTCAATAACTTCTGGAAATTGTTTTGTTACATTTTCGAGACTTCTTGTGAATAATTTTATCTCAGAATCTCTTTTGTGTATTATCAATCTGAATCCATCATATTTGTATTCAATTGCACAGGGTATTCCAACTGCCTTAAAACCCTCCTCAATATTTTTTGCTTTTTGTGCTAGCATAGCTTTTATTGGTTTTCCTACTTGCATTTCTATTTTTTCAAATTCACTTATTTTTCCTTTTCTTGCTACAAGAAATATATCGGCTATATCGTTTAGATTATCAATTGCCTCTTGTATTATTTTAGAAGATTCTTTATCTGAGTTAAAGAATGCCTTTGAAAGGGATTCACGTATTGTTGATTCTTGAATTCCTATTCTTAAATCTCCGATTAAAGTTCTTGTTAAATAAAGTGCTTCTAGAGGAGAAGCGGAAGTTAATAATTCTGTAATTAAATTTATTTTTTTATCTACTGTTCCCTCTCCTTCTAATTCTGGGAGTTTTCTTAAATTCTCAAGTACTTTTTCAGTTGTTAAATGCGACTTAGAAAATAACATTGATTGTTTTTTAGAATGGATTAATTTTTCAGCAACTTTCCCTAAATCTCCAACTTTTTTCCATTCTTGCATTACTTTCTCTGAAGACACCCCCGAGGCTTTTGAAATTGCTTTTATTGCAAGCTGGTTGCTTATTCCTATTTTTCTTTCATCATAGTTTGGATATATTTCTCCATTTAAGAGATATAATACATCTTTATCTTTTTCATTAAGGTATTCTAAAAACTTCGATAAAATATCTATTTTTTCAAGTCTTTTGGTTGTTTTTCCAAGAGCATCATAAGTTTCTGCAAGTTTTAAGTATAACATAACATACAATAGAAGAAGAAGTTTTTAATTATTCTCATTTATTCTTCTTTGCTTTTCCATAGCCCGTGTAAATTACAATATATCCTTGAACTTACTGGTTTAAAAGAAAATTTAGCTTCGGGTTTTGAATCTGGGTTAAGGTATATCTTTGCTATTTCTCCGGTTTCAGAAGTAGCTTCAATCCATTCAATATAATGTTCTGCACTCATTGGGTGTTTTTCTGATCCAACTTCTACGGTTTTACCGTTAATTACTGGAACGTGTTTTTCTAGAGAGGCATCAACAGTATTTTCTTTTTCCAATTTCATAGGTTGACCGCAACAAATAAGCACTCCTCCGCCCCCATGTACAACTTCTACAATGTTTCCGCAAACATCACATTTGTAAATTTCTGTTTTTTCAATCATTTTATATTATTTCTTAGTAATTTTCTTGAAGTATTTCATAATAAGATTGGGGATGCTTGCAAGCAGGACATTCGTCTGGAGCTTCTTCTCCCTCATGAACATAACCACAGTTTCTGCATTTCCATTTAACAACTTTATCTTTTTTAAAAACACTTTTTTCTTGAATATTTTCAAGCAGTTTTCTGTATCTTTTCTCGTGTTCTTCTTCAACTTCTGCTATCTCATGAAAAGATTCTGCTACTTCTTTGAATCCCTCTTTTCTTGCAACTTTTTCAAATTCTGGATATAACTCACCCCATTCTTCTTTTTCTCCATTTGCTGCTGCGAGAAGATTTTCTTTCGTTGTTCCTATCTTTCCTGCAGGGTAGCTTGCAGTTATTTCAACTGGAAGTCCTTCAGATTTTTCTAAGTGTTTAAAGAATATCTTTGCATGCTCTTTTTCATTATCTGCAGTTTCCGTAAATATTGCTGAGATTTGTTCATATCCTTCCTTTTTTGCAACAGATGCAAAATAAGTATATCTCATCCTAGCTTGGCTTTCGCCTGCAAATGCTTTTAGGAGGTTTTTTTCAGTTTCGCTTCCCTTTATTTCCATAATTATAGGATACCCTATGGGGTTTAAATATATTTTGGGGGTTTAGTTTATTTCCTTTTAGCTAATATCTTATTAATCTTTTTTTGGTTTAATATCTCATAAGTTCCAGTCCATCCCTCTATCACATCTTTACCTTTTGTATCTCCTATTGCTAAGATATTTTCTCTTTTTACAAACTCGGATAAAGAATGATGTCCGTATAGGAAATGGACCAGTACTTCTCTTATTTCTCCTTTTTCTTTATATATCTCGGTTATATTATCTACAATTATTTCGTCTGGTTCTCCCCCGTGGTAGTTAAAACCAAATGCAATGTAATCTCCATTTGTTAGTTTATCTATTGATTTCATATTTTTTTGTGGGGTAAACTATTTTTAAGAATTATTGTGCTAAATGTTTATTTTAAAGGCTTAACATATCTTCTTCCAGAATTGGGTATTGGTTTTTGCCCAGCTCTTCTGCTCGGTCTGTTTTTGTTTGTTGGATCCTTGCTTCTTAATCCTCTTGATTTTTTAGCTGAACTTGTTAGTCCTCTAAATACTCTATTTCTATTTGAACCCTTTGCTGTCCAATTTATTGTTTTATCATTTTTTATTTCTGGTCTTTCAGGGTCGACACAAATTACTTCGTAGAAATAATTTATTCCATCCTTTCCAACTTCATATGAGTTTAATACTTCAAGATTTTTGTGTTTAGCTGCAACTCTTTGTTCAGCAATCCATTTGTAAGACATTTTCAAGTTTTTTCTAGTATGCATTCTTTTTCCTCTTCTTCCTTTTATAGGTCTAGGACGTTTATGTCCTCCTCTTTTTACTCTAACTCTTATTATTGTGAATCCTGTTTTGTCTTTATATCCCAAAGCTCTTGCTCTATCTAATCTTAAAGGCTTTTCAACATTTATCTGTGTTGGTTGTGCTCTCCATTCTTCCATTCTTTTTGAAAGAACTTTTGAGTCAGGTTTTTTCCAAGCTTCTTTTATATAGTGATACATTCCCTTTGCCATGTTTATTTTAGAAAAAGTTCATTTAAAAAGCTTGAGGTTGTTAAGATTTGGACCATTAAATTTCTCAGAATAATTTATAAAGTTCATTGATTTTTTTAAGTTATGAAAAAGAGTGTTAATAAAAAAACTAAAGTTGAAAATAAAGAGATTAAAAAAGCAATTAATCTGAATTTTATCAAATTATCTAAGGATGCTGAAGCTCCAGAATATGCTTTAGAGAGTGATGCAGGTTTTGATTTGAAAGCTCTTGAGAATGTTAGCATATTCCCTTTTGATCAGAAAAAAGTAAGTACAGGGATTGCTGTAGAAATTCCAGATGGGTATGTGGGGATTGTTAGAGATAGAGCCGGAATTGTACAAAAGATGAATGTTCATACCGTTGCTGGAACATTCGATAGTGGTTTTAGAGGAGAAGTCTCTATTATCTTAGTTAATATGAATGATAAAAGTATTGAGATTGAAAAGGGTATGAGGATAGCTCAGATAATTTTAGTTCCCATAGTTAAGGCTAAGATAACTGAGGTCAAGAAACTTTCCGAGACGAATAGAGGAGAGAAAGGTTTTGGTTCTACTGGAATGAAAGAGATTATAAGAGAATTGAACAAGATTTCTAAAATTAAATAAAATTTTTAATTGGAGCAATGTAAGGACACCAGGGTTTCCCTGATAATCAACATTCTTTTTAATTAGTCCAAAATTAAATGAGGCTGCACAGATTTGAACTGTGGACCCCGGCCTTATCAGAGCCGTGCTCTAGCCAGACTGAGCTACAGCCTCATTGTTGTTTTTGAGACATTCTTCTCAGGATGGCTTGTTCGTTAGAACTCTAGCCAGACTGAGCTACAGCCTCATTGTTGGAATTAATTGAACAATTCAACAGAAAAAAGCATATTAGAATCTTTATAAAAGTTATTAATTCCCTTTAAATTCAAGAATTAATAATTCGTCAGATAAACTATATCCTACTATGGGTAAATTAATTGGGATTGATTTTGAGTATGCTTTATCTGAGGAAATTGCTTTCATTTCTATGCTACTTTCTAGAGGAGTAATTGAAACATCCTCTATAGATTTAACTCCTGGAACTTCAATTTCATAGCTTATTTTGTCTGCAATTCTTTTGAGCTCGGTTTTAGGTTGTTTCTTTGGAAGTTTAGAGAATTTTCTTATTTGATCTTCTGAGAATTTTCTAAATTTAGCAGGTTTCTCTTTTTCTCTTTTTTCCAGATTTCCATTTTGAGGAATACTTTTGTTAAGGTCTATTTCCTTACCATTTATCATTAATCTTATTTTAGTTTTTGGAAAATTATTACTCTGGTTTTGAGAATTATTTCTTTCTTCTTGCATCCCCTTTTGCATTTCTTTTTCTAGCATTCTCATTGTGTTTGAAAGCATTTTATTCATAAATGTTCCACTTATTCCTCCAAACATTGAATTGGATAGCGCTTCAAATTCATTTATAGAATCATTTTCTCCAAGCATCCCTAATTCTTCTTTTCCCTTACTTTTCTTTAAGGGGGTTCCACAATGAGGGCAAAAGCTATTGCTTTTGTTGGTTTTTCTTCCACATCTTTGACAGGTTTTTTTTGAGAACATTTTAATTTTATAGGGGTCCTATTTTAAAAGGTTTGTGTATCCTGATTTTGAATATATTCTCAAATATAATAAATATTATATATAAAAATTATTTCAAATATTGATGGCAGATGGCTATGAAGATTATAAAGAAAGGCAGGTAAGGTATAATTATAGAAAGTCTAAAGATAATTTGGATTGTAATGAATGGTGGTTTTTGGTGGTTAATCAAAACAGAGAGATTGAAGAAATACAGAATAGGATTTTTAATTTATTTGCTCCAATAGTAGAAGGTCCAAATTTTATAGAGGGGAGGGTTTCGGGAGAGGGTTTAAGGTACAAGTTGGTTAATTTCGAATCTAGTAAAAGGGTTGAGGATTACAAGATTAGGGAGATATATAAGAGGGTTGTAAGAGATAACAAGTTGTACTCAAGAGACAAGAGAAGCAGTCTTGAAATTTATCTTGATGAGAAATTCAAATAAGTAACTTTTTATATTGGTTTTTTATAGTTTTTATATGGCAAAAAAATATTATATTACCACTGCAATTGATTATGTTAATGCAAGACCTCATATTGGACATGCATTTGAGAAAACACTAGCTGATGCTTTGGCAAGATATCATAGATTGAAAGGAGAAGATGTTTTCTTTTTAACTGGTGTTGATGAAAATGCTCAAAAAAATGTTCAAGCTGCAGAAAAGGAGGGGGTTAATGTTAAGGAATTTGTTGATAGAAATACAGGATTTTTCTTGGATCTATGTGCCAAACTTAATATAAGCCAAGATGAGTTTGTTAGAACAAGTGCAAAGGAACATTCAGTTGTTGTTCAGAAGATAGTCAAGAAAATAATTGACAATGGAGACATTTACTTAGGAAAATATGAGGGGCATTATTGTACTGGATGCGAAGAATATAAAACAGAGAAAGATTTGGTAGATGGTAAATGTCCAGAGCATAATAGAGAGCCAGAATTCAGGAAGGAGGAGGCCTATTTTTTTAGGCTAAGCAAGTACCGAGATAAATTGTTGAAGATAATTCCAAAATATGTAATTCCCGAAGAAAGAAAAAATGAAATAATTAAGAGGGTAGAAGAAGGGCTTAATGATCTTTGTGTAAGTAGAAAAAGTGTTGATTGGGGAATTAGTTTTCCTGACGATAAAAATTTCAAAGTTTATGTTTGGGTTGATGCTTTGATAAATTATATTTCCGGTTTGAAAGATAAAGATAAAAATATTGGCCTGCAGGTGCGGAAAGTCCGCCAGGCTCTGGCGCTGCCGCTCATGCGGCACCACCCAGGGGTAGCAGGCCATGTCGGCGATGGAATAGTCGCCGGCGATGTAGCCGTGCCCGGCCGCAGCCTGCTGGCCCAGGTGCTTGTTCAGCACGCCGTAGAGCCGGCCG
>Ga0116158_10003362_pt1 | contig 13910 bp, 9 predicted proteins | sample AD_UKC052_MetaG_FD_89883 | JGI IMG/M metagenome (GOLD analysis project Ga0116158, IMG submission 89883) | Active sludge microbial communities of municipal wastewater-treating anaerobic digesters from USA - AD_UKC052_MetaG | ecosystem: Engineered > Bioreactor > Anaerobic > Digestate | place: USA... | reverse complement strand
TGGGCACGACGCTGGAAGAGGTTTTCGATGACTTTGATGGGCAAACCCGTCCGATCGGAAGCGGAGTTGATATCGGCGCGGACGAAGTAGACGGATCAACACTACCGGAGTATCCGGAATGATCTGAGAAGGAAGCGAGAAAAAGGATCGCCCCACGCCTCATAGAGGATCTGTTGCGTTGTCGCTCGACCTCGTCGTTTTTGCTGGCCCCAACGACTGCGGAACAATCAGCATATAACATGCCTATCTGCTCAATTTAAGAAAAGGAAAGGTTATCAGTACGCCTGTTTCGAACGATATCCATATCGGAACGGATCAGTATACGATTTAGCTTTATATCGTTGATGAAAACGGTCAGGACGAAGTAATTAAAATAAGCTCTAATATCGAGGAAAAAAGAAAAGAAAGAAAGTCAAGCTCTATCCAAATCGATTATTTTTCTTCTTGGAGAGAATCGAAATTAGTAGATAGTCTCCCGATAACGGCCAGGAAAAAACATGACATCTCCTTCAAAAGAGATCGGGCGGGAGCTCTTATCTCTCTCTCCTAAGAGCTCCAAACTTTCCTCTTGGTCAACGCGAAGAGGTTGTAAAGAATTGTAACATGTGGTATCCTAATGAGCAAAAGACACCGGGGGTAGAGATAAAATAATCAAGTTTCTTCAGAGAGGACGCGTTCTTCGTGAAAACCATAGATAATCGGCGGAATCTTCTAAAAGACGACCTAAAAGAAACGGTCCGCAAAGATAGCCGGGTAGCTATTGCGGCTTCCCACTTCTCCATTTACGCTTATCAGGCGTTGAAAGAGCAGTTGGAGGCTATCTCCGAATTCCGGTTTATTTTCACCTCCGCTTCGTTCACAACAGAAAAAGCCAGCAAAGCCAAAAGAGAGTTTTATATCCCCCAACTCAACAGAGAAAAAACGCTTCATGGCTCCGAATACGAGATCAAGCTTCGGAATGAACTCACGCAAAAAGCCATCGCCAAAGAATGCGCCGAATGGGTGCGCCGGAAAGGCTTCTTCAAAACCAACATCAGTCAAGAGCAGATGAGCGGGTTCCTGTATGTGGACAATGGAAAGGAACAATATACCTACCTGCCCGTCAACGGATTCACGACGGTGGATTTGGGTTGCGAAAAAGGAAACAATCTCACGGGGCTGCTAACGCGCTTTGAAGGTCCCATCACGCGGGAATATCTGAAATTCTTCGACGAGATATGGCTTGACCATACGCGCTTTCAGGATATAACCGAAGAGATTGTCGAGAACATCTCCACGGTCTATCGGGAAAACCCCGCTGAGTACATCTATTTCATCACGTTGTACAACATCTTCAAAGAATTCCTGGAAGACCTCTCAGAGGACTATTTGCCTAACGAGGCGACAGGGTTCAAAAACAGCGCGATTTGGCAGAAGCTGTTTGACTTCCAAAAAGACGCCGCTCTAGCCATCATCCATAAGCTTGAAACATACAACGGATGTATTTTGGCGGATAGCGTGGGATTGGGTAAGACCTACACCGCCCTCGCCGTGATCAAATACTATGAGAACCGCAACAAGTCCGTTTTAGTTCTCTGCCCTAAAAGGCTCTCCGACAACTGGAACACCTTTAAGCTCAATCTCCTGAACAATCCTATTGCATCAGATCGGTTACGCTATGATGTGCTCTTCCATACGGACCTTTCCAGAACCAGCGGATATTCCAACGGCATCCCTCTTGATCGGATCAATTGGGGCAATTATGACCTGGTCGTCATCGACGAATCCCACAACTTTCGCAACGGAGGGCAACTGTACGGAGAAGCCGGTCAAAAGGAAAATCGGTATCTGCGACTCATGAATCAGGTTATCCGCAGCGGCGTCAAGACCAAAGTGCTGATGCTTTCGGCCACGCCGGTCAACAATCGTTTCACCGACCTGAAGAATCAGCTGGCGCTGGCCTATGAGGGAGATGCGGAGAACATCAACTCCAAACTGAACACTAAAACCAGTATTGACACCATCTTTCGGATGGCTCAGGCGGCCTTCAACGAATGGAGCGAGCTTTCCATAGAAAAGAGAACGACAGAAAACCTGCTCAACATGCTGGACTTTGACTTTTTCGAGTTGCTCGACAGCGTGACGCTGGCGCGATCCAGAAAACATATCCAGCGATACTATAGCGCCAAAGCGATTGGCGTGTTTCCAAAACGGAACCCGCCTGTCTCCCTGCGATGCAAACTCACCAACGAAAAAGGGGCGATCGCCTATCAAGAAATCTATGAAGCGCTGTCTGGGTTAAACCTTTCGGTTTACTCCCCTACTCCCTACATATTTCACAGCAAAGTGGAGAAATACGAAGCGCAATATGGGCGGGATATGGGCAACGTATTCTTCCGGCAGTCCGATCGGGAAATGGGCGTCGTGGCGTTGATGAGGATTAACCTCATGAAAAGGCTGGAAAGCTCTGTTCATGCCTTTCGACGCACGCTGGAGCGGATAACCGGATTCATCAAAAAAACTGTGGAAGAGATTGAACGTTTTGACCCCCATCAAACCGTAGAGATTCGGGAACCCGAAGAAGAAGATTTCGACATGGACGACGTAAACACCGAACTGTTCTCGGTGGGGAGAAAGGTCAAAATAGACTTGGCCGACATGGACTACGTGACATGGAAAGAAGATATGCTTCAAGATTATCATATCTTGACCCGCCTTCTTGAAGGCGTTTCAGTCATAACGCCGGTAAAAGACTTAAAGCTCACTGTCTTTCTTGATACCCTTAAGGAAAAAATCAACAACCCGATCAATTCGGGGAACAAGAAGATACTGGTATTCTCCGCCTTCGCCGATACGGTCAAATACCTATACGACCATGCGGCACCCCTTTTGAAAACCGAATTTGGGCTGGACTCGGCGATGATTACCGGGGGATTCGGAAGCAAGTGCACGATTCCCAAGTTAAAAACTGACCTCAACACGCTGCTGACTTGCTTTTCCCCTCTGTCCAAAGACAAGCGGCTCATCATGCCGGATCAGAGCGCGGATATCACTCTTCTGGTGGCGACGGACTGCATCAGCGAAGGACAAAACCTTCAGGACTGCGATTATCTGATCAACTATGATATTCACTGGAATCCGGTGCGCATCATCCAACGCTTTGGGCGTATTGACCGCATAGGCAGCAGGAACGAGGTTATTCAGCTGGTCAATTTTTGGCCGGATATGGATTTGGACGAGTACATCAAACTCAAGTCAAAAGTGGAAACAAGGATGAAAGCGACCGTATTGACGGCCACAGGAGATGACAACCCCATCGATGAAGAGAAGGGGGACTTAGAGTATCGTCAACAGCAATTGGAGAGACTTCAAAAAGAAGTCGTGGATATCGAAGAGATGTCCAGCGGCGTCTCCATAATGGATTTGGGTCTGAATGAGTTCCGGATGGACCTTCTCGCCTACATCAAAGAACATCCGGATATGGACCGCGCGCCCTTTGGCATGCATGCGATCGTCGCTTCACAAGGAGAAGACGCGCCTCCAGGTGTGATATTTATCCTTAAAAACCTCAACAACGGCGTGGATGTCAAGAACCAGAACCGGCTCCATCCGTTCTATATGGTCTATATCTCCGAAGAAGGAAAAGTGTTCTCCAACCACCTGGAGTCCAAGAAAACGCTGGATATTCTACGCTATCTATGCGGTGGGAAATCGGAACCGATGACCGACCTATGTCGCCGATTCAACGAAGAGACGGAGGACGGACGCAAGATGAAGAAGTACTCCGATCTGCTTCAAGACACCATCGCTTCCATCATACAGGTGAATGAGGAAAAAGAGATAGACAGCCTCTTCAAGGCAGGAGGAACCACTACGTTGCAAACCACCTTCAAAGGACTGGATGATTTCGAGCTCATCGACTTTGTGGTGGTGATGTGAAGGAATGCTGGCCTTCCCCAAAAGTACGCTTCTGGACCGCTCCATCCCCAAGCAGAAGTTTTATCTGAATCTGAAAGCCTCTTCCTCACTGGAACGGCTGTTTATAGACGAGGTCAAGTCCATTCGCTGGATGTACAAGCTGGCGCCGGACACCTTCAACATCCGGGAAGGGGAAACCGTGAAGGAAATCGAGGTTCTCGAGCTCTCCCTAAAAGGGTCAACTATCAGTCAGGAAATAGTGGAGGCGATCGATAGAGAGATTCCATATCACTTGGTCTTTGTGATGCGGTATCTGGATAAGGGGCAGATCAGGATCAGTTACAAACAGGACAGCAAAAAGAAAGCGGGGACCTTCAAGGTTGAACGATACTACACCACAGACTGGATACCCTACGATGATCTGACCTTGCCTTTTGACGGATTGACGATGGATCGTCTTTATGAATCCTTCCTTTTACAGGTTGCCGGGGACCGGTTGCAACGGGAAGCGGGGGACGATATTCAAGAAGCGGTAGAGAAAGACATCCAGCGGGAGAAGTTGGAGCGCCGTATCCAGAAACTGGAGAACAAAATACGCAACGAAAGACAATTCAATCGTCAGGTAGGCCTGATGGCAGAACTCAGAGAAGCCCAGGCGCAATTGGAGAAAGGTTTCAAATAGGGGGAGCGTATGGAAAAAATGAAGATGGAAACGCCGGACGGAACGAAGAAGAACATCGAGAGGATCAAGGCCCTTTTTCCTAATGTCATCACGGAGATGAAAGACGAGAAGGGCAACCTGAAGGAGGGCATCGACTTTGAGCGTTTGAAGCAGGAGCTCTCCGGCGATGTGGTGGAGGGTACCGAGCGATACGACTTCACCTGGGTGGGGAAGAAAGCCGCGATATTGGAAGCCCATACGCCCATCCGCAAAACCCTTCGACCCTGCATCGAGGAAAGTAAGGACTGGGAGACGACCGAAAATCTTTACATTGAAGGGGACAACCTGGATGTGCTGAAACTTTTACAAGAAAGCTATCTCGGCAAGGTCAAGATGATTTACATTGATCCGCCCTATAACACGGGGAACGATTTCATCTACAAAGACGATTTTGCAATGGATAAGGAAGAGTATGAAGATCAAACCGAGAGTATAGATGAAGAAGGTCACCGACTCTTCCGGAACACAGAATCCAATGGGAGATTTCATAGTGACTGGTGTTCTATGATGTATCCGAGGTTGAAGATAGCTCGTACGCTGCTTTCGGAAGATGGCTTGATTTTTATCAGTATTGATGATAATGAAGTGCATAACCTTCGAAAGATTTGTGATGAAGTTTTTGGAGAGACTAATCTTATAGGAATATTTAAGTGGAACCATACAAGTAAAGCCCCTACTTTAAGTCAAAAAATTCGTGGAAAATACGAGTATATTCTTTGTTATGAAAAGTCCGATGCAATAATGCTTCGTGGGCCCGATTCATATAATGAAGCAGCCCCACTTTTTAACAGCGGAAATCCAATATCTAAGATAGTTTTTCCACAAAATTCTGTAGATTTTAAGTTTGCTGATGGAACCTATAATAAAGGAATATATGGTAAAGGAAATAAAATCGTAGAAATCCACGATGATATATTAGTTAATAATCAAAAAAATGTTAATGAATTCAGAATATCTGCAAGATTTAAGTGGTCTCAAACAACCATTAATACAAGGATAAAAGAGGGACAGAAATTATTTTTTAAAACACCAAAATTTACCACTATGTATTATAGTTTGGAAGTTGGTGGTGGTAAATTTATAGCACCTTCCGATTTACTTAATCAAGAAGAATGTGAAGTTTTGCGTAATGATGAGGGATGTATAGAGTTAAAAACCTTGTTTGAAGATATTATTGTGTTTGATTATGTGAAACCGATATCATTATTGAAATATCTAATAAGAATGATAAATAATAATAATTTTTTAGTTATGGATTTCTTCTCCGGCTCGGCGACCACCGCTCACGCTGTGATGCAACTCAACGCCGAAGACAGTGGCAAGCGGAAGTTTATCATGGTTCAGCTCCCAGAACCCTGTGATGAAAGCAGTGAAGCCTTCAAAGCCGGATACAAGAATATCTGTGAGATAGGCAAAGAACGCATCCGGAGAGCGGGAGAGAAGATCAAAGAGGAAGTTCAGGGTACCAATAAACAGATCAAGATGGGAGAGGAACCCAAAGAAGTCCCGGACATCGGATTCCGTGTTTTCAAAGCGGACAGCACCAACATGAAGGACGTGTATTACGCCCCGCACGAATACTCCCAAGAAAGGTTGCTCGATTTTGAATCCAATATCAAAGAGGAGAGAACGGAACTCGATCTGCTTTATGGCGTTCTTTTGGAGTGGGGATTACCCTTGTCCTTGAAACATGAAATGGAAACCGTCGAAGGCATAGCGGTGCATACGATAGATCATAACGCCTTGATCGCTTGTTTCGCCTGTCAGGTACCGGAAAATGTGTTCGTGGAGATTGCCAAACGCCAACCCTTACGAGCGGTGTTTAGAGACGGCAGTTTCTCTTCCAGCCAGGATAAGATCAATGCCTGGGAGATTTTCAAAGAGCATGCGCCGAATACCCAAATCAAGGTTTTGTAGGAGGAAGCGGGATGAAACTGAAGTTCAAGCATCAAAAGTTTCAGGAAGAGGCCGCCGCGGCTGTATGCGACGTCTTTTCCGGCCAACCTTTTCAGACCCGCGCCTATCTTATGGACAAAGGAGTTGCGAGAGCGACTGATCCGAATTTGTTTGAGGAGGAGTTTTTCACCGGGTATAACAACGAGAGAATACGGCTTTCCGAAGAGGCTATACTCAAAAACCTTCAGGCGGTTCAACGGCGAAGCCTACTGGAGCCATCCAAAAAACTGGAAGGACACTACAATCTGACCATCGAGATGGAAACCGGCGTAGGAAAGACCTATACCTACATTAAGACGATGTATGAACTCGATAAGCGGTACGGTTGGAGTAAATTTATCGTTGTTGTCCCCTCTATTGCAATTCGCGAAGGAGTATTCAAAGCCTTTGAGCTAACATGTGACCATTTTACCGAAGACTATGGAAAGAAGATTCGTTATTTTATCTATAACTCCACGAATCTGACTCGGATTGACCAATTTGCCAGCGATAGCGCGATCAACGCGATGATTATTAACTCTCAGGCGTTTAATGCCAAAGGAAAAGACGCGAGAAGGATTTATATGGAACTGGATAGCTTCCGGTCCAGAGCTCCCATGGACGTGATTGCCGCGACTCGGCCTATTCTCATCATTGATGAACCGCAATCTGTAGAAGGGAAGACAACCAAAGAAAAGCTCAAGAATTTTAATCCGTTGATGACCCTGCGCTATTCCGCCACTCACCGGCGGGATTCCATTTATAATATGGTCTACCGGTTAGACGCTATGGAAGCGTACAACAAGCGTCTGGTAAAGAAGATAGCGGTAAAGGGCATAACGTTTTCCGGAACCACCGGTACGGAATGCTATCTTTACCTTGAACGCATCAACCTTTCTAAAGGAGCCCCGACCGCGACATTAGAATACGAAATCAAGTTCACCCAAGGCGTCAAAAAAGTTTCTCGCGTTGTCACGGAGGGTTATAACCTGTATGAGAATTCGAACGGGCTGGAACAATACAAGGGCTACGCGATCTCCCGCATTGATGGCTTGAAAAACGAGGTGGAGCTCTCCAACGGAATAGTCCTTCGCGTTGGGGAAGGCCGAGGTTCAGAGAATAATCACGCGCATACGCGAAGGATACAAATTCGGGAGACGATCCAGTCTCATCTGGAGAGAGAACGGCTGCTTTACCCGAAAGGCATCAAAGTGCTGACGCTCTTTTTTATCGATGAGGTCGCTAAATACAAACAATACGACGCCTCCGGCCATGCTTTGAACGGGGAATACGCTGATATTTTCGAGGAGGAGTATCGGGAAGCGGTCAACACCTGTAACGCAACTCTCGAGAATTCAGCATATAAGGAGTATCTGAATAAAATTGCCGCGGACTCCACCCATGCCGGATATTTTTCCATCGACAAAAAAACCAACCGGATCATCGACAGCGAGATAAAAGACAAGACCGAAAGAACATCGGATGATGCGGATGCCTACGATCTGATCATGAAAGACAAAGAGCGGCTACTGGACCTCAAAGAACCGGTTAGGTTCATCTTCTCTCACTCTGCCCTTCGAGAAGGATGGGATAATCCCAATGTCTTCCAAATTTGTACCCTCAAGCAAAGCGGGTCGGAGGTTAGAAAACGCCAGGAGGTGGGAAGAGGGCTGCGGTTATGCGTAAACAATCAGGGGGAACGAATGGATGCCACGACACTGGGGGGAGATGTCCATCGCATCAATACCCTAACGGTTATCGCGAGCGAAAGCTACGATGAGTTCGTCAGAAAGCTGCAAACGGAGATAGCCGAGGTGGTTTCGGACCGCCCCAGGGAAGTGACCGCCGAACTCTTTGTGGGGAAGACGCTCCGCGATGAAAACGGATTGAATGAATTCTTGATTGACAAAGAAACAGCGAACAAGATACACCATACCCTGATCAAAAACGATTACGTGGATACCCAGGGTATCTTGACGGAGAAATACTATAACGATGTGGATAAGAACGTTTTAGTCCTTCCGGAAACGCTTATCCCTTACAAAACGGACATCATAAATCTTCTCAGCACCATCTACAATCCCTCGGCGATGGAACCCGAAGATGCACGAAAGAACAACGTAGAGATTCGGGTCAACGAGGAAAAGCTGAAAATGAAAGAATTCCAGGCGTTATGGGAGAAGATCAACGCCAAATCTTCATATGCGGTGCGATTAGACATCAATGAACTTATCAAAAACTCGGTAGAGGCTTTAGACAAGAATCTTCGGGTGTCTAAGATGATGCTTCGGATAGAAACCGGGGAGATGGGCCGGATTGACTCTCGTGAAGCATTGGAAAAAGGAGAAGCCTTCACCAAAGGAAAGTCCCAGGCAACCGTCGTTGAGGCGCAGGCCAGTACGCAAGTGAAATTCGACCTGATCGGAAAGATCGTGGAAGCTACCGGATTAACGAGAAAAGATGTGGTGAACATTTTGAGGGGAACGAATACGGAATGCTTCGCGCAGTTCAAGGAGAATCCGGAAGAATTCATCATCAAGGCGTCAAATCTTATAAACGAACAGTTGGCGACGGTGATTATTGAGCACATCACGTACAACAAGCTTTCCGAAACGTATGAAACCGACATCTTCACCGAATACTCCTTAAAAGGTCGATTGAACACGAACGCTATTCCAACGGAAAAAAACCTTTACGACTATCTCTTATACGATTCCGAAGTCGAGAAAAACTTCGCGACTGAGTTGGATAAATCAGATGCGGTGGCGATCTACGTAAAATTGCCGCGTCGGTTTTTTATAAACACGCCGGTCGGAGAATACAACCCCGATTGGGCGATCGCATTTTATGAAGGAAAAGTGAAACACATTTATTTTGTAGCGGAGACGAAGGGAAGCTTATCGTCCCTTGACATAAGGAAAAGGGAGTTGCAAAAGATTGAATGCGCCAGAGAGCACTTCCTAAAGATCAGCAGCGGCAACGTCAAATACGAGATGGTGAATAGTTACAAAGAGCTATTAGAGCGCGTGATGTGAGATTTTCTAGTAGAAGAGACGATTGTGCTTTTTTAGAGTAATGTAACGAACTAGATATTATGGGTTGGAGGGGAAAATGATTACTCGAATAAGAAGCGATATCACTCAAGACTTTTACAAACAGTATTTCACGAATGACGGGCAAAGGTTTGTGGCTTGGTATTTGCGCAACATACACCTTCGAGATCCTATCCAAGTACGGGATGATATAACTGATGGAGCGGATGATAAACAAATCGATGCAATCTTTGTAGACGATGATCATGCAACAATATTCGTTATTCAGGGTAAATTTATCGGAGAAAATAGGGTAGATGCAGAACCTCTTCGCGAGGTGCTGTCTGCTTGGATTCAGATGCGGGATTTGGTACGTCTACAGGAAGTTGCAAACAATAAATTAAAGCGAAAACTGTCAGAGGTGGCACGAGCGCTTGAGGATGAATATGAGATTTGTTTTGAACTCATCACGACTGGTGAACTGACAGAAAGCGCACAGAGAGATTTGGCGACTTTCCAGAAAAGCTTAGTGGATTTATCGGAAAGGGAAGATCTTGTAGCCTCTCTTATGGTCGTAGACGAGGACGAAATCACCCGTCGCTATAACATGGCACTCGAATGTGACAACCCTTCACTTTCCCACATTCTTGATCTTAATATTTGCCAGACGCTTGAGATCTGTATCGCGGAAACACGGGTTGTAATAGCCGTTGTCCCTCTTTCCGAGTGTATCAAATTCCCAGGAATTAAAGATGGAACACTATTTCAGAAGAATGTACGCCAAAGCTTAGGGCTAAACAATGTGGTAAATAAGGGAATCAAAAACACAATTTATAGTGACCGACATAGAGATTTCTTTTTCTTCCACAATGGGATTACTGCCATCTGCAACCGAATAGAGAAAAGAGATTCAGAGCTCCATCTCCATGGAGTAAGCGTGGTGAATGGATGCCAATCGCTCAACACGATTTTAAGCTGTAGTGAGCGAGTAAAGACTCTTACTGACACAAACCTTCTATTCCGTTTCTACGAAATTCCCCAGCGTGACAGAGCGGACAAGATCAGTATCAGTACAAACTCACAAAGCGGTGTCAAACCGAGGGATTTGAGGAGTAATGACCGCCGTGTCTTAAGCCTCAAGAAAGCTTATGAGCAAAAATATCCAAAAGGATATTTTATAACTAAACGCGGGGAAGAACCGCCTGCCGACAGAGATAAAAAAATGATGGTCGATCTTTCAGAATTCGGGAAATACATGATCTCATGGCATTCGCAACGACCAAATGTCGCACACAGTGAAAACAAGATTTTTGATAAGTATTTCGAGCAACTGTTCAAGCGGGACTATCGTGCCGAAAACGTTTATGCTCTAAACTGTTGGATGAATCATATTTGGGAAACCTGGGGCCAAGATAATCCTCTTAATTTAAACGAAACTCTTTTGGCCATGAAGGCTTATGCGCCCTATCACCATCTGTATGCCGTTTCAATGTGCTTTGCAATTGCTAACAATCTATCGGATCGCGTTCCTAACCCTGAAGTATGTCTTAGCAAAGCAGAAAGATACCATATGGTAGAAGATATTGTTAAAATAGGTGGAATTTGCCTAAATATGGCTTTAGAGGCGGCTTCCAATGAAGAGCAACCAGCCAATCGCGTTTTTAGTCCGCAGAACTGGATTAAAGCGAAATCGTGCCTTGCAGGTATCAACTTTGGTATTCGTAATTATTTCTTTATGCTCCCATCAATGCCTGGAGGTAATGAGATGAAGAGAAAGCTTGACGAAACTTTAAAATTAGATACAGGTGAATTTGAATATAGATGGGCAGCGGATTAACCAAATGCAAGTATCACATCATCTGAAGTTGAAAACAACAAGAGGGCGAACACCATTTTTGATTGAGAAAAAGCGGTATTGATATTTAGGAGGAAAAAGGCAATGGATGACCAGTTGCCAGCGTTTTGTAGTCTGGCTCGAATAACTAAAAGGATAAGAACGCTCTTCTATGCCGATTGATGAATTAACGATTCAAATGGCCTTCGCCGAGAAACTGGTTAAGGATTTTGGGTATGGAAACGGCGTAGTTAAAACAGAGTACCCAATCCAAATAGGTAGTTACGGCGGAAGAGCCGACGTTGTTATCCTGTATAGAAACATCTTGGTGGAGCAAAAAGAGATTTTTTTTATTGCTGAGATCAAGAAAGCGGGAGCAAACAGAGACACAGCATACAAACAATTGACTAGTTACATTTCGGCAAGTTTAAACTGCCGTTATGGGGCGTTGGTCATCGGAAATGTGATCGAATACTTTGCTGTGGAAGCGGTTAACGGCAGAAAGACCTTAAAAGCGATCATCACCTTGCCGACAGGCTACGGAACCCAACACGACTATGGTTCGACAACAGATAGACTGCGATTAGAGGACTCCTCACCATCAGCGTACGTTTCCCAATCCACGTACAGGCCTACAAAAGAAAGGTCATATCTTCACGATTCCGAAAACGATAACAAGATTCCAGATGGCTGTGGAGGTGGCTGTGGGTGTACTGTAGGCATAGTCATTGGAGTATTTTTCTTGATTGCTTGGATAATGAGTGCCTTTAATAAATAGAACAGTCTTGCATATGAACTGTTAGACAGGTTTATCGGAATTGATATGATGTCCGTACCTCCCAGTCGATCTCCGATAGCCCGAAAACCCCGGGAGGTCAACAGGACCTGATTCGTTTTCCTAACAGTCTGCAAGCCGCAATTTTTATGACAAAAATTATGGTATAATATTTACAATCTGGTGCCTTATAAGGAGGAGAAGAGATGAAAAGGAAAACTTTGGTGTTGCTCCTTTTTTTTCTTTTGGGTGGTTTGCTTTCTTCTTGCGCTTGGATGGACTTGGGGAGAGTATCTGAGATTGATGACACGCCACCATACAGGCCAGAACCGGCAAAGCCAGTAACAGAACACGTAGCGGAATTCGTAGGCGTGGGCACTATGAATACGCCGCTATTCACCGTCGAGCGAAACTGGAAGGTTTCTTGGGTATCCACGGAGTATGATGATCCTAGTCTATTCATACACTATCCCGACGAACTTCATTATGAAAGTTGTGGTGGGACGTCCGTGGGTGTCTCTTATTTTTACGGCATTGGCACATACTATATTCGCATGATAACAAACGGCCCTTGGGTAATTATCGTAGACTACCAATAGCGACCCCACATCCGTTCAAGAACACCTCTCGCAACATCGAGACACCTGTATCATAAATAAAGGGGGAATAGGGAATGAAAAAAACGATCATGGTATATTTTGCCTTTGTTCTGATTGCTCTCACATGTTACGGGACGGAAGAATATGATTTTCGAAAAATGCGCTGGGGGATGACGCGCGAAGAGATCATCGCTTCCGAGATGGATGCGTTAGGGACGCCGGTTTACAACAAGACGGATAGTGTGCAGTATCACCTAAAAGTATCCGGCCTCTCCGCTCAACTTTTTTATATGTTTTACGAGGAAACTTGTTATATCGCTGCGTATGCGTTTAATGAATCCTACGTGAATCCGAATAAGTACATTGACGATTTCAATAAAATCAAGAAAATATTAAGCGAAAAATACGGTGAGCCCACCAACGAAAACATTATTTGGTCAAATCGGCTTTACGAGGATGATCCTTCAGAGTACGGTTTTGCTGTGTCAATAGGCCACCTGATGTATATTTCAACTTGGGTTTTTCCGAACGGTTCATCAATTATACATATACTTTCAGGCGAGAACTATAAAATTGAGCACTCGTTAGGCTATCTATCTCCGAAATATGCTGAGATAGAGAAGAAAAAAGCTGATCAAGAGGCTGCTGATAACTTCTAACCACCGAGGAATCCTCGGCAACTGATCATTTTCGTGACGTCGCGAAAATGAGTGGAAATCCCGAACAACTCAAACGTGAGGTAATGAATGAAAACAGCCGCCGCCTATGCGAGCGTATCATCCGATAAGCAATCCGAGACCAGCATCGACGCTCAGTTGTCCGAAGCCTACCTCGAAGAAATGAAGATAACGGTCGTCTCTTGTCAATGAGGCGGCAGTTTTTTTGTTGCCTATGCCCGGCTTATTATGGACTATACCTTTGGTTGAACGTCGTATCTGGATCGGTGAGCTCGTATCCCTTTTTGCTATACTATTGGTTGAAACCATATTATCAAAATCCGTTTGTGAGGGGTGACCGATGAGATACTTTCTCGTCCGGAACGAGGTCAGCTATGGCCGAGGCCAGTATCTGATGACTGAGATAGAGAAAGACTCTTTTAATCTATTACGGAGAAAGC